>OLCI01000054.1_pt1 | contig 65035 bp, 74 predicted proteins | sample 1607561 | NCBI WGS metagenome assembly OLCI01 (sample SAMN02674605, study PRJEB24791) | human gut metagenome, SKBSTL067 | isolation source: stool | host: Homo sapiens | place: USA
ATACTTTGTGTATGAATTAGTTGGCTGATTTTGTAATATTTAATGAATGTCCCTAATTTATGATATCGTAATAAGAAAACAAATCCCCGGTGCATCACTGCAGCGGGGATTTTCCACCTTAAATTCATCTTATGTCATTTCAATGAATTATATTTCAATTTCTTTATTTGGGTTATTTGCCTAAATTTTAATGCCAACTTTGTGGCATGACTTTCACATAATTCGTCGTTTCATCCCATATATAATCTCCTGTATAATTGCAGTTGAACAGATAATCCGCATCACAACGAAGTAATATCCACTCATTGGAATTTTCAGCTCTCCAATATAAATGTAAGACTGGAATGGCATATTTTACTCCATCATGTCGGGGAGCAAGTCTTTTAACTGGGAATTTACAACTCATAATACCCTTCCAGAAACGTGTTCCTGTCGGAATGTCCACAGAATCCTTACCGATTTCATCTTTCCATTCCTCATCGTTTACTGCTCCTTTCTTTTTGGTACTTGGACTATATGAATTAGACTTCAGTTTGAACTCACGTTCCCAAACTGCTTTTATTTCGCCTCTCAGCGCCTTTTCTCCCCGGTTGGATAAAGTATATACCAGATTCCACGGATCATCATCAGGAACCGGATATGCAAGAATAGAGGTATATCCCTGTCCTTCCACTTCCATCATGCGCAATGCCGGCAGATTATCCGACGCAGGCGCTTTCACCTCATACAGCCATTCCTCGTCCGTACTGCCATAGGAATATCCCACTGCCCTGCACCACATAGTTTCTCCTTTCTTGCGGAATAACGGCACAAGCTGGTATGTACCGGGAGCAGAAGTCACATAGCACTGGATACGTTTTCCATCCCATGCCCCATTCGTCTTGATGTCTATCGGCTGGAACTGCTCCACAATCTCATTCGTACCCGGCCTCATAAATACAAACCGTAACTCTCCCTCGCCGTTATCGCAATAGGGATTGTAAAAGGTTCCGAACACCTTGCCTTCATTCTGATAGCAGTCATAGCCGTATTCGGTATAATTGGGCCATACCTTGAAAGGATAGTCTTCCGGATTCGGGTTGAGTATAATCTGGTCCGTCTTGCCATACCGGCTCCAGTACTCCACATCGATGTCCACCTGCTCCATGTTGACCGGGGAGTTGTAGTTTCCCGTCATTTTCAGTGTATAGGTGTATTTCATTCCCGCCTCCCATTCATGGTCCCTGTGGAACTCATAGGGATATTCTTTTCCGTCAATGGTAAAACAGACTGTCGCTTTCTGGTCATAACCGTAGACAGGGGGAAGAATTGTCTCCACCACCACCGGATCTGCATCGTTCAGATGATAGTTTCCGCCAGCTTGCAGGCTCCCCCTGCTTGAGAAATCGAATATCAGGGGGGAGTTGGTTTCCCGCCTGATGTCAAGCGTCATCCTTGTGATCACATTGTCAAACCTTATATTTGAAACAATGCCTTCTCCCATATATTCATTTTTCAGAATTTTGATGCGCACCAGGCTCATGGCATGTTTCATCTCAATATCTGCTGTCGGAATGTCCCTGGTGACTGTTGCCCTTCCATACAGGATGTCGTGCTGGTCCGCCAGTTCAAAAGGGATGAGCCTGTCCCCTGATGCCTGTCCGTTGTACGGCAGATAAGCGGCCACCTCCGAATCACCCTCTACCGGAGCGTCCCCGCCGGCATTCCATTTTTTACCGTCAAAGGCATAAGGCACATTATATACATATGGAGAGCCGGTGTCAGTAGTACTGATAAACACCCCCATCTCATGTCCCGGCAGGAATGCCTCTATGATTCCTTTTGTCTGCATCGCCTGCAACGATGCGGTTATTCCGAGCCGTATCTTTTCTTCCTCATCCTTTCCCGGATCATCCCCCGGGGTGACAACTGGCGGTTCAGGTTCCGGCAGGATCTCATCCTTTTCACATGCGGATAATGCACATGTGAGTGAGGCCAACAATATATACCTTAAAATTTTCATTGTATTACTTTTTTCAATTTATAAGTATTTTACTTAAAGTAATTGTCACTTAATAAGTAATATAAAACTTTACTTCTTTACGTATTCTTCCCAGAACTGTTCCAACCTGTCGCGGTCCAATGTCCCGTCCTCCTTAAGAAAGCAGCCTATCATCGCTTCTATCACAGTCTTTACCCCTCTGTAACGGTGGTCCGCGGCAAATGTCCTCAGTTCCCATACCAGATCCTCGGTCAGGACAATGGTCTGGTTATACGCCTTTCCCGGTGTCCCCGCCGTTTTTTTTTCTTTCATGGGGTCTGCCCCCACCATATTTTCTAGGGAAATCCCTTTCGATTTGAATTCTTTCATATTCCTTCTCCTTTATTATTTGTTCATTTTCCTGATTCTTTTAAGGAATTCCTCGGTCAGACTCCGGTAATCCCTTGCCCCGTTTGACGAGGGTGCATAATCGAAAATGCTCCGTGCGTTGTACTGCGCCTCTCCCAAAGCCACGTTGTTCCGTATGGTTGTCTCGAACACGCTCTCCCCCAATGTCCCTATCAGGCTCTCCCTGATGTCCACGTCCAGCTTTCTTCCCGCATTATATTTTGTCATAAAGTAGCCGAGAATCCTGACCTCCGCGCCGAGCTTCCTTCTGAGCAGGCCGATGATATAATGTATCTTCTCGATTCCTTTCATGGCGAAATAGTTCCCATCCGTGGGTATGATCACAAAATCACTCGCCATAAGCGCGTTCTGTGTGATGATGCCCAATGAGGGAGGACAGTCTATCAGAATATGGTCATACTTCTTTTCCAGACCTTTTATTATTTCCCTGAAAAGAAATTCCCTTCCGGGGGTGGTATTCATGATCACTTCCGTGGCCGCCAGGTCCAAGGACGCCGGTAGCACATCCACCCTGTCCAGCCACTTGAGAGGCTTCAGCTCCAGAGGACTGTCCTGCATGATTTCCTGCACCACACTCTCTAGCATGACATCCTGGGGAAGACTTGCCATTTCCTCCCCGAATGCCGCCATCGTCGTGTTCGCCTGCGGGTCCGCATCTATGATACATACCTTCTTTCCGTGCAGCCGTGCGATACCGGCCGCCAGATTCAGCAGCGAAGTGGTCTTTGCCACACCGCCCTTGTGGTTTACACATGCTGTCGTAATTGTTTTCATGATTTATCTATCTCCTTGATTATTACGCTGTAAAGATACGCATTTTTGAAATATTTACCAAATATTTCTCTATATATTTACTTTATAAGTATTATACTTTATATATATTTCACGTTGTAATACTTGATATATAAATATGTATAATTATGTATATTACTTATTTACTTTAATATATAAACAAGTAAATCATTCCCGAGAGCAAACGTGTTTTTCTGAAAATAAAAGTCATGCTGCAACGAAATTGCAGCCTTGTGGTATATCTTGCAGCCTTAAAGGCCCAGAGCCTGCCACATACGCCACATAATAAAAGAGAACTGCGGGGATTTTGTACGGAAAGGAAAGTAAAAAAGCCCCCAGCCTGTTAAAAAGTAACGCCAATCACTCATTAACATATAAATGCGCACCACCGCACGACTGGGGGCAAATACCCTTCGTCGCGGGGTGCGCTTTTTATATGTCGTTGAATGATTGGCTCTGCAAAGATAGAAAAATATTTGCTATGACACTGTTTGAGATTCTAAATTTTAATAGGGAGCTTCTGGAGCGTCTGGCCGGGACAGGTTACAAGCCGGACGACTATAAATATATCGACCTGTACAAGGAGTACGAGCAAATGCGCCGCAAAGGTGAAAAGGTGACGTATTGTGTGGCCTTCCTCTCGGCCAGGCATGGCGTTTCCGAAAGAAAGGTGTATGAGATTCTCGGGCGGTTCAAAAAGGAATGTACGTTCCATGCAGTATGAAAAGAATGGAATTTTTGCTTTCATGGGGAGAAGAGATGAACTTTGCATCCGAAACTTAAACACTCAATTACACGACAGAATGATTACAGCAATGAAAAAGTGCTATTACAGCCAGGCCCCGCTTCCTTTTGTGGGACAGAAACGCATGTTCGCATCGGAGTTCAGAAAAGTCTTGAAGCGTTTCAGCGACAGGACGGTGTTCGTCGACCTGTTCGGCGGTTCCGGACTGCTCTCGCACATCACCAAGCGGGAAAGACCCGACGCAACCGTAATCTACAATGACCACGACAACTACCGCGAGCGTCTGGAGAACATCAGCCGGACGAACACCCTGCTTTCCGACCTCCGCCGCCTCTCGGAAGGAATTCCCCGCCACAGGATGCTTTCCAGGGAGATGCACGGCATATTCCTGGAACGTATCCGCTGGGAGGAAAGTACCGGCTTCGTGGACTATCTCACCATCTCGTCCTCCCTGCTGTTCTCCGGCAAATATGCCAGGAACATCGGGGAGCTCGGAAAACTGAACTTCTACAACAATATACGCTTGAGCGACTACAGTTGCGAGGGCTATCTTGACGGACTCGAGGTGGTATGCTGTGACTACAGGGAGCTGACGGACAAGTACAGGGACTCCCCGGATGTGGTCTTTCTGATAGATCCCCCCTACATAGCGACGGATATCAGCACATACAGGATGGACTGGAAACTTACGGACTATCTGGATGTCCTGCTGGTACTGAAAGGACACCCTTTCGTCTATTTCACTTCCGGCAAGTCCCCCATACTGGATTTCTGCCGGTGGATGGAGGAACATCCGGAAACCGGCAATCCTTTCAAGGGGGCCGGCATGTCCACCCTTACGGCCAGAATGAACTACAGTTCGTCCTATACGGACATCATGCTGTACAAGGAAATGACTGAAGCGGCCTGAAACGGCCACACCACCTTAAATTCCATTTGAAGGTGTGCAAAATGCACACCTTCTTTCATTTGGCAGATGCATTCATTGCAAGCGTCCCTTCATTAAATATCATAATTGAAACCAAAGCGGCCTGATCATAATATTTGCGGCCAAAGTACATGTTACCTTTTTTATCGGTATTTATTGACAGAATTTAAATAAAGAAAAAAACGAACCATATAGTTTATTCGTTAATATCCGTTCTTTTTATTTATTAAAAAATATTAAAGCCAAATTTAGATTGAACTTTCTATCAGAAAATATGTTTATATAAAAATAACAAGCTGTGTTAACTCGCTTCCACCAAATTATTTTTGTCTTTCCCGCTTGTGATAAGCCGGAAGTTCGGAAGTTTTATTTATAGATGTTAGATCAGCATGCCGCGAGGCACATGTGCCGGTATTGCAAGAGAGCTTACCTGTACCGTGATATGGAAAGGGATTGTCTGGACTATATGTTTCAGACAGTTTCCCTTTCTTGTATCAAAGACTGGTGTATAAATTATAATTTGGATATGGTATCTGGCCGTTATGTGACTGAAAAAACATATGATGAACAATACGGGCATGAACTCGTTATCCAATAGAGGATACGGTACGGAAACAATTTATACCTAATGTTATCAGTCTCAAATATCATGCGTATATAGCCGTATCCTATTCCTATAATGAGAATATGCCTTTTCTGGTCCGTGACGGTCCGGAGAGGCATTTTTTCATATAATATTATACCTGCCATACGGAATGCTCATTCTTCGGTAATAATTTTATAAACCTGTGCAATTTCTGTGATTTTATTATATATTTATATGTATATAAAAACGTGCGGATGAAATGTTGCTATTATCCGGACAGGGATGCGGTCAACCTATGCAGCAAATGCGGGAAGGGCTTATGCATGGAGTGTGTATGTGGATCCCCTCCCGGTTTGCCGGGAGGGTTTATCAGAGTCAGCCGGGGAGGATACTTTGGAGAAAACTTACCTGTCTGTTTGTATTCATCTGCCTGTTCTTTGCAGGTGTCGTTTTCGGGCTGTCGTCCGTATACGTTCAAGGCGGTAATAGGATTTCTACAATGTTTTCCGCCCTTGCTGTTAGAAACATAATGCTAGGCGTTCCTTCCGGCTGTTTCACCGGTTCTTTTTGGTATGGTGGAATACAGTGCACGGTATTCCATTTTTTACAGACATTCTTATTGTCGGGGCACACGCTGCCTTATCTTCCTGAGTGAACTTATGGGCCCGGCTTTGTCAGACCTTTCACTACTCCTTTCCAGGCGGTTGCGAACCTTCGGATTATATGGATATGTTGCCGCTTCCTTCTGCCGTGAAGGAAGCTCCCGTATTGCAGGAAGAATATATTCCATTATTTTTTGTTAAAATATATAAAACAGCCCGTGTTTCAAAACAATTCGATCCTTTATTTTGTTTTTTTTGTTAAACTGCACTTTTGATGTGTCTGTATGTTTCTGTTGAAGTGACCGCAGTATTTCATTTTCCCTTTCAGGCCTGTGAAGGTCCGATTGATGTTATTCAAAGATGTCATATGAACATGCCGTGAGGCACATGTACAGGTTCAAGGGCTGACCCCTTCCTGCACTATTGCAACGTAAAGGACTGCAGAATACAGAAACGGGACTGAATACATATTTTCTGTCTTTTTTCATATGTGAAGAAACAGGAGAAAAGTGCATCCCATGTCGTCCTGACAGTGTATGATAGGGTTTCATCATGTTGTTACCATTAGGAATAAGGGCGTATGGGGATTTTCCCTTATGACTCCCTGGCTTGTGATAAGCTGGGGAGTTTTTGTGTTTTCCTACTGTGCATTTCTTTTCGGATAAGCTGTTGTGAACAAATCCACCATTGTTTTGTTCTTGAGAAATAAAGTAGATTGTCAAAACGTAACTAATCTGAACCGTTCCGGCTTGTGACAAGTAGGAGCGGTTTTTTAGTTTGATGTTTTTAATCTAAAAGATCTCACATGAATTATGTGCTTCTTCATCTTTGTATGCTGTTGACATCAACTTTGAATGGTCCAATATTCACTCCAATGGGCTTCCAGAAGAAATGTATATAAACAAGTACTGCCCAGAAATTGTCAATGGAGTGACAGTTCCTGCATCGTTCTCGCCCCCCCTGACTCGCTCAACATCCATGCAATGTTTTTGGATGGCGAGCTACAATACCGGAAGAGTCCCCAAACAGTCCCCGTCCAGTTTAATCCTGAAGCAATGACCCTGACAGGTGGTCAAGAATATTAGTACAAACTTCAATAAGACATGTTATCAAATTTGTTATAATCCATAATGGGGACCAACTTTCCGGATACTTATATAATTGTATAATTTCCATTTCAACTCAAACTTTTTCATCTGTTATTGCGTCTCTTTAAAAATTATTATATATTTGCGACGTTAATTTAAATCAAATTGAAATTATAGTTATTAAAATTTTAAATATCTATAGTTTTAATAAACCTCAAAACTCAATATTATGTTAAAAAGACTGCAATCTGTTAGTATGGTATTATTCCTTGGAACTTTATTCTCCGGAACAATTTCTACAGCTACGGCCTCTGGAGCAAATTCTTTTGCGACCACACAGCAAGCGGGAATATGCAAAGGACTTGTGAAAGATGCTACCGGAGAGTCTGTTATTGGAGCCTCTGTTGTAGTAAAAGGTACCACTAACGGAACAATTACCGATTTTGATGGTAATTTTAGCCTCGATGGGATTAAGAAAGGAGATGTGATTGTAATCTCTTATGTGGGATATCAGACACAAGAGATTAAATGGAACGGCAGCCCGCTGAATGTTATCTTGAAAGAAGATTCAAAGACTCTAAGTGAGGTTGTGGTAGTAGGTTATGGCACACAGAAAAAGGCGAATCTTTCAGGTTCTGTTGCTATGGTAGACAGCAAAGAGTTGGAGAATCGTCCTATTCAGAATGTATCCAGTGGTTTGCAAGGTTTGATGCCGGGTGTTGCTATTACAGGAACCAACGGGGCACCGGGGCAGGATGCCGGCAAAATCCGTGTTCGTGGGATCGGCACATTGAATGAAGCGGGACCTTATATTTTAGTGGATGGCATTGAAACCGGTACATTGAGTGCGGTCGACCCTAATGACATAGAAAGCATTTCTGTATTGAAGGATGCTGCTTCGGCAGCAATTTATGGTTCTAAAGCTGCCAACGGTGTTGTTTTGATAACTACCAAACGCGGCAAGACCGGACAGACTAAAATTTCCTACAGTGGTTATCTAAGTTTCCAGAATGCAACGAATATGATTGAGCGTATGGGGTCATACGAATACGCATCCCTGCTGAATCAGGCATTGGAGGCTGAAGGTATGTCGAAGCGTTTCAATGATACCGAGCTGCAAAAGTTTAAAGACGGGAATGACCCGCTCTATCCGGATACCGACTGGTATGACCTGGCATATAAGACGGGTGTTCAACATCGCCATAATGTCAATATCAACGGTGGTTCTGAAAATGTAAAATATATGGCCTCGCTGGGATATTTGAACCAAACAGGTATTTTGCCTAACGCAGGGCGTGAACAGTTTAATGCGCGTACCAATCTGGACATGAAGATTAATAAACGTTTGAGTGCGCGCATGAACCTGTCTTTCATTAAAAATGATTACAGTGACGCCAGTTCCGCCTACTACGGGGGCAGCTCGGATCAGATCATCAGGCAGTTGAATTTGATCGCTCCTTGGATTGTAGCCCGCTATGATGACGGCACTTGGGGCACAATTTCAGACGGCAGTCCCATTGCCTGGTTAGATTCGGGCATGAAGGTGAACCGTGACAATTATAATTTTTCGGGGATGGCCGCTGTAGACTATGAAATATTTGATGGTTTAAAATTAACCTTGCAAGGTGCTTACGTCAACAATTTACAAAATTACAATTATTTCCAAAAATATATAAAGTATAATGAGAATAAAGAATCTGATCCCAGTCAGTTGGACGAGCGTTTTTATAAATGGGACCGCACAAACTATGACGCCTTATTGAACTACAATAAAAATTTCGGCAAGCATAATATTAAGGGTCTGTTGGGATGGCATACGGAAAAATATAATTATAAATATCAGAAAGCCGTCCGCAAGAAATTCCCTAATAATGAATTGACGGATATGAATGCCGGTGATGCTTCTACCCAAAGCAATGAAGGGTATACAGCTGAATTGGCAATGATTTCATGGTTTGCCCGTATTAACTATGATTTTGCAGGTAAATATCTCTTGGAAGCCAACATTCGTGCGGACGCCTCTTCCCGTTTTGCGGAAGGTCACCGTTGGGGATATTTTCCTTCTTTCTCGGGTGCATGGCGCATCAGCGAGGAAGCATTTATGGAAAGTGCAAAAGACAGCTGGTTGTCCGGACTGAAAATTCGAGCTTCTTGGGGGCAGCTGGGTAATCAGGATGCATTGAGTGGCAGTAACAATGACTATTATCCTGCCTTGAACACGTATAATCTCGATTCCAAATATGCATTTGGAGGCTCTTTGAATTCTGGTTATTATCAACGGAAATATCGTCTGGAAACCATTTCATGGGAAAAAGCCTCTACTTGGGGAGTCGGCGTTGACTTTACTTTATTCAATAAACTGAATGGTTCTCTGGATTATTATAATCGGAAGACTACTGGTATAATTATGGATGTGACAGTCCCTAAAGAATTTGCTTTGGATGCCTATAAGGATAATGTAGGCTCTATGAGAAACAGTGGTATAGAAATAAATTTAAGCTACAATACAAAAATAGGTCAGGTTGATTTCGGAATTGCGGGTAATTTCTCTTACAATAAGAATGAAATTCTGGATCTGGGAGGCGGCGACCCTAACAAGTACCTGGATGCTACTAATGGTTACAGCCAGCGTAATAAGGTAGGTGAAGCAATGAACTCCTATTATATTTATAGGGCGGATGGATTTTTTAATTCTCAAGAAGAAGCTGATGCATATACGGCCAAATACGGTAATCCTTTCGGTAAAACTTTCAAGGCAGGCGATTTGCGTTATGTGGATACAAATAAAGATGGTAAACTGACAGCTGATGACCGTGAATATTGTGGAAGTTCCGATCCTAAAATTATTTACGGATTCAATATAAATGCGGGCTGGAAAGGAATTGACTTATCATTGATGTTCAATGGTGCTGCAGGTGTGAAACGCCTGTTTGACGGATACGAGGTGTATGGTAATTTCTCGGGTGACGCTGCTCATCCGGCTACTATTTGGAGAGATGCCTGGACACCCGATAACCATGATGCCTCCATGCCACGTATTTTTTACGATACAAACTCGGCCAGTAGCAGCCGTTCGGTACAATCGGATTTTTGGTTACAAGATACAAGTTATTTGCGTCTGAAAAATTTGCAGTTGGGATATACTTTACCGAAAGGCTGGTTGAATTCGGTTGGTGTTGAGAATATCCGTATTTACTATTCTGTAGAGAATCTATTGACTTTTGATAAGATGAAGATCAATATAGACCCTGAATCCACAAGCCAACGGCTGTCTTCCTATCCTCTATTACGTACTCATGCATTCGGCGTTAATGTTACATTCTAAATTGTTATAGACTAAAAAAATGGAATTATGAAATACTTGAAACAATATATGATCATAGGAGCGGTGACAATGATTACATCTTGCTCTGATTTTCTAGATACAGCTCCATTGGATGCCCTGTCTCCTGCCACTACGTGGAAAACCGAGGATGATGCCCAAAAATTTGCTATCGGGTGTTATGGCGGTAATAACTACGATACTTCCAGCTGGGAAGATGGTGGCAATATCTTATATCTCGACTGCGGGTCGGATTTTGGATATAACAACTTTGAATGGGAAAACTATAAGACCATTGGCAACGGTACAATGACTCCGTCAGGGGCTGTTGCAAGCTTTTATGATTTCTCAGTCATCCGCCGTTGTAACACATTCCTGGAAAAGGTAAAGGAGATCCCATTTTCCAATGAGCAGACCAAAAACGATTTGATCGGTCAGGTCCGTACTATTCGCGCTTATCGCTATTTTGTTATGAACTGGTGGTATGGAGGAGTGCCTGTGATTGACAACTATAACTCAGCAGATGAAGCTAAAGTTCCCCGCAAGTCGGAGGAGGAAGTGAAAAATTACGTCAATACAGAATTGGACACAGCCATCGGTGAACTGAATGCATCTCCCTCTGAAAGGGGACGGATCGCAAAGGGCGCTGCTATGGCAATCCGAATGCGCAGCGCATTGTATTATGGTGATTATGTGAAAGCAAAAGAAATGGCCGAGGCCATCATGAATTTGAAACAGTACGATCTGGAACCGGACTACAGTAATTTGTTCAAAGTTGCCGGTCAGGACTCAAAAGAGATTATTTTGGCTGTTCAATATGTGAATTCCACTTTAGAATTGGGCACAATAGGCCAGATGTATAATAATGGTGACGGTGGCTGGTCCTCCATTGTTCCGACTCAGAACCTGGTGGATACTTATGAAATGGCTGACGGCTTGACCAAAGAGGAATCCGGCTCTTATGACCCAAACCATCCGTTTGCCGGTCGCGATCCACGTATGGCCATGACCATTATATACCCAGGAATGGACTGGAATGGCACTGTAGTCAATACACTGGACAAGACAATCAATGGTAAGGATAATGCAAACTATCCTCCTTCTGCGAACAATGCTTCAAAGACCGCCTTAACCTGGAGAAAATATTTGGATGAACAATATGCTAATGGTATTTGGAACACGAATGCCTGCCCTATTGTAATCCGCTATGCAGAAGTGTTGCTTACTTATGCGGAAGCAGTCAATGAACTTTCTGGTCCGTCTGCAGATGTTTATGACAAACTGGATCTGATTCGTGGACGTGTAGGAATGCCGAAAGTGGATCGTGAGAAGTATGCTTCAAAGGAAACATTACGCCGGCTGATCCGCCGTGAACGTGGGGTGGAATTGGCCGGGGAAGGTGTGCGTCGGGCTGATATTCTGCGCTGGAAAGATGATAATGGAAAGATGGTTGCAGAAACAGTCCTGAATGGTGTTTTGGAAAGGGTTGTCGGAACTGTAAATTATGCCGAGACTGATCCGACGAAACGTGCGGAGATTGACACGAACGCCCCTGTTACTGACAAGAAGATTGAAGACCGTGTATTCAAAGTGCATAATCGATACAATCCAATTCCTCAGGGAGCTATTGATAATAACCCGAATCTTGAGCAAAACCCCGGGTATTAATACAATGACAGTATCGGTCTTTTGTAATTAGAATGGAAATCCAATAAAAAATGGAAGGTGTGTCGTAATACACGATGCACCTTCTTAATTTTTATTAAGCGCAATACAATTGCAGTGTATTCTCCTATCATTGCATCCGAAATATAACATAAAAAAGAAACTACCATGCCAAATGAAAACAACCTGTTGCCGGAACATGCACAACTTGCAGCAGTTCTGGACAATCCGGAAGCAATCCAAAGGATCAAAGAACCGACAGAAAAAGTACAGATTGCCGCCGTACAGAAAAAGCCGGAACTTGTCCGGCTATTCACCAACACTACGGAAAAAGTACAGCTTTCCGCCGTAATTGCCTATCCTGAAAGTGTCCTTCTCATGCAGGCCCCATCCCCCCTGGCCTGCTTCACGGCCGTGGAAAGGATGTTCAAGGCGGACCTGCCGCCCACAACCGGTATTCTGGCCGCAGCCCGGAGGCTGGTATTCCGGATGAAGGGGAACAAGAAACTCGGAGAACCGGATACGGAAGCCGTAAAGGAGTTTTTTGATGAAGTCAAATCCTTTAAACATTGAAAGCCATGCCTACAATCCTGGAACACCTTGCCGCGCTGTTCGACAAGGACATGAGGGCGGTATTGAGCAATCCCCGCGCCATCAGCATGATCGCCAACCCTTCCGCCCGTGTCCAGATGGCCGCGGTCAGAAGGGACAGAAGTGTCATCTGCTTTATTGAGAAACCGACGGAAAAGGTACAGTTGACAGCTGTCAGAAACGCATCGCACAACATCCATTTCATCACTTCGCCAAGTGAGAGGGTACAGCTGACGGTCATAGGCACCAGGCCTTCCTATGTCGGCTTTATCCCAAACCCTACGGAAAAAGTACAGCTGAAAGCCGTCGAGAAGAGACCGGAATGCATCTTCCTGCTGCAGAAGCCCACAGAAAAGGTACAGCTGACGGCCGTCCTGAAAGATCCCCGGTATCTCTCGGCAATCAGGGAGCCGACAGAAAAAGTACAGCTGGCAGCCGTACAGAAAAATCCGGAATGCATCCGTCATATCGCGGAACCGACGGAGAAGGTGCAGCATATGGCCGTCCAGAGAAGTCCGGATATCTTCCGGCAGATCAGGCAGCCTGAGGAAAGCGTGCGGCTGGCGGCGGTGCAGGCCAAGGGAGAGAACATCAGATACGTGTCCGCCCCGTCCGAGGCTGTACAACTGGCGGCTGTCAGAAACGATCCGATGAATATCCGATATATAGAAAACCCTACGGAAAAGGTGCAGTCTGTCGTTCTGAACGCAGACCGGGATGCGGCACCGTTTATCAGTTCGCCTACAGAAGAGATCAAAAGATTGGCGATGGAAATGTACGGCCTCAGACTGGAAAATGCCGCCGGCAAGGAGGCGGCAGCGGCCCGGACATCCGAAACCTCCGGAAACTCCGGAAAGAAAGCGGCGGAGGGCGTGGCAAAGAAACCTTCGGCAAAGCAGGTCAGAGAGGCGGTGGAGAAACTGGATAGCGAGATCAGGGAAATAAACAGGGAATACTTCCAGGCCACTTACGAGGCGCAGTACTCGGACAACGCCGCGGAACGGGAAAGCGAGGTCTCGGCTGCCGGGAAAAACAGGGAGAAGAAGCTTGTCAAAGCTTATGAAAAATTCAACTCGGCAGCCGTTCCGGAAAGGAAGGAATGCAATGTGGGGAAGATTGTCAAGGAACTACGCAAGGAAAGGGTGGCCGTGGAAAATATGAAAGCCGAGGAATGGCACTCCCTGATGAAGGGGAAGGCCGTACAGCCGCCCCTTGTTTCCGGCACATCCGGAGCCGCAGGAAAAGGAAGCGCATTGATGCTTGCCAGAACACCCGCGGGATATGCACTGAAGGCGGCAGGCGCCATAAACCAGGCAAGCCGGCAGGCCAATGCGGAAATGTAAGCAACTTTTGCATTCTATATATATCACTTGTTTACTTATTTACTTTAAATTATAAAAATGTAAATAAGTAAACAAGTTTTTGCTGATAAAACTCTTTATGAACAAGGTATCATATTAAGCCGGCAGGCAATGACACATACTTCCGATAAACATTTCACGGACGAAGAACTGGAACTTGTCGCGCGCGGCAAGGAGGACGGCATGTACATGAAAGCTCCGAACGGCAGTCCGACGTCCCTGAATGAGAAACAGTGGGCTCAAGTACGCACCGGGACATTCAAGAGCTGGTTTGGAAACTGGGAAAATGCACCGGAGGCAGCTTCAAGGATTGTCGATGACATCCGCTTCCGTCAGGTCTATCACGGCAGTCCGGCCTCCTTCGGGCATTTCGACCATGCCTTTACCGGAACCGGTGAAGGGGCGCAGGCCTACGGATGGGGGACATACGTGACGGAAGTGAAAGGAATCGCCCGCAAATATGCGGCCATCGGTATAAAGCGGGGAAACCATATCACCTATGACGGGGAGCTTTTATCCCCGGTGCTTGACAACGAATATTATTTTGATGAGGTATGGAGGATATGGAAACGCCAGATCCTTTCTTCCACCGATGTGGACAGTTTGAAACGGAACATTTCTTCCGTATATATGGACGGGCGTACCGCAAGCACATACAGCGGACGAAGAAAGGCATTCGAGCGACAGCAGCAGGAGCTGCTTTCCGACATAGATGCGGGCAGGATACGCATTGAGCCGCCGCGCCACCTCTATACGGTGGAAATTCCGGAAGACAACGGGATGAACTATCTGTACTGGGACAGGCCGGTATCCGCGGAGCAGCAGGGAAAGATATTCCTGCAACTCCGCAAGGAACGTTTCTTCTTTCCGGAAGCCACGGCGGAGTTCTGGAGCGGCAGGTCGCATGTATGGAACAGCGGGAAAGAGTTCTACGGCTTTCTGGACTATATGTTCATGAATCCGGACCGGGATACCGATTCACAGCGGCTTGCCAGCGGGTTTCTTTCGCGAGCGGGTTTTACCGGGATTGACTATCCGGCGGAGTGTTCAACCGGCGGCCGGGCTGACGGCGCGCGGAACTATGTCATTTTCAGCGAGGCCGACCTGAAGATAACCGCACATGAACGTTTCCGCTTCATCGGAGAGAAAGGGGCCTCCAGACTTGACCGGTCTGAAGGGGCCTCCCTGCGGCTGGAGAACCTCGCCGTCGCCCGCGAAATGGAAAAGTCCGGCAAGGATGCCGGAACAATAAAGGCGGCGACAGGCTGGGAACGCGGGGCTGATAGCAAGTGGCGTTATGAGACGGCGGATTTCGAATACCATCCGGCCGGAGATCTGGGCTATTCACGACTGCTGGAAAAACAGTCCTGGCATGGGGAGCTTGAAAATCTTCTTGACCGGCAGATAGAGGGCGAAACACTCTCTGAAGCGGAGTGGAAACGGTTTGAGGAACTGACGGAGCTGGCAGCCGGACTGAAGGAACAGGACGAGCTGCGTGAACGGATCTATCTTGATGACTATGTGAAAGACGATGAACTGTTCCAGGCCTATCCTGAAATGAAACGGACCCGGCTGGAATTTGTGGACCTGCCGTCGGCCGACTATTGCGGGGGCTACCTCCATCCGGACAACAGAATCGTGATAAACATCTCCCGGACTGATGATGTGAGGTCTGTCCTGGCCCATGAGATACAGCACGCAATACAGACCATGGAGGGCTTTGCGCGGGGAAGCAATCCCGGGGAGTTTAAAAACACGGTGGAGAATGTGATCCTGGACATCGTGCGGGCCACTGACGGAAGGATTCTGGAGGGCGGCGGTTTCGACAATACCCCCAAAGGCATATTTGCCGCACTTGACCGGAAAGTGCCCTACGGGACAATACTGAGACATTATGACTATCCCCTCAGCCTCGTGGCTGAGAAGTACGGATATGAGAACATCTTTGACCTGGTGAATGACATCGGCCGGTTTAAAAGCGGCATACAGGAATACCGTTCCACTGCCGGGGAGGTGGAAGCGCGCAATGTGGAAAGCAGGCTGGATTTTACTTCCGCCCAAAGACGGAACACGCTTGCCGTTTCCACCGAGGATATCGCCCGGGACGGGCAGATATTCCTTTCAAGGGACGTCCGGATGGACGAGCTCGCACGTCATGTGTCTTTTCTGGCCGGGAAACTGCATATTCCGGTGGAAGTGATCCGTCATGCCGACGAGGCAGGCTCTCCCGACATACGCGACCTGCTCTCCTGCGGGAAAGACATCCGGGGCTGGTATGACATCCCCTCGCAACGTATCTGCCTGTATCTTCCACATGCCCGGGGGAAAGCGGACGTCGAGCGTACCCTGCTGCATGAGGGTGTGGCACATTACGGCCTCAGAAAGCTTGCAGGTCCCAAGCATATGGATGCTTTTCTGGATGACATCTTCAACGGATGCGGAGAAAAAGTACGGGATGAGATTCTCCGGATGGCGGCTGCAGACAAGACGGACATACGTGTCGCAACGGAAGAGTATCTGGCCCGGATGGCCGAGGCCGGTACGGACCAATCCTTATGGGACAGGATTGTCACCGCCTTCCGGAATCTCCTCCGAAAGCTGGGCTTCTGCCTGGAAATCGGCACAAGGGAACTGAGGGGCATACTCGCCGCCAGCCGGAAAAATCTCACCGGAATTGCGGAACCGGCCGTAATACAGACGGCAAGAGGAGACCTTGAACTCTCCTGCGGATACGGGCGGGCGGTTCTCAGGCGGCAAGGGGTCGAAACGGATGCGACCTCCCTTCTGGAACGGATGAGAAAAGCGGGGATCAGCCCCGCCTCTCTCGGGCAGGAGGACTGGAAAGCCGTCTTTAACGGCGGCATCATCCTTCCCGACGGCAGGAAGCTCATGGCCGTAAGGGAACCGGCCGGATACGGGATGAGGATATCCGGTGTGTCACCGGGGAGTGCAAGAGAGTCGGGAATGGAAATGTAAAACAGGATACGGAAAAATAAGATATGGACGAGTGCGGTGAAAAAAACACTATAAGCCTTTCATGGGGAAGGCGGGAAATCCGGATTTCCGGAGAAGGGGCCACCCTGTATGTGAACGGTGTCCCCCATGACATGACCATGATGCTGGAGACTATCCGTGGAGCCGGCGCGAGGCCGGAAAGGATATCCCCGGCCAGATGGATCTCCCTGTTGAGGGGACGGCCTACCGTGCTGCCGGGATGTGAAAGCCCCCTGGTCATGGTACGGGTCCCTTCCGGATATACGGTCAGGTGTCTGTTTCCGGCCGGGGAAAAGGGACACTCCTTCCAGGCGGAAATGCAGTAATTGGACCGGATTACTTATAAAGTATGATATTAATAAAGTAAATAGCTGTAAAAACTAAAAAAGTACAATGGAACATTACATTTTCTATTGCAAGCTGTCGCTTCTGGCAGTGCTGTCACTGATAACGGCCTGCTGCATGCTGAGCCGGAGATGGTATGTCAACCTGGTCGCATTTCTTGCATGCCTCTCGGGCGAGACCTTTCTGGCCCACCTGTTCTTCCCCGGATACATGCTGTGTCCGGCGGCCGCCTCGTTCATAATCCTCTTCCTTTCCCGGATATGGGACCTGTCCAGAACCCCGGCAAAGGGGAACGGGGCTGATCCCATCCGGCTGCCGGTCAGGTCAGGAATCCGGGAGTCCCGGCTCGAATTCTATTACCATTACTCCAACTTCCTGGTTTACGGAGGGGCCGGTTCCGGAAAGACGAAAAGTATCGGAAAATGGCTTCTGAGCGAATACATGCGGCTGGGATTCGCCGGATTCATCTATGACTTCAAGGATACGGACTATACCCGTACCGCCTACAACCTCATTAAAAGGCACAGGTATCCGCACAAGTTCTACTATGTCAGTTTCGACAGGCCTGAACGGTCGTACCGGTTCAACCCGCTCAAGGTGGTGAGGGACCGCACGGAACTGATCCAGCTGATGGAGGACGTGCTGCTCGCGCTGCTTCCCAAGAAGGAACAGCAGAACGAATGGGTCGCCGGAGGTCTGGGCATCCTCCGCGGCGTGGCGTTCCGGTTCTGGGACGAGTTCCCCGAGCATTGCACGCTGCCGCATATACTGGCCTTCATCATGACCGCCTCGGCAAGGCAGCTCTCCCTGTTCCTGCAGCAGAACCTCGTGTCGGAAATGCTGGCCGGCGCCTATCTGAAGGCGGAAGGTTCCGAGAAGACCCAGGCATCCTATCTCTCCACGCTGTGTAACAATCTGGCCACCGTTTCACAGAACGAGGAGATCGCCTATGTCCTTTCAGGGGACGATTTCGATTTCAACCTGATCGATCCGGAAAATCCGAAACTTTTTGCCATCAGCAACAACTTCTCCAAGAACTCGGTCTATGCTCCGGTCATCGGCATGCTCATGACCATATCTTCCCGGCAGTTCACCATGCGGAACAAGGTTCCTTTCGTCTATTTCCTGGACGAGATGACGACAGTCAATATCAAAAACTTTGAGACGCTGCCTTCCGTCCTGCGTGAGTATCTTTGCGCCTTTGTTCTTTTAACACAGTCCGGTTCCAAGGTGGAGAACCAGTATGGCAGGCTCGACCGTTCATCCGTGGAAGCCAACTTCGGGAACCAGTTTTTCGGACGGACCAAAGACGTGGAGTCATTGAAATATTATCCCATGATGTTCGGAAAGGAGGAAAAGGAACGGAGATCCCGCAGCGCGGGAAAAAGCGGGGGAAGCACGAACAGGAGCGTGACCGTATCGTCCCAGAAAGAGGACATCTATCAGGGAAAGGATTTTGCGGATCTGGAACCCGGGGAGTTCATCGGTTCCGCCACGCGTGCCAACGTCAGCTACTTCAAGGTAAAGCTGGAGATGTATGACGACAGGAACGAGGAGCCCCTGCCCGATGTTCGGGTCCTTGAGCCGGGAGAGCTGGGCAGGAACTTCGCAAGGATTCTTGAGGAGGTACGGGAGCTGTTCCCGTGTGAGTGAACGGACCGGCCCTCATCTTTCCCTTCCGGTCAGAAGATCGGTCCCCAGCCTTTTCAGTTCCTGGATGATGGCCTTCCTGGGATTCACCACGAACCGGTACAGACGGTAGACATTCATGTACAGCCGCCTTTCCTCCCTGAACTCCCCGTGCAGGATCTCACGCTTGATTCTCGATACAGTCTCGTTCCGCAACTCGTTCCTTACCTTCCATTCCCCGGAATATTCCTTCAGGCCCTCATCCTTGGACCGGCAGTAAGGGAAGTAGCCATACAGCCGGTTGAACCTGGAGGCGCACCGGGCGGACCACTGGGAACGGTCAAAGCCGACCACCACATCCCTGCCGTCGAGAACCTGCCGGTTTCCCCTGCTCTTGGACAGCGGGGAAAGGGACACGGTCTGGGATCTGTCCATGCGGGAGACGATAATATGCACATGCAGCTGCAGTCCCGGCTTCCTTTCACCGGCTTTTGCCTTGCCGGCTTTCACCTCGGGATCATCGCCTTTATAGTGGCGTTCTGTTTCCACACGCCCATACCATACCAGATCGTCACCGGACCTGATCTTCTCCCGGTAAAAATTACGGGCATATTCATCCATGCACTCACGGGTGAGCCGTTTCATTTCAGCCAGGACTTCTTTCTGCTGCTCCGGGGAGAGCTCCGGGAATTCACCGGTCTTTTCCCCGGTCACTTTTTCAATGAGGTGCTGCTGCTCCTCACCGCTGGGATTGATGGTGAGCATATAGAACTTGTCGTCGTTCCGTTTCAGTGTCCTGTGGTTGTTGTCCATATGATGCATGACGGTCAGAGGGGTCACATAGTCCTCTTTCTGTGAAAAAAAAATATCATAATAAGGACGTTCCTCCTTCAGCTCCTTGCTGAGATATTCCACCAGCTGCACGCATTTTCCCTTGTTGTCCGACACGCCCGGAGTATTTACAGGCCGGTGGACTTTACAGTACATATTCCTCGTTGATCTTCTTGATGAGCAGCTGCAGGGTGCTGACGGGAACTTTGACATCATCGCTAAATTTCACCTTCGGGAACTTGTCCGGATTGAGCTGGAATTTTATCAGTTCTGCCAGCCTGCGGAGCTTCTCCCGTTCTTTTTCCACATCCGCCGGGGAGCCCTCCCCGTACTCCGCCAGCTGTTGCTGGAGCTTCCTGTTCCTTTCCTGCAGATCATGCATCTCATTCATCAGCCTTGCATAGTCCGGGGATTCATGGATGCCGCCTCCCATGCCGGCCAGTTTTTCAAGAATGGGCTTGAAAATGTCACGTTCCTGGGACTTTACTATTCTGACAAGATCCTCAACTCTCTTTTCCACCAAAGCCGTCGGATTCCTTGAGGCATAGCGTGGATTGTACCCGGTCACTTCAAAAAAAGTGAGCATTCTGTCAATGACAACATTCGGAGTGTCGCCTCCCTGAAAGATTTCCAGTCTTTTCTTCACACTTGGAGAAATCCTGACCACTTTGGTTGATATTTCCTTACCTATACTCATTTCCGTTACATTTTTAAATTCTGAAACAAAGGTAATTCAAATGCATTCCGGATTCAAGTATGATACCTACTTTTCAGAAGTAATATATTATAATATTCTGAAAATTAGTAAAATAGTAGAACAGTTACAGCAAAATCAACGTGAAGTTAACGACAGGAAACGCTATAAATCAATATTTTGGCAGATTTTTGTTAACGAAGTGTAACACCAATGTTTACAGAAGATATGTATAATATACTAATAATCAACGCTATGCGTCGATTCATGTTCACGTGTGCGGGAACACCTCTTGCTCTTCCTTATCAGGAATTCACTAAGGGGATGAACCCCTTAGCCCCCCCGGTAAGGAAGGGCAGCGTGGCATGTCCGGAACAGGGCGTTTTTAGGGGAGGCCCATCCCATGAAAAGAAATGACATGCAGAAAAGGGGGAATACGCATGGAGGAAATGACGGGCATGTGGAAAAATCCCCATGAAAGGAGAAAAAACAGCTTACGGAAATGCCGGATACAACTTTTAGCAGAAGCAAAACAAAGCTAACACGCTGATAAAGAGCATGATAAAATTTGGAAATTCGAAGAAAAATCATTACCTTTGATATGTAATAATAAAGGAGATAACATCTTATGAATGAGCAAATTAGAAACATTTTAGCCGAGGACGGTACAAAGACCTCGAAAATCCGAAAACTTCTGCTGCTCGGACTCACCCACCGTGAAATTGCCGACCTTGTAACCCGTGGAAACCGTGGGTTTGTATGGAATGTCTACAAGAGAATGAGGGACGAGGGGCTGATCGTATCCGCAGGGACTTCCACCGCCACCACACCCGAACTTGATTATTCTTTCAGGAGAAAGTTCGGTGTCGAGATAGAAGCCTATAACTGCACATGCCAGCGGCTCGTACGCGAGCTGACGGAAGCGGGAATCGAGGTGGCCTCGGAAAGATACAACCATGACCTCCGTCCGCACTGGAAACTGGTAACGGACAGCAGTCTGAACGGGAATGACACATTCGAGCTCGTAAGCCCCATACTGGAGGGAGAGGACGGACTGGAGAAACTGGAGAGGGTCTGCTGGGTGCTGGACGCCTGTAATGTCAAGATTAATGGAAGCTGCGGATTGCATGTACACATGAATGCGGAGGACTTCAACATCACCACATGGCGGAACCTGCTGCTTTCCTACAAGCATGCCGAAGCGGAAATAGACAGGTTCATGCCTGCCTCGCGCAGGGGCGGCAGCAACACCTACTGTGGCTCCCTCATCCAGTTTCCCGATGAGCGGATACGCTCGGCACGAAACATCAGGGAACTTCAGGGGCTGTTCCCCAGCAGGTATATGAAAGTGAACCTTCAAGCCTATTCACGCCACAGGACGGTGGAGTTCCGCCAGCATTCGGGAACCATCAGTTTTACAAAAATAGAAAATTGGGTGTGTTTTCTCGACAGAATGATTACCTTTGCATCCGTGGGTGCTCTGCCTGCAGGAATCAGACTGGAAGATTTTCCTTTCCTAGGAGAGAAACAAAAGCTGTATTATAAATTAAGAACAAAAAAATTAGCCGTATGAATGATATGAACAAGAAGACATATATGTTGCCTGGTGACGAGCGTATCGTTGCCGGCAACGCCGAAGAGTTTGTGCATGAACTCCGTGTGGGCAGCTGGATGGATTCCGACTGTACCGACGAGCAGTATATGCACAATTTTGCCGAACGTTATGTGGTGCAGGCCGGGGTGAGGATTGCCACCGATACTCCGGAGAAATTCCTTTCCGATCTCATACGGACGGGATATGCAAAAGAAATATAACGGACGGCTCTCCTTTATTATTACCGTGTCCCCATTTTCCTTTCAAGGGAAAGTGGGGATTTTTTATAGAAACAAGTAACTTGCGTATAAAACTTCAGGCAATGATTTACTTTTTCTATTATTATACATATATACTTTTTAAGTAAATTGCAGGATACCGTTCACCTCCCTGCCAAACATACGGTTTTCCCCCGTACATTTCTCAAGGAGGGCGGCATTGTCTTTGGTAAAAAAGGTACGACAGTTCCGGGAATGGCAGTCTGAAGAATAGTACCCGTCCCCGCTACAGTTCACACCCGATAAAAAATAACCTTGTTCTCACTTTTATCCGGAATGAATGTTTTTTCAAGTACGGCCGTTCCGTATATCCCGCCCAATGCGGGGAATTCTTATCCATGCATGTAATTTGTAACTTTACCAGCAGGAAAATGGAAAATGCGGATACCGCACTTTTCCGGGGATGCCTATCTTTGCCGGCTCAAAAAGACAGACATCATTATGATAACAACGAGCCGATTTTTTAAAGAGAGACAGTATATGTGGTACAAGGTTAGAGAGCTTCAGTCAAAAGGATTAAACAAGACACAGATCGGGAAGCACCTGGGAGTGGACAGAAGCACCGTGCGGAGATATCTGCGGATGTCCCGGGAGAATTTTGTAAGGAGGCGGGATGCGCATCGCAAATACACGCTGAAACTGGCAGGATACGAGGAGTATGTGCGGGGGACTCTGGAGGAATATCCGTATATATCGGCCGCACGGATGCATGACTGGCTTAAGGAATGCTATCCGGATTTCCCCAAAGTGTGCGACAAGACCGTATTCAATTTTGTAGAAAAGATACGCTGCAAATATGGCATCGGAAAGAAGTCGGAGGCCAGGATACGCAGGGACTATGAAAAACTGCCAGACACCCCCTACGGGGAGTATGCGCAGGCGGATTTCGGGGAGAAATGGATGTCAGCGGGAAACGGCAGAAGCACGAAGGTCTATTTTTTTGCGATCGTCCTGGCGCGTTCACGTTACAAGTTCGCCTGTTTCAGCCGTCGCCCTTTCGACACGGAGCTCGCCATCTATGCACACGAGCGCGCCTTTGAGTATTTCGGGGGCAAGCCCGAAAAGATTGTCTATGACCAGGACAGGGTGCTGATTTCCCGGGAGAACCTGGGGGACCTGGTGCTGACAAGGAAGTTCCAGACGTTCGTCAGGGAGCAGCATTTCCAGCCGGTGTTCTGCCATAAGGCCGATCCCGAGTCAAAAGGCAAGGTCGAGAACGTAGTGAAATATGTGAAGGAGAACTTTCTGGTGGCACGTGTGTTCCGTGATATTGACAGTCTGAACAGGGAGGCCCTCGAATGGCTTGAAAGGACGGGGAACGGGAAGGTGCACGGGACCACCCGTCTTGTTCCCCGGGAAGAGTTTGCCGTGGAGAAAGGCTTTCTCATGCCCTATCATGGGACGCCACAACCACCGCAGGAGGAGATGAGGGAATACCATGTCCGCAAGGACAATACAGTGCAGTACAGGGGGAATTATTACAGCCTGCCATGCGGAACTTACCGGAGCGGGCAAACAACCGTCTGGCTGCAGGAAACGGAAGGGAATGTGGAGCTGTACAACAAGGATACGGGGAAACTCATCTGCCGGCATGCGCTCTGTACCAGAAAGGGAAGGACCGTTTATGACGACTCCCACAGAAAACCGAGAAACGCCGGAGTGAAGATAGCCGAACGCATCCTTGTCCATGTGTCGGGCAACAGGGAGGTGGCCATGTGGATGGATAATCTGAAAAGGAGGAAGGAACGTTATTACAGGGATAATCTGGAGGTGATCCTGCGCATAATTCCCGGATATGACAAGAATACACTGATAGAGGCCATACGGATATGTCTGGACAAAGGCATCTATAACGGGGACTCGGTTAAAAGCCTGTGTGAATATGTGTGCAGGGGAAAGGAAAATGGAACAGAAATATACGGACTGGAGGATCGCCTGCCCCGACAAGGCGGATTGATACAGTCTTATAACGAAATACTCAGGGATTATGACAAGACATAAGAAGGAACTCATGGAATGTGCACGTATGCTCAAGCTGGGCAATCTGACCGAACATCTGGAGGAACTGCTGCATCAGGCCCAGGAAAAGCAGCTGACCTATCCGGAGTTTCTACTCGCCTGCCTCAGGGAGGAGGTCCGGACCAGGGAGAACCGGAAATATTTGTGCCGTTTGAAAGCGGCCGGGCTTCCTGCAAGGCATGATCTGGACCGTTACGACTTTACCCGGACGGAAGGAATCGACTCCAGAAAGCTGCGCGAACTGCGCGAGCTGGTATGGGTGGGACAGGCATACAACCTGCTTCTGGCAGGCGGTTCCGGAACAGGAAAGACCTATATTGCCGCCGGACTTGTCCATGAGGCGGTGAAAGCCGGATACAGGGCATATATGGTTACGCTGGAGGACCTTCTGACCTGTCTGAAGACAAGGGATGTTTCCAGGCATGCGATGAAAACCTACAAACGGATCATGAAGGCACAGCTGCTGGCCATTGACAATGCCACACTCTTTCCCTTGAAAAGAGAAGATATCATGTTGCTGTTCAAACTGGTGAATGAGTTTCAGGAAAAGACATCGCTTATCGTTACAGCCAACTACTCCCTTACAGAGTGGCTGGCAATACCGGGAGAGGAAGCTGTCGCAGCGGCATTGCTTGACAGACTGCTCTACTGTTGTGAGATTATACAACTGTCAAGAAACAGCTATCGGATGGAAAACAGGAAAACAATTTTTAGCAATCGGAGTGAAGATACGGACACTTTAAAAGAGTTAACAACTGTAAAGTAATATCCTGCTAAAAGTGGGATATATTAAATTACATAAAAATGAGGTGTGTAAATTTGCAAGGTACATATTAGCAGCAATCGTAGTTTGGAGAGCTGCAATTTTATTTTGCTTATCCTTTATTCCATCAAGACTTTTTTTCTTAGCTGCATCACCAGCAGCCACAGTACCAGATAAAACCGGATCTATAAATTGCGCATGAGATCCAATGCTTACAAAAAACATTAAACTAACGATTAGATATTTCATATATGTTTTTCTTTTGTTTATTAAACTCAACTCTTTCTCTTATAATTTCTGATATATTATTGCTATCATCAATTCCTCTTATAGTCAATTGGGGATTTGTTTTATCCGAAGATAAAAGAATTATTCTCTTTACTCCAAAGATTCTTTCCACAAACGTCTGTTCTTCAATATAATCATTTATCCTATAAAGCTCTATATAATTTTTGCTACGTGAAAAAATTCCTGATTTGATTTCAAGAGTTTCAGCAGTAAGAACCCATGATAAAGAATTTAAATATAAATAATCATAGAACCCTTTAATGTAAGTAAAGCCCATAATAACCAAACTTATCCACCTAATTACAGGAATATCACTTCCAAGCAATATCAAAGCTAAAATAAACAGAATAATAGAACCTACATTATTAGCAATCCAATAATTGGAATTTGGCTTTATCGTTATATTCATCTTGAAAGATTATTTTTTTTTTCATAAGCACTGTGCAAGTCCTCTATTGGTAAGTTTCTGGTTAAAACTTCATTCCAATCTTTTAAGCCATTAGGAGCTTTTCTTATCGTCAAATCTGGATGCTGACGATAACCAGACAATTTGAAAAATTCATTTAATGACACCTTATCTTCTGGTAATTCAAATATTCCCTTATTCCCTACATCTATTTTAATATCACCATTTTCACGATTTATAGAAGTCTTCATGTCCAAATTATTAATAATACCATAAGCCCTAATGTCATACATACGACCATTTAAATCATTATCAAAGCATAACACCTTTTTTGCATTAGGGTATTGATTTATGACCTGCTTAAATTGTTCATCTGAAAAACTCCCCCCAACCGATACAAAAGCACAATCTTCCAATCGAACTTTTACATTATGTATTTGTTGAAAAGCCATTGCGTCATAAGCTCCTTCAAAAATGAAAACATATTTAGGCTGTCTTACCTCCGAGAAATCCGCACACCAAAACGCAGAAGTACTGTTCGTTCCTTCTGCTTTTCCCCTATAACCGGAAAAACCTCGAAGTTCAAAACCTACAACATTTCCTGAAGAATCACAATAGGGAAAAGCAAGATTCCGATATTTATTCTTACTGTCTCTATCTACAACCAGTTCCAAAAAGTTGGAAAACCTTTTAACGGTTTCTGCATCAATACCTCTTTTTTTAAAGAAGCACATCATATAGCCTATATTATTTTTTTCCCTATCGTATCTATTTATATCAAATTTCTTAGGATTGATTATTTTTGAAAAATAACTTGAAGAAGCCATTAATCTATCAATACTAAAAGGCTGTCCTGCATATCGATTTAAGACTGCATTAATTGCATCGATCTCATTTCTTGCCGTTCTGCTTTCAGGGAAAGAAGATAGGTTTTCTTTTACAAATGATATAACATCACCTTTAGAATAACTTCCGCGTCTCCAATACCCCTGTATAGATGGATTATTGGGATTTTTTATATAAATCCTATCGGTCTCTTCTTTCCCTCCCGACATCAAGACAAAGGATGGCTGACTATTTCCTTTGGATTTATCAAGGACATAGCCTAAATCCATAGCTACTTGCATAATGCTTACCCTGTCTTTAAGTTCCTTGAAAGATAACTGATTATTCATCTTTTTTGTCCTTTAGATTGTTCTTCCTCTATTCCAAACAATAATGTTGCTGCCAAATCTTTTAATTGGGCAACCTTTTCTTTTATTGCCATAGACGCAGCAGACAAAGGACTTCCCCCAGCCTTTACCGCCATATCAATTTGATAATAATGTTCTTTCAAATTATATTTATCCAAAAATGTATCTCTTTCTAACTTATCTCCATTCCTTCCATAAATATCATCAATACCCTGCTTTCCTCTCAATGATATGTATCTTAGTTTATCTTCATCAGGACTATTAGGCTTCGGAATATCTGTAAATGTTCTATCTGATTTAAACTCTTTGAAGCCTGCTATCTTTACTCCTGTCGGTTCGTTCAAATCAAGTCTGCAATAGGTTTGAACACCCTCTATTTCTATATTTACATTCTTTCCATTTTTAAGAGATTGCATCTGAGCTGGAGTTAAATCAACTCCCTCTATTTTTTTAGGAATGTATATATCATTGACATTAACCCTATTTATTTTACCAGTTTCCTTATCCACATACATAAACTGCTTCACATCCTTTCCATTTTCTCTCTGCATAGCCATTACGGTAAACCCTTGTTTCAAAGCCTCTTTTTGACTAAAAGATAATTGATGTTGGTCTATCATCTTATTAAGCAGCCCTGTCTGGTTCAAAACAACCTGTATAGCCAAAGCCCCTATTGGTCCAGCCACTATTCCAAGAGCCAACAGTGTAGCAACTTTCTTCGCTCTCAAAGGAACAAAAAGCTTCCTTTCGTCTTCCGCTTTTTGAAAAAATTTTATATTCTCAGCTTCAAGCTTAAGCCTGTTCTCGGCTGTGTTATCAATTTCAAACCCTTCTGAAATAAAAAGTTTTCCTTTGACTTTTATATTCTCTCCCTGTTCTTCAAAATCAATGCCTTTATCCTCCAGCAGTTTTTTCAAAGATTCATCATTCTTGAAATTTAATGTAAATCCTTTCCCTGTTGTTTCCGCTATATCAACTCCATCTTTTAAAAACTTATCGACTTCTTCATCAGAAAATCCTAAATCCCGGAGCGCAGAAGTAATCCTTTCGTTTTTCTCTTCTTCTGACAATACAGGTATATCATAACCGTTAGCCTCCAGAACATCTTTAACCTTGTTGGATAACTCAACCCTCATAGATTTAGCTTGTTCTATCTCTTTCATGGTAGTTGCATGATTATCCGCATACTGCGCTTTTAATTCGCATTTTTCAATAATTTCTGCATCCTTTAAAACTCCTGCTTTATCCAGCACATCTTTCAAATTAGAGAATGAAACATCCCCTTTATGCAAAACTACCTGTATCAACTTCTTTGCATCTTCTCTGTCAATCTTAGCGTCCATTATATTATCGTTTTATTTGGTTATCTCTATTATTCAATAAGTCTATTTCATTTTTAAAGACTTCTGCTGCAATACTTTTTAAATCTCTTTTTCCTGAAAGATATTCTTCATACAATTTTGTCGGAATCTTTTCTGACATTTGCGGATTACCATTAATATTACATCTTATTAGTGGCTTATTATCCTTGTCGGTCATAACTTGAATCTTATCTATCTTGACTTTAACAGTACCAAGTACAGACAGCCTTTTCTTCCCAAGCAATTCTCTTAATTCCAATTTCTCATCCGATATGATAGAACCATGCAACCTTTTATTGAAGAAATCAAGTTTGTTTTGAGGAACCATAATAACAATAGATGTATCAGTAGAAAATTTCCATGATTTTTCACCAGTTTTCATTCCGAAAATATCTCCAAGATATATCATACTGTTATCATACACAGATAGGTTTATATCATTTTCATTTTGCTCATTGACCTTTATAACAACTTCACCAATATTCTCTTTCAGATTTGCCTCAATGATGGAGACAACATCCTTTTCTTTCCCTATCATTGCCTCAATACTTGATGTCTTATCTAATATCATTTGCGAGGCTTTGTTTACATCACCAAGAACAGAGAATAAGAAATCGGGCTTTTCTTTTATTGTCTGAAGCCAAGATTTGAGATAGGCAGCATTTTCTTCCCGAATTGTAGAAGAGATCCCCAAAGAACTTGAAACAATAGCTGCCGATAATTCAGCAACAAGTTCTTCCCTCCCATAATCATAACTTCCGAAAATAGCAGGTTTTAATCTGTCTAATCGTGATTTATGCCCTGTGGAATGTGCCATCTCATGGAATAATGTAGCATAAAAACTCTCTCCGTCTTTAAACTGTCTCTTTAAGGGAACAACTATTTTTTCTTCTGATGAAGAATAATAAGCCCTATCCTGCTCTTTGGGTAGAATTGGAACAAACCACAGATTATCTTTTATCATTGTATCGATAACTGGATAGGATAACAGACCTTTTTCATCTTTCGACTTCGAGCCATTCAAATAGAATTTATTCATCAACTTATTGTAAAGCTCAGGAGCTTGTTCTTTGATGTTGGTTTGCTCAACATTAAACACGTTAAAAGGCTTCATATAAGGTATTACCTTATAATTCTTCTTATCCTCATCTGATAAAGCGATATAATCATTATAATCAATCTTCTTATCCGTTTCTTTATGAATCACCAATTTGTTCCAAAAAACAACAGGAAAAGCTTTAGCCCCTTTATTTATCCTAAATCCCAAATCATTTGCTTGCTTCCATGTCATAAAGACAGGCAACGGATATTTTTCTTTCTCGCATAAAAGATATAAAGCCAAAGAATTTATTCCGTTATATGTTCCTCCATTTATGTTTTGTGGAATCCCAGAAAAACTATTTGTAACCCACGGCTTTTTCCAGTCGGCAGATATGGCTTCTATCTTCTGAATCATCAGCTCGGTAAAAGCCTTGTTAGCAATCTCGTTAATCTTCATCAGGCATATTCACTTTTTGCTTTTGCATAAATTCTTTTTCTAAAAAATCAAGATACAGGGAAGCAGATTCATTATTATCTTTCAAATTTTCTTTCAAAAGCCACTCTTCATATTCATCTTCCGTATATCTTACAAATTCGCTCAAAGTAATTGTACCCCTTTGAAGTTCTTGTACAAAATCTTCGTATGTTTTCATATCTTATAAAATTAAGTTTTTCTTTTGTAAGTTTGTTCTTCCATATATTTTTGATATTGCCAACCGTTTTCAGATACAAGCCAATATCCAGTAACATTAGGACTAATTCTATCCCACTCTATAGCTCTTTCCTTAATCCACTCTGCTTTTGTCCTTTCTTCTACCAAAAGAAGATTTAAAGGCTTTATAAGGTCTATTGTGATAACAAATGATTTATCACCTTTATTAAGTTGTAAAATATCTCCCTGCTTTATAATTTCGATTTCGTCCACAGGCAAAGATTTACCTGAAAATATAGATGGTATAAACATTTGATTTACAGGAATGGAAACAAGAGTATTAATTTCCGGATCAAGTTGTATATAAGACATTACTTTCTTTCCACCATCCATTATCATAGATTTAATAATCCTCCCCTCTCTTAATAATCTTATCTCATCTTCTGTAAATGTGTCTTGATAAGGAAATTTTTTATTTACAGGAAAGAGTTTAAGCTGCACCTTTTCATCTTTTCTATGAAAAGCAAACTTTCCTTTCAAAATATGAGATTCGCCATCTACCAATATTTTAAACTCCATAACTGGAGATAATCGCCCTAATAGAATCCTATTAAGTATATCAATAGGTAAGTTAAAAAAGTTCTCTTTTGTTATACCTATTTCGGAGAGTTCTTCAAAAGGAATTTCATCTTCCTTAAAAATCATCTTATATAACATATAATGAATATTATTACTATATTTGCAGCAAATATAAGCATTTTATTCTTTATACGTATATGAAAACTGTACTCATTATTATTTTTACCTGTCTAATTTCAAGTAATTGTGCCTATTGCCAATTCTACACAGTGTCAAAAAAGAAAAATTACATCGAAATCCAGTCAACAAATACAGCTAATAGAAAAGAAAATCAATCCACCCCTACAATCCCAAGCAACAACAGGGAAAACAACACTTCCTGTAAAACAGCACAAAAAGATTCCACTTATGCATCAAAACCTAAAATAAATCTTCTTTCTTTGCCATTAGATAGTATATATATCACTTCTAAATTTGGGAAAAGAACAGATCCTTTCTCTAAGAAAAAAAAGATTCATCATGGGATAGATCTTAGAACACATTCTTCAGAAGTATATTCAATCATGCCGGGAAAAATAAAGAAGATAGGATATGAAAAAAAAGGATTAGGAAACTATATAAAAATTTCTCATGGTGAGTTTGAAGTAACATACGGACATCTTCACACAGTCCTTGGGGAAGAAGGGGATTTTATAGAAGCTGGAGAAAGAGTGGGAATATCCGGGAATACAGGAAAAAGTACTGGAGAGCATTTGCATCTTGCTATTAAATTCAAAGGAAAATACGTAGATCCGTTTCCAATACTAAACTACCTAAAAGGAGCATTATAGACTGCCCCTTTTTAATAATGATAATAATAAATAATCGGTTTTGTATTACAACACAAACCAAGAACCACCCAAGCAATAAAAATCACAGCTAAAAATTCTATAAGAAATATAGACACAATAATCCCTGTGATTCCTCCAGCAAATAGAACAGCTGATTTTATTTTATGTCCCAGTAACCAACAACCGATTATGAGCTTTATATAAGTCTTTATACCCTTATATAACAAATATAAAAATCCAAGGAGCAACAGAAAAAACACCATTAAAAATAATATATCCATAGTTACCCGATTTTTTTGGAAAATAATTAGTTATCCGATTTATTCTCTTTTACCATTTCTCTTGAATATCACTTAAAACTTCCATATATACTTGTTCTCAATAGCAAATATATATTTATACAAGTATATATACAAATAAATATATTCTTAACATCCTGCAAAAAAAACAATAGGGAAAACAACCAGTACTGAACACAGTTCTTTTCCCTATCGTTACAGACACCTTTTCATCTTCCAGTTCCCGGTTCATCAAGTCCTGAAGAACATCATAAAGACACCATTCACTCCAGAGCTGCACAATCCTGGAACGATGAAAAGACACCAGTCATTGTTTTTATTTCATGTAATCCAAAATCGCTTCGATATGCTTTTTTGCCTCTTCCATCTTTTTGATGGAATTATTTAATTTGGATTTCATAATTACATCTATCGAAGTCTTGTCAAAAAGCAGGGAGATATTTTCTTCCTCTATCAAATCGAATTTCTCTCCAAACAAATTATCTATTGATATATAATGAGAATAAAAATCAAGGAACTGCATTAGCTTTCTACCGCTCACATCCCTACCTTGTTCCATCCGACTAACAGTAATTTGAGTTATTCCTAACTTTTCAGCTACATCTTTTTGCGTGAGTTTCATATAGGTTCTCACTTCTTTAATTCTACGCCCAAATTCTATCAATCTGTCTTCGTTTTCCATTATTTATAATTGTTTTCCTAAGATTGTTTCGCACATTTGCTTAACCTCTTCATTGATTCTTCTAAAATTTTCTGTCAAGATTTTATCTTTTTCATCTCCAAAATTATAGAATTTCGGCAATTCTACATAAGCTTTTTGTTCTTTTTTAATAGATTCCATATCAAAATTAGTTTTGGCAAAGAACTTTGTCGTCTGAAATTCTTCCGACTTACTTATATCAAGTTTCCCATTCGAGCCTGTTTTAGTTGCCACAAAATCCCTCGCAGTCTGTCCGCATAAAAATCCTGCTGGCATATCAGCTATCTTTGAAGCAGGAATAAGATTATCCATCTGTTCATTGTAAGATATTGTTGTTGAACCCTTATTGATACTTACTCCCTCCTTAATCTGCTTTACTTTTCCAAATATATCATTAGACAACCATTCAAGAGTTTCCTTACCTCTGGCTGACGCACAAGCTACATTAGCACAAACTGTAAGTATTTTCTGCATCCCTACTTTGCCATAATCTGCTTCGAGTTGCGCAAGTTCCTGAAATCCCAAAGTAACAGCAACCTTATTACTTCGTGCTGTACCGATTAATCGGTCTATCTTATGGAAATACAAAGTCGGTAACTCGTCCACAACAATGTTTACAGGAATATTTTTACCCTCTCCGGAGTTTACCCTTGTTATCAGCCTATTCAATATAAGTGCATTTAAAGAACCTGTTATACTCTCCATTTCCGGATCATTCGCTATAAGCAAATAAGACGGATTTTGAGGGTCAGATACTTTCAGGTCGAAATCATCACCAGAGAACACCCAATAAGCCTCTTTCGTTGCCAATCTCGAAGCATATACTCTTAATGTTCCTGCCATACCTTCCAACTGATCCATTGCCTTATTCTTTAATGCAGTTTTAAAGGGAGCTAATAAAGGATAGATCTCTTCATCTGTCATTAAGACCTCAAATATGGTAGTGTATTCATGATTCAAAAAAGCCAAGACATGAGGCATATCCGAATACTTACCATCTTGATAACGAACAAAAAAATAGATAATAGCAGCTAAAAAGTTTTCGGCAGCAGTCTTGAAAAAGTCATCAGAGCCTCCACCGCCAGATTCACTTTTACCTTTTTGTAATGATTCTATCAATGTAGCAGCAGTTTCAGACGCAGCCCCCATCGTCGCAATATATTTTTTTTGTATTGGATTTACTCTTCTCGAATATTCCACATCAGTAAAATTGATAATATGAAACTTACAATTTTTAGGAGTTCTCCCTGCCTGTTTATTATAATTGTAATGATAAAACAACATTCTTGCCAAAGTAGGAAATTTATAATCATATACAACCATAGCAAAACCCTTTGATGTATGCTGCCTAATAAATGGCTCTATAATACTAAAAGTTTTACCAGACCCCGGAGTACCAATAACCCACGTTCCACGAAAAGGATTTGTAAAATTCACCCATCCATCCCTCAACTTTCCTTTATGATAATATTTAGTTGGAATATTAACAGAATATTGATTCTCCACCTTTTTATCAACTTGTTTAAAACTCTCATTCTCATAATTGAATTTATCCCTCCCCAAATTATGTTTGATTATTTTAGACAAATTATCTAAAGAGACATTTATAAGAATAACTCCTATAAATGAAAACAACATATAAAAGACCAAATTAAGGGGAATTTTCCAAACCATAAAATTCAATATATGATTATAAGAAAATACACTTAGCACAGTTATTACAATTCCCCCAATCATCGGGTAAACAACCATTCTCCTTGCATCAAATTCAATCGCTTTCTGCGCACGAGTACCAATACAAGTTATTAGAACAAGTAAGACTGTCGCCAATTTGCTATATATCAAGTTATCATATATCAACCATCTTGACATGGGGTCTATGATGAATTGCACTCCTTTTAAAAAAGGGAAAGGAACAAACACTATTATCTCCAATATAATTGAAACGTAAATACACCCCCTAAAAAGAGTGTACATCTTTTGAAGTTCTTTACTTTCTTCCATATTATACCAAATATATTACAACAATAGGGAAAACAACCAGTACTGAACACAGTTCTTTTCCCTATCGTTACAGACACCTTTTCATCTTCCAGTTCCCGGTTCATCAAGTCCTGAAGAACATCATAAAGACACCATTCACTCCAGAGCTGCACAATCCTGGAACGATGAAAAGACACCAGTCATTGTTTTATTTCATTATTAATAAAAATCTCCACTCTTCTATTTTTCGCACGTCCTTGTTCTGTCGTATTATCAGCAACAGGCTGACTGAATCCTTTCCCTTGTTCTATGATGCTGTTTCTATCAATTCCTCCGGCAGATAGATAGGAAGCAACCGATTTAGCCCTATTAAGTGAAAGATTATCATTATAACTTTTGCCACCTATATTGTCTGTATGCCCTATAATTTTAAGTTTTGTATCTGGAACATCTTCTATTACAGGAATCAGTTTATCCAAAATTCCTTTGGCATCCTCTGATAATTCAAAACTGTCAAAAGCGAACAGAAGTTCATTTTGTACAACAGCCTTAAACAAAACATTACCATCTGCATCTTTGATTCTCGTTACATCAATTCCATCTATATTGTTCAATGCTTTTTCCCTTTTTTCCATTTTCTTTTTAAGCATAGCCTCTTTTTCTCTTTCGGCAGCCAAAGAAGCACCTCCAATAATAGAGACCGTAGAAAAACATGAATTATTCTCACGCAATACGTTTTCTTTTTCACTCACCGAATAATTACTTGAAGTTATGATATTGTTGCTTTTACAAGAAGCCAAAGCAACAATACTAAGACACATGATTATTTTCTTCATACTATTTTAATGTTATAAATGGTCGTACATTATTGTTTTTATCTTTTCTTGAAGCTATGGATTCTCCGTCAGAGTAAGAGAAAACCAACGCATGATAATTGGGTGAATCCACATCTTCGGTAGAAGTCCAATACAAACCAGACAATGTACTTACCCCTATCTTGGAAAAAGTCTCATTGACTATATCTAAATTTTCATATAACGCTTCATGTTGGGCAACAGAACCGATATACCACCCTCTTAAACCTCCAGCTTCATACTCCCAAACCAAATCTATTGCAGGCTGTCTAATTGTATCTTTTTCCGCATCCAACTTAAAAGAAGAAGTATTCTTAAATCCATCGAAAGCATATATATCCTCGCTGACCTCTGATATATTCTCCAGTTTTTCTGTCAAACAAGCCTCACCCAAATCAGACAGACCAATAGCGTAGGCTACGTTTTCTGTTTCTTCTTCCCTACTGTTTCCACAATAGAATATAACCGCAATGGGGGTTTTATTCTCTATGATACTTGGATGGGTAATAGAACCATCTGAACACAGTATATTGCCAATTTTATATTTTGTATATATATCTTCTACCTCTATATGTTTTTCACAAGAAGCCAATAACAGGAAACACATTCCTAATAAAACCTTTCTCATTTCTTTCTAATTTAATGGAAATTTCACTCCTATTAATACCCCATTCCTAAAATGATCTCTCGTCCAAAAGACAAAATCATTTTTTTGCATGACAAACAGTTGGATTCCTGACCGTAAAGAATAAGCATATTCAAATCCTAAATCCAAACTTGCTTGGAAACCTCTTCTATTAGCACCTAAATCAGCTCCCAATCTCCATCTTAGTGTTGAATTTTTACCCCTATATATTAAAGGTTTATACGCTCCACCAATTCCAAAAGTTTTGTATGCCCAAAATGATTTACTATCCACAGTTCCGTGTTGTGGGCATTTTTCGTAAGCTGTGGATAAATCAACATACATTTCCCACGCATTATGATATTTTGTCTCTGCTTCAAAACCTATGATTGCATTAACTGTATTCTTCCACTGCCACCCAGCAGACAAATTAAAGAACTTATCGCCATTCCCGGCTACTGATGGAAGAACCGCTAACGACAAACTTAAAATCAATAAAATTCTTTTCATGTGACTTTTATTTTCATTCAACAAACGTATCTGCATTTAAAACATCCTCATAATCTATCATAAGTTTGACAGTACGACCAGAAATCTGTTTCTCGGAAAATTCAATGGTAAAAACCTTTTGATCAGGAAAAGTGAATTTTTCAAAAACAAATATATTTCTATATTTTTTTCTGAAAACGTTATCTTTCTCTACCTGCATTATTGGAAAGATTTCTATCTCCTGATAGTTAGTTGATTTGGTTTGTTTCTTGTCCTCAATCTTGAATCTAATTAAATCTATATCATAACGAATATTAGTTTTGTTGAATAACGAAACATCTATGAAGAAATATTTATCCATTGTATAGATATTATTCAACTTAACTTGAAGCCCATGCTGCTTTGTAGAAACATCATAGAAATTATCATCAGATATAAACATTCTATAAGCATAATCATACATTTGTGAACGAGTAAGATTTGTTTCAGGATTCATATAACTACGAAGGTCAGAATAAGGAACATTGATTCTTGTAAAGACCTTACTTGTTTCTGCCGTATATACCAAATAGTACTGAACCATGTGCCTCTCTGTTACAATCGTAACAACACCATTAGCCCCCTCTTCCAATGGCTTCACACGAAGCGTATTATTGTTTGGCTGATTTCCGACTATATTTCCGACCGATATATCCACATATTCGATGTCCTCCATTAATACAAAATGAGTTGAAACATCCTTATTTATATATATAACCTTTAAAGATTCGTGATTTTCTCCTGCCAATCTCATATCATCTATTGGCAAATTTTGAGCATATCCGCCCAAAACAAACAAGACACTTACTAAAAGAAATAAGACCTTTTTCATATTAGTTGTTTTTATCATTGATTAAATACACTATTGTACTATATTTCACTTTTGCTTTATTTTTCTTTATGTTATTAGCTACAGCCGAAGTTGCTGATTGATACACACTCTGTAATGTCTGAAATGCCAAACTTTCCAAATTTTGTTCTCCAGTAGTTTGATTAAAACTTACAGACTGTCCCATTGCAGAAGCAGCAGCTTCTTTAGCCAAATCCCTAAACTTAGATTGTGGTACATAAATGCCCTCGATTGCATCTACATCAAAAACATTAAGAGAAACTTTTATATGTATATCATTTACAAAGATAGAATTGACCTTACATCTAATTCTCTGCGCTCCAAAACCTGTTACAGTGGCATATAAATAGCTTCCGCTTTTTATCACGTTTCCATCAAGAATTATATCATCGAGCAACCTTAATCGCAATCTGCTTCCATCATATAACTTCAATGTTTCATCAACCATCGCTTTTATCAGATGCGTATCATCTTCTTTTTTCCCTACTGTATTGAAATAGGATTCATTGTCAGAAGAAGCTTTTACAACTTCCTTAGGAGCATTTTTTAAAGCCTCTTCCTCCTTCTTTCTCAATAGCGCTTCTCTTTGTTTTTTTTCTTCTTCTTCCTTTTTAATTTGCTCTGGTGATTTATATTCCCCTGAAGCTACTTTTTGTAGCATTTCCAACTGTTCAGCCAATGCCTCTGTTTCAGATTTTACAGCATTTTTCTGTGAAGATTCAATGTCCGCTTTATCCTCCCCTCTCTTTGAAAGTTCTTCGTTCATCCTTTTTATCTCTTCCAAATTCTGCTGTTTAACTCTTTCCAAGCTATCCAACATTTGCAGATCTTCCTCTGTATATACAGAAGAAGTAGCATCAGAAGGGTTTGTTGTTTCTTCATCCAAATTCTGAACAGCCACATGATCTTTGACTTTTCCCATATCATCCATCATGTTTTGATATTTTGATTTCAACTCCTTATCGATATTAACCTTTGGCATTTCTATATTAATTCCATCTGTTTGTACAGGCTTGTCCTCTTTCTCCACTTCAAAATCAAATATGGATATAACTTGATACCCAATAAAGACAACAGGGAAAAAAGCTATTGCAGGTATCATGTATTTAGGTTGTTTGAAATTAATTTTCATTGTTGAATTTTGTATTAATTATTTTGTCTATTTCTTCCAGTCTCTGATATTTTTCCATTATGAAAACAGAATCTTCAGCTGTCAGAGTTTCTTTTTCCATCACCTTTGTAAGAGTATCAGAAATTGCAAAAAATTCATTTTTCAAAGCCTCCATTTTCATTTGAAACTTGTCTGTTGTCTGTTGTGGCGGTGCTGCTACATTATTCATCTGCGGCATATAATCACCACCAGTATATAAACCGCCAATAAGAAACATCAATGCTATAAATAGAAATATCAACAAAAAAGCCATTTGCGGTTTTTCATTTCCATATTTATTCGCTTTTCTAATCTTCTCGTCTATTTTTAAACGAGAAACAATTTCCTCACCAGCTTTAAAGAAGTACTCTCCCTGTTCCCGGCTCAACAAGTCTTCCTTATTCTTAAACTTCTTCCAAAAACTCATACTACAAACTGTTTTTAGGTATATACTCTAAATCCTTATTCATTATCGTTTTATAATCAGTAATCAATAAACCATGAGGATTATTATTGCTCCGCTGTATATCACGCAAATATCCCTCTGTAATTATCTGCCTCCTTAGAATTGAACTCTTTCTTTCTATTCTCTGTGTTCCATAGTACCTAAACCACATAGATTCCTTATCAAATTTAATGCTGTCGCACATAATAGAAAACGCTGCCGATTGAGCCATGATACCAGCATAAAATCCTTTTTCCTGTAAAGCGTTCTTTTGTTTTAGACCAGATTCATCAATGAGATACATCGCTTTTTCAAGCGTATAATTTATATACTCATCATCAGGTGGTAACGTAAAGAAATAGCTATGAAAAGATTGGATATGAGCTTTAGCTTCTATCTCTATATTTATTTCTTGAGGTGTATGTGTCGCAGACAAAGGAACATCACCATCAAGAACATATATTTTCTTTCTCTCTTCTCTGACCATTATCGTTGCCATAAAAAAAGATGATATGGCTATAATGCAACTTGCAAGAATAGAAATGAAGCTTATAAATCCTGCAAGTTTTATCTTGGTTTCTAACTTTTCTATTATCATAATTAACTTTTATTTTGTGGCTAAACCAACTGATTTAGTGGCTGCACTGGTAATCTTACTTTCCATTCCTGATACAAATTCCTTGGCTGCATGACCAGCAGTAGAGGGTATAATCCATGTCGCAAGTTCCGGCACAAATTTCAAGGCAATTCCCCCTACCATCAGACAAACGAAATGATATAAAGCCGTTACAACAGATGAACTTGAATAAGCCCAAAATGCTTCTGAAGAACTTGTTGCCGTTTCCAGTATTTTAATATCCATACGCACACCATACTTCACCAACTGTAAAGCAGCAGCTAATACAAAAAAACCGATAAATCCATATAGCAAAACACTTACATATCTCGCCACCCATTGAATCCACGCATCTTTCCATGCCGGCAATACGGATAATCCAAAAGTTATCGGACCAGTTACAATAAGAATTCCTGCAAATGTTTCTTTTATGAAAAACAACAGATAAACGCATATTTGCCAAATCAATTCGCCTATTTTCATAACCCATCCCTCTAACCATTGGTTAGCTTTAGCCTGAAAAACAGTTCCAAAAGAAGCTATTTGTTCCTTGATTGTTTCCAGCATATCCAATCCCATAGAGGTAATTTTATCAAAAGTACTTCCATCTGTTATTTGCTGCTCCGCAACCTTTGCAGCAGCTTCAGCTTCCTTAGTTTTCTCCAAAACTTCCTCTGCAACTTTTGTTCTTGTTTCCCTATCGTGGATAATACTCATGTGTTCTTTTTCAAAGATACTCTTAGAGTAGTTCTCCATCAACCGGGGTATAGCTCCCACTGCGGTAACAAATGCTACCCAATTTGATAGAACAAGAGCAAAGGCTATTGGTCTAAGAATGGCAAGCACATCAAAAGCCTGATGTTTAACCATTACCTTATATGCCTCACCAGCAACAACGAATACCACCATTAAAGCCCCTAAAGCCTTTCCTGCCGATATAAATGCAGAATAATACTTCACAAAAAATGCGTGAAGCTCATTAATTAATCCTAAAAGGTTATTATCTACACATTCAAATCCCATATTACATATTCTTTAAATTTCCAAAATACTTCTTTGCATCCTCAACCGTATTAATACTCAACGATGCGCCATTTTCCTTTTTATTATATTGTAGTTTTATCAGCGAAGCCGATCCTGCCACAAGTTCTTCCATCTTTTCCACTTCCTCTTGATAAGCTTTTAACCTTTTTGAATTATCAAGATAAGCGTCTTTTATAAGATTGACAGATTCTATAACGGCATAATATTGATTCCATAAAACAAGTGCCTTGTCCGCATCGCCATCATTGGCAGTATAAGTAACCATATTATCAACGAAAGCTCCCTTTAATGTATTCAGCTTATCGCCCACTGTACCATATACCGCATCCAACTGCCTATCTGCCACTAAAAGGGTTTCCATGTTTTTTACACTATCATAAGATTCTGACTGTTTCCTATATTCCGGATCTTCCAATTCAGCAATTCCTATGGTAGCTGTTCTTAACGGCAAATTGGGAGAATACCGGGAAACATACTTATCGCCCCCACCAATTCCAGCCGGACCTCTATCATGTATTCCCAAACCAGGCAACTTTATTTCAACAAACCAAATTTTTTTCTTTATCCAAGAGTAATAGTAAAAATCCGGCTTGAACTGCCAAGGTCCATTTTCCATAGATCTAAACTGATAATGTTTGGATTCGTCATAATAGCTCCCCTGTGCAAACATCCATACAGGAAAAAAAACAAAACTCAATAAAAATAACTTTCTCATAGTTTATTTTGAATATTCGTTAATCACTTCGGTAGCCAATTTTTTACTGAAATTTTGGATACCCTTATCTTTCAATAAATCCAACCAGTTTGTATTGGAGTAATCCAACTGTACCACTCCTTTTGACAACCACAATACTCTTTCCACCATCCATTTCAGATTTAACAACGAGTTCTTTATGTTCCTAATAGCAGAGAACCGTTCTTCATAATTACTCCGTATGAGGACAGAAGCCGTTACAATATTTTTCAGGTTTTTTATTTCCAATTCTATTCCTCCATAGTATTTCATAAAAAAATTATATAGGTCAGGCATTTTGTTCAGATTAGAGGCAACAAAAGAGGCATATTCGCCAATAAGTTTTGTATTATCAACTAAGAGCTTGGATATTTCCACTACATCTTTAGTAAAGACAAGCATATTATATGAGTATTCAATCCTCTTGCTCAAATCTTCCCTAACCTGATGATATTGAACTGCTATATCCTTTACTCTTGTCGAAAGAGTATAATTAACTCCCTCATTGTTTTTTCTGTCATTTAGCCTATTCCAAATAGATTTATGACCTGATATAATTGTTTCTATCGCTGGTATATCTCTTGGGAGCTGTGCTTTCAAACTAAAAGGGAACAACAGCAGGGAAAATAAGATTATATATTTCATAAATCATTACTTGAATTGTCCGACAATATCCTTTACTATATCTGCTCCAGCAGAAACATAAAAAGTTTCAAAAGGAAGTGCTTCTTGCATTATTCTTGCCCAATTGGTAGAATATTGTAATTGTACCTTTATCTGCATCAGAGTATTATATATTCTCCTAAGATTAACTATGCTTCTATTCATCACATCGATTCTTGTAGCAGGGTCTAACAAGTTCAATCCATCATTATTAGAAGTGGATATAGCAGGAAGTCCCGGAATGGAAATACGAAGCGTACTGCCAGATACCAAGCTATATATATACTGCAAAGACTGAACGGTTTCCATTGTCAAACTTTGCAATGTGTTATAAGAAGCAATAGTAGCTTTAGGATTTTTGGCAACCTCTTTGGTTACATTAGTCAATTCTACCGCTATGCCCTTACAAAGTCTAATTACCTCCGTTACGTTCTTGCTATCCATTTTAAATATATCCTTATTTTTTAAAGAGAGCATATATAGCGATTTGGAAGTCATTATAGCAGTCATGGCTATGCTCGCCTTTTCCTGAGAATCAACGTGTTTACTAATTACACCTGATAATAGTTCCTCATTACCTACCGCAGAACCAGTGTTAGTCAAAACTTGTTTGACTGTCGTCATATCAACTTTGGCAACCTGTCCTACCGCCACAACAGGAACAAAAAACACCAATAAAAAAAACTTTCTCATTTTACCAATTTTTTTTGTTTCACAAAATCAATAGCAAACTGACACCCAGACTCTTTCCAATCCCGGCAAAAATTTTCTATTGCATCCTGTATATTACCATACTTCTTTATATAATGCTTTAATCCGTCTTTTTCGGCTCGCTCGGTAGTATAAGCCATATAGCACTCTGGCGGTTCTTCAACTCCGTACACATCACCTATGCTACCTCTTCTTATATAAACCTCTTTAAAATATGACCTGTTTTCCCTATTGTCAAGAGAGTTTATAGTCCATATTTTGTTACATTCCACTTCACTTAAACCAAGCAATTCAGCTATTCTTGAATATCTTTCCTTGAACTTACTTTGATCCAAGAGTATTGTTATTTGGGAATTGTTTATAATTGCATCTTTAACAATGGGTGAAGAGATTATATCGTCTATTTCTTGTGTTACAACCCCAACTATACCCCAAAATTTTCTAACGGTCTTGTATAAATATTTTATATAATCAGCCATCAAATCAGAAGCAATGGCTTTCCATGCCTCTTCTATAATAAGAGCCTTTCTATTCTTTTTCAATCGCATTTTCTGAATGAACAAGTCCATTATGATAAGAGTAACAATAGGGAAAAGAATGGGATTTTCTTTAATCGCATCAATTTCAAAGACTATGAATTTCTCATCGAAAAGAGATTTATCCATATCATCATTGAGCGTTCTTTCAAATACACCACCTTTATAGAAATCATCCATTACAAAAGAGAAATCCTCAATATCAAATTTAACCTTTTTCTCTTTGACTATACAAGGGATTCTCTTCATGGCAAATTCATAAAATGAATTGAAATTCAATTCTTCAACAACCTCATGCGTTGCCGTTATATTTTCTCTTTCTTCCTCTACCAGTTTTTCTATTTCTTCCTCCGACAACTCTTCATCATAATCAGTAACCGTTTCTCTAAGTGATTTTCTATAATCCCTTAACTTTTCCGATACAGATTTATTTCCACCAAAATATGAAGCATAATATTGGGATATTACCATTCTTATTATTTTGGATTCAGCTTTTGATACAGTGCCATCAGAACCTTTCCATATTAATATAATTAGATTCTTCAGGAACTCCCTTTTCTCTATATTATCTTCTTCTTGGGTTATCTTAAAAGGATTCATTGTAATAGGCTTCTCTTCCGTATAAGATATATACTTTCCTCCCACATAGGAACAAAGACCCTCATAAGAATTTCCAGTATCAACCATGATTATATCAGTGTTCTGCTCATACAACTGCCTACATACACTATTCATGTGGAAAGATTTACCAGAACCAGAAGGACCCAAAGAGAAGAAATTGGAATTATCCGTAAGTTTAACCTTTCCCTCCTTTCCTGTAATATCAATAGCTTTGGGTATGCCAGCTCTATTTGTATAATACATCTTTAGTGGAGTATCTTCAGAACCTGATATTTTTTCTTTGTACAAGAAACAAGCCGCAGCATCATTAAGTGTCAAAAAACGGTCATATTCTTCATTAGTATAATAAGCACAACCGGGCGCAGCACATTGAAAAAGTTCCAACTGGTTATAGGCGCTCTTTGATATTCTTATACTTGACTTGTCTAATTGAGATTCAATATAATTACAAGAATTATCTAAATCCTTTGATGAAGATACTATAAGATTACAATGAAGATACACAAGAAGTTTGCCGTTACGCTCTATATCATCCAAAACAGCGTCAATATCTTCTTTGGCAGCATCGTTTGCTGGATCAGGGACAGAAGCATGCCTATTACGCTTTCTTGATAGCCTCGCTTTCTCTACCCGTTGTGAGGGGATGAAGATTGCTTGATTATATAATATGCAATCTGCCCCCGGAACAGCAGAAAGAAAGCCTAATATATCAGAAGCAATATCATTACCCTTTATTTTTTCTTCCCTATAAGGCTTTATAGTATTAGGCAAATTTGATTCACCTACATCCATAAGAGAAATGCAGCGCAAATGTTTTCCACCTATTTTTATATCATTATCAGATACAGAGAAGTTGTTGAACGTGAACTTTCCTTTTTCAAAGCTGAAAGAGATATAACGATAAATATACTCCTTTATCTCTTCTTCATTTAGTTTCCTGACCTTTATCCCATTTCCAGATAAAAAGTCTTTCAGTTTCGCAATTTTCAGGTGAAAGTCCTTAAATTTTTTCTTGTCATAATTAAAAAATCCTTTTTTGGGTTTTTCCTGCGTTACGATAAGATAAGTTTTAAGTTCCGTGTATTCCCTACCATTGAAAAAACGGAAATACGCTTGGGATAGAAAAGGCATATTGCTATACTCATGCTCATATTTCTGCTTACAAAATATATCCTGCTTCTGTAAAGCATACCCTTCTCCCAATAGCCTTATCACCGATGTCATAACATCACTGAAAGCATAATAAGCATTTATATCAGCACTATATTGTTCTACAACATTTTCTATCTCGAATATGACAGAATACTCACCTTTACTGTTATACAAAACAGTAGAACCCATAATGTCCTCTATCCCGATATATAATCTATCAAAAACATTTTTTTTACTCATATCGCATCTTTTTAAAAAAAGGGAGCTTTAAACTCCCTTTACTTTTTAAATACCCCACAAAAAACAAATATTCCTTTACTTTTCCGTTTAGAGAACAAGCCGTCTTTTTGTTTGTAAGCTATTAAACATATAAAGAACATTAAACAGACACTTAATCCCAAAAGGGCTATCCAAAAGTCAAATATTGCAAATAAAGCAGCAAATGTTATAAAGCTGCATCCAGCCCCTATCGCTGCCCATCCTATATATCGACCTTGAAGCCCCATAAAGGCAAGAGGTCTCTGCAAGCCTTTATATATAAGATATTCTTGATTATCCATCATTATAAGCCAAAGAATGCAGGTAGAGCAGTAGCAGCAGCCACAAGGAAAATACAAGCACCAATAATCATCATTATTGACTTCTTGACATCCTGCTCCTCATTATTCATCTTGATATAGACAGAAACAGCACCAATAACCGCTACAACTCCAGCTATAGCATACACAAGTTTCTGGACGATAGGGATATATTTCTGAATATCAGTTGTTACCTGTGTCAATGCAGCCGTACCAGCAGATGTATCTTGAGCATATACACCAGCAACACAGAAGGTTAGAGCTACTGCAAATAAGAACTTCTTTGTAGAATCACTAATTTTAAAATTCACATTTTTCATACATTTGTTTATTTTTAACATTTTAATAAAATATAGATAATATAAAACCTTATCTTTCAATAAGGCAACTTCAAACTAAATTTTAATCTTTAAAAAATTGGTTTGTATTTTTCTGCATTTTCAGCCAAAGGGTTTGCAGATTCCCTAAGCATTGCTTTAATATCCAACACGCTTAAACCTCCATGATTGGTCACAGCACTAATCTGTTTTGCGGTTTCCATATCGGACATTTCCGGGTTATCATCCTCCGGACTGGATTCAGAAGAATCCGAAACAGAAACTGTTTCGGATTGTGCACCATTCATAATCGAAGATTCATCTTTTGGTTCTTCAGCAACATCTTCTGCCTGCACAGGGGGTGTTTTCCCTATCGTTTCAGCATAGATTTTACTTGCATCAACAGCCTTAAACTCGTCTTCGTCAATTTCTATATTTGAGTAATTTTGCTCCTTTTCTTCGGATATGTTTTTCTTACTCAAATCAAGAAAAATAATTATTCCATAGTATATTGCATAGGCAACAATAAGAACTATGAGAAAAGTTGAAAACGTCATATTATTGTTTTAAAATCTACTTTTGTTCTCTTTAGATAAGTCTTTTATGATTGGTAAATTGCGCTCTATAAAAGTGTCTATTACAGCAGAAACTATTGAGGATAAATTAGGTTTTCCACCCATTATATTTCTCAAATTTTCCAACTCATTTTTGAGTTCTTGCGGTATGTATACTACCGCTTTGGCAGAACCCTTTCCGTACTTATCAAGAGTTGTGCAAAAATGCGTCCACTCTTCACAATTTGTATTTTCATTAATGGTGATAGGATTTTTCGGAACATCTTCTCTTATTTCCTTAACCAAGTTAGTCAAAGAACCTATTCCCAAAGTCATTTTTTTATCTTTATCTTTTTCCATCGCAAAAGTATATATAATGTTTAAATTGCACAAATTATTCAATTAATGAATTTATTTATTCAACTATTTTTTTACAGCGTCTAAATAATGTGAGTAACATTAATAATTTGATCAAAACATGGCATTACATCTGCTTCTTGCCTTTTATCCAAGACAAATGTATTACTTCTCATTATGGAAGCCTTATAGGGTATTCTTTCCGTTACATATCCAAATCTCCTAAAAACATCGTCCGTACTTTGCCACAGCTCTTTTTCTTCTTTCGTACCCACCTTTGCATCAATATGGTTAGGAACAAAGAAAACTTCCAGTTTCATTTGTGAAACCTTCTTTTTAAGAGCCTCAATAAGCTGCACAAAGACACCTGTACTTTCCAAGCATTTTCTTTCATACTGGTATGGGCAAATCACATAGTCAGAATTAACAAATACAGGAAGCAATGTATTATCAGCCACAGTTCCCGGTGCATCAATCAAAACTACACCATCAAGTGCCTTGCATTTTTCCATTAATACATTAGCCTCTTCCTGCGTGTCAATATCAACCCCCTCTACATTATATTCCTCTTCTTGATCGTTAAATGCTGCCCTGTCAGATTTCCTTTGGCTCACAATACTTTTTTGCAAGTCAATATCCACAACAAGCACATTTATTCCTCTCTTAACAAGGTAATTGGCAAAAAGCATACATAAAGTAGTTTTACCGACCCCACCCTTTTGATTAGCAAATGTTATTACCATAATTATTTATCATTTAGTTCTGGCGAATCTCCCAAATCAAAATTTTCTGTAATCTCTGGAACAATATTCTTCTCGCTCTCTTTATCTATAACTTTCCCATTCAACAACAATTCGGCATTATAAGAATAGGAGGTAGTTTTGTCCGAAGAAGCAAAAATACCATAGACATACATAAATTCTGCTTTTTTATCAGTATAGATACAAATAGTAGTATCTTTTTCACCGACATCAAATTCAAGATAAGATAGATTCGGGTCTATATCCAGTTTTACCCTTTCCTTATCCTTATTATCGGTATAATATATATTTCTTACTTTATCTGTATTTATACTTTGCAAGCTAAGACCCAATGTAGGTTTCACAAAACTATCAGAAGATTTGCCTTTATAGGTTATTCTGAAACAATACTCACCAACTCCATTGCCCAATTCAGGATTATCTATTTCCGGATCATCAGAATTAGAACAAGAAACTGCCACCAAAGCCAAAGCCATTCCACATAAGAACTTTTTCATATACATTAATTTTTAGATTAATTACTGATTGCAAATATATAAACATATAATTATATACGCAAATAAATATATAAATATAATTAGCTTTAGAATAAAATATTCCATTTTCCAATACTTCTAAACCGAATAAGATAGATAACAGTGAAAAAAATCTTCGGATATACCCCATAAAGAGGTATACCCGAAGAACTTTAATCATTTATAAAAAGAGGAGTTATATTAGTATCATCTGTTTGAGTTCCTGAGGAACATCATAAAGAGAAAATAAAGTAAATAAAATTCAATTTAGATTATATCTACTTGATTATATAAAAACAGGATGTACAAAAAAAGTTTCTAACATACTTTATGTTTTCCAATATTCCCCATATTCTCCTTGGCTTAAGATTAAATTTCTGTTTATAATGAGGATTGATAAACCATAGACATCTGTCAACTATGTTAACATTGGATTCGGCTATAATGCCTTCAAATAATTCTATCGTAATTTTCGTTTGTTTTATAGATAATAGTTCTTTTATACAACCAGAATTTTCTCCAAACAACTTCAAGACTGTCTTATATAAGAAAGATGGGAGTAAATGTATAAAAGGAAGATGAGAAACTATTTTATTTTTACAGATTTGCTGATGTCCACCAAAAGGCATTTGCCAAGCAGGAAACCCTAAAAATATTACTCCATTTTCTTTTAATAATGACTTAGCCTTTATTAAAAAAAATTTTTTCTGTGAAAGATTTATGTGTTCAATTACATCATGAATCAATATAATGTCAAATTTATCTCGTATGTCAAGACAAAAAAAATCATCACAAATAAATTTTCCTGCTTTGTCTTTTCGCGAAAAAAAGTCTATAGCTTCATTAATCCGACTTATGCATACATCTATTCCTACAACAGCACAACCTTTCTGCGCAAAAGGGAGTAAGTTTCCTCCTTCTCCACACCCTATTTCTAACACTTTACTTGATGAAGTTATATCAATAAACCTCCCAAGATAGCTAATATAGAAATCTTGGGAGGTTTGCGCTGATTCACAGAAATAGGTATATCTATCCAAATGTCTGTTCTGCATACTATTATTTAGCAGCCTTTAAAGTTTCTACTTCTGCTTTAAGTTCCTTTATGGCTTGAATCATAACAGGAATGATAGCTGTATAGTTAATTAGTTTCTTTCCATCAGGGTCGGTTAAAACAACATTAGGCAAAACTTGTTCTACCTCTTGCGCTAATAATCCAATTTCTTTTCCATTTCCCCCTGTTTTAAACATACTTGCAGCAGCAGGGTCTGTATCTTTAAAACTATAGGTAACAGCATTCAGTTTATCAACAGTACTTAAACCATAATTAAGCTTTGCAATATCAGTTTTTGCTCTTGCATCAGAATAGTTATAAACATTCTGTACCTGGATGCTATTAAACCGACTTAATCTTGTATTATAAAACACAACTTGATCATAATGACTTGCAAGTCGAGTAGCTGCTGGAGTTACATCAATCTGAAAGAAATTACTTGTTTTTGATTTAAAGTACATACCACCTCCATATGTGGTAATACCGTAAAACTGCTCTGGTTCTGTATTACCTATGGTAAGTTTTCCATCAGAACGATACTTAATTTGAGCATTAGAAACACTTGCTATTAATAAAAAAGCAATAGCAAGTACACTACGAAACATTAAAGTTAGTCTCATAAAAATACAATTTAAAGGTTAAAAAAATCGTTATTTAATAATTTGTCCATCAAGTGTAACTGTAACAGCTTGACCTTGCTTAACATCAATAGTTCCCGGCTGAGCTTCCCAAACAATTTGAGCCGAGTTCACTGCTCTTGTCATAGGCTCTGGAGAATTAAGCTCCTCCATATCATTAGTACATCCACATAATGCTATGGTCAATACCGCATACAACGAAAATACTATCTTCATCTCTTAAATAATTAGTTAATTAATAAACTCTGGCACCAGTCATGTTGCAAATATAGCAAATTATTATAATAGTCATAATAATTCTGAAGAAAAAAATTACACCACGGAAATCAAGACAGTTCCATAACTAAATCTTCCACTCTCTGGAACAAGTAAAAGAATAGTTTCCCCCTTTTGTAATTCCTTAGTTCTAACCAATTCATCTAAAGCTACAAATATTGAAGCCGAACCCATATTTCCAACCCAAGTCAAATTTGTAAACCATTTATTTTCAAGCAAATCAATATTCCTCTCATCTATTTCTCTTAATAGTTCCTTATAAAAGAACATTGAAGACACATGAGGGATAACATAATCTATATCAACATCTTTCACACCATGCTTAGCCAAAACCTCTTCTATATGATTCACCCATAATTTAATAATATACCTTTTCAACAATCGTATATCCTGCTTCACTGCAAAGATAGATTTATCCATAAAATCCTTATTTTCAAACATTTTCCATGATGTAGTAGAACCATCTAAATTAAACTCTCCACCAGCTAACATACAAACAGGACATTCATTAGCATACGATTGCATATCAATCCATTCTATTTTAGATTTTCAATGGTTTGATATAACCGTTTGAAGAATAAACATTTAACTGAGTATTTGAGAAACAGTGGTAACGAGTTGGCAACTGTGCTATTTTCAGTGTTTTGCGGTGCTATACTGTCAAATAACTCTTTCACTTGCAAAGTTATTACTTTTTATTGAAACGCACACTTTTCCGATATGAAATTTAACAAAAAGTCTCCAACAAATATATGTTAGAGACTTTGATTCATTATAATTGGATTTTTATTTATTCAGATGACGATAAACGACATTTGATATATCTGCCATTATTTTTGCGTTATCATCATCAGATTCACGAGAATCCTTTATCAAAACAACAATGTAGCATTTCTCACCGTTGGGAAGATATATCACTCCTGCATCTCCCTCGCTTATCTGTATGCCATCAGCAGTTCGGTTAGAACTTCCCGTTTTATGCCCAAATTTTATATCGATAGGCAACCCCGCTATTAGTTTGTTCTTGCCAGACACACAATCAAGCATGGCTGTCTCTAAAAACGCAAAATGCTCTTTTGTCAAAATATTTTCTGTATGGAGTTTCTTGAGCAATTGCGCAATAGCTAATGGTGTGCTCCAATTGTTGTAGCATAACATAATGTCCGTATGCATACTTTCCTCTGTCTCCGTGAAATTCATATCCTTTATCCCAAGAGATTTTATGTAGGAGTCCACTTTATCAATACCACCAACAAACCTTATTAACCAATCGCATGTGTTGTTGTCGCTAATTGATACTGTGTATTTGATTATATCCCTATAAGATATACGAATCCCTTGGTCGGGATATTTATCCCTTAACGGGCTATACGTGTTTTTCAGCATTTCTTTCTGTTTGATATACACCATTTCATCCAACGGAATATTCTCTGCTTCCATTTTTTTCAAAGCTGTCACTGCAATATGGAATTTGAATACACTCATAGTGGGATATTTGTCCTCGTTGGCAATGGTTATTATGTCGTCATTATGGATAATTGCCACCCCGACAGACGCTTGCTTCCCTTTGATAATCTTTTCAATTTCCCGGGTCATGTTTTGCCCGAAAGCCATAATGCTGCAACAGCAACAAAGCATAACTGATAGCAGCGTTTTTGTCATGTTCATTTTTGATAGTGGAACTTTTTGTTTCATATAGTTTTCTTTTTTGCTTCTTAGCCCAAAGAAGCGGATGCTCAAATGCAGAAACGTGGACTACCAATGCAACATTCTAAGTCGAAGGTCGTAGGAAACCTAAATGCACGAATGTAGTATAGCAGCCCACGCTTTATGCGTGAGAACCACTATGCCATCCTTGTGCAGTGTCTCGAATTTCCTACGTTCTCGACTTACAAGAAAGCATAACGCTTCTGTTTTTCTTATGTCTCGGATAGAGTTACCCCAATCCGAATGCAAAAGTACAAAAAATCCATGATATGTCATTCAACACACACGGACTTTATTTTGATTTACAGTTGCATACCTCTGTTCTGTCTTGGCTTCGGTATTCCGATTGCTTCTCTAAACTCGTTCATTTTCTTTCTGAACCAACTAACGTGCGATACTCCGTCAATCTTGAAATCGAACTTTCCGTTTTCGTCCTCCTTGATGGAACATACAGCACGTTGGGTTTCAAAGTCTCGGTTGAACTCGGAAGAATAGAGTTTGCCTTTTATGGGAACATCCTTGAACGTGCATAATCTTCGGATTATATCATCATTGAAGCCCAAGCGTTCACGCAAGAAGTTTATTGTCGGCATCAGTTTCTCTACATAAGGGAAATAGCGTTTCACAAAGTCAGTGAACTCGGACATCTTGCGGTGTCGCTTTTCGTAGGTATCCGTTATCTCCTCTATGTGCTTTGTGTGTTGCCGCTCCCTTTGTCGGGCTTCTTCTTCAAGTTCCGATACACGCTCATGCAAATTCCTGTTCTCCCTCTCCAATGTCTTGACCTTGTTACTGCCGAAAAGAGAACCGACACTTTCGGCTATGTTGGTCGCTGCGGTCGTGGCTGCTCCTTTCAGTTTCTCGGTCTGCACCTCTTTCTTGGCTCGTTTCAGTTCTTCCTGTGCCGTCTCTTTACGGTCTTGGAGTTGCCCTATATCAGTCTGTAACTGTTCCTTTTGTTGCACCAAATCACGGTAATACTGCCGTGTGGTGATGTGCCTTGCTTCCGAACCGTCAATGCCGCGCTGCAACCCATAACCGCTCATGGATTGAGCATAGGTATCCTGATAGGATTTGAGTTTGGCGCGTGTCATAATATCATCGGCACACAGCCTTACAGTGTCGGTCGGTTTCTTGCGGTAACGCTTCTTTACCTGTTCCTCTTTCTTCTTGCGCTTACGCTCTCCTTTGACTATTGGAACAAGGGTAGCGTGTATGTGCGGTGTCTGCTCATCCATGTGTAAGACTGCCGACACGATATTCTCCTTGCCGAATGTGTCTGCAAGGTATTTCAGATTGTCGTTGCACCACTCGTCAAGTCTGCCCTCGTTGGTGATGCGTTCCATATCTTCGTGAGTTCCCGTAAGCAAGATACGGATAGCCCTCACTTGGTTGTTTCCGATTTTGCGTGTCAGTCCTGCGGTATTCAATCGGTGCTGTATGGCTTGTGTCCTGTTCTCTACTCCGTCAGGAAACCTTATCAGTTCTCGATTGAGGTGTGTCCTGCTCTCATCGGCATTTTTCGGTTTGATGGTGCGTTCTATGTGCGCTGACATGGCGGAATCCGTTCCGCTTGTCTTTTCCATATGTAATACTGCATAACCCATATAATAATCTTTTCTTTTTTAGCTTGTGAAACAATGGTCGGTTATTCTTCTGTACGGCTCCTGCCGTTGGCTTGGGGAGTGTCCAGAGAGGTGCAACCTCTTTGGCTTATTGGGGAATTTTCAGCGATACGGAGTATTGCGGCTCGGAAAATTCCCTAATAAGCTATGGTATTTTCCGTTGGCAAATATCCGCACGGCTGCAAGCGCCCCCTCTCCCTACATCTTCAGCCCTCGTTTTTTCGGTGGCTGCACCATCCGCCTTGCGGATTGGACTTGCTTCTCCTGCTTCATCGGCTCTGCCGATTGGGAAAGAGGCTTACCGCACAGATAATCGTTCAAATCCTTGTATTCACGGTAGTAGATGGACTTGTCGGAAAGGCGTTCCCCAAACCTTACCTTTAGATGCTCACAGGCTGTCCGTCCTGCCGTGTCATTGTCAAGGAAACAGTCGATTTGGGAATAGTCAGCCAATATGCTTTCCGCCTTTGCGAGATTGGAAACGGAGTTCAAGATGATATAGTCCTGTGTGGTCAGTCGGGTGTACTGCGGATTGCTCCTCATGCGGATGGTAAGGAACGAGAGATAATCCATGAAGCCCTCGAAAAGGTAACACATACTTCGTGGCTCTCCCTGTTGTCGGATAAGGGTGATGTCTTTTGGAGCGACGCAGCCTTTGAAATATCGGTTGCGTACCTCATAGCCACCTGTCATGTTCGGGAAGCCGATGGCGAAGTATCGCTTGCCATCATGTATGTAATGCAGTTCCTTGCATTCCCTATTGGCGAGTTCGGTGTTTATCCCTCGTTCATTCAAGTAGGATAGCAACGCAGGTGAAGATAACTCCATAACTTGCAGGTGGCGATACATCGGTTCTGATACGGATTGCCGACCAAAAGAGAATGGCGCATGGTTAGCGGTGGGCAGATGTGGCATCTGCTTAACGATGCACTCCAACAGATACGGCACATTGTCGGAGCGATAGAGTTCCGCTGCCAGTGTGATGATGTTGCCACCCCTGCCAATACCGAAATCATACCATTGGTTGAGTTCGGTGTTTACCTTGAACGAGGCTTCGGCTTCCTCTCTCATCGGTGACTTGTACCAAAGGCTGTTACCCTGTTGTTTGACGGGTGTGTAACCTAAACTTTGCAGATATTCTGCTATTCTGATTTGTTTTGCTTCCTGTATTGTCATAATGTATATTCCTACGGATTTGATGATGGTTGATAAAGCGATGATTTGATGAATATATGGTTTAATACATTGATTTACATCTATATATCCTCTCATCATTTATTCATCAAACCACTCACGAAAAGAGAAATTCATCGTTTACGGTGTCGGGCATGGTCTGTCCGTCCTGTTTTCTCCTTTCATCAGTGAGATACTTTTGATGAATGTTTGATGAGAATGTAAATCTTTATATTTCAATGTATTTATATACTTATTCATCATTTCATCAAAATAATAATCAAAGTGTTTCCAAAAACATTCTTGTCACGGTGTAGAACCGTCCTGTCTTCCGCATGGGCGAATAGTGGCAGTCACGGGTATAGTCCAACTGATAGGTGGTATAGGTAAGCGTGTTGGGTGCAGGATTAAGTTTCCAGCACTCTTTCAATATCTTGCGGACTTGGTGTTTCTCCACTTTTGCCTGTGAATACCGCAACAGAAGAAAAATATCGTTGCAGTCAAAAGAGAAAGTGTCCGTGCCTACACTCTCCATAATGTCAAGTATAAGCTCGTGCATCTCTATCTCCAATCTGTTGCGGTTGCTGCGGATAATACGCTGCAAGGCTTCGGTATGCAGCAGCGAGGGAGCGAACCACATTCGGCTTTCCTTTTCGGTGGATAGTTGCCTGTGCTGCAAATGGTAGAGAAAGGCTGGTATCTCCGCTTTTAGCTTTTGCAGGAAGTCGGTATCATCCGACTGCAAGCGGTCTATCTTGCGTACCCAATAGCGTGTTTCCCCTGCATCAATGATGACAGGCAGATACTCGTTGTTGGAACACAGCACGAACTTGGCGAAGAACGCTATCTCGTTACGGTCTTTGCCTTTGGCTTCCACCTTGTAGGATAGTGCCGTGCTTAGGTTTTTCAACCGCTCGCTGTCCTCCCTGCGGCTCAGCAGCACTTCGTCCACCACGATAAGGAGTTTCCCAGCCCAGTCGGAATTGAACTGGCTGCGGAAATCCTCGTTGGTGTTGAATGTTACGTTGTTCTGAAACAGGGCTTTCAAGAAGTTCAGAAAGGTGCTTTTACCCGTGTTCCGTTCCTCCGATACCAACAGCAGAATGGGGAGTTTCTGTATGGGCTGCAAGTAGAGCAGTTGAAGATAGTCCATCCCCAACTCGTATTGCTCCCCGAAGATGTGTTCCACCAATGAGCGGATAGAGGGGAAATCACCCTTCATCGGTCTGTGGTCTATCGGTTCGTAGAGATTTAGGAACTTGCCGATTACTGGTTGATAGCTGACGTGTTCGGGTACGGTGCAGAAGCCGTCATACTTGGGTACGCTGCCGATGTAGTCCTTGCCATAGTCTTGGCGCAGGGTCTCGTTGTTCCATGCGATGCGCTTCCTTACATAACCTCCGTTCAAGACAGGCTGCTCCACAATCTTGTAGAGCGTTGTTCCGACACGGATAAACTCTTCCTTTGCCATGCCGCCATCTGTGGGCGGTCGGTGGCTGTCATTTACTTTGTTTGCTTCCATATTCCAATGATTTAAGTTTGAAAAAATGTCAGCCACAAAAGTATAATCAACTGTCGGATAAGTTGATACGCAAATCACAGCAGAACGCAGCAAAAAACACTTCGCAACAGAAAAATGGGCTGTTCGGGGCTGTAAAAACAAAAAATCCGAAGAAACAGAGCTGAAAACAGATGCTTCTTCGGGTGCGTGAGTATGTGTGAATGGCAATACGCCTATGCAAAGTATTTCGGATTTGCCGTATCAGTGATGTTCAGCGAAAAGAAGATGCCTGTTTTTTCTTTTCGCAAGTACAGTCTTTCAAGTATGGCTCTACGAACCTGTTCCGCTCCGAATGAGTTGATACGGAAAGCAAGGGCGATGATGGCTTCAAGACTGTAAACCTCCATGCTGCGTTTGTCCGACAGTTTGATGGTATGCTTTATCTCATATTCCCTCAAAACACCGCTTTTACAAAGAGCCTTTATCCCTGCTCGGATTGTTGGGGCGATAACCCCGAACAACTCGCAGAGTTCCCACTCGGTCATGGCAATGGAGACTGTATCGGTCGGCAGGGCGATGTTGCCCTGTCCGTCCATCGTGATGATGCTTCGTTTCTCTTTCATCTGTATTCTTCTTTATGGGTTATCAAATGGCACTGCAAATGCTTTTCTCCATATCCCCCAACTTGTCGGACAACAGTTCCAAGTCCTGACTTATCTTTTGGGCGGTTATCTTCGCGTAGATTTGAGTGGTCTTTATGTTGGTATGCCCCAACAGGCGGCTGACGGTTTCAATGGGTACTCCGTTGGATAACAGTATGGTAGTTGCTGCCGAATGTCTTGCGACATGATATGTTAAATGTGTCTTTATACCGCACAAATCGGCTATGGCTTTCAGCTTTTTGTTGCAGGTCGTATTACTTGGCATGGGGAAAACCTTATTGTTTTTCGCCATGCCCTCGTACTTCTCTATAATCTTCTTGGGAACGTCCAACAGACGGATATTCGATTCCGTATTGGTCTTCTTTCTTCGGGTGATTATCCATAAGTTGCCGTCAAAGAAAGTTTGCAGGTTGTCGGTGGTGAGGTTCTTGACATCGGAATACGCCAGACCCGTGAACACCGAAAACAGAAACAGGTCTCTCACAAGTTCGTGAGTCTTGTCGGGCATCTCTGTGTTCATCATGGTGTGTATCTCCTCTTTCGTGACATATCCTCTGTCCACGCTTTCGGGGGAGTTGATATACCCTGCAAAGGGATTGAACGGCAGACGACCGTCATTCCTCGCTATGGAAATGATGTGCTTCAACACAATCATGTAGCCCCACACGGTATTGGTGCGGCACTTCTTCACGGTGCGCAGGAAATACTCGAAGTCGTTGATGAACGTGAGGTTCAACTCTTTTAGGGGAATATCCTCACGCTTATAAGCATGGGGCAGGAACTCCCGTATATGCTTGCATACGGTCTGATAACGGGTAAATGTTCCTTTGGCACGGCTGTGTCCGACTTTCTTTGCAAACTCCGCATTGTGTTGCTCAAAGAGTTTCAGCAAGGTTTCCTGCTTTACACCGATGCCGAGATAGGCGTCTTTCAGTTTGGCGGCGGTTACATATCCGTCCGTCTGCATCAGTTCTTGGTATCGGCGGTTCACCTCCACCCGAATCTTGTCAACCGCACGGTTGATTCTCTGCGCTTCGGCACTCTTGCCCGAAGCACGGTTGTTCTTCACGTCCCATAAATGGGGCGGAACGTCCATCTTGCAGCTGAATTGTTTAATCTCTCCGTCCACCGTAAGGCGGCACATCAGTGGCAGGTTGCCGTTGGGCTTTGCACTGCCTTTCTTCACGTAGAATAATACCTTGAATGTACTTCGCATAACTCACATTTTTTGGGTTACAAAATTAGTTTACTGTGAGTTACCGACAGCTACGCAGAATTACGCAAATCGCAGAAAAATAGCCTTTTAGCTAAAAATCTTCTTCAATCACTCGGTAATGATGTGGTAACTGAACTCTTGCGCTATATGGCTATATTATGGTTTTCTTTGGCTTCTTGCCAAGAGAAAAAGATAGCGTAACGAACACTTTTTCAGCCTATTCGCTACGCTATTCTCTGATTTACTTTTTAGCTATCTGTTTATTTTAAACGATAAACCTTGATCATTGGGTTTATTTCCCAATAAAACCGCTCCAGCCCCATCCGACAACATAAATCTTAAAAAGTCTTTTTCAAAGCCAAAATAAGGATTCTCTCCTATACTATGACACTTTTCATATTCCGCATCATAATGCTTAGAAAGTAAAGTTGCGGACACTAACTCCGAAGCACTACAAATCGCATTTTCCTTATCCCCTACCGCTACAGCCAAATAAGCTATTTTCAACGCCTGCAAAGAAGTTAAGCAAACACCAGCCGTAGAGAATATTTCAATATTCCCCAATTCCGGCAACAAGCCATGTACCATAGAAGCATGAGACGGCAAAATTTGATCAGGAATAGATGTTGCTGTTGTCATAAGTTCCACATTAGCCAAATCTCCTTCTTCTTTGAAAATACCCCTGATTGCCATTGCAGCTAATTCAGCATTTGTATGAGTAATTTCTTGGTTCTTATTTAAAGCATAATATCTTCTTTGAATACCATTCTGCTTTAACACCAAATTCTTAACACGTGAGGGCTTTCCTTCTATCAGTCCTAAATACTCCTCCATTTCTTCATTCCCTATTGGATTATTAGGAAGAAAAGAACTTACTTTCTCAATAAAAACATCAATTTTCATTTTTAATCTTATTATAATATGAATAAAATAAAATTCTCAATCTATCAACATCAAGACCTAAATAAAGGCTATTTTCAAATGACAATCCTGAATATAAATACCTAAATGTCTGTGCCACTTCGTAAGCATTACAAGAGCTTTTTATTTCTCCGCTTTCAACTGCATGCTTCACTACTACTTCCCACTGTTTCAAACCACTTTCAAACATTTCAGTAACCTTTATATCAAAATTAGGATAATATTGTACTGCCTGATATAATAAATTAAAATATCCTCTATGGATATTCAAAATTCCCATAGAATGCATTTTAAACATTCTTGCATTAACTTTCTCCAAATACAAATCAATGAAATCGTACAATTTCCCTACATTTGTATTTATTGGTTTAGAATGAAAATCTAAAACATACCTATCGATTACCGCCTTGAATATAGATTCTTTTGTCTTATATTTATAGAATATTGCGCCACGAGTTAAACCTGTTGCTTCCTCCAATTTTGCAGTAGAAACACTTTCATAATTATACATTAAGAAGAGTTTAAATGCAGGTTCTAATATCCTTTCTATATTATAGTTTTTCATTTTTTATACGGATGCTAAATTTACAACTTTAATCACATAATATCAAACAATTTCTTAATTTATTATATTTAAAAAATAAAAGATTCTCTTCAAACGGCAGGGAAAACAACCAGTACTGAACACAGTTCTTTTCCCTATCGTTACAGACACCTTTTCATCTTCCAGTTCCCGGTTCATCAAGTCCTGAAGAACATCATAAAGACACCATTCACTCCAGAGCTGCACAATCCTGGAACGATGAAAAGACACCTCTTATATATCTTTCATTTGTAAATCATCACACAATTTCATACTACTAATAACTTAAATCACCTAAATAAATTTCAGGTATTATTTCTGTATAATCCTCTGGATTTGGAACATAATGTATCGATTCTATTATATTGGATTCACAGATAACATCATATATCCATGCTTTAAAATCTTCTTCAACTTTTTCATTACAAGAGAATCTTTGTTCTAAATCATTACGGGCTTCATCTGTTAGAAATTCAACAGCAAAAACATAATCAAACTCAGGATTGAGCATTATAACGAGAGGTGAGATTTGCTCACCTACTCTTGGAAGATGTGGAAAATTCCAGTTTGCCTTTATCGACATACTCCTTTTAAAAAGAGAACTATCAATTATAAATCTTACATTCATACTTTATCTTTCATTTTATAATGTTTACATGGTTTCTTTCTCGGTGTGATTCGTCTTTGCAGTACATTACAATACATAGTGAAATTCGGACAAATCTCATAGTGTTTGCACTGGCTACAATGCCTATCATCAACAACAGGGAAAACAATATTGATAAACTCCAGCATGGTTTCAGATTCAAAATCTGATTCCATCTGGGATTTCAAGCAATCCTGCTTTGTCAAACCTGATTCCAAAATCAACTGTTTAGCAAGTTCTGTTTCATTGTGTGAACAAACAAGAAACTGAACCGCTACCCAAATACCATTTTCGAACTTTCCCATCACAGTTTTCTCTTACTTCATAATGCTTACTTTTCTTTTTTTACCTTTCGCGATTTGAGAAATTCTTTAGCAGCTTCTTGGTCCTCATGTACCTCTTCTGATACATAATATATTATAGCCTTTGAATTGTGAGGATTGTTTTTCCATTTTCTTCCTGTTGCATTCGGATTTACAACATATCCTTCTTTTGCCCATTGCAGAGCAGTCTGGCTCTTTTGATTCATCCTCTTTTCCCAGAGAACCTTACGATGCATTCTTGTCCGGGGAGTAATTACTCCGTCTGCACATACCAGTCCTTCACAATTGTAACCGGGGCTTTCCAGAAATTCAATTTCTTTTTGAATTTCTTTTATGCTCATTTTCTCAATACGCTCTCGATATTGGGCGATTGTTTCATTTGTCATATCCGCTGCCATAATCTTACTTACTTTCTATTCTTTCAGGTAGTTATAAATCGTTTGTATAGATTTAATGCCTGTTATGTTTTTGATGTCCTCAACAGAGGTTCCAAAAAGAAGAAAAGACACCTATATTCACAAAAAATTATCTTTTAAAGCCATATTTCATTTCATTACTCGCATTTAATTCTTCCGCATAATATTTTTCTACAAGTGAAAGTGCATCTATCTTATTTTCTTTAAATAATTGATAATCAGTTCTCGTAATAGGAACAGACAGTTGAGCTTCTCCACGGATTTCTGCATTGACAAAAAAACTATTGTTACGCTCAAATATTCTAATATCCCTAACTCCACTTAATTGTTCTTTTATATATTGGGCAATATCATGTGAAGTAACATTATAGATGGGAGATAACCCCTTGAATCCTGAATCTGGAACAAATCTACTTTCATTGCTTAATATTGCCAATAAATTTTTTGTTTTAAGTTTATACCCAGAGTATTTAACAGCATTACTTATAGATTCATGAATATCTAATCCACTTCTTAACATCGAATAAATATCATAGTAATCACGAAAAACACTTCTACGCAACATCGTTTCCATCTTCATAGCCATTATAGACATCATATCAGCTAATTTAATGTTGTTATGAAAATCTATAGGACAAGTAACCGGAGAATATTTATCGCAAGCATAAAAAGAAAACTTTACATCAGAAACATAAAATTCAACATGATCAATATCTAATAGATCACGTTTTTGTACATTGCCTATCGAAGAAAGTTGTTTCTCAATGTTGTACCAATCAACTTCCATTTTCTCTGATTTTGTTGTGCGCCATTTCATAAAATCTAAATCTTCACTTTGACGATGATTTAACTGCAAAGATAAAGCTGTACCTCCAGCTAAAACATAAGGTTTCAAACAATCCAATTTAGATACACTATCAAAAAGTTTCTCCGTTTTTAATGCCAATCCATCCATCTATACAAAAATATTTAAATGTTTTGTTTCTACTGTTTTTAGATATTGTTTAGGTCTTTTAATGTCAAAGTAGTACCAAGCTAAAAAAAGATTCAGAGAATAATAATACTCCCCTTGAATAGCCATTTGCTCTCTCCAAACTTTCTTGATCTTACTTGAAGGAAAAACACAAAAAAGTAAATCAATCTCGTGCATATCCAAATGTATCAACGTTTTTAGAATAAGTATCTCGTCAGATACCATATCAATACCTGTCATGTCATAAGACCAAAAACTTTTTTCTGCTATTAGCTTATCAAAAAGTATTCGCTTTATATCTTCTTTTTCTTTTTTTCCTACCATAATATATTGACGGTTATAAATATAATCGTTTTTTTTAAAACTGTATCATTATTTCATGATAATACAGATAAAATACAATAAATATACCAATCTACTGTTTCTTTAGATATTCCTGATAATTACATTCAATACCTTTTGCATGGCAGTCTGCCACATAATCGCCCCACCTTTTAGCCTCTGTCACATCGACAGGATGATCGGCAAAGTCTCTCATCCACGGGTCGATATAGGCATCGTATGCACCTCGATTGACCACAAAGAATACCTTTTCTTTTAGTTCCGGAACAGATTCATATAGAGGTGTATCTCCATACTTGGCGCATAGATCGGCTACTTCCCGGAGCATCTTCCCAAATTCCTTATATGTAGCAAAATCCTTTTCTTTCTTATCCATAATTCAAGCCCTATATTTAAGTGGTTAATAACACATTACCTTTATCTTTTAATATACAAATATATAGATATATATTGATATATACAAATATCTATATAATTATTTATATAATGCAAGGTTAACATTTGTTATCTGTACGGATTTCAAACATTAATTCCCATCCAGCATAGTTCCAAAAACAACAACAGGGAAAACAACCAATACTGAACATAGTTCTTTTCCCTATCGTTATAGACACCTTTTCATCTTCCAGTTCCCGGCTCATGAGTTCCTGAAGAACACCGCAAAGACACCATTTAGTCCAAAGCTGCCCAACCACGGCACGATGAAAAGCCACCAATATTCTATCTTCTCTTCTTTTTTAATTCATTATTAATCTCTCCTCCACTTAAATGTTCATCTTCACCTTGTATAATAGATGATATTGCGTCTATCAAGCTATATTCATCCTCCACGATTATATCTCCAGTAAATTTTGTATAACCTGTAGTCAAATTCAAATCATCAAAGTCAACAATGGTCTTATTTTCATCATCTATTAAAAACAACTTATCTCCTACTCGCATGACATTAAGCCCATTTTCCAAATCCACATGATTATTCAATGATTCTTCCACAGATTTTTTATAAAACTGCATATTATGAATATCATCAAAGCTCATTGTTATATGTTCTCGATCTATTTTAAATTTGGCAGACAAAGCAACAGCACAGGATTCAGAAGAGCAGCTATATTCCGAAGCCTTATTAGCTCTAAAATTATAAAACATTGCTTCCTTAAAGTTATCTGCAATTTTGCCCATTACTAATTTGCTACGCTTATGTATGACCTCACCTTCTTTATTCAGCCAAAAACCATATTTCTTTAATTCTTGATTCACATCTACCATAGTACAATCCTTACTGACTTCAAGCATTGTCTCTGATAATTTAACAGGATCGATTTCTCTACCCAACAAATTCAATAATTTATCCATATTCATAATCTCACCGCCTTTATATACGGTTCTCTCTTTATGGTCAATCAATGAATAACCATAAGGTTTATCATGCCCATCAGCTTTATGGAAAACAACTTCAATACCAAACTTCGTATGAAGAACACTGGATAATTCGTTTTGAGTTAATCCATTGGAATATTTATATAAAATAGCCTGTATTTGCTTCTTTCTATTAGAATGATCTTTTTGTTCGCTACTCCCCCATTCTATCATTTTTAATTCTTTTTGAAGCAATGTCTTTCCCTCTCTACATACTTCCATATAACCATCTTTAGTTATATTGATTTTGTAGCCCATAGATTCCATTATAAGGGCAAATTGATGTCTATTCTTATACTCATAACTCAATGCTTTCACAAAATCCGTTCTTGCTTTTGCAGAAATATCGTTCTTGGCGATTCGATTAATGACTGTTCTTGCTCTTCTTTTCTCATTACTATCTTTTATTTTCTTTCCGTCTAATCCAACCCTACTGGTAATTATATGAATATGGTTATTATTAGTATCTTTATGGAAATATATCAATGTCGGCAGACCTTCATACCCCATTTCTTTTAGCCATTGCTTACCCATATCCAAAAGTTGCTCCTTTGAATATTCCTTGCCTCTACAACTTATGGTTACATGAAATTGAGAAGACTTTATTCTATCATTCTTTTCTTGCCATAACTCGAAATATCTTTTATAGTCAGCAGCAGTATTATTAGTAAGCAAATCTAAATAGCCGAAATTGGAGGCTTCCAAAAGCTCTACTGCATTTTCTTTTACTTTCCTATCATTGTAGTCAATGGCATGAAAAGTTGAGCTATTTTGCAAAATTTTCGCTATCATTATTTCACTATCTTCTTTATAAGTTTTTCCTGCATCCTACTTAAATCTCTAAGCATAGCATTGAATGTTTGAATCTCACTCAACATATTATCTGAAAGATTTAGACTGCCGTTTAATTTCATCAGATTTATCACATAAGCTATTTGATTAAGATTGTTTCCTACCCTATCAATGCTCACTTTACATTCCCGGTAATAAGCAGCCCATTCATTTAATATTTCAATGCTACTTCTTCCATCTACTTGGTTATATTCCTGTACAGCTTTTACTACAAGTTTTGTCGTTGAGCCAACGATTTCAGCCTTACTTTTTATCTCTTCATATTCCGATTCTGTCAGTCGAATATGTAAATCTCTTGTCTTTTCTTTTGCCATAGTTGCGTCATTTAGAGTAATTGAGTTGCGAGATTACTCCACTCCCCTATCAGGGGCAAAGTTCGTTTTTGTGTACACAAAAACACAACTTGCAAGTTACCTCCGCATTTTCCGCAAAGATAATGCGACAAAAGGGAAAAACAAAACTCTTGGGGACAAAAAGTACTAATTTGTTTTTCAGAGAAAAACTCTTGGGGACAAAAAGTACTAATTTGTTTTTCAGAGAAAAACTCTTGGGG
>OLCI01000084.1_pt1 | contig 46534 bp, 34 predicted proteins | sample 1607561 | NCBI WGS metagenome assembly OLCI01 (sample SAMN02674605, study PRJEB24791) | human gut metagenome, SKBSTL067 | isolation source: stool | host: Homo sapiens | place: USA
GCAAATACCCCAAACAGGTAATTCCCAACTCGGTACAGACTTCCTGCAACATTTCGTAATGGCGCGGAGACCCTACCCGATTGAATATAACACCCGCTATCCTGATCTCGGGCCGAAAGTGAATGAAGCCCGAAAGCAAAGGAGCCACCGAATAAGCGGCCGATTTGGCATCGACCACCAATATGACAGGTAAATTCAGTAATCCGGCCACTTCTGCCGAGGAACCCCGGTCACGGTCGTAACCGTCATACATCCCCATCATACCCTCCGTGATGCAGGCATCGGCCCCTGTGGCATAACGGGCATAAAGCTCCTTTACATGTCCGGCCGAAGCCATAAAGGTATCCAAATTGATGGAAGGACGTCTGCAAACTGCCGTATGATATTTGGTATCGATATAGTCGGGACCGCATTTGAAAGGTTGAACCTTCAGTCCCTTCTTAATCAACAGAGCCATCAATCCACGACTGACCGTTGTCTTTCCACTGCCCGAAGAAGGAGCCGCTATCAGAAATTGAGAAATCATCCTACATTCCATTATTGTCGGTTTTTATCCTACAAAGATACGGATATTTCTCTGTGAGGGTGCATCTTTACCGGTAAAAAGTGCTACGGCTGCTTGCCCGGCATCAACTCCAGAAACAGGGTGGTGGTAAGTAAGATTCCGATAGATACGCATACAAAGACAAGCAACCAATTAATGTACTTTGCTTTAGGCTTTGTATCGGCATGCAGGTTGTTGAGGAAATACTCCCGGAAAAAGAGATATAAGGCAGGGATCGTTGCACTGGCCAAAAGGAAATCCTCCGGAATATTAAAGAAGTAAGTCTTCGATAAGCCGATCAGCGACCAATGACACAGGAACAGCACCAAAAACATATTTACCTTACGGGAGAACAACAAAAGCAGACCGATCGTGAAAACTGTTACCGAGCAAGGCATTACCGGCGATGTAATGCCTGGAAAAGTAAGTCCTCTCGCAATGGATACCAAAGGATATACAAATGGTAAAATCAACAATACGTACGAAAGGATATCATATTTATATGTACGTTCGAAAGTAGTATATCCGGTGATGGCATCCCATACCCATATCGTGGCCATAACTACCCAGAACATAGCCAGCGCCCCGTTATAACTGCGCTCGTCACAACAGATGGCATAATATGTGATAGCAATCCACAAATACAGAAAAATCATATATAGCTTCATGCCCATCTTTACCCACGGACGGGGATTCTTTATAAGCATCACTGTCAACAGCAGGCCGGCGACAATGATCAGCAACTGATAGATCCATGTAGCAGAATTATAATACGCAATAGTTTTCCAGAAAATCTCCATAAAATATAGATTCTTTAATTTTAATAGATAAATTGATTAATGCCGTGTCAGGGAAAAAGCTTTGTGAGGAAGCAGAAACATGGGGAAGGTAGCTCCTACTGCCAACATAAAGATAACGGTACAGGTAACCAGGCCATTAGAGAAAAACGTCTCCATGTATTTGCCCAGACGCTCCGGTTCGTTCATTGTTTGCAGACTCATAATCAACGAGAACACCATATTGTAGGCAAACTTACCCGGAATCATCGGGAGCAATGCCGGTATATAAAGCACAGTCATCGGACAATACACCTTCCGCCCGAGCCACAAACTACCAAAGCCGATAACCAATGCCCCGAACAAAGAAGCCGTGGCAATGTCGACACCCAGGAAAGTCATCAGGCAATAACGACAGGCATGTCCGGCTGCCGCAAGTATCGCAATCATCTTGAAAGCCCGCAACGGAGGATCGGATATGGCTCCAAAACCAATACCCGCTATTGCGGCAAAAAATCCATCGGAAAGAATATCTAAAGCTATCATATCAAACTGTTTTTAACCATTAACAATGTAAACGACAGGCCTATCGCAATGCTGACAATCAGTAGCGCGGCTTCCGTCAATCGGGCAAATCCCGTAAGGATGTATCCCTCTACAATATCAATCACACCGTTGATCAACGGCACACCCGGAACCAGATAAAGCACGCTGGTGGCAAGAGCTATCTCCGAAGTGGTATCAAAAATCAGTGCCGTCGATGCACAAAGCGACGCAACAAAAGCGGAAACAATGAAAATAATATAATGATTGATTTTCTTCTTCTGCATCTGTTGCTTCAGGAAAAGTCCGGTGATGGTAGCCGAAAAGACAATGCCCATAGAAATAATATCGCCACCAAACAACTTACAGAATGAAGCATTGGCAAATCCGACCAGTAAAAGAACAAATAGCGGATCTATTTTCGGTGCCGATATGATTTTGTTGAACTTATCCGACAATTCGTGTAAAGACAGATGTTTGTCGTAAACCTCCCAGCTCAAGGCACTCAACTCTGAGTTGTGTTCAAAACTGATCGGATGGGGAGGGATATCAATCACTTCATTGCAAGCTTCACGCGTCTCGTTGTCGATGATAGTCAGAATGATGTTTTTGTGAAACACACTCAACTTCACATCCACTCCATAGGCTTCTCCGATACGCTTTGAATTACGGATCACACGGGAGGTATGCACACCTGCTCCCATCAAATGGGCCGAATATCCGGCAATGAACTTGGATATGGAAATCAAAGATTCATTTGTAGTCATAAAATTGCTCACTTTTTTAAATCGGGCGCAAAAGTACAAAAAAGAAAGGAAAGAGAAAGCACATAAGTCATTTCATTTCACCAGACTCTCCTTGTCACATTGCTTATCTTTATTATTATTATTTAGAACTCAACCTAACGAAAGAATTAATAATTGTGCCGTAAGCACACGCAGGAACATCGTCAGCGGATAGACTGTAGCATAACCTACTGCCGGCGCATCACATGATGTCAGATCATTGGAGTAGGCCAACGCCGGTGGATTCGTTGTGGAACCGGCCAACACCCCTATCAACGTATAATAGTTCAGCTTGAAAGCATAACGTCCGATAAAACCGGCCAGCAGCAGGGGAACGATTGTTATAATCATACCGTAAGCGATCCACACATAACCGCCTTCATGGATAATGGTTTCCACAAATCCGTCGCCGGCTCCGAGACCGACACAAGCAAGAAACAGCGATATGCCGATTTCCCTTATCATCAGATTGGCACTCATAGTGGTATAAGTAATCAGCTTATACTGCGGGCCGAAACGGCTGATAAGAATCGAAACAATCAACGGGCCTCCTGCCAACCCGAGTTTAACCGGTTGGGGAATTCCGGGAAACATAAACGGGATGCTACCCAGGATACATCCCAAGGCAATACCCAGAAAAATAGGAATCAGATTCGGATGATTCAGGCGTTTCATCGAATTACCCAATACCTTTTCTGCATGACTCACCGCCAACTCACTGCCGACAATCGTCACACGGTCTCCCATTTGTAATTGCAACTGGGGACTTGCCACCAGATCCACTCCCGAACGGTTGACGCGGGTGACACTGGCACCGAAATTATTACGAATCTTCAATTGCGCCAATGTCTTACCGTTCAGTTCGGGCTTGGTTATCAGAATTCGGCGTGAAATCAGTTCTTTGTTCAGCTGTTCCCATTCCACTTCGATCGGTTTGCCGAAAAACGCAGTGATCGCCTCTATATCTATCGGAGTCGCAATAACCAATATTTCATCACCCAGATGAAGCTCAGTATCGGAATTTACCAATTCCGACTCTTTCTTTCCGTTCAAATGCCGGATACGCGATACCACAAAATTACGGTTTACCAATGGACGTATATCCTTAATACGTTTACCGTGAAGAGCTTCATTACGGACCTCCAATGAAACAGGACGGACTGTCAACTCTTGTAAATGTCCCAGTCCCTGTTCGGCTTCGGCTTCCTCCTGCTTGGTATTAATACGGAAAAGGTATTTAAGGCCTAACAGCGACATGATGCATCCCACTACACCCAACGGATAGGCTACAGCATATCCCAAAGCAATCTCCGGTGCATCTATCCCGGTCAGGTCACTGTTGGCCTGTTGCGCAGCACCCAATCCGGGTGTGTTGGTCACCGCTCCCGATAAAATACCTACCATGGTGGTAATCGGTATTCCGGTTATAAAATGCAATGCAAGGGTAATGATGACTCCTGCAAAGACAACGATCATAGCCAACATATTGAGGGTGAATCCTCCTTTCTTAAAAGCGGAGAAGAATCCGGGCCCCACTTGCAATCCGATGGAATATACAAATAAGATAAGTCCGAACTCCTTCAGAAAGTGCAATAAATGCTCGTTCAGATTCAGATTAAAATGTCCGAAGACAATGCCGACAAACAAAATCCAGGTAACTCCCAGAGAGATGCCTGCTACTTTTATTTTACCCAGCATAATGCCAAACGCAATGACAAGCGACAAAATAAGTACGGAGTGTGCCACTCCTCCACCCCATAGGTTGGGGTATCCCTCAAAAAGATTTCTTAAAAGTTCCATAGTATAATATAGTTAGATTCGTTCAATACTTAGCTTTCCGGGAGATGTGTCGTCCTTCACGCTATGCGCAATGTCCTCCAAGCATGAATGACACAAACAGTCTGTGTAATTATCTTTAATATAAGCGTATTGGAATGCGTCCAGTTTCACACTTGCACAATGACACAACCTTATATTGTCATGCCGGCACTCAAAAGCAGCACCACAACGAGGACATACCTTTTTCATCGGCATACCACCTTTCCATCTTTTTTGAAGTTAATCTTTTTCGTACTGCTTTCCTAATCCCACGAGTAAAAACAGCCTTTGATGAATGGCAGGTCTTCTGACTTACTCCTTATCCTGAAGCCTTCCCGATGTTTCAAATCCGACACCAGTGGCAAAAGATGTTTCCAAGATATATAAACGGAGCTTCACAGCAGCGGGACTGTTTGGGACTTACACCCAATTCCCTTTTAATCCGAATGACGAGAATCTTCATCCGAAACCAATTCGGGACAAAGATAAAGAAAAAAACAGAGCGGGGAAGAATAATCAATAAGAAATGTAAAATACAATCCCATTCAGCATCTTCCATCATTGACATTTTGACATTCTGTCATCTTGTATTTTCTATGTAGCTTGTAGCACATTTTTCGGAGTCTGTCCCAGGCTTCTCCGGAAAAAGCGCCGTATTTACAATTTTCCAAAAACAAAAGAACATTCGTGAACATATCTTCCAAGCAAATTAAAATGTATCCACGGCATTTTGTAGCATAAAGCATATAAATAACTGATATTACAATCCAAACGATTAATCCATCCGAGCATCGAGACGGAGTCAACCAGCATAAGAAACAGAGCTTTTAATGCCTCTTTTTAGAGTGTTAACCTCACCCGGATACAATGTTAACTTCCTCTGAACGCAATGTTAACTTCCTCCGAATAGGATGTTAACTTCATATAAAGACAATATTAACTTCCTAAAGGCAAGAAATCGATCATCTCTGATCATCCAAAGTATATTTAATCACAAAACAGTCCGGATATCGTATACTAATGCCATATTTATGCGGACTACTTTTCTATTTCACACATATAGAATTCTTCCCTTGTTTTAAAAACAGAGTAAATCCCTTCTTTCTGCTACAAATAAGCAGTAAACCGCGTCCTTTTGACTGAAAGACATCCGCCTTTCCCAATATAAAAGGCTTAACTTCTCCGATATACCTATAAATAAGTATATTCTTTAATTTATTTCTATATAAACTAATAAATGTATATCTTTGCCCCCGCTTAGGTGATGCAGTCGAAGCATTCCGTTCGATGCATAAAAGGGAATCCGGTGAGAATCCGGAACAGTGCCCGCTACTGTGATGCCCATATACTCCGCATTCTGTTCAAAGGAGGAAAGGAAAGCATTTCTACACATACCACTGTCGATGCCGGAAGGCAAGGCGGGAAGGTTGCTTTCTAAAAAAGGGATAGTCAGGAAACCTGCCGAGCAGACATAGATAACAGTGCCGTCCCGGGGTCAGGAAGGCCGTTTACTAACACATTATTCAAAAACATCAATGAACAAAAGATGCTTACTGACCATCCTCATGGGAGGATGCGCAGCGGTGGGTGCGTTTGCACAACAACACGCAACAGGCAAAGACAAAGAGATGACTGTGGACTTGAACCCTGTAGTTGTGACAGGTACCGGTACGCACCAAAGACTGAAAAACACACCGGCACCGGTGGAAGTAGTAACTGCCAATGAAATAAAGAAAGCCGGCATCACAGACTTTCAGCAGGCAATGACCATGCTGGTTCCTTCTCTTTCGTTCTCTACCAACTCAATGGGATCTTACCTGATGATGAACGGACTCTCCAATAAATATGTGCTGATTCTGATCAACGGACGTAAACTGACCGGAGACACCGCTAATAATATCGACCTCTCACGCATTGATATGAGCCGTGTGAAACGCATCGAAGTGCTGGATGGTGCCGGTTCGTCACTCTATGGCTCTGACGCCATTGCCGGTGTGATCAATATCATCACCAACGAACCGAAAGAACTGATGCAGGTGACTTCTACCACCCGATATGAAGATCATCGCCAACTGACACAAATGGTAAATGCGGATATTGCAACAGAAAAGTTCGGCTCATATACCTCCTATAAACACGAACAAAGTGCAGGATGGCAGAACAGCGATCTGGCATATGTTACTGATAAAAAAGGTAATGTATCGACAGTACCGACCGTATCAGCTACATCCAATGGTTTCCATTCTAATCTGGTAAACCAGAAATTCACGTTCGAACCGACTGAAAAGCTCTCTTTCTATGCTAACGGAGGATACTATTGGAAGTTGACGGACCGCCCTGTATACACAGCGGATATCGATGGAGGTTCCAAGTATGATCTACATTACGAATCGTATAACTTCGGTTTGGGAGGACGTTACAAAATCAACAAGCGTTCTTCCATCCAACTCGATTTGATGAATGATAACTATATGCAGAACTACAAATATACTGTAGCTGACGATAAAAATAAGATTGCTATTGGAGATTACGCCAAAACCAAAGAGCAGCACTTTTATGATGCAGAGCTAAAGGGAATCTTCAACTTTGCCAAAAACAACATGACGGTACTGGGAGTGGATTACCGCTCTGAAAGCCTGGATCGTCCCAGTGCAAGGGTGGACAAGTCAGTGTATACGGCATCCGCTTATGCGCAACACGAAATCAAGTTATGGAACTGTTTGACCGGTATTGCCGGTGTACGCTACGATTATCACGAACTAGCAGGAGGACGCTTCACTCCGAAAGTGGCTGTGATGTATTCAGTAGGTGCTTTCAATATTCGTGGTACTTACTCCACCGGTTACCGTGCCCCTGGTCTGGACGAACTTTATTATTATATGAATAAAGGCAAAACGATCACACAAGGTAATAAAGATTTGAAAGCGGAACACAGTAATTATTATTCTGTTAACTTGGAATACAATACAAACCGCTTAAATGTCTCTGTTACCGGTTATTTGAATTATATAGGTGATATGATTAATTCTACTACATATAGACTTGTAGATCTTCCTAACGGTGAAGAGTTACGTGCTCAGGCCCAGAAAGAATTCAATCTGACAGACTCTGAAACAAAGGCATTAGCCAATTACAAACTTTATGGTAACCTCGACAAAGGTGTTGTCAGAGGTTTTGAAGTAAACGCAGCCACCAACCTCGGCGCAGGCTTCAGCCTGAACGGAAACTATGCTTACGCTTATGCACGTGGCAAGAGTGTGGACGGTATATGGGGTAACATAGACCGCTCGGTACGCCACACCGGAACCGTAGCAGGAAACTACACACATGCATGGAACGACTATATGCTGAACGTAAATATCAACGGTCGTTTCCAAAGCAAACGCTTCCACCCGGGACATAGCTACGGCGACGCTCCGGGCTATGGCGTATGGAACTTGAATGTGAAACACTCACTGACAGGTTTCCAACACTTGGGACTGGACTTCGGTATGGGTCTCGACAATATTTTCAACAAACGTGATACCCGTCCTAACGGTGTGAACTACGCACTCCTCTCTCCGGGACGTATGGCATATGTAAGTTTAACCCTTCGTTTTAAGAAATAAACAATGAAAACATATATTCTCTCTTTATTCTTGTTAGTTTCCCTCTTCTGCTCTGCGCACGAAGGGGGGAACTTCGTGGCCTCCGATATGCTGGCCGGCATGCAGCCGGGTGATAAAGCCGCCTTGCTTATGGTACACTTCGGCACTACCTATGATGACACCCGCACCAAGACGATCGATGCCATCAATGCGAAAGCCAAAGAAGCATTTCCGCAAATGGAAATGCGTGAAGCTTATACCTCACGTATCGTAATGCGCTGCCTCAAAGCTCGTGGCATTGAAAAACCTAATCCGCTGGAAGCGCTGCTGAAACTTCTCGGAGATGGCTATACACACGTCATTGTGCAAAGCACCAATATCATAGAAGGCGTTGAAATGGAATCATTGAGGCGTGATGTTGCTTCAGTAGCCCGTTTTTTTAAAGAGATCCGGGTAGGTAACCCGCTGCTCTATTCGGTAGAAGATGCTGAGGCAGTAGTAGATATCCTCGGTGCAGGCAAACCGGAAAAAGGAAGTGTAGTACTTGTGGGTCATGGAACCTACACTCCCAGTACCGCCACTTATGCAATGATCGACTACATGCTGAAAGCCAAAGGATTAAAAAACTTTCATGTAGGCACTATCGAGGGTTATCCTACTTTCGACACCATGCTTCAGCAACTCAAAGATAACAAAACGAAACAGGTTACGCTGGTTCCGTTCATGTTTGTGGCAGGTGATCACGCCAATAACGATATAGCCGTCGACTGGAAAGAAGCCCTTGAAAAAGAAGGTTTGAAAGTAGATGTACGTATGCAGGGGTTGGGCGAAATACCCGCCATCCAGCAACTGTTTATCGATCATGCCCAATTTATGCTAAAGCATAAGATGGCGGATATAATGAAGAAAAAAGCCAAATATGCAAAAGACAAAGACGAATGAAAAGAATCATATTAGCTGCATTGGGGAGTGCTCTATTACTTCCCTCACAGGCACAACAGAAAAATAAAGAATATACTAACTTCAACGATTCTGTATTTTCAATCAACGAAGTAGTAGTGGCAACCAACTACAGACGCAAGACCGATGCTTTGAAACTGGATGTTCCGGCAAAGTTCATTCCTATTTCAACCAACTCCATTACTTCCGGAATGCTTGAGAAACGAAACATCCGGGATATACAGGAAGCCTCCCGCTTCCTTCCCGGTGTGCGCTTTCGTACCTCTTACGGAGCGTTTACCCAATTCTCAATCCGTGGATTCGATAATTCTGTAATCATGGTAGACGGAGTACGTGACGAACGCTCGTCTATTGACAACTCTTATCCGTTCATGGACTTATCGGCTGTGGAAAGCATCGAACTGTTAAAAGGTCCGGCTTCAGTACTCTACGGACAATCCGCTGTGGGTGGTGTCCTTAATATTGTCCGCAAGGCTCCTGTAAGCAAGCAAAGTGTCTATGCCCGCCTGGCTTATGGCAGTTACTATAACAAGCAGGCCACAATGGCTTTGGGCGGTAAACTGATAGGACCATTGAACTACCGTGCCAGCGTCAATTGGCAGGATCAGGAAGGATGGAGAAGCAATGCTACCAAACGTCTCTCCGGCTATCTGGCCTTAGGAGGGCATTTGACAGAAAATGACGAATTGGATATCCGTATCGGAGCTAACCGCGATTTCTATCCGACAGAAATCGGTTTACCTCCCACAATGTCTTATGACATCCTCTCAGCCACAGACGGCAGCAAATATCTGAGTAAGGGGGATGCCCTGCCCGGACTGAACAAGAAAGCCCGCTACAACAGTGAATCGGACTTTATGTACAACCGTGGTTTCAATGCTTCTGCCATGTATAAGCACACATTCAGCGAAGCTTTCAAATTGATGGAGAAATTGTCTTATACCTATGACGACATAGACTACTTCGGTACCGAATCACTGGACTACCTCACAAGCGACCGTCCCATCTATGATCATTATTACATGACCAAAGACAAACAGGGCAATGATACCAAAAAGTATATCTGCCTGGACTCCATCTACTATAGTTACCCGCTACGCTTTTCACATATCGCTAAAACTGTGAACAATCAATTGGAGGCAAGCGGAAAGTTCTATACGGGAGACGTTGCACACAACTATTTGGGCGGTTATTCTTTTGTATCCTTGATGCGTGACTCTTATATGGCCTATGGCAATGGAAGCACCGGAGCCACCGGTCCCGGAACCACAGGACATGGCTCGGTATACAACCCTCACAGCATTGGTTGGATGGAAGCTCCTTTCAGATTTGTTACTGCACAGAAAACATTTACCCACGGATTTTATCTGCAAGACTTGGTGGAATTCAGTGATAAACTGAAAATGATGCTGGCCGGACGTTACGATCTTTTTATGTATAAGACTGCTAACCTGAACACCAGTGACGGAGGACGCCATTATGATAAACCGGATGACGATGCTTATAATAAAATAACCAATGGTGCCTTCACCTTCCGTGCCGGATTGGTATATCTGCCTATTGAAAAACTATCTGTTTACGGTTCATACGGTACTTACTTCAAGCCTATCCGCGCATTTTATGACGCTAACACCATTTATATCGACAAGGATGGAAAAGAGTTCACTCCCGTAAATGGTAAAGAGGTATTCAAGCCGGAGAAAGGTTTCCAGGTAGAAGTGGGTGCACGATACGAGATCACACGTACATTGCAGACTAACGTAAGTTTGTTCTATATCAATAAGGATAATATCCGCCAGACTCTTGCCAACAAAGGCGATATTGCCAACGGCGTAGAACTGGACAAGAAAGTTGTGGGACAAGTAGGCAGAATGGATTCCAAAGGATTCGATATTGACATTACCTGGAGTCCCATCTACAACTTGTCGATGAGCGCCGGATACGGATATACCGATGCAAAGGTACGCGATTTAGCCGACAACCCTTATATGCCGACCACTTCAAGCAAAGGCAAACAATATGCCTACATTCCTAAAAACACATTCTATGCTTTTGGCGCTTACACCGTATCCAAAGGCGTGTTAAAGGGACTGGGAGTAAACTTTTCTACCAGTTTTCAGGACAAAGTATACCGCAACTCGGATAATACGAGCTCGTTCGATGCTTACTGGCTGACCGACCTCGGTTTCTCTTATACATTAAAGAGCAATGTGCGCCTGGGAGTCAACATCAATAATCTGTTCAATAAAGAATACTGTAATCAGGCACTTGGTAATCAGTTAATACCAAGCATGCCTCGTAACTTCATGCTTTCCGCATCTTATACTTTATAATGATGATCACGAAATTCATGTATACCATTCACAGGGTACTGGGCACACTGCTCAGTATCCTGTTTTTAGTTTGGTTCCTATCGGCTTTTGTCATGATGTACCACGGATTTCCACGTGCATCACAAGCTGAAAAATTAGAAAAGCTGGAGCCTCTGTCTCCTTCTCTGCCTTCTGTCAGTGAAATTACTTCTCGCCTGCCCGAAGGAGAAAAAGTTAAGGGAATCCGTTTAGACCGATACCTCGGACAAACCATATTCCATATCCGTACGGACAAAGGTGAACACAATCTTCCGGCCGACTCCGTTCAGGCACTTCCGGTTATAGACGGAAGCCGCATCCACCGGGTAGCCTCTCTATGGTGTAACGCACCGATAGACAGAATCGATACTTTGAACCGACTGGATCAATGGATACCCTTCGGCGGTCTGAAAAGAGAGTTTCCCATCTATAAATTTCACTTTGCCGACACAGAAAAGCACCAGCTATACATTGGTTCGCAAAGCGGAGAAGTCTTGCAGTTCACTACCCGTAACGAACGTTTCTGGGCATGGCTGGGAGCCATTCCTCATTGGGTTTATTTTACTTGGCTCCGCCAAGATGCCGCTTTATGGAGCATTACGGTAATCTGGTTATCCGGTATCGGATGCCTGATGACTATTGCCGGATTGTGGGTAGGTATGGATGTATGGCGTCGATCACGAAAGCAAAAAGGAAAATTCTCACCCTATCGTAAAAAGTGGTATCACTGGCATTATGTAACGGGAATTGTTTTTGGACTTTTTGTTCTGACATTCTGTTTCAGCGGTATGATGTCACTGGCGGAAGTGCCGGCATGGATCAGCAAACCGGTATTGGACAGGAACCCCACACGGGAAATAAAGAAGGGAGCACCCAAACCAGATCAGTATCTATTGGATTATCGGCAAATACTAACCGAATATCCGGACGTACGCCAGGTGGAATGGAGTAATTTCCGTTCAAAACCCTACTACATAGTAAAACGGAGTGAAGGAGATCTGTACATCGATGCCTCCGACTCTCTGCCCCATCCGTTGAATTTGGACAAAAAACAGGTTACTGACGCAGTAAGGACAATCCATGGGGACAGCATCCATCTGAAGGTCGAATTGATTGATAAATTCGAAACTTACTACCGCGACATGAGTAGGATGTATCGCGACCGCAGTTTATTACCGGTATGGAAAATCACAGTAGACGATCCCGACCACAGTTGTTATTACATTCATCCGGAAACAGCCACAGTCCGATACGTCAATAGCACTGCCCGTTGGAAATACTGGATGTATACCGCTTTGCACAGACTACGCATACAAGGACTGAACTCCTCTCCTACACTTCGTAAAAGTGTACTGTGGGTATTGCTGCTTGGAGGCACGGTTTGTTCATTAAGCGGAGTTGTACTCGGAGTGAGATATATCGAACGAAAATGCAGAAAGAAAACAAGAAGATAACATGAAAGTATTGACCTTATTTCGTCATAAAAGAACACTGTACATAGCCGGAAGCGTATTGCTTCTGGCTATTGCCTTTACTATCGGCTACCGCTATTGGATGGCCCCGACACGGATCCTGATTGTCAATCCGCTACCGGCACAAGCTGCCGACATAGTATTGAACAACGATAGCCGGAATATAGAAGTTACTTGCATACAAACCGAAAATTTGGAGTCCTTTAAGGGCTATGATGCCGTAGTTCTCTATGGACGCAGCCTCAACCTGAACGATCGACAAATGAAGGAGGCGGAACGTGCCGCATCGGCCGGTATTCCACTTTTCACGATTTCACTGCGTAACTTCAATACAATTATCAACAGGAATATCACCCCTGAGCAGGAAGCCATGCTTATGCAATATTTCGGGGATGCCTGCCGACAGAATTACCGGAACGGATTACGTTATCTCCGACACATTGCCACACCGACACGCTGGAACATTGAAACTTTTGATGCCCCTCTTCGCCTACCCAACAATCTATTTTATCATCAAGAATATGGAAAATACTTCGAGACTCAGAAAGCCCTTGAACAATACCTGCGTCAAAAAGGTATTTTCCATGAAAACGGACCTAAAATCGCTTTCATCTCCGGAGTCAGTTTTCCAATGGAAGGTAACAGAGCACATGTAGACACATTAATATCCAAAATGACACAAGCCGGATTTAATGTTTATCCCATAGCAGGAAAGGAAAAGCGGGAAGAGATGCTACGTTCTCTACATCCGGATGCATTGGTTTACCTTCCCATGGGAAGACTTGGAGATGATTCGCTGATTAACTGGCTGCATACCGAAAATATCCCCATTTTCAATCCTTTCCCCCTTATTCAGTCACGGGAAGAGTGGCTTGATCCGATGAAACCCGTCAGTGGCGGAACCCTTACAGCTCGTGTCCTCGTCCCCGAAATAGACGGAGGAATGACACCTTTGTTAATTGCTACACAGAATTTACACAAAAGCGGATATTATCTGCACGAACCGGAAATGGAAAGAGTGGATAACTTCATCAGCCATGTACACAAATATCTGGATTTACGTACTAAACCCAACTCGGATAAACGCATCGCCATCTGTTACTTCAAGACACCGGGCAAAGATGCATTATTGGCCAGTGGAATGGAAGTGATTCCGTCACTTTACAACTTTCTGAAAAGGTTACGCACCGAAGGTTATGATGTCAGCGAGCTTCCTGCTACTGTCGAGGAGTTCGGCAAACAAGTCTACCGGGATGGAGCTGTAATGGGTTCATACGCTGCCGGAGCTCAAGAAAATTTTCTACAGACAGCCCATCCGGTTTGGCTGACTAAAACACAGTATGAAAAGTGGGTACATGAAGCAATCGAACCAGATAAATACAAAGAAGTTACTGAACGTTACGGAGATGCTCCGGGCCATTTACTGACCGGAACAAACCCTCAAGGAGAAGCACAATTAGCCATTGCCTGCCTCCGCTTCGGCAACATCCTGCTTTTCCCTCAGCCCCGTCCTGCATTGGGGGACGATGATTTCAAACTCGTTCATGGCATGCCGGTCGCACCGCCGCACAGTTATCTGGCACCTTACCTATATGTACAAAAAGGGTTTCAGGCAGACGCGTTAATTCATTTCGGCACGCATGGCAACCTTGAATATACTCCGGGGAAAAATGTAGCCCTTTCTCATAATGATTGGGCAGATGCTTTGGTAGGCGACTTACCTCACTTCTATTATTATACTACCGGTAACGTAGGTGAAGGTATCATTGCCAAACGTCGCACTCATGCTGTGCTTGTCACCCACTTGACTCCTCCCTACGTGGAAAGCGGAATGCGTCAACGATACACTTCTTTACTGGAAGACATTCACAAAATACTTTCCGAAGACATAGAGAAAAACCGGACTTTGGGAATCCGCATAAAAAAAGAGGTCATAAAGTTGGGGCTACATCGTGACCTCAAATTAGATTCTGTATCCAGTCGTCCTTATACCGCCGAAGAACTGGAACGTATTGATCTATTTGCCGAAGAGATAGCCAATGAAAAAACGATTGGAGCTTATTATACCCTCGGTGAAACCTATTCTGCGAGAGACCTGCTTACCACCACACTTGCAGTCAGTGCCGATCCTTTAGCCTATCAAATGGCGAAACGTGATCGCGATAAAGGAAAAATTACGACCGAACAGTTACAAGATTTTGGCTACATCACCCATCACTATTTACCCATAGCCAAACAACGGTTAATCCCCTTGTTACAAAATCCGCCTAAGGATACCACAGGGATCGCCCCCGAATTGCAAGAGGCACTCCGTTATCATGCGCTTTTAGTTTCATCCACCGGTAACGAATTGAACGCCATGCTACGCGGATTAAAAGGTGGCACAGTATTTCCGGCTCCCGGTGGAGATCCGGTACTCAATCCGAATGTCCTGCCGACGGGACGGAACATGTATAGTATCAATGTAGAAACAACTCCGGGCATATTGTCATGGGAAGAAGGCAAACGATTGGCAGAAGCCACACTGAAAGCCTATCGTGAGAATCACAACGGAGAGTATCCACGAAAAGTAAGCTACTCTTTTTGGGCCGGTGAATTTATCACGACCGAAGGGGCTACGCTGGCACAAGTATTCTGGATGTTAGGCGTAGAACCTGTACGCGACAAAATGGGACGTGTGGTCGATCTACGCTTAGTGCCTTCCTCAGAGTTAGGCCGGCCAAGAGTCAACGTCGTCGTACAAGTGTCGGGACAACTACGTGACATAGCGGGTTCCCGACTGACTATGCTAACCGATGCCGTTCGCCTTGCTTCGGCCGCAGACGACAAAGCATACCCTAATTATGTCTCTTCCGGTACACGCTTGCAGGAAAAACTGCTGGTAGAAAAAGGAGTATCACCCAAAAGAGCACGTGAGATGTCAGTCATGCGTGTATTTGGTCCTGTCAACAGCGGATATAGTACCGGTATGATGGCATATACAGAAAAGAGTGACCGATGGGATCATGAATCGGAGTTAGTAGACGGATATCTGAACAATATGGGAGCCGCCTATGGTGATGAAGAGAACTGGGGAGGTATGCAAAAAGACCTTTTTGCTTCCGCCCTTTCCGAAACTGATGTAGTGATACAACCCCGGCAAAGTAATACCTGGGGACCACTTTCACTTGACCATGTATACGAATTTATGGGAGGTCTGTCGTTGACAGTGAAGACACTGACCGGTAAAGAACCGGATGCCTTAATGGCTGACTATCGCAATCGAAACAACAAACGGATGCAGAATATCAACGAAGCAATCGCTGTAGAGGCGAGAGCTACCGTGCTCAACCCAACTTTCGTGAAAGAACGGATGAAAGGAGGTGCCACCACCGCGCAAATGTTCGGTGAAATATTCCGTAATATCTTCGGATGGCATGCCACCCGTCCATCGGCAATGGATAAAGAGATCTTCAACGATCTCTATAAAATGTACATTGTAGATGAAAACCATTTGGGTATCCGGGACTATTTCCAAAGAATTAATCCGGCTTCTTATCAGGCAATGACCTCAGTCATGCTTGAAAGTGCTCGGAAAGGATACTGGAAAGCGAGCGACGAACAATTGAAAGTAACAGCCCGACTACATGCGCAAATCACCCGCGAAGCCGGTGCCGCCTGTACAGAATTTGTATGCGATAACCGAAAGCTTCAGCAATTTGTAGAAGGTCACTTGGACAACAATGACTCTGAAAGTTATCGTCTGGTTATGCAAGAAGTCCATCAGGCAGGAAACGAAAAAGGAAAAGATATCGTATTGAAAGAGGAGAAACTCACGAAAACGGAAAACCGGAAAAAGAATGTGGTAAATGGCATCCTTACCGGCGTTATTGTTCTTTTAGTATTCGGTGGAGTAATATACCTGCTGAAACGTAAAAAATAAGTTTATGGAACATATCATTCATTTACTAATCGGTTTCATCGTTTTAAGTTTCCTTCTCAAAACCGGTTTCTATCCACGATGGGGAATCTGGTTGTCAGCACTTGTCTATACGGTTTTCCTTATTTGTATAGGTCCATGGGCTACGGAACAATCGCCAACAGAGATAAACTCTCTGCTGGCCTCTGCCCCACACATACTGACCCTTTCAGTATATGTCACGCTCGAAGCCTCAATAATGATCGCTTTTTGCTTCAACTGTTTTGCAGACACCTCAAAACAGCGGACACTTTTCCAACGGACAGTTACATACATATTGAATTTTTATCCCGGACTGCTAATGGCGGGCATACTAACCTATCTGCTTATACAGTTGTTCTTCGCTTTTCCGGGAGTCAGCTTCGGACTGATCACCGGCATCTCTTCAGTTGCTGTTTTTATACTGATATCCGGACTGAGCCTACTCTTGAAAAACATAGTAGGAGAACGGAAATTACGACTTGAAATACTCTTCATCACCAATCTGTTTATCGTACTGCTTAGTGTCGTTAGCACAGGAAACAACTAAAGAAATAACAATTATAAATATGGAAACAATATCAAATGCGCTTTTCTGGATATCCAACGGGCTACTTGTCCCGGTAGTAGTTCTGTTGTTACTATTTTTTGCGCGTGCTGTACTGCTTGCAGGCGGCTTCTTCGGAGAATTTTATCGTAGGGTACATGCTCAAAAATCTCTTGCCGAGCAGTTGGAAGAACTGACTCCCGACAATATCGAAGAAAAAGCGGATTCCCTTACCGGAGACAGAAGTACCCCCGTGCAACGCTGTGTATACAAGCTTTATACGCATCGGGACAATGCAGCTTATTGTGAGCGATTGCTTGCTAACTTTGAAGTAGATGCCGAACAAGAATTGGGACGTTCACGTACATTTGTCAAGCTGGGTCCCATGCTCGGACTAATGGGTACATTAATCCCAATGGGTCCCGCACTTGTAGGTCTGGCCACAGGAGACATTGCTTCAATGGCCTACAATATGCAAGTAGCATTTGCCACCACTGTAGTAGGTATGGTTATAGCTGCTATCGGAGTGGTCACCCTACAAATCCGGCAACGTTGGTATGCCCGTGAAATAAACGACCTTGAATTTATCAGTAAAACCCTAATCCATGGCACGAAACAAACTTCTACACAACCAGAATGATACTGACCCGATGGGAACAGTAGCCAACTTATTCGATGTAGCCATGGTTTTTGCTGTGGCATTGATGGTAGCACTCGTCAGCCGATTCAATATGACCGAAATTTTCTCCAAAGAAGATTATACGATGGTAAAGAATCCCGGACAAGAGAACATGGAGATTATCACAAAAGAAGGTAAAGAGATTAAACGATATACTCCATCCGAACAGAAAGAATCATCCGGTAAACGAGGAAAGAAAGTAGGTGTAGCCTATGAACTCGAGAATGGAAAGATCATTTATGTCCCTGAATAAAGGGCAGAAAAAGGATTAATCCGTATCTTTGCCGTTCAAGCCGGTATAGGTATAGTTCAAGCCGGAAATGAATCCAAGAATTTCACTATAGATTATCATTATGAAACAATCCAAAATTATCGTAGCCGGCATTGGGCCGGGAAGCGAACAAGATATCACTCCTGCCGTGCTCGCCGCTGTACGCGAAGCAGATGTAGTGGTGGGATATAAATATTATTTCCGTTTTATACGTGATTTTGTCCGTCCGGACGCCGAGTGTATCGACACCGGGATGAAACGCGAACGTGCCCGCGCCGAACAGGCTTTCGAATATGCCGAACAAGGAAAGACCGTTTGTGTCATTAGCTCCGGAGATGCCGGTATCTATGGCATGACACCCTTGATTTACGAAATGAAACGCGAACGTCAGAGTAACGTAGAGATCATTGCCTTACCGGGAATCAGCGCTTTCCAGAAAGCGGCCTCACTACTTGGTGCACCGATCGGGCATGACTTCTGTGTCATCTCTCTATCAGACCTGATGACACCATGGGAACGTATCGAGCGCCGTATCCTCGCTGCAGCCCAGGCCGACTTTGTGACGGCTGTATACAATCCCAAGAGTGATGGGCGCTATTGGCAAATGTATCGTCTGCGCGAAATCTTTCTGCGCGAAGGACGCTCACCGGAAACCCCTGTAGGCTATGTTCGGCAGGCTGGTCGTGAAGAACAGGAAATACACATCACCACTCTCGCCGCATTCGATCCGGAAACTGTGGATATGTTTACGGTCGTTCTGATTGGTAACTCACAAACATATACATTTAACCAAAACATAATTACTCCACGGGGATACTATCGCGAAACACGCAGTGAAGCAACCGGTATCGGACAAGACATCATGATACGCAGTTTCCGCACCATCGAGACGGAATTGAAGAACCGTGATATTCCACTCGACCGGAAATGGGCCTTATTGCATGCTATCCATACGACAGCCGACTTCGAGATGGAACGTTTGCTTTACACTGATCCCAATGCTGTGGCCTCTCTCTATGACGCCATCCGCACAGGAAGTCTGCGGACTATTGTAACAGATGTAACGATGGCAGCTTCCGGCATCCGTAAAGGTGCATTGCAGCGTCTGGGTGTAGAAGTGAAATGTTACTTGAACGATGAAAGAGTAGCCGAAATGGCAACTTCAAAGGGGATCACCCGTACACAAGCGGGCATCCGCCTGGCTGTGGAAGAACATCCCGATGCACTCTTTGTCTTTGGTAATGCCCCCACAGCACTGATGGAACTTTGTGATCTGATCCGGAAAGAGAAAGCGCAACCGGCAGGTATCGTAGCCGCTCCCGTAGGGTTTGTCCATGTAGAAGAGTCAAAACACATGACAAAGCCCTTCACCCGCATCCCCAAACTGATTGTGGAAGGACGCAAGGGCGGAAGTAATCTGGCTGCCACCCTGGTAAATGCCATTCTTTGCTATCCCGATGCGGAACAACTCAGACCCGGAAGAGACGTATAGCAGACGACCGGTATACAGACGTTTTATTTATTAGAATCGTTCATTATATAAAAAGAATGAAGACCTCAGAAACAACCCGACCTACTCTTTCTTCTCTCCCTGTCGGGAAGAGAGCGGAAGAGGGTACACCCCATAACCTTTTCACCGTTATAGGTCTCGACGACAGTCCTTCGCCTTACCTCTCACCTTCCGTCAAGGCATTGATAGACCAAGGATGTGTCTTTTCAGGAGGAGCGCGCCATCACGACATTGTTGCCCCACTGCTCCCTGCCGGAGCAAAGTGGATCGACATCACCGTTCCTCTCGACCAGGTATTCGCCCGTTATGCAGGACATCCCCATATCATTGTCTTTGCTTCGGGTGACCCTATCTTTTTCGGCTTTGCCAACACGATTCGCCGACGTCTGCCCGATGCGGAGATTCGGCTCTATCCCTCTTTTAACTCTTTGCAAACGCTGGCACACCGATTAGTGATGCCCTACGATGATATGCGCACCATCTCCCTTACCGGACGCCCATGGCATGGATTTGATCGTGCATTGATAGAACGTACTCCCAAGATGGGAATCCTCACCGATCGCGAACATACGCCTGCTACCATTGCAAGCCGGATGCTGGACTATGGTTACAACGATTATACCATGTACATAGGTGAACATCTGGGACATCCGGCAAAAGAACTGATTCGCCGGATGACGCTTGAAGAGGCAGCCGCAGAAACATTTGAATATCCCAATTGCCTGATTTTAACTACAGGTGACGGACTGCAATCTGTAAACGGAAGAATACTCTCCCCTCGCTTCTTCGGCATCCCCGACGAAGCATTCGAACTGCTTGACGGACGTGCCCGGATGATCACCAAAGCCCCTATCCGCCTGCTCACCTTGAGTGCCTTGGAACTAAACCGACGGACTTCTTTCTGGGATATCGGCTTCTGCACCGGCTCCGTCTCTATCGAAGCCCGATTACAATTTCCCCATCTGCATGTCACATCTTTTGAGATCCGCCCCGAAGGCAAGCGACTGATGGAAATCAACAGCCGGCGTTTCGGTACTCCGGGCATTACCACCGTCATCGGTGACTTTCTTGAAACAGATACCGCCATTTATCCCTGTCCTGATGCAGTTTTTATCGGCGGACATGGCGGACGGCTGAAAGAAATCATATCCCGGGTCCGGCATAAGCTTCTTCCCGGAGCACGCATCGTTTTCAACTCCGTATCCGAAGAAAGTAAAACGCATTTCATCGAAGCCGCCAACGAATCCGGACTTTGTTTTCTCGGCGGAACAAGAGTCGCAATAAATGAATATAATCCAATAGAGATCCTGGTGGCTTCAGCTCCGGACTCTCCTTATCTATAAAAATATATGAAAACAGCCATTATTGTCATATCAGAAGCCGGCATAGCACTGGCCAAGACACTGGAACAGGAACTTCCCGAATCAGAGATCTTTTCTACCGGCACAGACACAGATTGCCACTCTATTTCCAATCTTCAGGAGGCCGTTCCTGAGATATTCCATAAATTCGATGCTATTATCTTCATCGGAGCTATGGGAATTTGTATCCGTGCCATTGCTCCCCATATTGAAGACAAGCATAAAGATCCCGCCGTTGTCTGTGTAGACAGCACAGGACGTTATGCTGTCTCTGTCCTGTCCGGACATATTGGTGGAGCCAACGGACTGACCCGGTATGTGGCAAGCATTCTGGGAGCCGAACCTGTGATTACCACCCGGAGTGACCGTACCGGTCTTTGGGCCCTCGATACTCTTGGCAAAAAATACGGTTGGCAAACAGTCCCGGCCGAATCATCGGATATGAATCATCTGATCACACTCTTTGTAGATTGCAAACCAACAGCTCTATTACTCGACATTCGCGACGAAGGCACAACACAGTTGGAACATACCTTGCCTCCTCACGTCGATGTATTCTACAAATTTGAGGATATGGATCTCCGGAAATATGACTTACTCCTGCTTGTCACTCCATTCATTTACAACACCTCCGACACTCCGGCACTCTACTACGTCCCACCGGTATTGCATATGGGAGTCGGACTGGCCCGCGATGCCCATCCGGTGGATACCGTCATTACCCATCTGATGGATGTTGTGGTGCAAGCCAACATGATCCCTCTTGCCATACGTACCGTATCTTCCATTGAAGAAAAAAAAGACGAACCGGTGCTCAAACTACTTGCAGAGGCTTATCAGACCCGGCTTTACACCGCCAGTCAACTCAGCAAAATAGAGGTGCCCACTCCAAGTGAAGTGGTCAACAAGCACATGGGTACTCCCAGTGTATCCGAAGCCTCTGCCCTACTCTCTTCCGGAGGCGGTCCCTTACTCCTGCCCAAACAAAAAGGCGCTAACTTTACTGTAGCCATCGCCATGGACGCCGCCTCCGTACGTCAGGGGCACATCGAAATTGTCGGAGCCGGTCCCGGCGATCCGGAGCTGATCTCCGTACGCGGACGTCGCTTTCTCGAAGAAGCCGACCTGATACTTTATGCCGGCAGTCTCGTCCCCCGCGAACTGACAGAATGTGCCAAAGCCGGTGCTACCATACGCAGTTCGGCTTCCATGACTCTCGAAGAGCAATTTGCCTTGATGAAAGAGTTTTATGACCGTGGACAGTTGGTAGTCCGTCTGCATACAGGCGACCCTTGTATCTATGGTGCCATCCAGGAGCAAATGAATTTCTTCGACCAATATGGTATGCATTACCACATCACTCCGGGGATCTCTTCATTTCAGGCTGCCGCCGCTGCTCTCCAATCCCAATTCACCATTCCGGAGAGGGTACAGACCATCATCCTCACTCGCGGTGAAGGTCGTACACCGATGCCCGAGAAAGAGAAACTCAGCCTGCTGGCACGTTCGCAAAGCACCATGTGCATCTTCCTCAGCGCAGGCGTAGTCGATCAGGTTCAGCGAGAGCTCCTCGAGCACTATCCGCCCACTACACCTGTAGCTGCCTGTTATCATCTGACCTGGAAAGACGAACGCATCTTTCGCGGACAATTACAGGATTTAGCTAAGATCGTAAACGAAAACCATCTGACTCTGACTACCATGATTGTCGTAGGCGATGCCATCGATAATCGGGAAGGACTGTCACGACTATATTCTCACCAATTTAAACACTTATTCCGTAAATAATCATGATACTTATATTTGGAGGAACCACTGAAGGACGGGCTGCCGTCAATGTAATCGAAGAAGCCGGGAAACCTTATTATTACTCAACCAAAGGTGACGAACAGGATATCTACCTGCATCATGGCATACGCCTGAGCGGCGCCATGACCCGGAGAACCCTGAAAGCTTTCTGTCGCCAAAACGACATTCGCCTTTTGATAGATGCCGCCCACCCCTTTGCCGAAAAGCTGCATGATACAGTAACCGATGTTGCGCATGATCTCGGCATTCCCTGCATTCGATACGAACGCATTTACGACCGCTCTTACCTCAACCCGATTTTCGAAGACAACTGCGACCCTGATGATTTGCCTTTTAAATTTGAATATGACAATCGGGATCTGTTGCGCGAGTTGAAGAAAGAAAAAGAGGGTCACAGATTTCTTTTCCTGACAGGCGTCCAGTCCATCGCCCGATTCAAATCTTTATGGACCAAGAAGAAGTATGAATGTTACTTCCGTATTCTCGACCGTGACAGCTCCCGTGAAATAGCCCGTCAAGCCGGATTCCCGGAAGATCATCTGGTGTACTATCATCCCGAAACGGAGAATCTGCCCCAACTCCTGCAAGAACTGTCTCCCCAGGCAGTCGTCCTGAAAGAGAGTGGGAAGTCCGGAGGATTCACCGAAAAGAAAGACATGATCCTGGAATATGGGGCAACTCCTTACATCCTTCTCCATCCCGAATTAGAATATTACGATATAACAGTAGACGGAGTAAACAGTCTCCGCCGTACCCTTGAGAAAATGCTGCCCGATTACTTCCCATTGCGTAGCGGACTCACTACCGGGAGTTGTGCCGCAGCCGCTGCCATAGCTGCTTTTCGGAAACTGAAAAATCCCATACTCGAGGATTTTAACCGGAATATCCATACCGTCCTTCCCAGTGGCGAAACGATTGAAATTCCTTGCCAATCCGTATCCGGAACATTCTCCGACGAGAAAATTGAAGTCAGCGCTACCGTCATCAAAGATGGAGGAGACGACCCCGATGTGACCAGTGGGCTGCCGATTGTAACTACTTTAACCCTGAACCTCGCAGAAGCGAAACAGGCTAATAACGCACCTGTACAAACTCCGGAAACATGGGAGTTCGTCTTCCATGGTGGTCCGGGTGTAGGAACAGTTACCCTGCCGGGACTCGGGCTCGAAGTAGGTGGTCCGGCCATCAACGCTACTCCCAGGCAAATGATTATCGACAATCTGAGGAATTGCATCCGGTACTACTATCGATACCTGCCAAACGTTCCCATCCATGTCACCATCTCAGTTCCCGGAGGTGAAGAAGTCGCCGCACGTACTTTCAACCCCCGGCTGGGTGTCGTAGGCGGAATCTCCATCATCGGTACCAGCGGTATTGTGAAACCCTTTTCTTCCGAAGCTTTCGTCCGTTCCATTCGTAAGGAGATGGAAGTGGCACGTGCTACAGGTGCTTGCCGTATTGTCATCAATTCGGGAGCCAAAAGCGAAAAATATATTCGCAATCTCTATCCGGAACTTCCGCCGCAGGCTTTTGTACACTATGGCAATTTCATAGGCGAAACGATCGGAATTGCAGCCGAACTCGGCATCTCGCGGCTGACCTTGGGAGTGATGATGGGTAAAGCTGTGAAACTGGCGGAAGGGCACCTCGACACACACAGCAAGAAAGTCACCATGAACAAGGAGTTCCTCAAAGAAATTGCCCGACGGTGTGGATGTACCCCCTCCAGCATAGAGGCAATCGACCATATCATTCTGGCACGTGAACTTTGGAACATCCTTCCTGAAACCGAACTGCAGGCTTTCTGTTCCCTGTTGATCGAACAATGCCACCGCCACTGCGATGTGCTGCTCCCCAATGGAGAACTAACCATCCTTCTGATTACCGAAGAAGGAAAAATCATACAGTAAGTTCCTGTCTAAGTTAAATCGATCCTTTATGACCGATTTAACTTAGACTGACAAATAACCAAGAGCATACCCTGTTTTGAGGTTAATCCACTGAATGTTAGCAATCTCTATTTTTCAATTTCTATTATGATCCTTCCCATTCAATAAAATTTAAACCGAATACAATAAAAAAGCAATGTAATCCAAGCAGTAATACAAGGTTTATTGCATTTATAGAATATAATTATCAAAACATGAAGTTTAATAGAAAGGAAAAAACTTTTATTATGAAGAAAACTTATTTATGGACGGCCATGCTTTGCACGGCAATAGCATTTTCGGCATGCAAATCCAATAAAGCCGGACAGGACACCGCAAGCGAAGCAAAGACTGAAGAAGCAGTTATACCGGGAAGTGATAAAGACGAACACGGTTGCGTCGGCTCTGCCGGATACTTATGGAGTGAAGTGAAGAAAGATTGTATTCGTCCCTTCGAAGCAGGACTGAAAATCAGCGAAACCCAAAAAGACAACGCTACTTACGCCACTTACATCGTATTTGCTGCCGACTCTGTGCAAGCAGAACTCTACACACCCGAGTCTGAAGGAAGTATCCTGCTCGAACGTGCGGACAACCAATGGAAAAACGATACGATCAGCGTCAGTTGCAAGAACGGTCAATGGAGCATTTCTAAACAGAAATAAAAAAACACCTCGCCCCGAAAAAGCTGTCTCAAATTAGATAATCGCTAATTTACCGGCCGGTAACATCGTCATCTCAATTTTTCTTTGCAATGTAGAAGCCCGATCCGGGCGCATCCACTCTACGCAAAATAAGTCCATCCCGGTCAGACTAACCTCGACGGGCGAGGTTTACAGTTTGTATTTGCCCCGATGAATATTTCATCAGGACAAATACAAACTGTCTACAATCAGGATAATGCCGCAATCCCCGTTCCTATCAGATTGGCATTATCCATACTATTAATATGAACTTCGACATCTTCCAATTCAAGCTCACGGAGAAGTTCCTGCAATTTCTCCATTACAAGGATATTATAGTTTTTATCTTTCCGACTTTCACTCCAGAAAAGACTGCCCTCGGCAATCAGACAAACCCGATGGATATCTCGATTATACGATTTCAGCAATGCGATTAATCCGGCAAGAGAGGCAGCGACGAGCTGGGCCGATCTGTTATAGATCCAATGGGCTACCTGAACATAGATATCTTTGTGTATATCAGGATAATTCATAATAGCAGTCAGTTTCCTTGCATCAAATTTCTCTTCAAATTCTTCCAAAGGGAAAGCTGCTTTCAGGATATCTCCCAGATACATGCCGGATACCGCTTTCTCAAAACGCTGTTTACCCAAACTGTCAGAAGTTGCGTCAACAGTATCGTCCACCGCAGTCAGGAAGGGAGGATAAAAGTTTCCCGATTCCAGATTGACCGGAATCAAGCCTTGTACGTGACATTCCGGGTCCAACTTCGTTATCTTGTCAGACGGAATAAAAGTTGCCATATTTGTACCTGTCCCTACAATCAGGCCAATATAAGCATCATAGCTTTTGTCGGTAAGCCCGGCAAATAAACTGGCAATCGTGTCATTCAGCACTTTAACTCCTGTAAATCTGATTTTATTTTTTTCATTCAGGTAGTCGAGTAAGGGTTTCCCAACAAACTGTCCCACCATTTCCCGAATGTCTACCCCCTTGGTCCAACGAAGCAATCTTGCATCGCCTCCCGGTATCGATTCGGTCGGATAAGAAAAACAATAACCGATAGGCATTTCCTCTTCCCGCTTTATTTCAACAATCAGGTCGGCCAACTCTTTGAACAACTCTTCACGGGTATAACCGGGCGACTTCATAATCGACATATCCTTCTTCCAACCATTATTGGGATAGATGATTGGCTTTTCGGTTGAGAAATCGACAATTGCCACTCTATAGTTGGTACCTCCCAGGTCCAGAACCAAAGCCTTGCCTTTAACATCGGTCGCCTTAGGTAAAATAAAGGTAGGAATACATTGTATTTCAGCATTATTCTTATTTAATCCCTCTTCCACTTTCTCCCGGAATGCGTGTGCGATTCCTTTCAGTTGTTCATTGTCCAGTTTGAAAATATTCTTCTCCATGATATTAATTTTATGTATGGATTATCTTATATCTGTAAATAACAACTGAAGATGAATTTTGCTCAAAAGGCAATTTGTTTTAATGCTTTCATCACAGAGTAACACGGAGTGTACCCTACAAGATCGACTCTGTGTTACTGTGTGGTAATCAGTTCCCGTTTCTATTCCTGTACACAACGAGTGGTGTGCGCATCATAATCCTGCATTCCCACCGAGATTTTATTCGACCTAGCACTAACCGCCATGGTACCATTGTGTCCCATTGAATTGATATATCCGTCCGTACCCACATAATTCAACTGCGTAATATTAGGTGGATATCCTGTGAACCTTAAATAAGTGCGGTTATTCGTTGCGTCATACTTCAGTAACATTCCTCCATCTGACTTCGCAGTGGTTGGAATACTGGTATTATAATCAACCAGCACCTGTAGATCTGCTACTTGCGGTACCCTCCAACCTGCCGGACAAGGATCGTGTACCGTTTTCGTAACATCCCATTTTACAGACTCATACTCTGTACACCACTGTCCATTATTGTTGACATAGAACTGACTTCCGGAAATAGATACCGGATGCTGATAAGCATTCTGCAAAGTTGTTGCACCACTACTTATCGATCGCGGAACGATTGCCCGAATTCCATTCGCTTCGTAACGGTTCATGATATGCTTGGGAGGAGAAGTCGCACTCAGAGCAAACGTATACACTTCCGGCATATTTTTCTCTGTCGTATAACTACTCGGGAACGGATCTTTACGTCCTTTCTGATAATGGAATCCGCTGGTACGTGATCTCTCCAGCGTTGTACCCGGAATGCTGACCGCCCCTTCATAAGCCCCCAGATTGCGATCCATCATGACGGTATTCGAAGTTCCCAATTTGAATTTTCTTTTGTTTTCCGGAGTCAACACCGTCTCTGTCCCTGACGCATCCGGTTGGTAATCTGTCACCCAAACGTGCCAACTCCATAGAATATTACCCGTTCCATTAGCTCCATCATAGGCCGCTATCACGCCGCTTCCTCCCGAAGTATTGGCAGCTACCCGACAATAAATCAAACACTGTCCCAAGTCAGTAGCAGGACCGGTCAACGGACTGCCGTCCCTAGCTTTGATATCTACAATATTCGTATGGTCATTATCCGAATTAGCGATTCCCATCACCGCATCTCCCAAATCTCCATTCTCCTTGGTCTGCCAAAGCAAACGTACGGATCGGATTCCGGTAGCAGGGCTACTTGTGGCATTACACCAACCTTTCAAAACAGTATTAGTTATAACGCTCTTCCCTTGCTGAAATGCGAACGGGTCAAAACAGAATGAACCGCCCGGTGACACCATAAAGCAATTGGCGGTAGCAACCAGATTGTCGTTATTCTCAGAAGCGGGAATCGGATCAATATACGTCACACGTTTATCAGTGGTAGGAATACCTGTATGACTAAAGTCAACCGCATAACTATACTCCTTATTCTTGTATATATTGAAATCCGTTGAAGGTCCCGATCCGATATAAACCCGATAATCCAGTTTCTTCTTCACATCTGCATCGTTTACCGCCACAAAATTCAGAAAGCTGCTCCCTGTAGGGGCATTCGCTTTAATACGTAATAATTCCGAATTGGCAGCTGCTCTTTCTCCACGTACATTGGCAGGCATCCAACAGGAGTAACTCCCTTGAGCCGCATTGGCATCCGTTACAGGAACCTCAAGCGTAGTGAACTGCGACACCAACAACGGATACGTTCCGTCACTTTCCATTCCGTCCACTACCGAGTAGTTTAACGGGACACTCTGAATCAGAAGTTGTTTCAGTTTATAACCGCTCACGTTGTAGTTCCAGCTCACCGTCAGTCGTGCAGCCAGGCGTTTCAGCAACAGGCGGGTATCATAACTGCCCTCCGGACTCTGAATGACAGCCTTACCGTCAGTCCCCGTCACCACGTTTACATGTTCCAGATGGAGCACATAAGGCATGGCGTTGATAGCGTTTGCTGTCGAAGGATCGATCTTATTGATTACCTCAGAGCTTACCTCCACACTCTTTACACCCTCTGTACCATCCAGATTCTTATTAACCAAACTTCCTACCGCACCCCCATTTCCACGTGCCACCACCAGCAATTGACAGTCATTCATCACGTTCAGCGTCACATCCAGGTGGATGCCGAGGTTTACAGTGCCATAACTGTTACCAGCCTTATAATTCCCGTTTCTATCGTATTGAAGTATCTCCAGATTATACAGCTTATCGGGAACGGCCGGGACGCTACGGGTAACTGCGTCCACTGCCTGAGTTACATCAAAAGCGGCAGCACCTGTTTTTAACGGCGAGCCGTTGAGGCGAGCCGTTGAGGCGAGCCGTTGAGGCGAGCCGTTGAGGCGAGCCGTTGACCTCCTTCATTATTTGAATCTTCGGCAAAGCCGAAGACCAGCGATACCGTCACCTCTTCACCTTCAGGAAAAGGAACAGCACTCTCCGGACGATCTTCACATCCGCTCAGTCCTCCAAGAAAGATCACTCCTCCCAAGAGCATTAACCATTTATTCTTCCAAATCTGTTTCATAAAACCACATCTTATTTAATTGTTCTATTTTTACCTGTCTTCCTTCTTTATGCAAAAGATACCATCATGTGATATCTCTGCCATCACAAATATTTTTTCATATCATCACTTTAACCTATCATCTCTTCATAGTCCGGAATAACAGAAAACAGATCGTCCCACCCCGTGCATCTTCTGATACACGAAGCGGGACGGAAAACAAACACAAGAATAAATACTTCTAAAGGTAATCCTCAGCTCTTTTCTACTTAACGATCAGCTCTTTTCTATTTCACGATCACCTCTTTCTATTTCACGATCAGCCATTCCCCCAGGTTGCGTTGTTCAGCATCAAAAGAGACACCGACCTTCACCGGTTGCCTGCCGTCCGAGGTGTAAGGCAGCAGATAGCCCTTCTCGTCAATCTGGCGCAGAGCCTGTTCTGCGCTGCCGTCCAGTTTAAACTCAAAAACATATATATAGTCCGGAGTTTTCACCACAGCATCGGCACGCCCCCGCGCGGTACGCACCTCAGCGCCCGTAAACTGCCCCATCAGCTTGAACACAAGATAAAAAACAACCTGATAATGACGCTCCGTCTTGGCATTCAACTCGTAAGGGAAATCCGCGAAAAAGCAACGAAGACGCTCCAAAAAGGACTCCACATCACCACTCCTCAGCTCACGGACAAATTTAGCAATATAAAAAGCGGTATTCGTAAAGGCAACGGGGGTATAAAAGGGAGCAACGAAGTTGAGGAAACCATACTTGACCTCTTCATTGGGAAACCCGAGCGTATACAGCCCGAACTGAGAATCATATTTCTTGATGGTCAGATAACCGCTTTGGAAAATCATGGGAACGGGGTTGTGTATGTCGGCACGGTCATCGCTTAAGGAAGCGGAGTTGACCTCGATACCGTCCAGGTCGCGCAGGTCAAAATCAGTCTTACGCAACATATCGGCCAGGAAAGTAGGCGTACCGCTCGCAAACCAGGCATTCTCAAAAAGACCCGTCGAGAGCGTATTCAGCACACTGAAAGGATTGAACATCCCCTCCCAGTTGCGATAGTTGAAGTGATAACCGTCATATCGGCGGGTAAGCTTTTCCATCGTTTCCTCATACGTCAGTCCATTCGCACAGGCAAGGGACTGCAGTTCAGAAGCGAAGACGGTTTCTATCTCAGCACGGGTCATGCCGCACAGGGTAGTATAAGCCGGATAAAGGCTGATGTCCTGCAACTGGTTCAGATTACTGAAAATGCCCATCTGGGCAAACTTGGTCACTCCCGTGATAAAGACAAACTGCAAATAGGCGTCCGCATCCTTCAACACGGTATAGAATGCCATCAGCGTTTCACGAAACTCGTATTGCAACTCCGGATTGTCAAAAGAGCGCAGCATCGGCTTGTCGTATTCGTCAATCAGTACCACGACCCGTCGCCCCGTCTGTTCGTAAGCACGACGGATCACAGTCATGAAACGGATGGAGCAGCTCCGGTTGATTTCCGTTACGCCATATGTACTCTCCCAAGACTGAAGCTGGCTTTCCAAAAAATTCACCAGACGCTCTTTTCTGTCATATTTCTCTGCATTGAGATCCAGATGCAGCACCGGATAGGTGAACCAGTCCTGCTCCAATTCTCCGATGGCAAGACCCTCGAACAACTCCTTTTTTCCGAGGAAGTAAGCCTCCAAAGTAGAGAGCAGCAGACTCTTCCCAAACCTCCGGGGACGGCTCAGAAAGTAAGGTTTCCCCAGTTTCACGAGTCGGTAAACCAATTCCGTTTTATCCACATAGAGGTAACCCTCTGTACGGAGTTTCTCAAAACTTTGTATTCCAAGCGGAAGTTTACGAGAGATCATAGAATCTACATTCATATCCACTTTATTTTTAGATCATCGCTATTATGCACAAAGATCGAAATTGTTTTCCGTTATTCCAGTATGTCAAAGATCGAAATTGATTCCTCTGTCAGTCCTTTTCCTGTATGCAGCGCAAAGGAAGCATCGCACTCAAAGTCCCTTGATTATTAATTCCATTGATACCTCTCCGTTGATCAGATGCCGTAGAAACCAACTGTAAATGCTTCGCCTGATAAGTATTACCATTTTTAACACTATTACAGCACCATATAAAATCGAAATAGCCTATCTGGACAAACACTCTGTCAGCATAATATCCACACAATCGGAAATAGGTAGTCTTCGACTGGTCCGTCTCATCATAGCGCAATACAAAACCTTTATCGGCTCCTTGCGTATTATAATTACTCATATTCATATTATTAGTCGAAGTGCTCGGCAACGTCCCATTATACCCCTTATCACTGAACAAAGAGTAATACTCCTCCGCCTTCGCTACCCGCCATCCCGCCGGACACGGATCATGCACAGTCTTAACGGTAGCCCAGGCACCGGATATCGAACTGGTGACATCATCTGTGAACCAATACTGGCTTCCCGACGGTTTATAGGCAGTCAAAGGATTCCGGTATGCCATCTGATAACCGGCTCGTTCGTTGTATGACGGATCGAATGGTAAAAACTTCACCCCGTCCGACCCATATAAACTCATGATACCCACTATCGGTTCCGTTATCTTTGCCGGTAAATTCACCGTTTTAATCGGCTTATTCGAATAACTGCTCGGATACGGGTCTTTTCTCCCCCACTGATATTGAAATCCATGCGCTTTAAACTTCTCTACATCCGAAGGAGGAACTCCTGCATATCCTGCCATCGCCCCCAAATCCCGGTCCATCATCGGCCGTTGATCCGAATGGTTGCCATACGTAAACTTCAGTTTTCTTTTAGTCAACGGTTCCTGCACATCCACATTACCCGTAGCGTCCGGATGATAGTCCGTCACCCACACATGCCAGCTCCACAGTATGTTATCACTACTATCATAAGCCGCAATCACACCGCTGCCACCCGTCGTGCCCGGAGCCACCCGGCAATAAATGCGGCATTGCCCCTTATCGGTAACGGGATTCTGTCCCACTGCCGTTCCGTCCGTACGCTTGATGTCTACAATGTTCGTATGGTCCTCAGCAGAGTTGACGATACCCATCACCGGCTCGCCGATGTCCCCGTCCTCTTTCGTCTGCCAGAGAAGTTTCACCTTAACAATGCCTCCCCCTTGGCACCAACCCTTCAAGGTTTCATTCGTTTTCTCTGTTCCGTCACTCTGATAAACCAACGGGTCGAAGCAGAAACCTCCACCGGGAGCCACCATAAAGCAATTGGCCGTCGGAACCGGATTGTCATTGTTCTCCGAAGCGGGCACGGGATCGATGTAGGTCACACGTTTGTCATTCGTCGGGATACCCGTATGGCTAAAACTCACCGCATAGCTGTACTCCGTATTATTGTTCAGGCTGAAATCCGAGGACGTTTTCCCGCCGATGTACACACGATAATCCAGTTTCTTTTTGGGATCCGTGGTATTCACGGCTACAAAGTTCAGAAAAGAGCTTCCCTTCGGCGCGTTCGCTTTCGTGCGTTGCAGATCGGAGTTTGCCGCAGGAGATTCGCCGCGTACATTGGCCGGGATCCAGCAAGAATAAGAATTGCCTTTACTCATATCGATCTCTACTGTATGAAACTGGTCCAGAATAGAGGGATAAGTGCCATTCGAGTCTGCTGTGGGAACCAGCGTATAGTTCAACGGGACGCTCTGCAACAGGACTTGTTTCAGTTCATAACCGCTCACGTTGTAGTTCCAGCTCACCGTCAGTCGTGCAGCCAGGCGTTTCAGCAACAGGCGGGTATCATAACTGCCCTCCGGACTCTGAATGACAGCCTTACCGTCAGTTCCCGTCACCACGTTTACATGTTCCAGATGGAGCACATAAGGCATGGCGTCGATAGCGTTTGCTGTCGAAGGATCGATCTGATTGATTATCGAAGCATCTATATCCATACTCTTTACCCCCTTTGTACTTTCTGTATCTTCCAGATTCTTACCAACTAAAGTTTTTACCGCATCCTTGTTTCCACGTGCCACCACCAACAATTGACAGTTATTCATCACATTCAGCGTCACATCCAGGTGGGTGCCGAGGTTTACGTCACCATAACTTTTACCAGTCTTATAATTCCCGTTTCCATCGTATTGGAGTATCTCCAGATTATACAGCTTAGTGGGAACGGCCGGGACGCTACGGGTAACCGGCTTCCGTAACCGTTTTACATCAAAAGCGGCGGCGCGTGTTTCAACGGCGAGCCATTGAGATTCTTCATTCTTTGAATCATCGGCAAAGCCGAAACACAGGGATACCTCCACGGGCTTTGTGTCCGCATCGACCGGCACGACATCCGCCCGCTCTTCACAAGCCGCTATGCCCAACAGGCAGACAAGCAACGGTAGCTTCCACAGATTTTTAGAAGTATGTTTCATATTGGTATGTTTGTTTTAAGTTCACCACAGATTACACGGATTTTCACTGATTAATTATTTATATTCCGATTAATTATTTATATTTCACTGATAATCAAGTTTAATCGAATCAAAGATTCGGTGTTGATCTGTGAAGATCCAGTATTAATCTGTGAAAATCCGTGTAATCTGTGGTGAATCAAGTTCATTTCTGTCTTTTATTTGAAAACTACATTGTTCACCGGAAGCACCTCCACAGCATCAAACATCACTACGTTGCCGTCCGTGATCGTCACACGCACATCGGCGCTGTTGGCGCCACTGACATTGACGGTGAGCTTATAAAGGTAATCTCTGCGGATGTTGTAGTCAGTCATCAGGTTGCCGCCCAAATGCAGGAGATAATTCACGCCGATAGAGTCCTTTGCGCCCGCATACACATATTTGCCCGACAGCTTGATGTACGTGCAGTAGTCCAATTTTCCGTCCGGCCCTTTAGCCGGAATGCTCTTTTCCATAAACGAGGCGGCTGTTCCCATTCCCCGTAAGTTTTCCGGCATATAGAATTCGAAAGAAGAAGACGAAGCCCAATTAGTAGTGATCTCTGTTCCGGTTGTGGATGTGATAGCCGTAGAACCATCCTTATCCGCAGGATACTTATCTTTAATACTTCCGCCTCCCCGCGTATAGAGCGCCATGTGTGCGGGTACATTGTAGAGGGAGACGGACTTGACGACAAGGTTACTCGGATTCTTTGGGTCTGCCAGATCTCCCATTTTCTTCCAGGACAAGGAAATCGTGGCGTAAGCCCGCCGCAAGGGAACCACCAGCGGTATCACACCCGGTTTCTTGAGATCGGGCGTATATTCCAGCGGCCCCGATGTCAACAGGGACGGCTTGTTCCTATAACCGGAAAAGGCCACCGTTTTCGCCTTCAGTTCCGCTTCGGTTCCGGTGAAGCTGCTCAGGAACGACTGGTCCACATTGGCAATGACATAGAAGCGACTCTCCGCCTGGGCGAAAACAACATCATCATTCTTGGTGTTGACCTCAATCGTCTGATTGCTTCCCGGATTTCCAATCGTACCAAAAAAAGCTTTCTGCTTCAGCTTTGACACTCCGCTCTCGGTGACGTATTGCAGCACCCAGATCGTGTTAACAGGAATATTGTTAATCTCTCCGCGCGTATCCACCGTCAGCTCCGGAGGCAGTTTCAGAACTAATCGAAGCTCCTCGGAAGTCTCTACGGATTCCTCGCTGCATCCTGCCAGCAAGCCGGAAACCGCCAGCAGGCAACCGAGCGCCCATTTGCCCGTCCATCGTCGTATGTATTGTCTTTTTGCCATTCTGTTTTGATCTGATTCTAAATATGATAATTGTATATGAATATGCCGGTTATTTTCCCATTTCATCCGAATCGAGCGTTACGGTCGATTCATATTCGCCTATCGCCAACGTCAAGTCGGCGGGGTCGAGTATGCCATAGAACGTCAGTGTGAAGTCGAACGTATAGGTCATGCCCGGCAGCAACACCTTCTGGATCTCCGCCGGATAAGTCTCGGTCAATGTCTTATCCCCATTATCTTTGTAACCTACCGTCAGGTTCACATCAAAAGAAATCATGGCCGATCCGTCTACCGGAAGCACCACAACCGGCGTACTGACTCGTGGAATGGTAACTGTTTGCCCTGTCGTATTATATGTGAATCCGGTGAAGGTCTGAGTAGTGGCAAATGTTTCATTCGCTACCGTCCCCCAGGCAGTACTGCCCAACGTGTAAGGCAACGACGCCCGGAGTCCTCCCATCTTGAAGGAGTTCACCACCAGACTGGTAGGAGTAACCGGATGGGTTCCTTTTTTTGCCGCCACACTCACTTTGATCTGTGCTCCCAAGCGTTTAAAGGGAGCCGGCAGCACTACGTCCATCATGTTTTCTCCCGTTTGGTTGGGTTGCACCACGATCCCTTTCAGGCTGGTGTACATAAAGTCTTTTCCGTTCGACACCTGAATCGTACCGTCCGTTTTCAGTTCGGGCACTTCCGTCGAAGAGTTGTACGATACCAGGTAAAGGTCGTACGTTCCGCGATACAGATAGAGTTCGCCCGTAGCCACTCCACTCTTTACCGTATATACTTTATGATCCAGCGGTTCCGTCGTCGTGGTAGACGCACCTGCGGGGAAAGCATAGATACAGAAAGTCTTTCCATCCTCCATATCCGTTGCCGCATCGGCACGGGTCGAAGCCTCGTCCGCCTCCGCCCGGTAAAGAGAGAAGCGGAGCGATACCGGATCTCCCTCCTCCGTGCCGGGTTCCCCGGGAGCCTGTTCCGAACATCCTGTCAGTCCCGGCGCTCCCAGCAAGCAAAGGCAACACCCTATCCAAAGTTTCAGTCTTTTATTCATCGTTTCTTGTTTTAGTTCACCACAGAGTACACAGAGTAACACGGAGTGGATCGTTTTCCACTAAATCCCGATACTCGTGTTCTGGTTCGCATCGTTTTTCCAGTCCTCTATCTGTACCGAGCTCAGCTTACCTCCCATTTTGTCCACCGTAATCAGATAGACATAATGCTTTCCCGCCTCCCACTGCGCTGTCACCGATTGGGTTTCAAACGCATGCGCTTTCGCGGCAGCTTCTCCGTCCACACATACCTTGAGCCGGAACGAGAGCACCGTTTCTTCTTTCGCCATCGGCGCCACGAGGCAGGTCACGTTCGGTCCTTTCTGGTTTTCTTTCAGCTTCAACTCCACGCCACTCGCCTGCGCCAGTGTCAGTGTCGAAATATCCGACAGACTGTTCAGCAATCCGCTTTTCAGGTTCATCGTCCCGATGCCTGTCCGCAGACGGTTGGTTCCGCTCAGCACATCCACCTGTATCAGCTTTAGCGCTTCGGTGGCCGAAGCCGACTTCACGATACGGAAACTGACTTTGGCCAACGCATGCTTCATCTTGAAGCTGACGGTTCTCGAGGAAGGTTTTGCCGTGACGGGGACTGTCTCCGACTTATCCGTACCCACACCGTAGAGATAATCGGCCTGCCCGGTAGCGAGAAAATCAGTCAATGACGACGGAAGGTTCACCGCCGTCGTATGTTCACCGTCACCGGACGCTTGGATGGCTGCGGGAGGATAATAGGCGTACAGCAAGGCATCACCCGAAGTGCTGTTCATGATCGTCTGCTTGTCCGGAGTCCAGACTCCTTCTTTCAAGGAGAATGTCATCAGTGGATTGTCTCCATACGCCTTGTGTGCGGTAGTGGTGGCATACACGTCCACCTCGGTGATAGCGGTTGCTTCCGCACGGGTGACGCTCTCCTCTCCCTCCACTTCGATCCGCTGCAATTCCAGCGCGCCTTCATCGGCGGCGAATCCGTCGTCCGAGGCGCATGAAGCCGTCAGGCATATCCCCGCTCCGAGGGCAAGCGCCATGTAGAGGCGATTCGCCGGCTTCTTCATTCGATTGTATTTTTGTAGGTTCATATCTGTTTTCGTATCTGTTCTTCATTAAGTGGCGTTTCCCGCGTCCTGCTCCGTTGTCTCTACGAATCGTTCTACGGTGATACCGTTCAGAATCAATTCATTGGTGGACGTAAAGTTATACTGGTAGTTGTATCCGGCCTTCAAGGTATGGGCCGCCTTATCGGTGTAGCTCTTCTCCGTTTCGCCGCTGTTGCCGGCCTTCACCTTGATCACAAACGTTCGGGAGCCGGGCTTGACGATGGCTACATACGTATGCTGCAGAGCGGAAGTTCCCGCTGCCGAGGCGCTATAGGCATTGATCGTCTGCGATTCAGAGGCACCGGTGGCAATCCCCGTACCCTCCAGGCTTGCCGTGCCGGGAAGCTTCTTGTCACTATCACTATTTCCATACTTCACCACCAGGGTCACCTTCGCCGCTGCCGGAGCGAACGAGAACGTAGCCTTATTGCCATCGAGTACTCCTGTAGCCGTCAGCCGGTTGCTTTGCCAGAAATTGATGGCTGTGTGCTGATCGGCTAGAATCCGGGTGAACGCCGTAGGATACGAAGCCGTAAACGTTTCACTACCGGTAGTGGTGAGCGCTGTTTGTCCGCTTGCGGGTTGCCAGGTGCCGGTTGTGCCGGTGACCACCCGTTGGTAGTCGGCAGTTTTCGTGCCGTCCGTAATCCGGATGACATCACCCGCTACAAATTCACTTTTATCATAATCATCGGCATGCGAGTCTGCCGCCGCACGGGTAGCGGGACTCCCCACCTCCGCCGATACTTCCAACGGACGGGGCAAAGCATCCTCTTGCGAGCAGGCGGCCAGCAGAACCGGGAAGAACAGGCAGAGAGCCGCCCCGGATACCGATAGGATTCTATTCTTTTTCTTTTTCATGGGGTTACATCAAACTAATATTACATCAAACTAAGTTACATCAACTTAAGGTTCCTGTATGCGAATCCCCGCTTTGCCACTCTTTGATCTCCTGACCGGTGGGAACCAGCACATCATTTTTCAGGGTGAGCGTATAGGTGTAGTGGCTGTTCGCCGCCCTTGCGCAAGTGAGGGTGACGTCATAGACCACTCCGTTAGCATCCGTCACCGATACCTGTATCAACTGCTGGGAATCAAGCGGGGCGATAATGCCATGCCAGGTATATTTCGCATCGCCTGTACCGCCGGGGTGATACAGGTAGACGGTTTCATCCTTGCTTGCTCCTCCGGAGTAAAGCCCCTTCCCGGTTACGGTCATACTCGTAAAATCCTTGGACAGTGTATGCTTTCCCGAAAATTTCAGGGTCAGCTTCACGCCTTTGTGCACAAAGGCGCTTTCGCCTGTAAAGGAGAGGGTTCCGTTACGGCCGATCGCCACCTTCTCAGGGGTCTCCAGCAGATTGCTCAGGCGGTAGTCCTCACCGTCCGCCTTTCGCTGGTCGGCACGGATACCCGAGTATTCGATAGGGTAACTCGCCTGGTAGGTGGCTCCGGACTCAACGAGCAGCTCCGTACCCGTCACCGAAGGTTTCCACTCGCCCGTACTGCTGCCGGAAGAAGCGGCGTTCAATATATAGCCCACCGGAGTGGATGACGAGCCGTTCCGCGAGCGGATGATACGGATTTTGTCACCTGCGGCAAAGGTGCTGCGGTCGTAACCGTTGTCGGCTGCCACGGCACGGGTCCCGGCTGCCACGGCCGCCCGGGTCTCAGACTCCCGGCCTTCACCGGAAGCGCAGATCGCGGCGGACACCGTAAGCGGAGTCCCTTCGGGCAACGAAGGGGTCAGCGCATTGTCCGAACAGCCTGCGGTAAGCAGCAGGCAGCCTAAAACCGTTTGGTATAATCTATCTGTTTTCATACTGAATCATTCATTCTGAATCATTTGTCATTTGTCATTCTGAATCATTTGTCATTCTGAATCATTTGTTTCATTGCCAGCCGGGATCTACGTCACTGCTCTCCTCGGAAACTTCCGTCCACCCTTTTATATCGACAGGTTGCAGGCTGATTCCCCGTTCGCCGAGCGTCAAGGTATAGACGTAGCGGTATCCTTTCTGCCATGCCGGGTTGAAGGCATCGGTCGAGAGGGTAAGATCCCGTTCGGTAGCGTCCGAGCTTTGTTCACCCAGTGTCAGCGTCAACGTCACCTGCGTGCCCGAAGCCGCCTCAGCCTTCGGAGCCACCAGCCCGTAGGCCACTGTAACGGGGCCCGAGGTGCCGACCTGTTGCGGACGGGCCGATGGGGTAAAAGAGATTTCACCCACCGCGGCCAGTCCGGACAAAGCGCCATCCGTCAGGGACATCGTGCCGGCCGATCCGGATCCGGAAGCAGTCGTACAGTAGAAAGGAGTAGCGTCGCCCGCTGCCGTAAGCTTAATCTTCTTTACATAATCGTATGTCGGATCCGGGGTGCGGTCGTTCGCGTTCTGAATGCGGAACACGACTTGCGACAAGGCGTGTTGCAGATAGAGGGTCGGCGAAGCAGACAGGCTGTTGGCGGTAACCGCCGTAGCCGAACCTACGGTAGCGCTGCCGGAACCGTAAAGGTAATCGGCGGTAGAGCAGTCGTAGGTATTTCCTCCGTCGAAGGTTTGCCCGGCAGGTACGCTGACGGAGAGAGCAGGCAAGACAGTACTGCTGCTGCCACCGCTACCGCTGCCACTGCCGCTGCCACTGCCGCCATCGCTCTTCAAGGCTGTCGCGGCGGGTGCCCAGGCATAGACCGTTGCTTTTGCAAGGCTGACGTAGGTAGAAGGAGTGCTCGTCCACTTCGTACCGGAGGGCGCTTTCGTGAAGGTCGCTCCCCCGGCGTTGCTGCCCGGATAGAGACTGCCGTCCGCAGCGGCGAGGTAGATGCCAATGCTGATCCGGTCTACACCCGTACCAACATCGTTGATCATGCTACGGGTGGAGGCGAGCGTGGCACCGGCATGAACACCGGGCTGCAAGAGGACGGCATCGCCGTCGGTGAGAACGGAGTTCTCACCGGAACAGGCTATGCAAAACAGGGATGCGGTCCCAAGGAGCAAAAGAATGAATACGTTCTTCATCTATTATCTTGTTGAGTTTTTCTTCTATCACTTTATATCCAGGTCAGTGCTTGACGCAACCGTTGCCCATTCCGTCACGGTCACACTCGAAATGACGAGTTCGGAGCCACTGAGCTTGACGGTGTACAGGTAATTCTTTCCGGCCTCCCATTTACTGCCGCTACCAGGCAGGGCGACTTTATAATCCTGGTTGTCAATCGTCAGCGTAGCTTCCACGGTCGACTTATCGACCGTGCTTTCAGGCAGGACGAGGATACTGGCTTTCCTGGCGCTATTTTTGGCGGTGTCTCTGGCCTGATCCGTGTCAGCCGCTGCTTTGGACAACGGATAGTTTACTATATCACGTGTATAGGTCACTGCCGCCGGAGAGCTACCTGGAGTGATCGTACCATCCTTAATTTTCATGGCAGGGGTGGTACCCCCATTATTTAGTACATTTTTAGTATCTCCACTTTTATTGGCTAATACCAGTTTGGAAAATGTACCGGTATTTTTATAGGTATGATCCGCATATACCCGGAAGCTGACCATCGCAAGGGCATGCTTCATGGCGAGCGTCACCTGTCCGGTTTTATTCGTATCACCGTTTTTATAGCTGGCTTTCACTCCGGTACTTCCCTGATCGGCATACATATAGTCCACCTCTCCGGAGGCTGCGAGAATCTTATCTTTTGTACTGGTTTGACCGTCCGAATTGTCAGTGGATTGAAAGTCGATCGTGGCGTTAGCCTCTCCGCTCTTCCCCGGAAATACAGAGATATTGATCGTGGAATTATCAGTGTATTCACCACTTGAACCACTGGCCTTCAGCGCAGTACCGCTACTCTGAAATTCACCATTACTACCCGGTTGATACGCCGGATAATGCGCATAGATCGTAGCCTCTTCCGCCGAAAGATAGATTTTATCGGTCGCACTGCTATTGCCCCATGCCGAAGAGTTGTAAGTGTACAACCCATAGTTATTCGTTGTCTTATTCGTCGTTTTGCTGTTGGCATACACCGCGATGCTTCCTAATGCCTTCCCTACAGCCGATGCATCCGAGCCGGCATCTATCGCGCCGCGTGTCAACACCACCTGTGGCGACACCTGCAATTCCGCCACCCCGGTATCCTGTCCTTCGGGCAAGATGCTTTCACTGCATCCGACAGCCAACAGCAATGCCGGAAGAGCCATAAGCCAATGATATTTCGTTTGGTTAATCATCATGTTCGTTTTATCTTTTTTTAAATTCATGTATCTAATCCGCATCCAGAGTGCCGTCAACAGTCACCGGAGCCCACGCCTGCACCGTTACCGAAGTGATTCCCAGTTCATGGTCGCCGATGTTCAGCGTCACTACATGTGACATGCCCGCCTGCAACGGATTTTTCCCGCTTGCGTTGGAATCACCGAACGTAAGCGACACATTATCGAATGTACCTATTGATGTTTCTACTTTCAGCGTATATGCGCTGCTTCCACCTCCATTGCCGTTGCTTCCGCCGGCTTCCAACGGAGGGAGTAAAAGTTGCCCCACAGATACCGGAGTCTGGCCGGTCACTTCCGTTCCTTGCCCGGCTCCGTTGGCTCCGTTCTGCGTAAGATCCACCGTCAGTCCCTGGGGATGTTCGGTTGTGGTGGAGAACGTCACCTCTCCCGTAGCCAGCTTCAACGAGGCAAGCGGTTTCGCCTCCTTCACCGTGATACTCTTCACCCATACCGACACCCCGTTTTGAAGCGTCTTCTTCGCTTGAAAAGAGAGTTGCGTCAATTGATGGTCGAATACCAGTGAAAGAAAGTGCCCGTCCGCCCAGCGGTTTCCCTGTATCTGAGAAGCGTAAAGCAGATCGGTCTGCCCTGTGAGCACAAAGGAAACCGTACCGGCATAAGTGCCCGTTCCACTGCCCGAAGCGGCCTTATCCGGCTCGGCGTAGGGGGCGTAGCTTACCAGATAGAGCCAAGCTCCCCAACGGGGATAAATGGGCGCTGCCTTACCGGCATTGCTCCAACCGACTTTACCATCGGTCCCGACAGTTCCTTTCCAGACACCCTCTTCGGCGGCAACCACCGGAGTGGTGTAGTCTCCCTCGGTTCGGGAAAATACCATGGCAGCCTCAAACTCCGCCTGAGGCTTACTGCCTGCCGAGACCGCCGCCCTCGACGATACATCGCCCTCCAGAGCGGAAAGCTCCACCGGAACCTCCTCCTCACCCATCAGCGAGGAACGGTCCGCGTCGGAGCAACCTGCCAGGAAAACTCCCGGCAGGCAGAAAAAGACAAAAAGCGAAATATGGCGTTTCATGATCATGGCAGACATTTTATGTGAATCAGTTCAGATCGGCATGGCCGGCATCACCCGCTACCCAGTCGGTTACAGTGGCGGTTACGGTCATCTTCGTAGCATCCTCCGGAGTCAGAGGCTCGGTCACGTTCAGGGTGATCAGGTGTGACTTACCGGCCACGGTAGACAGGTTTGCATCATCCTGCTTTTTGATTGTCACATTATTGAAAGTGATATCAGTGCCTCCCACAGAGATCACCGCATCGATCACGACTTGGCCCGAAGCCTGGATCATCAACGGATTACCTACCCGCACAGCGTCTGCGCCCAGCGCCACATTGGAGATACCGGCCACATTCATCACAGCGGCATCCGTCCACTTGCTCACACCGGCCTTACCCGAAGCCGGAGCTACGTTGACCTCTGCAGGCACCTGTGCGCCTCGCACGCTGATTTTCTTTAAGCTGATGGTTTTATCGGTCCATTCGCCACCATTTTTAGCGGTGACCTTCATCTCAAAGTTGAGCTGGGTGGTCAGGTGTTTGAACGTAAGTTCAGGTTCACTTGCAGAACTGCTGCTACCGGCCTCCGCCGCGTCGGCGAGCATCACGTCCTGCTCCCCGTCTGTTTGGGGAATCGTCACCGTTGTACCGCTAACCGTTCCCGCAGGAGCCACAGCCGCCAGCCAAGACTTCGTGCTGGCAGTCGTATGGTAATAAAGAATCGGGTTGAGTGACACCGTGGCCTTAGAACCCGCCTTGAAAGAGGCGGTGGAAACCGTGGCACGGGTTGTCAGTTTGTTCTGTCCGCCGTCTTCCGTCACTTCATTGGCAAGCACCGGAGAAAACTTAGTCCAATCAGCAGCCTGATCACCGTCAGCCACCAGCACCGTAGCCGTCACATCACTGCCTACGCCCACCGCCGCGCGGGTCTTCACCATGCCCTGCACGCTTTGCGACACTTGGATAGGAGTCGCGTTCACCGGATTCTCGGGCAAAAGGTCATTGTCATTGCTTGAGCAGCTTGCCAGCAAAAGGGCCATAGCCGCCACACTTAGTTTCGTTTTCATTGTTTTCTAAAAGTTTTATAGTTAATAAATATGTCTATTGTTCTGTTTCGGCAGACCGATTGTCCACCAGTTCCCCACTGCCGGAGTCGCCCTCCTGCCACCGTCCGACCGTAGCGACAGCTACAATCTCCACCGGATCGGGAATGACGGGATCGGGAAGTTCCACCCGGACGGTATAAGCCGTTCCGCCTTCCCCCTCCCCGCCTTCGAACCGTACGGGAAGGGCACGGTATTCGCGGTCGTGTGTCCGGTCATCGTCTACCGAAAGCACCAGGTCGATGGTCAGCGTAGCGGAAGGCTGCACCAGCACATAGCCCGGCAGCGTCAGCTTGTTGCCGTCAAACGGAAGGCCCTCCGCCTCTTCGCCCGCTTCATAAACGGGCACGCTCACCGTGCGCTCACCCGGCAAGAGCGACTCTTCGGCCAGGGAGAGGGTCACCTCGTCCGCCAGTCCGTTCAGATGGAGCGACCGCACGCGGAGCGCCCCGGTATCTTCGGCCTCTACCGTGAGTGTAAAGATCAGTTGCGTCAGCAAGTGCCGATACAGGAGCGATTGGCTGTCGGACTCCCCGAAAGGAGCGGAAAGCGATCCGTTCTGTTCGCCCGTCAGCATCAGGTCTTCTTCTCCCGTCAGGCGGTAAGTCAGCCGCCCGTCAGCCGTCAGCGGTGCCGGAGGATAGTATCCCCGCAGATAGAGCGCCGAGCCGTCCGACGGATAGTAGCGTTCGGGCATCAGGCGGATCTCGTTGTCCGTGGCAATGCCGTCCCAGCTCCCGTCGTACTGTCCCGTACGTACACCGTAAGCGACACACACCGGGGTATCGCCGAAAACGTCCACCGTCGCACGGGTACGGATACCCGTAAAGAGACAGATGGGAACCGGCTCCGGTTCCGGACGCGGTTCGAGCGAGCGCTCCGTACACGAGAAGAGAAGCTGGGAAAGAAAGGCAGCTTTCAGTATGTATTTCAGTTTGAGTATCATATTCCCATTGTATTTCTAAAACCTATATCCCAGCCCCAGGTTGATCCCCGTCAGGCCCCAACGGACGAAGGAGGCCGGATGGTGATAGTATGCATGGGGAGGTTCGTTATCATAAGCCTTGGCGGACGAATGGAGGTATCCCCCGCGCACTCCCGCCTCGATGCCCCAATGACGGGACAGGGGGACATACACGCCTGCGGAGAGTCCCGCATGCCGGTAACGTCCGGTGCGGCTTCTGCCTGTGGCGTCCGTATCGCCTGCGGGCGAGGGACGGTAATCGAAATCGCCCGACTGACCGTAGACACCCAGATAGAACCAACGGTAACGCCCGTCACCTTTCAGCCACAAACGGGGCTCGAGGCTGTAGCCGGAAACGCCCCAGAAACGGTGATCGCGCCCGCCTTTCCAGTCTGAATACGCCGCAGAGGCCATCACCGACCAACGGCGGGCAAAGTGAAGTTCCAGCGCCAGGTTGGGCCTGAAAGCTCCCAGGCGGCCTTCCGCCGTCAGCCCCGACCAGTCGGCAAGGTTCGTCTTCAGGGAGAAGACCATCCGATGCGGGTTTTCTGCTCCCGACCCCGCAACCGTACCGGGATGACCGGCCGGACCGACCGGTACAAAAAGAATGGGGGGCGGGTACGGGCGGTTGTCCAGAGCAGATGGGACCGCAGGAGGCAAAAGCGGATATCGGGAGGCATACATGCCATAGTTGCGGCGGGCGGCGGATAAAGTATCCGCACCCGCAGGCTCGCGCAGGCAGACAATCACCACGTCGCGCTCTTCGCCGGGATAGCATACGGCATGGTTGTGAGTCACGAAATACTCCTCTTTCATTCCCTTGCGGGTGATCAGTTCGGACTTCACACGGCTGCTACGCACATAGGCCAGCCAAAGATTGTCGTGTACACTCCCGCCCGAAGTGCAATGACCGTCTACATAGATACGCATCTTCCCGTCGGCGATAGGGCCACGGAAAGAAGAGACGGCGGCAAACAGGCGTTTCAGCTCGTGATTGTTGCCTTGATAGTCGGCATACAGAACGTCACGCCCCTGTACAAAACGGAACGTGTGCAACGAATCGCAGTCCGAAACCGCACGTGTGCCGACACCCCGACCGCAGACCGGTGCGGAGAGCAAAAGGATATATCCGAGCAGCAGTAAAATTCTGTTCATGGCGGCAATCTCTAAAAAACGGTTTACAAACAAAGTTCTGTCAAATGGATTTCACTGAATATGCTGCGCATCATCTGGTTGACAACCCCCATACGGGAGGCCACCGACCCATAACGGCCATAGACACGCTGCTCGTCGACATCCGGAGAAACCGGACACACCCCCTCGTGCAGGATCAGCAACAAGGACAGCAGGTCGATGGAGCCCAAAGGCTTGCACAGTTCATAAGAAACGGGGCTATCGGGAGATTCCGGGCATATACAGCGAATCAGCCCTCCACGCTCCAACAGGGGAAGGAGGACAGAAACATTCCGGAAAGCGCAATCGGAAGAAACAGGAGGAAAAGATATGCCGGCATCACGGTAATAGATGTAACGAAGCACCCTGATAGCCTCCTGGGTTAAAATTGTAAGCATAACTTTTTGTTTTGTTTGTGAAGACCGTTACTTTGTAGGTAACGGCATTTAACAAATATCTGAAACAGACAGCGTTCTAAACCGAATAATTAGATTTAAACAATAAAAGGCATCCGATGATGGCAATAAAATGTTCATCCACGTTAAATTACACCAACGTGGACAACCCTTCTTATTGCTTTTTTAAGAGAAAATAGGGAAAACTAATG
>OLCI01000102.1_pt1 | contig 35524 bp, 34 predicted proteins | sample 1607561 | NCBI WGS metagenome assembly OLCI01 (sample SAMN02674605, study PRJEB24791) | human gut metagenome, SKBSTL067 | isolation source: stool | host: Homo sapiens | place: USA
GCAGTTGTAACAAAGGGGAACTATTGGCAAAAGGCTTTGCCGGATGCCTGTTCAAGCCGTTCTCCATATCGGAGTTGATGGAGGTTTCCGACAGGTGTGCCATAAAAGAAACACCGGACGGGAAACCGGATTTTTCAGCCTTGTTGTCCTACGGCAATGAAGCCGTTATGCTGGAAAAGTTGATGACGGAAACTGAAAAAGAAATGCAGGCGGTACGGGATGCAGCAAAAGAAAAAGACCTGCAAAAGCTGGATTCCCTGACACACCACCTGCGCAGCTCGTGGGAGGTGCTACGTGCCGACCAACCGCTAAATGTACTTTACAGATTGCTTCATGGCGATGTACTCCCGGATGGTGAAGCGTTAAGCCATGCTGTGACTGCCGTGCTGGATAAGGGAGCGGAAATAATCCGGTTGGCAGAAGAGGAAAGGAGAAAATACGAAGATGGATAAGACAACAATAATTGTGGTAGAAGACAATATCGTGTACTGCGAGTTTGTCTGCAACATGCTGGCGCGGGAGGGTTACCGCACCGTGAAGGCTTACCACCTCTCAACCGCGAAGAAACATCTACAACAGGCGACAGATAATGACATCGTGGTTGCCGACCTGCACCTGCCTGACGGTAACGGCATTGACCTTTTGCGCTGGATGCGAAAGGAGGGAAAGATGCAGCCCTTCATCATTATGACCGACTACGCCGAAGTTAATACCGCCGTGGAAAGCATGAAACTCGGCTCGATAGACTATATTCCCAAACAGCTTGTGGAGGATAAACTTGTCCCCCTGATCCGTTCCATACTGAAAGAACGTCAGGCAGGACAACGCCGTATGCCTGTATTCGCCCGTGAAGGTTCCGCTTTTCAGAAAATCATGCACCGGATAAGGCTGGTAGCCGCCACCGACATGAGCGTGATGATATTTGGTGAGAACGGCACGGGCAAGGAGCATATTGCCCACCTGTTGCATGACAAGAGCAAACGTGCAGGCAAGCCATTTGTGGCGGTGGACTGCGGTTCACTCTCCAAAGAGCTTGCACCGTCGGCTTTCTTCGGACACGTCAAAGGTGCATTTACAGGTGCGGACAATGCCAAGAAAGGATATTTCCATGAGGCGGAAAGCGGCACGTTATTTCTGGACGAGGTAGGAAACCTCGCGTTGGAAACCCAACAGATGTTGCTCCGCGCCATACAGGAGAGGCGGTATCGCCCGGTCGGAGACAAGGCAGACCAGAATTTCAATGTCCGCATCATCGCTGCTACCAATGAAGATTTGGAAGTAGCGGTGAATGAAAAGCGTTTTCGGCAGGATCTTCTGTACCGCCTGCACGACTTCGGGATAACCGTTCCTCCGTTGCGTGACTGTCAGGAAGACATCATGCCGCTGGCAGAGTTCTTCCGTGATATGGCAAACAGAGAGCTGGAGTGTAGCGTGAGCGGGTTCAGTTCCGAAGCACGTAAAGCGTTGCTGACACACGCATGGCCGGGCAACGTGCGGGAACTTCGGCAGAAAGTTATGGGTGCTGTATTGCAGGCGCAGGAAGGTGTTGTCATGAAAGAGCATCTGGAACTTGCCGTGACGAAACCGACCTCTACTGTCAACTTCGCCCTGCGCAATGACGCGGAGGATAAGGAGCGGATATTGCGTGCGTTGAAACAGGCAAACGGCAACCGGAGTGTCGCCGCCGAACTGCTCGGAATAGGCAGGACAACACTATACAGCAAACTTGAAGAGTATGGACTTAAATATAAATTCAAGCAATCATAGCCCGTAATTCACTGAATTTGGCTATCTTTGCATAACATTTGAGAAAAACGGCGATTGGCAGGAGCTTTTCGCCGCCAACATATAGGATAAGACCGCAAGGCGTTTCAAGCGAAAATCTGGTAAATTGGAACTACGGAGACGATTGCGTGATGCTTATGCTATGCTTACGCATAGCGTGCATTCACGTACTCTCCGTAAAGGCTTTACCAGAGCCATCGCTTGAAGGTAGTGTGAATTGCACGCTACTTTTTTACCCTTGCCTAACGAAAGGAAACGATTATGGGTAAAGTTCAGATTCTCGCCGTACTGACGATGGACGGATGTCTTTCTTCAGAGTTATATGATAAAGCACATCAGGATTTGTGCCTTGACCGTTGCGGTCTTGATGAAATCAGGGAGAAAGCCCTTTACCATGTCACACCGGACTATTCCATTTCAATGCTGCACGAATGGAGAAAAGACGGCACAAACATCCGTTACCTCGCGGAAGCCACATCGGACACGGCAGACTATATAAATGGACTGCTGCGTATGCACGCTGTGGATGAAATCATACTGTACACCGTTCCTTTCATTTCCGGAAGCGGACGACATTTTTTTAAGTCGGCTCTGCCGGAGCAACACTGGACGCTTTCCTCTTTGAAAAGCTATCCCAACGGTGTATGTCGCATTATCTATATCCTTGATAAAAAAGCAAGATAGCCAAAATGTGCGGCAAGCATACATTTCTGTTTCCGGAAACAGAATAAATGTTCTGATTACGAACAATTTAATCCCGTATAAATTCATTCTTTTGGAAAAATATTGAATTTTATACCACTGAAATTCAGCATCTTGAAAAAGCCGATGCCGGATTTTTTTGTTTTCTGACACGTATTTTGCCAATTATATTCATGTGCGCACGCAGAAAACAAAGTGTAATTTTCAAAATTAACAGAACAATGAACTATTTCTTGCTGGCGGAGACCGACTTTTTCCGCCTGATAAACGAAGCCGGTGACTGCAATATGGAAACGGCATACACGGCTTTCGCCACCCAAGTGATCGAACTGTGCAATGGCGGCATGGACGTGAACCTTACCGTCATCGCGCTTGCCTACATCGAAATCGAGTTGCAGCACCATCCCGTGCGCAATCTGTCAGAAGAAAGAAGAGAGATTGCCGCCTACGTCAGCAAGGCTCTGTCTTTCGTAAGAAAGATGCAGAAATTCCTTGCCACGCCCCAAGTGCCACCACTAATATCCGCCAACAACGCAACAGAAACCACCGCCAGCCTTCTTCAATGGACGGGCAATGCCATCGACCTCGTGGAACTTATCTACGGCATAGACGTGATGGGCTGCATCAACAACGGCAATATGCCGCTCAAACAGCTCGCCCCACTTCTCTATAAGATATTCGGGGTTGATTCTAAAGACTGCTACCGCTTCTACACTGATATCAAACGCCGGAAGAACGAAAGCCGCACCTATTTCATTGACAGGATGCAGGAAAAACTGAACGAGAGAATGTTGCGTGATGAGGAGTTGGAGCGGATGAGAAAATAAAAAAATATCCATTACATATGAGAAGACAGGAATACTCGTATCCTGTCTTTTTATTTTCATTTAATTATATATTAATTAGCACAATATATGTGAGTTTTTCATTCCTATAAGGACAAATTTCAGAAACGTATGTCTGGTAAATTATTGAGTCATCATAGTATGAACATATATCATTACTAAAAACAATGAAACAACTTCCATAAGATTGTGGTTGTAAAAATCGCCATTTAATAGCCCGTTTTTTTTGTAAAATTCGCCAATTAAAAAAATATGATTATCTTTGCATTATATTTTATAAGGTATGGAAACAGTAAATAGAATACTTCAAGAGAAGATTACAGCACGAATCGCGCCCAATAAAGCAGTACTGATTTTTGGTGCTCGCCGTGTTGGTAAAACGGTAATGATGCGTAAAATTGTGGACAACTATTCAGGTAGGACGATGATGCTCAACGGCGAAGACTACGACACATTAGCACTATTGGAGAATCGCTCAATAGCCAATTATCGGCATTTATTGGATGGTATTGATTTGCTGGCTATTGATGAGGCACAGAACATACCACAAATCGGTAGTATTCTGAAGTTGATAGTTGATGAAATACCGGGAATAAGCGTCTTGGCAAGTGGTTCTTCATCATTCGATTTACTGAATAAGACTGGTGAACCGTTGGTCGGCCGCAGTACGCAATTTCTCCTTACACCATTCTCGCAACGGGAAATCGCACAGACGGAAACGGCACTTGAAACCCGCCAGAACCTCGAAGCGCGCTTGATTTACGGTTCCTATCCCGAAGTAGTAATGATGGAGAACTATGAACGTAAAACAGACTACCTACGTGATATTGTCGGTGCATACCTGCTTAAAGATATCTTAGCAATTGACGGCTTAAAAAATTCGAGCAAGATGCGCGATCTACTGCGATTGATAGCTTTTCAGTTGGGCAGCGAAGTTTCTTACGAAGAGTTAGGTAAACAACTCGGCATGAGCAAGACGACCGTTGAAAAATACCTCGACCTATTGGAAAAGGTCTTCGTTATCTATCGTCTGGGGGCTTATTCGCGTAACCTACGCAAGGAGGTTACAAAAGCTGGCAAGTGGTACTTCTACGACAACGGCATTCGCAATGCCATTATCGGGGCTTTCTCACCGCTGGCCATTCGGCAGGATGTCGGTGCGCTGTGGGAGAACTACATCATCGGAGAGCGGCGCAAAGCGAACTTCAATGAGGGACTGCACAGGGAGTTCTATTTCTGGCGCACCTACGACAAACAGGAAATCGACCTGATTGAGGAGAGTGCCGACAGTCTTACCGCCTTGGAGTTCAAGTGGGGAAATAAAATGCCGGCCGCACCGAAAGCCTTCCAAGAAGCCTATCCCTATGCCGAGTTTCATGTGGTAAATCGGGAGAATTATTTGGAGTTCGTATAATCAATAAATTACGTATATGGAAACAAAACTACAATCCAAACAGCAATATCCGCGGTTTATCCAAAATAAACCGTGTGGTATTGACAAATTCGATGGAGGTTCGCAAGAAAGGTTGGCAAAAACTATTGCTCGCCATTTTTGTCAGAATGATTCATTGGATGAGGAATGTACTTTACCTCGAATTATCGGCATCGAAGGTATTTGGGGATCTGGAAAATCCAACGTGGTTAAAATGTTGGAACGTGAATTATCAGACGACTATTACTTTTTTGAGTATGACGCATGGGGACATCAAGAGGACTTGCAACGCCGCTCTATATTGGAATTGCTTACAAGCAAACTTATTGATGATGGTATCCTATCTGGAAATGCAACAATAAAAGTCAAAGGTGGAGGTACGAAAACCGTATCATGGTCTGAAAAGCTGAAATATTTATTAGCCCGTAAAACGGAGACCGTAACCGAAAAATATCCCCTTATCAGTAATGGTATGGTTGCGGCATTTTTGGTTGCAGTTTTAACTCCGATATTTACATTTATTGCGTATGCAGTAAAACCTACACCCACAACATGGTGGTTTTCTTTATTGTCTATTATCATAGCTGCACTGCCAGTTCTTATTGCATTGTGCGTTTGGAAATGGGCATATAGCAAAGATCATAAATATGGATGGAGTTATATGTTAGCTATTTATCAAGATAAAGTCGAAAAGGACGTTTGCTATGAGACTTTGAGCGAAGACGAACCAACGGTTTACGAGTTCAAAACATGGATGCAAGACATTTCTGATTTTATCAAGGAAAAAGGACAACGTAAATTAGTCCTTGTTTTTGACAACATGGATCGTCTCCCCGCTGAAAAAGTAAAAGAATTATGGTCTTCTATCCATACGTTCTTCGCCGATAGCGGTTTTGAAAATGTTTGGGCTGTTATTCCTTTCGATGAAACACATTTAGCTTGTGCATTCGGAGATGAGACCGACGAACAAACGAAACAACTGACCAAGTATTTTATCAATAAAACTTTCCCTATTGTTTATCGTGTTGCTCCTCCTGTTATTACCGACTATCGAAGTATATTCAACAAACTGTTTGTTGAAGCATTTGGAGAAACAGAAAATGAAGCGAAAGAAACTATAAATCGGATATTCAGATTGGTAAATCCTAATGCCAATGTTAGGGAAATTATATCATATATCAATGAGATGGTCGCTCTTAAACAAGAGTGGTGTAACGAAATTTTGATGATAAACATAGCATTGTTCTGTTTGAAGAAGACGGATATTCTGGCAAATCCAGTAGAACAAATATTGTCCGGCGACTATCTGAATGGCATTCAAACAATAATTAACAATGATCTGCAAACACAACGCGAAATTGCAGCTTTGGTATATGGTGTCGATGTTGAAGATGCTCGACAAATTCCATTGAAAAAATATATTGAAGGCTGCATCAACGGAGAAGAAGACCACGACATAAATCAATATGCAGAGACTAATAAACAATTTGACACTGTATTAGAAGAAGTTATACAATGTATGGACAATGCGCTTATCGATAAGATTATACATTGTTTGCATAAATTAACTCGAAAGAGCGATGTTATTCTGCGTGTATGGCAAAGAATAGCACAATTGAAATTAAAAGAATCCATAGAGAAGCAGGTGTTCCCTGTCGAATACCAAGAACTGCTGTTGCATTTAGACACGGAAAGCCAAAACCATGTGATTGCTCAATTATATAAGAAGATAGTTCGGTTCAATGACTTCAATGGCGGCGACTATTTCAAAACGTTAGATGCAATAGACAGGTTTATTGCGCAAAATAAGTTGGCGTGCGATTTTACGTCATTGATTGAAGCAAAAACAGTCAAGCCAAATACATTTATCGATTATATTCAAGCTGCAAATGCAACAGATGCTGCCTATCGGGATAACGCGACAACTAAAGCATATAAATATTATCAAGTAGCAACAAATTCGGAGGCGCTCGATAATTATTTGGCAAACTTACTACCCGATAATTTCGACCATGCAGATATTGTAAAAACGTTAAAAGATAATTCTACCTATACGTTTCCAACGCTTTTGCAAGCGATCACGAATTGCATTGATGAACAGAATGTAAATAAAGATAATATAGGGGCTATATTTACAACCTATCGTTTATTGGCATCTGACGAAGAAAGACCTTTACCTGTAACGTTAGATTCAACCTACATAAATCAGTTGCATTCTGAATTAGAAACTGATGGCCGAAACATTAAAGAGTCTGGATATTACGATTTAGTCGCCATGCAATTGGCACATGGTCATTCCGTTTCCTTAATAGAGGGTGGAGATATAAAATATGTTGCAGAACTCATGGACTATTATGTGGATCATGGAGACTTATTAGTAAATAGTGTGGGATGGAATATACCGCTATTAAATGAAACACTACAATACATGGTAAATCATAAACTTGGCTATAAATTATTGCTCTCAGACATATTGCCCCAATTTGAAGATATTAAGAACAGAATAGGTGTAACGGATGAGGTATTTATCGAGCATTTAGCAGAGTGGAATACCGATTTGGATAAGTATATCACTAAGAACAATATTAAAGATGTAATTCCTGACGCATCTTTTTACGATTTGACCACTAAAATAAGCAATGTCCTGACCGATCATATCAATAAAATAGCGTTCGAAGCGTTGTCTGAAATAAGTGTTGATACATTATACGCCCAAAGAACAGCACATACATCATATTATTGGTTTGTCGCAATAAAACATTTACTGGCTAAAATCAAATCCTTGCCAGATAACTTGACTGAATTTGGCAAAAAGATTCTGATGGATATTGCTTCTGGAACTCAAAGTTTGAATCCTTTCCCTAATTGTTTCAAGAATATAGTTGAAAGATTGGATAAACGAAAAATTAAATCGACAGTTACCGATATAAGAAATGATTTCTGCATCGGTAAAAAGACTATCAATGCAATAAAGTTTCAATTTTTCGAAACATGGCTTAGATCGCATGGTAATTTGAAAAGTCAAGCTGGAGACGTTATTGATAAAATAGTGAAACCTGTAATTTCCGATGGGGCATGCCGTTCATTGATTCTGCAAAACAAAGATTTTTATATGGATTTAATAAATACAGCAGGGGATGATGCTTATGAATTGAAAAAGAGTCTCCGAAACCTCATACAAAAAGATTCAGATCCGCAATTGGTTAAATTTGTCAATTCGATAGATTCAGTACCTGAGGTTGAAACCGCGTAAGTATTTGTCTAACAAGTCCGAATTTTACGATTTTACCCGTCAGAACTGAAGTGCCCCCCAAAAAAATTGTATCCAACTTTTGGGGGTCACTTCAAACTTCGATAGGGATAATTTTCAATTTTGGGGACTTGTTAGACAGTCTCATTATCTGGTAGCAGTTTACACAGCACCGGATCGTTTTTGATACGCTCCAGTTCCTCCTGCACAATCTGCTTCACCTCTTCCTTGATGCGCCGGTAGTTCGCCTGCACCGTTTCCTTCATGCGGTCGTTGCCGTCCTCGTCCGTGAAGTTTGTAATGACGGGAATTTTCTTGTAGGCACTTTCTTCCCGTTTCACCTTTTCGGCATCCACCACAATCTCGCAATGAAAAATCTTCTGCTCGATACGCTCGTTGAAGTTGTCGGATACAGAACCGACAAACATTCCCTGCGTAAGCCCGGAAATCTTACTCGGTGGAATGAGCGCGTCCATCTGCGTGTTGATGGATGTAGAAACGTCCTGCCGGTTGATAGAGATAGACTGCCGTTTTTGCAACACCTTTCCGAACCGCTCCGAAAGCGTCTTGGCGGTTTCGCCCACCACCTGACCGGAGAAGATATTTCCGACAGTATTCATCACGACTTTGGCTTCTTTATCGCCATAGTCACGCACCAACTGGCTGAAATCCTGAAATCCCAGACATACGGCAACCTTGTTGCTTCGTGCGGTGGCGATAAGGTTGTCCAGCCCCTTGAAATATATCGTCGGAAGCTCGTCGATGATAACTGACGACTTCAACATCCCTTTCTTGTTGATGAGCTTCACGATACGGGAATTATACAGACCGAGAGCCGCCCCGTAAATGTTCTGACGGTCCGGATTGTTGCCCACACAGAGGATTTTCGGCTCTTCGGGATTGTTGATGTCCAGCGTAAACTCGCTGTCCGACATCACCCAATAGAGCTGCGGGGAAATCATGCGTGACAGTGGAATTTTCGCCGATGCGATCTGCCCCATCAACTGCTCGGCAGCCCCTCCGAGCCATGCGTCCATGAACGGTGAGAGATAGTTCTCCAGTTCGGGATAAGAGGTCAGAATCGGGAAAATATCCTCATAGCGGCGGTTCAGGAACTCGATGGCATGGGGGAACGTGCAATACTTGCCGTTCTGAAAAATTTTAAGATACCAGATGATAGCCGCGAAAAGGATGATGGGCGATTCCACAAAGAAGTCGCCCTGCTTCTGCACCCAACTTTTATTTAAGTTGAGCATGATGGTGTACGCGCTCTCGTAAGCGTCCGTGATGTCCTCCATGAAGTCCGGGTGAATGGGATTGCAACGGTGCGAGCGTCGCGGGTCGTCGAAGTTTATCACATAAAACTTCGGCTTCACCTTGTACCCCTCCGGGTGGTTGAGCAGATGATTATAGGCAATCGTGGACAAGTCACTGAATTTGAAATCATAGACATACATCGAGAAGCCCTTCTCAATCTGCTGCTTGATGAAATTGTTTACTACCGCGTATGACTTTCCGCTGCCCGGCGTACCCAACACGATGGACGCACGAAACGGATTCACGACATTGATCCAGCCGTTGTTCCAACGTTTCCTGTAATAAAAGCGTGTGGGCAGATTGACCGAATACTCGCTTTCGATAAGCCGTGTTTCCTGCATGAAGCTCTCGTTCTCGTTGTTGAACACGTCATCCATGAGGTTATGCTTCAACAGGCGGCTCATCCACAGACCGCCCATCAGCAGGCATACATAGCCCGTGCCTACGGTCAGCACGTAAAGCCCCGTCACCGCTTCAACCGGCAGCGGCAATGCCAGTATCCACCAATTGAGGAAGAACAGCACGAACCCTGCGGCAAGTGCCGTCCAGATTCTTCCCCAAGTGATTTTCTCTCCCTTCACACCCTTTGTCCCCAGACAGGACAGGGCAAGCAGGAGAACGGCAAACAGTTTCGTGTAGAGGATGGAACGGAACAGCCCCGCCGTGCGGTCGAAGTTCATCAGGATTCTGTCCACCACGCCGATGTCCACGCCCCATAGCCGTATGGCTTCATAGCAGAACCAGTACACGTTCATGACCACTAAAATAATACTCACGGCACGCAGAAAATCCATGATTTTCGCCAATGCCCTCAAATCGTCTTCTTGTGACATAGATTAAAATTTTAATTGTTGATACTCCGATTACATACCCAAGCCCTTGCTCTTTTTCTTCTTTTTGCGCTTCATCGCCCGGATGAAAGCCTCTTCCTCGGCATCGGTCGTCGGACCTTCGGGAGTGAGCAAGCCCATACCGCCCGACACGTCTTCACGGTCGTATGCGGTCTGCCCGTGTACCTTGTCCGCAACATCCACCGGGATGGAAAGCGGTATAGGCGGTTGTCCGGCGTATGGCAGTGTGAAGTGTTCCTGCAAGGCATTCGCCGAAAGTTCCTTACCCATGCGCGAGCCGTTCAGCACGCATCCCGTGCGGTGGTCGATGAAGGTAGCCCCGTAGATGCGCCCTTCCTCCGTGTAGCGCAACACGGTGTCTATGCCTTTCTCTTTGAGTTGGGAAACAAACCGGTCCGTGTCATAAGTGCCTTGCAGCACGGAAAGGACGGTGCGTTTCGTCATGTCTGCCAGTTTCCTATCCTTGATTTCCGATTTGGAACGGACAAACTTCTTCTGTACGGCTTCATAGCCTGCGGACTTCCCGAAAAGCGAGGATTTGAACGGGTTGCCCACCTTGTTACCCTTGTCGTCCGTGACGGAATAGACCAGCCCGTGATACTCCCGTCCGCGCACGTTTCCCCTCGCTTCCTCCACCGTCATATTATATAAGGAAAGGAGCGCACGGTATTCGCCCATCGTCTGGAAGCGGTACTGCCCGTTCAGAGCCTTCACGGTGTTGCCCACCTGCTTTTTCACATCGCCAGCCGATGCGTCCACCTTGCGCAACGGGTTATCCAATCTCTGATTTTTTCGTTCTGCCGGATGCAATCCATACTTCTGTTCCAGTTCCCTGCGAATACGGTCGCTGCGGCGGTAGAGAAAATCCCGGTTGAGTCTTTTCCCGTTCTCGTCCACGTTGACCGTCACGATGTGCAGGTGGTGGCGGTCGATGTCCTCGTGCTTGAATACAAGATAAGGCTGGTTTCCGAAACCGAGTTTTTCCAGATACTCGCGGGCGATATTCTGCAACTCAATATCGGTCAGCACATCCTCCGGGTGCGGGTTGAGAGAGATATGCACCACCGGCTTCTCGACCTTCATCTGCGGTGGCAGGAAGGTGTGGAAACCCTCCATCGCCTTGTTGATGTCCACCGTTCCCGAACCGTCATTGTAGATGCGGTTGGTGGTGAGAAGCCGCCCCTGCGCCTCGTTAATCTTCTCCCCGTTGTAGGCAATCGCGCCGTACAACGAGTCTCCTACACTGATTTTTGCGACCATTTTGCTTCCATTTCTCTCGACAATTCCACAATCTGACGGCTCAGTTTCACGAGTTCGACGGTGTGTTGCTCCAGCTTGTAGAGCAACGCCATCGCCTTTTTCTCGGAAAAATGCAGCCTCAATTCCTTCACGACTTGGTTGTAATTCGTACCCACGGCACGGAATTGTGCATGAAAATCCGACAGTTTGGTGTAATAGTCCACCAACGTCTTGTCCACCTTCAGCACCTTGAACGGTTGCCCGAAGAAGTGCGCTTTGAGGAAAACCGACCGTGCATAGACACCCGATTTTCCGAACATGGCGAGGAAACGGTTGTGTTCCTCCTCGTTGAAACGGACGGTGTAGCGGTACACCGCCGGATCGAGTTTGGGATTTCTCCCTGCTTTGCTTTTCCTTTTCTCTTTCATATCACTTTGGATTTAGCGGATTGACGGCATAAGCCGCCGCTTCTGTTCACGGCACCGCAGTTCTGAAAGGCTTTCCGACTTCGGAGGGAAAGCCCGCCCCCTGCAAGGGCAAGTGCTTTTCGTGGCTGCTCAAAATATTTTGAGCGGCTGAAAAGACATCTTGCTATGTTCAGGTGAACATAAAAATCCGTCAGGGGACGGATTGGGAAAATACCTTTCAGGACTCCGGGCCGCGCGCCATCGGCGAACCCTGCCGTCCGGGTGCAAAGTTACGCTCTTAAAGCGGTAACGAACAGATACTTGACCCGGCCAATGGCTGCCAACCGGCGCAACATGCCGCCACTTGCCCAAGAAGTGATACAAGTTCAAAAATATACTTGTTTATTTGCAGCATGATTCAAGAAACTAACGGTTTGAAGATATGAGGAAAGGAATATTCAAATACCCGGACAACCGCTTCGGCGGACACTTGCCGAAACGGATACCCGAACCGTCGGAAACCCGGTTGTCCGACAATTCGGTGACGCATGGATTCAATGACTTCATGACGCAGTGTCGTCATTCATCACTTGTCCGCCGCACCGCTTCACCGCAGAACCGGATACGCGGTGACCCGCCCGTGTGCCTGTTCACGGAAACGGATAATGCGGTAATTCAATCCGCATGTAAACAGAAAACAAAATCATCAACAATTAAACTGAATAGAACCATGAGTAAGGAAATCTTCGTTGCATTCGCAACACAGAAAGGTGGCATCGGCAAATCCACCGTCACGGCACTCGCCGCCAGCTACCTGCACAACGTGAAAGGCTACAATGTCGCCGTCGTGGACTGCGACGACCCGCAGCACAGCATCCACGGCCTGCGCGAACATGAGACGGCACTCATCGGCAGGAGCATCTACTTCAAGGCTCTCGCGTGCGACCATTTCCGCAAGATAAAGAAGAACGCCTATCCGGTCATCAAGAGCAACGCGGTGAACGCCCTCGACGATGCGGAAAGGATGATCGCCGCCGAGGTCGTGAAGCCCGACGTGGTTTTCTTCGACATGCCGGGGACACTCCGGAGCAACGGCGTGATAAAGACGCTATCGCAGATGGACTACATCTTCACGCCCCTGAGTGCCGACCGCTTTGTCGTGGAAAGTACCCTGAAATTCGTCACGATGTTCCGCGACAGGCTGATGACAACCGGGCAAGCGAAAACAAAGGGGCTGCATCTGTTCTGGACGATGGTGGACGGCAGGGAGAGGAACGACTTGTACGGCATCTACGAGGAAGTGATAGCCGAAATGGGCTTTCCGGTACTTTCCACCCGCTTGCCCGACAGCAAGAAGTTCCGCCGTGACCTTTCGGAAGAGCGCAAGAGCGTTTTCCGCTCCACCATCTTCCCGATGGACACGGCACTGCTGAAAGGGAGCGGCATCCGTGAGTTTTCCGAAGAGATAAGCGACATCATCAGACCGCAGTGAGCATGGGCAGCAGGAAAGTAAACACGGAAGGCATCGACGAGGAACTGCTGTTGGCATCTATCGGGCGGCGCACACAGGACGGGACACTACGCCCGGCGCAGGAAGACCCCGCAGCCGTACCGACCGGAGAGGACACCGCCGCACCGGAGCCGCCACCGGCTCAACCCGTGACACGGGAGAGAGCGCAGAGGGAAGGCGGCCGCCGGAAAAGGCAGGACGAGGACTATAACGAGCTGTTCCTGCGCCGCAATGAGATAAAGACCCGCCAGTGTGTCTATATCAGCCGCGACGTACACGGCAAGATCCTCAAAATCGTGAACGACATCGCCGGAGGGGAAATCTCAGTAGGCGGATATGTGGATACCGTGCTGCGCCAGCATCTGGAACAGCACAAGGAGAGAATCAACGAACTGTACAAGAAACAACGTGAAGATCTGATTTGAAAATGGAAAAAGAAATGACACCGAATGAAAAAAGACCGCAGCAGGACTGCGGAGGCATGCTTGCCCAAGTGCAGGCGAGCGTGGAAATACTGTCGCCCGTCCCGGTGAGCGGCAAATGCTGCGAGAAGGACTATGAACGTCTATTCATCCGCGACCCGGAAGTAAAGGCGCGGGAGGGCAAGATGGCGTATGTGCGTCCGGAGTACCACGAGCGTATCATGCGCATCACCCGTGTAATCGGGCATGATAGGCTTACACTGTCCGCCTACATCGACCATGTGCTGACGCACCACTTCAACCAGTGCGAGGACGCTATAAAGAGCCTTTACGCCCGGAATTACAATTCAGTATTCTAACTAAAACCGGAAGTATATGAATGAAACAATCAGCATGACAGACATTCTGCTGGCGGTATCGGTCGGCTGCAACCTATGGTTCCTGTTCCTGCTCCTTTACGAGCGCATCATGGACATGCGGCTTGTCCGCTTCTTCAAGGGCATCGCCGGATTATGGCGGTCGTTGGACAGGAATGGGCCAAAGAGCGTAGCGGCACATGAGGAAGTTTCCACGGCAAAGGGGGACATCATCGGCAAGAGCCGTTTCAAAATGGCATCCACCCGGACAATCGCTGCCATACCGGCGCAAGAAGCCGCCACTTTGGAAAAAGGCATTGAGCTGTCGGAGGAAGAGGCTACTTTTGACGACGGAAACACGGAAACCGCGTCCCGCCCGGCGCAAGTCCCGGAGGAAAAGCTCGATGAGACCTTCACGAGCATGCCGCCGGAGGAACTGGGATACGGGGAGGACGAACCGGATGAAGACGCTTCGGACACGCCACGGGCTTCGGGCAGCAGCTTTGACGAGATTGACGATGCCTGCAAGACCGCCAAGAACCCGGACGCGACACAGGCGGAACGTGAAAAGGCGGCGAAGGTGTTCACCGACATGGAAGGCACGGAGCTGTACGAGAAAATGATGGAAGGCTCTTCGGAGATAGGCATCCGCATCAAGGGGCTTATCGAGATTCGGCTGAAGAAATCTGAAAAGGAGTTCGTCGTGCCGGACAACATCGAGGAGTTCGACATTCGCAACTATGTATGACAACAATAAAAGAAATGAACATGAAAGAATGACATCAACCCACGCGGCGAGGAAACGCAAGGCGCATCCCCATCCGCAACGGACACGCCCACGTCCGTGGAAACAAACGGGCATCCACTAAAACCAAAGTAAAGTAACAGAGTACCAACCGCCCGACAAAGGACTATCCACCCTTTCGACGGCAAAAAACAAGGACAATTCATGAACAAGAACATCTTGAAAAACAGAAAAGCAATCCTCTCCGCGGCACTTGTCATCGCCGCAACCGCCTCCGCTTTCGCGCAGGGAAACGGCATCGCGGGCATCAACGAAGCCACCTCTATGGTGAGTTCGTATTTCGACCCCGGAACTAAACTGATATACGCCATCGGCGCGGTCGTCGGGCTTATCGGGGGCGTGAAAGTGTACGGAAAATTCTCATCGGGTGACCCCGACACCTCAAAAACAGCAGCAAGCTGGTTCGGCGCGTGTATCTTCCTGATTGTAGCCGCCACCATCCTGCGCTCATTCTTCCTTTAATGTAATAATGTATGGCTGAATACCCGGTAAACAAGGGTATCGGCCGTCCGGTAGAGTTCAAGGGCTTGAAGGCACAGTACCTCTTCATCTTCTGCGGAGGTCTGCTGGCTCTCTTCGTCCTGTTCGTCATCCTCTACATGGTCGGTATCGACCAGTGGATATGTATCGGCTTCGGCGCGGCATCGTCCTCCCTCCTTGTGTGGCAGACCTTCGCGCTGAACGCCCGGTACGGCGAACACGGGCTGATGAAATTGGGAGCGTCACGGAGCCATCCCCGATACCTTATCAACCGGCGGCGGATAACCCGTCTGTTCAAACGACAACGAAAGGAAGAAAGACAATGAGGAATACATCAAAAATGACAACACTGGAAAACAAGTTTCCCCTGCTTGCGGTGGAGCATGGCTGCATCATCTCAAAGGACGCCGACATCACGGTGGCTTTTGAGGTGGAGCTGCCGGAGCTTTACACCGTGACGGGCGCGGAGTACGAGGCAATACACAGCTGCTGGTGCAAGGCGATCAAGGTGCTGCCGGACTACTCCGTCGTTCACAAGCAGGACTGGTTTATCAAGGAACGCTACAAGCCGGAGCTTCAGAAGGACGACATGAGTTTCCTCTCACGGAGCTTCGAGCGTCACTTCAACGAGCGTCCGTACCTGAAACACACCTGCTACCTCTACCTGACCAAGACGACGAAGGAGCGTAGCCGGATGCAGAGCAACTTCAGCACGCTGTGCCGAGGGCACATCATCCCGAAAGAGCTGGACAGGGAAACCACGACCAAGTTCATGGAAGCCTGCGAACAGTTCGAGCGTATCATGAACGACAGCGGGCTTGTCAGGTTGCGCCGCCTCTCCACCGACGAGATTGTGGGGACGGAGGGTAAGGCGGGGCTGGTAGAACGCTACTTCTCGCTCATGCCGGAAGGTGACATCACCTTGCAGGACATCGAACTTTCGGCAAGGGAGATGCGCATCGGCGACAACCGCCTGTGTCTGCACACCCTCTCCGACGCGGAAGACCTGCCGGGCAAGGTGGCTACCGACACCCGTTACGAGAAGCTCTCCACCGACCGGAGTGACTGCCGACTGTCATTCGCCTCCCCGGTGGGGCTTCTGCTCTCCTGCAACCATATCTACAACCAGTATGTGCTGATAAATAACAGCGAGGAAGCCTTGCAGAAGTTCGAGAAGTCCGCCCGTAACATGCAGTCGCTCTCACGCTATTCAAGGAGCAACAGCATCAACCGCGAGTGGATAGACCAATACCTGAACGAAGCCCGGTCCTACGGGCTGACCTCGGTACGGGCGCACTTCAACGTCATGGCGTGGAGCGACGACGCGGAGGAACTGAAGCACATAAGGAACGACGTGGGCAGCCAGCTGGCAAGCATGGAGTGCGTGCCGCGCCACAACACCATCGACTGCCCTACACTCTACTGGGCGGCGATACCCGGCAATGCGGCGGACTTCCCGGCGGAAGAGAGTTTCCACACTTTCATCGAACAGGCGGTGTGCCTGTTCACGGAGGAAACTAACTACCGCAGCTCGCTCTCGCCCTTCGGCATCAAGATGGTGGACAGGCTCACAGGGAAACCGCTGCACCTCGACATCAGCGACCTTCCGATGAAGCGGGGTATCACCACGAACCGCAACAAGTTCGTGCTGGGTCCTTCGGGCAGCGGCAAGTCGTTCTTCATGAACCACCTCGTGCGCCAATATTATGAGCAAGGCGCACATGTGGTATTGGTGGACACGGGAAACTCCTATCAGGGCTTGTGCGGCATGATCCGGCGCAAGACAGGCGGAGTGGACGGCGTGTATTTCACCTACACGGAAGAGAAGCCCATATCATTCAACCCGTTCTACACCGATGATTACATCTTCGATGTGGAGAAGAAGGACAGCATCAAGACCCTGCTTCTTACGCTCTGGAAATCGGAGGACGACAAGGTGACGAAGACGGAGAGCGGCGAACTGGGCAGTGCCGTGAGTGCCTACATCGAGCGTATCCAATCCGACCGTAGCATCGTGCCGTCGTTCAACACTTTCTACGAGTATATGCGCGACGACTACCGCACGGAACTGGCGCAGCGCGACATCAAGGTGGAGAAGTCCGACTTCAACATCGACAACATGCTCACCACCATGCGGCAGTATTACCGGGGCGGACGTTACGACTTCCTGCTCAACTCCACGGAGAACATCGATCTGCTCGGCAAGCGGTTCATCGTCTTCGAGATTGACAGTATAAAAGAGAACCGCGAACTGTTCCCCGTCGTGACTATCATCATCATGGAAGCCTTCATCAATAAGATGAGTTTATTTTGTATCCTGCTATGCAACAAGTGTTTAATAAACCGAAAAAGTAGAATAGGTAATGGTTTAGAAACAAGCGAAACTCTTTGGTTTGCTTTACTTTTCCATTGTTTCAAATAGCTCTAGTGCGAAGATATTACTTTTTTTGAAATAAATGACTATCTTTGCATGGAATTTAGAACAACAAGTTATGTCGAACTTACAGAGTGCATTAGCACGTACTTTTAGAATACGTTCATAGTCTATACTGAGAATCCTTTCTCAGTTTTCTTATAGCCTTCAATTCTTCTGAGGGCAAATTTTCTATTATCATTTATTAATCAAGATTGTGATGCAGGTATTATATCTGTGTCTATATCTCATTTATAAGAAAACAAGTATGGACTTAAATAAAAAACATTTATTATATCTTATCGTATTTTTTCTGTTCGGTAACTTGAATGCTTTTGGACAATCAATTAACATTTCAGGAAGGATACTTAGTCAAGGTACACAAGATGCTGTTGAATATGCTAATATTGTTCTATTTAAACAGGATTCTATATTTTTACAAGGAACTACAAGTGATTCTATTGGGAGATTTGAATTTATGAACCTTTCTCCGAATGATTATGTATTGTCAGTATCTTGTATGGGTTTTGAGCCTAAAAAGATATTGCTACAAAATCTTGCTGAAACAGTAGAAATAGATGTGTTCTTGAATGAAAGTGCACTGTCCCTTGGTGAAGTTGTTATTTCAGCTTCATCTACAATAAGCAAAATAAATCAGCGAATCGTTTTTCCGACAAAATTACAACTTAGTCATTCGGCAAACGGAATGCAACTATTAAATACAATGATGCTTCCGGGAATAAACATCAATCCGATGGCAAACACGATTTCATCTTCCGACGGTGGAAAAGTCATATTGCAAATCAATGACGTAAATGCCACATCGGAAGAGATACTGACTCTGCAACCGCGTCAAATCAGGAGGGTTGAATATTCGGATTATGCAGGAATAAGGTACGGAGAAGCATCTAAAATTGTCAATTATATTGTTACAAGGGACGATAAGGGTGGTGTTATTGGTGTGGACTTGATGAACTCCCTGAATATTCTGGCGGGTGGCGATGTGTTTTTCGCCAAGTTTAATAAAGGCAAGTCGGAATATGCACTGAACTACACCGCTGCTTTTCAGAAAATCAACAGCAATAATCGGACACGTACAGGAAGCTATCAATTTGAAAATTCACCTATGTTGCAGAGAGATGAAATCGGGGAAGGCGGAGATTATTCGTATCAGATGCATGATGTCACTTTAGGGTACAACTATCAACAAAGCGATTCGACATTCTTCAATGCAAAATTAAAGTATGCTTTGACAAACCATCCGCATAATGACTTTAGAAGTAGCCTGAAAGAAAAAGGTGTAGATGTAGGCAGAATATTTGATGGTGTTAGTCAGAAAATCAACACGCCAACAGTAGATTTATATTATGAACTTGGTTTGAAAAATCGGCAAAAAATTTATACTAACCTTGTCGGGAGTTATTCTAAAGTTGAAACACATCGTAATTACATAGAATACGACAATATTGATACGCTTTTCAGGGAGCAATTCAATTTGGTTTCCGACAAATATTCACTGATTGCAGAAGGTATTTACGAGAAAAGTTTTACTCATGGTAGTTTGAAACTTGGAGCAAAGCACATTCAATCGTTTACTCAACAAGAAGTTCGACAAAATGGAACTTTCGAGTCGAATTTGAATCAAGCTGAATCTTCCGTCTTTACAGAATGGAATCACAGTAAAGATAATCTCAGCTATTCTCTGGGGCTTAGAGTTAATCGGGTACACCTATCCAATAGCTCAATCGATAAGAGTTATTATAATCTTCTGCCAAAAGCCATGTTTGGATACAGGCTAAGTGAAAATTCTTTTATTCGTTACGATGTGGAGATGAGTCAAACAAACCCGACTTTGATTGAATTAACCGATACGGAAATTAGACTTGACCCTTATCTTGCCGAAAAAGGAAACTTGTCATTGAAACCTTATCGCAACCTGAACAACAACCTTTTTTACGAAAACAAAAAAGGCTTGTTTACGCTCAATGTAAACCTACGACATCATTATAAGCACAACCCTATCATGGAGTCAATAAAGCGACAAGGTGACATCTTCCTTATAATACCTGAAAATATGAAAAGTTGGAGCAAGTATAATGCAGAAATGACCTTAAAGTTGGGCATGATAAAGAACATCTTACAGTTTTCGCTTACAGGCGGATACAATCATTTCAGCAGTCAAGGAAACAACTATTCGCATACACACTCTAATTTTTATTATAGCGCAAATGTGTTGGCAATGTATAAAAAATGGATGTTTATCGGTCAGATACAGCCGTTTGAAGAAATGTTATATGGTGAAACCGTTATTAAGAACGGCAATTACCACTACTTAGCCGTTCAATACAATGCAAATAGTTTTTCGTTCGGCATAGGTGCATTCAATCCTTTTAAGAATGTTTCCCGAAGTATAATGGAAAACAAGAATGCTCTAGCTCCTTTTAGAAGAGAGAGTTTTAGTAATGCTTCTCAGACTATTGTAGCTACTCTTACGTGGAATTTCAGCTTTGGAAAAACTCATAGCTCAAGCAGTAAATCTCTGAATAATCAGGACGCTGATTATGGTGTGAAAAGTAGTTATAAATAGAGTCTGTTATGAATAAAAACAGTTTGGAATTATTCAGTTTATTATCTGAAAATTCACATGTTACAGACGAACAAATGCAAAATGCCTATAAGTCTTTTGTAGAACAGATAACAACAATCAGTCAATCTCAACAAAGCTATCCTGAAGTATTTCGGATGCTAAATAGAACTCGTATTGAGCTTGATTCTTTGGAATCATCATCTCTTTACGAGTTGGAAAAAAAATAAGCTTAAAAAAATGTTTCAAAGGAAAGCGATACTATTTCTTGAATCTGAAATTGATTTGCTGAAACTCAAAATCTGCTATCCTGAACAATTTCCGCAAGTTGAACAGCTAGCATTCAAATCTATGTTATCCCTTATCCCCAAATCCCCAAATCTGGGGATTATGGGTATGGCAGAAATTCTAACTTCGTTAAAGTTGTTAGAGGGTATTGAAGATGAAGCAGGGGAAAATCCTTCAACCATAGCTTACTCCAACACATTTGAACATGCTTTTGACTTTAGATTCAATGATATTTATGATTGTCAAAGGGAATTATTCAAACGCAAGCCTTACAACCTGACCAGAACACTCGATGCCATGAAAACCGCCCTGACAAAAGAGTATAATAGACGTAAATCTGAAAAGGGCAAAAATAAAGATGGGAAAAGATGATTTTGTAAGTTGTTGATATTTAATTTCTTGAAAAAGCAAATACAGGGGTATATACCAGACCTCTGTATTTTTTTTGCTTCGTTCTTCCGTCCTTTGCTTCGTCAATCGATTGAAAACAAGAATGTTTAATTTGAAAAATGAAGCAATATGTATATCAACAATGAAGATTTTGAAACATGGATGCAAAAGCTATCCAAGAAATTGAGTGAAATCGGGCAAGACTTGAAATCCCTGATAAATACCAATGAAGTATTCGACCCTGACGAGAAGCTACTTGACAATCAGGACTTAGCCTTTCTCCTGAAAGTATCGTGCCGAACATTACAGAGGTATCGCACAAGTAAGAAGCTCCCTTTCTTTATGGTAGGTCATAAGACCTATTACCGCACTTCGGACGTTCGGGAGTTTGTGCGCTCGCACATGGATTTTCAAACCTATCAGGATTTTGAAAAGAAGCACCCGAAGCCCAAAGGCGAGGATAAAAACCTTGAAATTGACGAATGATTTTGCTTTCTACGCTTTAAGCAGAATAGAGCAAATGACGGAGGCTTGTTTTTGATTTATGCCTCCTGTTAATAGCTCCGCATTCATCCGAATCAACGCTGCTTTCGTGCAGCATTAATTTGGCTGAATTAAGCAAGAGGGAACTGGACAAGTCCTGTTCTTCCCTCTTGCCCTGCGGGGCAAAGCCTTCGGCTTTAGCGTGTTATGAAAACACGCTGTAATTAGTCTAACAATTAGCCTTTTGCATTTATCGCTAATTATCAGCCATTTAACGGCATGAATTTCTATTAAAAAGTAATTATATGGAAAATAAAGGGCAGAAAATTATATATACTACCGTTTCCATAGACAAGGAAACGGGGCGTTTGATAGAGAAAATCTGCAAACGCTATTCGCTGAAAAAGAGTGAAGTTGTAAAACTCGCATTTCTGTATTTGGATAAGGCTCATATCAACCCCGCCGATGCTCCCGAATCGGTAAAATCAGAACTTACCAAGATAAACAAACGCCAAGATGATATTATACGTTTTATCCGACACTATGAAGAAAAGGAACTAAATCCTATGATACGGACAAGCCATTCGATAGCGGTTAAATTCGATGCGACAGTTGGAAGCCTATCTCAAAAAGTGGATACGGAAATAAATAACTCAAAAGAAAACCTTATCAACATATTGAAGAAACTGGACGAACAGTTTGGCAAAGTAGCAAACGTAATAAACAACCAAGCCAAACTGATTAATGACCTTTCCCAAACCCAACAGAAAGACTATAAAAAACTATTGGAATTAATATCCCTCTATTCGGAACTTGCCACCTGTGGAGTAATGGACGGCAAACGGAAAGAAAATCTTAAATCCGAGATTATAGAACTGATAAATGAAAAATAGCAATAATTAATCCATGAACATAGATTTCCCGTCACCGTCCAAAGGCACATACAATAATGCAGGTAGTAGCCAGAGATTAGCGGACTACTTAGAGCATGAGGATTTAGAACGTATGGAGCAGGGAATTTATACGGAAGGATTTTTCAATCTGACAGATGATAATATCTACAAATCCCAAGTGATTAAAGAAATTGATTCAAATATCGGTCAACTACTGAAAACGGATGCCAAGTTTTACGCTATCCACGTAAGCCCATCGGAAAAGGAACTTCGGGCAATGGGCAACACCGAACAGGAGCAAGCCGAAGCCATGAAACGGTATATTCGGGAAGTGTTTATTTCCGAATATGCCAGGAACTTCAACAAAGGACTATCGGAAGAAGATATAAAATTCTATGGTAAAATACATTTTAGCCGGAACAGATCCGACAACGAACTAAATATGCACTGCCATTTGATTGTCAGCCGGAAAGACCAATCCAACAAAAAGAAGCTATCCCCGCTAACCAACCATAAGAACACCAAGAAAGGATCAATTAAAGGTGGATTTGACCGTACAAACCTATTCCGGCAAGCGGAACAGGGATTTGATAAGTTATTCAACTATAACCGCCCTATAACCGAATCCTTTGAATACTACAACACGATGAAGAACGGAACGATTGCCGATCAACTGAAAATGCAGGAGCAGACTATCAGACAACCACAAAATACGGTTCCGGGTGAAAGAGAAAAGAAACAGGCGGTAAGTCAAGGAGATAATTTAGGCTTATCGTCTGCTTTAGGTATTCTTACTCCAGAGCCAAGCAATACCCCAGACGAACAAATACCCGTGAAAAAGAAAATAAAAAAGAAACCCAGACGAGGATTCAGAAAATAAACCATAAAGCCAACAATATGAACGAGTACGAAGAAATCCGAAAAGAAATTGATATATACTTGATGAAACGGTTCAGATACCGCCGTTCGCTTGTATACCTGACACCTGATAACATCGTATCCACCCGAAGAAACAGCCGGATAGACCTTTATTTGCGTATAAGGAGAAAGGAAAGCCTGTTCCCACCTGATTGTCTTATTATCGCTCGGATCAGCTTTCAAAAAGAACGTATCGGGCATGGTACTCACTTTGTCCGATTCTTAGCTGAAACAGCCTTAAAATATGGATACAGGCATATCGGAATAGAATCGACCAACGAGAAAAGCAGTTCATTCGCTCGAAAGTTAGGATTCCAACCTATTGACAGTTTTAACTATACTATACCAGTAGAGAATTTTAGATGTTATTTTCGAGATTAAAATTAATGTAATCCTTTATTTATCTGTACACAAAGGTCTATTCCAAGAATAAAACGCCAACACCAAGCCCTACGGGTTTTGCAGAAAATCTCCACATCTGCGCTGCGCTTCGGGTAGTATTTTCTGCAAAAGTGTTGCCTTATTCATTCTTTCCATAAGAGGGGCGTTTAACAGATAAAAAAAGGAAAAAATAAGCTTGGGATTAGTTTGTCAAAAAGATATTTCGGAGGAGAGGATTTTAGCTGGTTTCCAAATATTTACTAATTTTGCAAAAAACAGTAAGATAATTGTAATATGAACAGAAACGCAAAAATATTTTTTTTAATCTTGTCTTCCATATTTGGGTTGATTGGGATAACCTCTTTTTTCTTCATAATATTTAATGAATCATATCATTTTGGCGTATCAAATATTATAGACACTGGATTAGCTTCTGAATTTGGTGATTTTTTTGGTGGTCTCATAGGGACTATATTTAGCATATTAAGTGTATTCTTATTGATATATACAATTTTACACCAAAATAGAGAATCTCAAAAATCGGCATTAGAAACCAACTTTTTTAGAATGATTGATTATCATAATCAAAATGTTAATCAATTAAAAGTTCCTAATTTAGATTCAAACAAAAATGATATCTATGAAGGAAGAAGAGCTTTTGTTCAATTTAAAATACAAATACATAGGTTATTTGAAGTTGTGACACAGATTGTAGAGGAGAAAGAATATGAATTGACAGACAAAGAAATTGCTGATATTGTTTACATTGTTTTTTATTATGGAATTAATGGATCTTGGGTAAGTTTTATAGAATCAAAACTGGAAAGATACAAACCTATCCATAAGGAATTGGCAAACGAAATTCAAAGCAGAATAAATTCAAATCCAGACCTAAAGATTGGAAGAACCAACCAAACAAACTTGAGTACCTATTTTAGAAATATGTATAATGCAATAAAATTAGTTGATGATTCAAAAAATTTAAAAAAAGAGGAAAAAAGGGAGTTGATAAAAATATATAGGGCTCAATTATCAAATCCTGAATTATATGTTTTGTTTTTCAATGTACTGTCGAGATTTGGAAAAAAATGGAAGAAAAATAAATATATCACTGAGTATGAATTTATAAAAAATATTCCTCACAATTATTGCGATGGCTATATACCCAATAAGTATTTTCCTATGAAATATGAAGATGATGAATACTAAGTTTTAATTTCAAAAATATGGAAAGAAGAAAAACTGTAGCAGAACTAACTATATACTACAAAATGCAACGCCTGACAAGTCTTATCTTTGACAAGCAGGAGACAGCAGACAAATTTGTGGAAGCTATTAGTAGTATGTTCAACGAAAAGGGTAAAAGCGAGTATTCTTTTAGCGGAGAAATAAAAACTATTTATGCAAATGATACCATTGTTCAGGAGCTTAAAGATTGGGCAGACGGCAAAGTAAAACCCGAAGGAACGATTTTAGACCTGATGAAAGTACTTGACGGATTAAACTGATACAAACAGAGCCATTCTCTGAGGAACGGCTCTGTTTGCTTTAATTCAGGCATTTACCTGATTAACTATCTGATAACCGGTAATCATTCTTAATTTTTTCGGATAGCAGTTGTGTGTCTTCTTCGATTTTAGCCCCTGTTATCTCCGCATAAATCTGTGTAGTACGAATGTTTCGGTGTCCCATCATTTGGCTAAGTGTTTCAATGGGAATGCCTTGCGACAGGCAAACGGTTGTCCCGAACGAATGTCGGCTCATGTGAAATGTGAGCTTTTTATCTAATTTACAGAGTTTTACGATTTCTTTCATATATTCGCAGACTACACTCATAGAAAACATTTTGAATACCTTGCCATCTTCGCCGGTTCCCTCATATTTCCGAATGATTTCTTTAGGAATATCCAACAGGGGAACAATAGATTCAGTATTTGTTTTTTGCCGTTTAATGCTTATCCATTGGTTTCCTGCACTGTCCGACAGTATTTGTTCTTTACGCAGGTTCTTTATATCAATGTAGGCTAATCCCGTAAAAACTCCGAAAATAAACATATCCCGGACAAAAGCAACGCCCGGTTTATCTATATGGGTAGTCATTATCTTTTCGACTTCTTCGCCTGACAGCCATTTATGTTTGCCTTTCGGTTGGTCGGGAATGAAGCCGAAGAACGGATTCCGTGCAATAATCCCTTTGTTCATGGCTCGCTTAACCAACTTCCGTAGGAAAACTATATGTTGCAGTACGCTCCCCGTTGCCATGTGTTGCTCCGTTTTTAGGTACAAATCATAATCTTCTATAAACGAATATTCCAACTGGTTAAACGGAATATCTTCTTTGCCAAATTTCTCTTTAATGAAGCGGGATAGGTTTTTGTAAGTGTTGACATAAGATTTGTATGTGGCAATACTATGATTGATACCGACACTTTTTTCTATCTCGGCGGTTGCTTCTTCCAGTTCTTTCAATAACGTTGTAGGTTCTTTGGCGATACCCAAGACAGCGTTTTTAATCCGTTCGGCAGTTACATAGCCGTCTTTCTCCACGATTTGAGCGTAATGGGTTTCTATCGCTTTGGAGAGGTCTTTCAATTCCCTGTTTACTTTCAGTTCGTGTAGGCTCTTTCCCGTTGATTCCCCTGCTTTGACATCCCATAAGTTGGGAGCGGTTTCCAGTCCCGTACTGAATTGGGCTATTCCCCCGTCCAGAGTAATGCGCCCCATTACAGGGCATAATCCGTTTTTCTTTATTTTGCTCCTGTTGATATAGAACAGGTGTTTGAATGTACTACGCATATAATTTATTGTTGTTACTGATTGATAGCTGTTTCCGTTGGTTGCTGTTTGGCAAAACTGAATTTATCCGCTATCCGTTGGGATAGCCTTTTCATATCGCTGTTTATCTTCTCATTGGAAACAGTAGCATATATCTGTGTGGTATGGATATCCCGATGTCCCAACATACGGCTTACCGTTTCGATAGGTACACCTTGTGACAGGCATACCTGGCTGGCGAAAAAATGTCTCCCTTGATGGAAAGTGACGTTCTTCTCAATACCGCATATTTCGGCTATCCGTTTCAGGTTTATATCAACGGTTGTATATCCGGGCATAGGAAACACTTTTTCGCCTATGCGTTCTTTTTCGTACTTTTCGATTATCTGTACAGGCACATCCAGTAAACGGATGCGGGAAACCGTTCCCGTCTTTTTCCGTGCGGTAACAATCCATCTATTACCGTTGTCGGTGGTTATAAGTTCCTTTACGGTCAGTTTCTTTATATCGGCGTAAGCCATGCCGGTAAACGAGGCAAATACGAACATATCACGGGTAAGGTTACGGAAATGGGAATGAAAGTCGGTTGACATGATTTTTTTCAGTTCTTCCATTGTCAGGAAACGGTGTTCACTTCTTCCCCTTATAGGTTTATACGATGCAAACGGGTCTGCCGGAATATATCCTTTGTTGACGGCAAAGCGTACCATTTTCCGAAGCGGTAAGATATTCCGAAGTACGGTATTGGGTTTCATTTTCAGTTCTACCCGTAAATGGAAATCGTATGTTTCGATAAAGGAAAAGGTCAATTGTTTGAATGACATATCCCGGACATTATACCTCTTTTGTAGAAACTCCGATAAATGCCTATAAGCATTGCAGTATTTTTTGTAGGTAGTTGCTTCCCTATCAATGCCAACGCGCTTACGAAAAGTTTCGTTATGTTCGGCAAATACTTTCAGCAGGGTTTCCTGTACCGATGCAATGCCCTGAAAGGCGTTCTTTACCTCTTCGGCTGATACCCGCCCGTTGTTCTGTAATAATTCCCTGTAATGCCTGTTAATACTAAGATTGATTTTATCAATCTTACGGTTTACGTCCAAAGCGTAGTGGCTCTTACCGTCCATACGCCCCGCTTTAGTGTTCCATTTGGAAACGTCCGCTTCCAGTTTCGCACTGAATTGCGCCATTGTCCGACCAATGGATATACGCCCCATGACAGGGCACAATCCGTTCTTTTTCGTTTGGTTCTTTTTCAGGTAAAACAAAACCTTTAATTCTCCATTCATTTTCTCACTTTTTACTGGTTACAAATTTATTTCCTAAGTGAGCTACTTGAAGAATGGAAAGCGCAGACAATCAGCGACTAAGAAAGCCAGTTGTTACCTCTCCGTTACCCTTTTCTTTTCATGGGTTGAAATCCGTTTGATTTTCCCTGAATTACTGCAAGTTACCTAATCTAAAACAGGTAATGACTTGGTAACTGAACTCCGTCCTGAACTGTCCTTTTTTGGCATTTTTCCCTGTCCTGACAAAAGGATACTTAATGCCAATCAGCACTGATTTACAAAGAGTTGCTTCGTTTGTCCGTTACTGACTTTTCTACTGGTGAGGTTCATCAACAAGATGCGGCGGCTGAAAGGGGTGCGGAAACAGCTTATCGTGGAGGAGGCTTGGAAGGCCCTCTCTTCGGCAAACATGGCTGAATACCTACGTTATATGTACAAGACGGTCAGAAAATATTACGGCGAGGCAATCGTGGTGACGCAGGAGGTGGACGACATCATCAGTTCTCCGGTGGTCAAGGAGAGCATCATCAACAACTCCGACTGCAAGATACTTCTCGACCAGCGCAAGTACATGAACAAGTTCGACCAGATACAGGCGTTGCTCGGACTGACGGAAAAGGAGAAGGGACAGATACTCTCCATCAACATGGCGAACAACCCTTCACGGCTCTACAAGGAGGTGTGGATAGGCTTGGGAGGCACACAGTCGGCGGTCTATGCCACCGAGGTCAGTGCAGAAGAGTATCTGGCGTACACCACCGAGGAAACGGAGAAAGTGGAGGTTTACTGTCTGGCGGATAAGTTGGGCGGCGACATCGAAGCCGCCATCCGGCAGCTTGCCGAAAGGCGGAGGAACAAGGAATAACTAAAACAGAATGTATCAACAAAAAAAGGAAAACGCGTATGAATTTACCAACAGTGAAAATGCTGCAAGCCAGCAAGTGCCTTATCGGATTGGCGGTCATGATGCTGCAATCCTGCAATGTGGCCGACAACCGCCGTGATATGTTGTGCGGGAACTGGGAGAGCGTGGAGGGAAAACCTGACGTGCTTATCTACAAGGAGGGCGAAGCCTACAAAGTGACGGTGTTCCGTCGTAGCGGTCTGCGCCGCAAGCTCAAGCCGGAAACCTATCTCTTGCAGGAGGAGAACGGCAACCTGTTCATGAACACCGGCTTCCGCATCGACGTGTCCTACAACGAGGCCACGGACGTGCTGACCTTCTCGCCGGGCGGCGACTATGTGCGGGTGAAACCGCAGCCGGGACACCCGACAGAAGAATAACAACCGCTAAAATCCAAAGTAACATGAGAACAAGAATAACAATGATTATCTGCCTGTGCCTGCTTTTCGCAGGCAGGGCAAGCGCACAGTGGGTCGTAAGCGATCCGGGCAATCTGGCGCAGGGTATCATCAATGCCTCCAAAAACATCATCCATACCTCCAAGACTGCCACGAACATGGTGAGCAACTTTCAGGAAACGGTGAAAATCTATCAGCAGGGCAAAAAGTATTACGATGCCCTCAAATCGGTGAATAATCTCGTCAAGGACGCCCGCAAGGTGCAGCAGACTATCCTGATGGTAGGCGACATCACCGACATTTATGTAAACAGTTTCCAAAGGATGCTCCGTGATGGAAATTTCAGACCAGAAGAGCTGTCGGCAATCGCTTTCGGTTACACGAAACTGCTGGAAGAGAGCAACGAAGTGTTGACGGAACTGAAGAATGTGGTGAACATCACCACGCTCTCCATGACCGACAAGGAGCGCATGGACGTGGTGGAACGCTGCTACTCCAAAATGAAGCGTTACCGCAACCTTGTGAGCTATTACACCAACAAGAACATCTCCGTGAGTTATCTGCGTGCGAAGAAAAAGAACGACCTCGACCGCATCATGGGGCTGTACGGGAACATGAACGAAAGATACTGGTAGCCTATGAAGTTCGACAACCTTCATCAGATTTTACGTTCACTTTATGAGCAGATGATGCCGCTGTGTGGGGACATGGCTGGTGTGGCGAAAGGCATCGCCGGGCTGGGTGCGCTGTTCTACGTCGCCTACCGGGTATGGCAGTCGCTGGCGAGAGCTGAACCGATAGACGTATTCCCGATGCTCCGTCCTTTTGCCATCGGTCTGTGCATCATGTTCTTCCCGACTGTGGTGCTGGGCACGATAAACAGCATCCTCTCACCCGTCGTACAGGGCACGGCAAAGATGCTGGAGGCGGAAACGCTGGACATGAACCGATACCGGGAGCAGAAGGACAAACTGGAATACGAGGCGATGGTACGCAACCCCGAAACCGCCTACCTCGTGTCCAACGAGGAATTTGACAAGCAACTGGAGGAACTCGGCTGGTCGCCCTCCGACATGGTGACGATGGCGGGAATGTATATCGACCGGGGAATGTACAACATGAAGAAGAGCATCCGCGACTTCTTCCGCGAGATACTCGAACTGCTGTTCCAAGCCGCCGCCCTCGTGATAGACACCGTCCGCACCTTCTTTCTCGTGGTGCTGGCGATTCTCGGTCCGATAGCCTTCGCCCTGTCGGTATGGGACGGTTTCCAAAACACGCTCACGCAGTGGATATGCCGCTATATACAGGTCTATCTGTGGCTACCGGTATCGGACATGTTCAGCACCATACTGGCGAAGATACAGGTTCTGATGCTGCAAAACGACATCGAGCGGATGCAGGCAGACCCGAACTTCTCGCTGGATTCGAGCGACGGGGTGTATATCGTATTCCTCTGCATCGGCATCATCGGCTACTTTACCATTCCCACCGTTGCCGGCTGGATTATCCAAGCCGGAGGCATGGGCGGTTACGGTCGCAACGTGAACCAGATGGCGGGACGAGCCGGAAGCATGGCGGGCAGCGTGGCGGGTGCAGCCGCAGGAAACGCAGTCGGACGTGTCGGCAAATTGCTGAAATAATCAATGTGCAATCATAAATTGGAAAATATAAATGGAATTCAAATCACTTAGAAACATCGAATCGTCGTTCAGGCAGATACGCCTGTTCGGTATCGTCTTCCTCTCGCTGTGCGCCGTGGTGACGGTGTGGAGCGTGTGGAACTCCTACCGTTTCGCAGAGAAGCAACGGGAGAAAATCTATGTGCTGGACAACGGCAAGTCGCTGATGCTGGCTCTCTCTCAGGATTTATCGCAGAACCGCCCGGCGGAAGCACGGGAGCATGTGCGCCGCTTCCACGAGCTTTTCTTCACGCTGTCACCTGAAAAAAGCGCGATTGAACACAACGTAAAACGTGCCTTGCTGCTGGCAGACAAGAGCGTGTACCACTATTATTCGGACTTCGCCGAGAAGGGGTACTACAACCGCATTATCGCCGGAAACATCAACCAAGTGTTGAAGGTGGACAGCGTGGTGTGTGACTTCAACGCCTATCCCTACCGAGCCGTGACCTACTCCACGCAGAAAATCATCCGGCAAAGCAATGTCACCGAGCGCAGTCTCGTGACCACCTGCCGCCTGCTGAACGCATCACGGTCGGACGACAACCCCAATGGCTTCACCATCGAGGGCTTCACCATCATCGAGAACAAGGATTTACAGACAATCAAACGGTAACGGATTATGAAACGGAAAGTAAAAAGTATCAGAAAAACAATGTGGGGCGCATACTGGAAGCTCCACGACAAACGGAAACGGCTGGTGGCAAGGCTCAAAGGGTATCTGGACAGTTTGCCGCCGGAAACACGCCGCCGCATCGTGCTGGGGATGCTCGCCGCCTTCGCGGTGCTTGCCCTCTATACCTTCGGCAGAGCCGTCTATGACATCGGCAGAAACGACGGCTCACGCATGGAAACGGGACACGCCGGACGGGTGGAACTGCCGACCCCGGTGGAAACAGACAATCACTTAACACCTTATTCATATGGAACAGACGAAGAATGAACCGACGAAAGAGAACAAAGCCGCTCCCGACACGGGAAAGCCGAAAAAGGAGCGCGAACCGCTGACCGAGGCGCAGCGGCTGAAACGGCAGAAGATGATAGTCCTGCCCGCTATGGTGCTGGTCTTCATCGGGGCGATGTGGCTGATATTCGCCCCGTCCTCCGGCAAGGAGCAACAGCCGGGAACAGACGGATACAACACCGAGATGCCCGACGCGGACAAGGCGAACCGGCAGATTATCGGTGACAAGTTGAAAGCCTACGAGCATGGGGAGATGGAGGAGCGTCTGGAGAGCCGCAACCGTGCCATCGGGCAGCTGGGCGACATGTTCGACCGCGAGATAGCTGGAATGGAGGACGGGACGGACTTCGACCTCGCCAATCCGGGCGGCAAGGAGGAAAAGGCACAGCCCGCCACGCCGCAAACCATCCAATCCTCCGCAGCCGCCTACCGTGACCTGAACGCCACGCTCGGCAACTTCTACGAACAGCCGAAGAACGACAATGCGGAAATGGATGTGCTGTTGGAGCGCATCACCTCGCTGGAGTCGGAACTGGAAAGCGAGAAGGGCAAGGCTTCCGCCATGGACGACCAAGTGGCTCTTATGGAGAAATCCTACGAGCTGGCGGCAAAGTACATGGGCGGTCAGAACGGAGGAAAGCCGGAACAGGCGGCAGAGCCAACTACCGTGCAGAAGGGAAAGAAGAACACGGCGACACCTGTAAGGCAGGTGACACGCCAAGTTGTTTCCTCCCTTGCACAACCCATGAGCAATGCGGAGTTTGTCGCCGCCTTATCGCAGGAACGCAACCGGGGTTTCAACACGGCTGTCGGCACGGCGGAGGTATCGGACAGGAACACCATCCCGGCGTGCGTGCATGGGGCGCAGAGTGTGACGGACGGGCAGACGGTAAGGCTCCGTCTGCTGGAGCCTATGGCGGTGGCAGGCAGGACAATCCCACGGGGTGCGGTGGTGGTCGGCACGGGCAAGATACAGGGTGAACGACTCGACATCGAGATCACCTCGCTGGAATACGACGGCACGATTATCCCCGTGGAGCTTGCGGTCTATGACACGGACGGACAGCCCGGCATCTTCATCCCGAACTCGATGGAGATGAACGCCGTCCGAGAGGTCGCCGCCAACATGGGAGGTTCGTTGGGTAGCAGCATCAATATCTCCACCAATGCCGGGGCGCAACTCGCCTCCGACTTGGGCAAGGGGCTGATACAAGGAACGAGCCAGTACATCGCCAAGAAGATGCGCACCGTCAAGGTGCATCTGAAAGCCGAGTACAAGGTCATGCTTTACCAAGAAAAAGATTGAAATCAATAAAAAAATTACCACTAAAATCCAAAAGTAATGAGAAAAGTAATCATCATGTTTGCCCTCGCTATGGGCATCGCGACTGCCAACGCGCAGGAGAATGTAACCGTTGAAACGACCAACGGAAGTGAACAACCGACCTTGACGAAGGAGGTCTATCCGCAGAAGGAGGCGGACGGCGACCTGTATCACGGTCTGTCGCGCAAGCTGGCCTTCGACCGCATGATAGCGCCGCACGGTCTGGAAGTGACCTACGACAAGACCGTCCACGTCATCTTTCCGGCGGAGGTGCGCTACGTCGATTTAGGCTCGCCCGACCTGATTGCCGGGAAAGCCGACGGAGCGGAGAACGTCATCCGTGTGAAGGCTACGGTACGGAATTTCCCCAACGAAACCAACATGTCCGTCATCACGGAGGACGGCAGTTTCTACACCTTCAACGTGAAGTACGCCGCCGAACCGCTGCTGCTCAACGTGGAGATGTGCGACTTCATCCATGACGGCAGTACGGTGAACCGCCCGAACAACGCGCAGGAAATCTACCTGAAAGAGCTGGGTAGCGAAAGCCCGATGCTGGTGCGACTTATCATGAAGTCCATCCACAAACAGAACAAGCGCGAGGTGAAGCATATCGGCTGCAAGCGTTTCGGCATCCAATACCTGTTGAAAGGCATCTACACGCACAACGGCTTGCTTTATTTCCACACGGAGATAAAGAACCAGAGCAACGTGCCTTTCGATGTGGACTACATCACTTGGAAAATCGTGGACAAGAAGGTGGCAAAGCGTACCGCCGTGCAGGAGCAGATTATCCTGCCGCTCCGTGCGCAGAACTACGCCACCCTCGTGCCGGGCAAAAAGAGCGAGCGCACGGTCTTCACGATGGCGAAGTTCACCATCCCCGATGACAAGTGCCTCGTGGTGGAGCTGAACGAGAAGAACGGCGGCCGTCACCAGTCCTTCGTGATTGAGAACGAGGATTTGGTACGCGCGGGTACCATCAACGAACTTCAAGTACGCTGACTATGAGAAAGTACATCGCAATAATCATCGCGTCGCTTGCCCTTTTTACAGGGCAGGCGCACGCCCAGCGGTGTCTGCCGAAGATGCAGGGCATCGAGGTGAGGGCGGACATGGCGGACGGCTTCAATCCCGGCGGCAAGGACGGCGGGTACAGTTTCGGGGCGGCTCTCTCCACTTACACGAAGAAGGGGAACAAGTGGGTGTTCGGTGGCGAATACCTCCTGAAGAACAACCCCTACAAAGACACCAAGATACCCGTGGCGCAGTTCACGGCGGAGGGTGGCTATTACTTCAAGATACTGTCGGATGCACGAAAAATCGTGTTCGCCTATGCCGGGGCTTCGGCTCTTGCCGGATATGAATCGGTGAACTGGGGGAAGAAGGTGCTGCATGACGGTTCCACGCTGCACGACCGGGATGCCTTCATCTACGGCGGTGCGCTGACGCTCGATGTGGAGTGTTACGTGGCAGACCGTATCGCCCTGCTTGCCAATCTACGGGAGCGTTGCCTGTGGGGTGGCGACACGCGGAAGTTCCACACGCAGTTCGGGGTCGGCGTAAAGTTCATCATCAACTGACAAGGGCATGGAACGGACGGAGATAGACGCTATAAGACAGATACCGCTTGCGGATTTTCTCGCACGGTTGGGGCATGAGCCTGCCAGAAGGAGCGGTAACGAGCTGTGGTATATCGCCCCGTATAGGGGCGAGCGCACACCCTCTTTCCGTGTGAACGTGGCGAAACAGCTCTGGTATGACTTCGGCTTGGGCAAAGGCGGCGACATCTTCACGCTTGCCGGGGAGTTTCTGCAAAGCGGCGACTTTAGGACGCAGGCGAAGTTCATAGCGGAAACCGCCAATATGACGGTTGCCGAATGGGAAAAGCCCGTCTATTTCCCCAAGCCGATTGAACCCGTCTTTGAGGATGTGGAGGTCGCTCCGCTGTTTCGCTCACCGCTGACGGAGTATTTGGCGGAACGGTGCATACCTTACGCTGTCGCATCCCGCCACTGCTGCCGTCTGAACTACGGTGTGCGTGGGAAACGGTATTTTGCCGTCGGTTTCCCAAACTTGGTAGGTGGCTTTGAAATCCGGAGCCGCTATTTCAAGGGGTGCATACCGCCCAAAGATGTGTCTTTGGTGAAAGCAACGGACATCCCGGCTGGCGAGTGCTTCGTGTTCGAGGGCTTCATGGACTTCCTTTCTGCGGTGACGCTTGGCGTAACCGGTAACGCTGACTGCCTTGTGCTGAACTCCGTCGCCAACGTGGAGAAGGTGGCGGGATTGCTGGACGGCTACGGGCGCATCGGCTGTTTCCTCGACCGTGACGAAGCCGGACGGCGGACGCTTGACGCACTCACCAAGCGATATGGGGAGCGTGTCACCGACCGTTCCTCCCTCTATGACGGTTGCAAGGACTTGAACGAGTACC
>OLCI01000125.1_pt1 | contig 24442 bp, 20 predicted proteins | sample 1607561 | NCBI WGS metagenome assembly OLCI01 (sample SAMN02674605, study PRJEB24791) | human gut metagenome, SKBSTL067 | isolation source: stool | host: Homo sapiens | place: USA
CTTGTGGTGAACAAGCCTGCAGGCCTTGCCGTGGATGGCCCCGAGGACGACACCCTGCTCAACCGTGCTCTGCTCTACCTCAACCAGCAGGGCGAGTACAAGGAGAACGATCTGTACACTCCGGCCCTCTGCCACCGGCTGGACACCGGCACCAGCGGTCTGGTCATCATCGCCAAGACCCCCGAGGCCGAGCAGTTGTTCCTTGAGGTCATCAAGAACCGCGAGGTCAAAAAGACCTACCTCTGCGTCACCTTTGGCCGCCCCACCCCGCCGGACGGCACCCTGGGCGGCTACCTGCTCAAGGATGCAGACCGGGGCATCGTGAAGATCGTGCCCGACAAGCAGCCCGGTGCCAAGGACGTGGAAACCCAGTATGAGACCGTTGCCGTCTCCGGCCGTCTGGCCCTGCTCAAGGTCCGGCTCATCACCGGCCGCACCCACCAGATCCGTGCCCACATGGCAAGCATCGGCTGCCCCATCCTGGGCGACAGCAAATACGGCAACAACACCGCCAACCGGGAGCTTAAGCTCAAGTATCAGGCCCTCTGCGCCTGGGAGCTGGTCCTCCCCCGCTTCACCTCCCCCGACTTCGCCGACCTCTCCGGCAAGACCTTCCGCGCACCGAAGCCCTGGTATTACCAGCAGGTGCTGGATGGAACGTTGAAGTAATTTTTTGATATGCAGCAAAAAGCGGCACCTCTCCGTGCAAACGGAAAGATGCCGCTTTTTCAGTTATATTTTATACTTTTCTTGGATATTTCGATTGTGCGCTTCCTTTTCTTCCGGAGAAACCTCAGTATATGGCAACAATATCCTGTAAAGATTGTCAATATCTTCATTTGACAGCACTCTGCCGTAATACATTGCATTTTCTAAAACACTTTTTAAAAGTTCTCGACGCTGAATCACATAATAATTTGATTGACTCAATCGAACATCCTTCAACGTGCAATCATTTCCAAAAACAATGTAAGAATAAATATTTACATCCTCATTCTGTATAATTTTCTGAAGTGCACGTATATGTGTATCATTTTGCCATAGAGGATTGTAGAACTTATATTTTTTTGTTCCACCCCTTCGATCAGAAAAACTTTGCGTCCAGTACTTCTGATTTTCACTGCCAAATATCCAGCCACTGTAATTTTTAGATTCAAAAACATAAATACCGGATTCGTGCAGAAAAATCAAATCAACTTCCGCCGTTTCTCCATTGCCTTTCGGAAGATAACAGTTCGGCAGGGTAGCTTTATATCCGTCCACTTTTTGAAGGATATCATAAATTCTATCTTCGCCGTACTCACCTTTTCCTTTTACACTAAATCGTGCTATCAGAAAAAGTATCAGGCCAACTATCAAACACCCCCAGACCATAATCTTTAAACTCTCACCATGTCCTGGGTGATCTCGGCCAGGGAGTGCGCGCCGCACATCTGCATGGTATCGGCCAACTCGGCGGCGATCTTGTCGATGTAGCACTTCACGCCTTCCTCGCCGCCGCCGTAGACTGCGGTGACAAAGGGACGGCAGATGAGCACAGCGTCAGCACCCAGAGCCAACGCCTTGAACACATCCACGCCGGAGCGGATGCCGCCGTCCACCAGAATCTTCACACCGCTGCCCTTGAGGGCCTCTGCGATCTCCGGCAGGACCTCGGCGGTGGCGGGGCACTGATCCAGCACACGGCCGCCGTGGTTGGAGACCACGATGGCAGCAGCACCGGCCTCCTTGGCCTTGAGGGCCCCCTTGACGGTCATCACGCCCTTGACGATGAAGGGGCGCTCGGCCAGCTTGACGATCTCGGCCAGCTCGGCAACGCTCTTGCTGCCGGCGGGCGGGGTCATATTCTTCAGGAAGGGCAGACCAGCGGCATCCACGTCCATGGCAACGGCAAAGCAACCGCTGGCCTTGGCCTGCTCCATCTTGGCCTTGACAGTGTCAATGTTCCAGGGCTTGATGGTGGGCACGCCGCAGCCGCCTGCAGCGCCAATGGCCTTGGTGGCCATAGTCATCACGTCGGGGTTGGTGCCGTCACCTGTAAAGGCGGCAATGCCGTTTTCGGCACAGGTGCGCACCAGCACGTCATTGTAGGTCATATCGGTGTAGGTGTCGGAATAGTGGAGGTTCACCGCACCCACAGGGCCTGCAAAGAAGGGATACTTGAAGGTTTTGCCAAACAGCTCCACACCGGTGTCGGGGGTGCCGTTCTCGCACAGGGTGTCCATGTTCACCCGGATCTCCGCCCACTTATTATAATTGCGGATGGCCGTATCGCCCACGCCCTTGGCACCGGGGCCGGGGATCTGGTTTTTGCAGGCCACGCCGTTGCACACGGGGCAGGCCTTGCAGTACTGCCCGATGCACTGGCGGGCATTGTTCAAAACATCAGCGTAATTCATATCGCATCCTCCTATTCAGGCTCTCTTTTTCGAGCGGAACCTGCAAATTCCAACCGTTCTCTGCCCACATCATAGTCCGTTTTTATGGGTTCGTCAAGGGGATCAGCGGGTCCCGCTTTTTCTAACGAAAAAATGTATGGCGCAGAAACGTTGATTTTTAGATTTTTCAAATTTTTTCAAAAAAATCCTTGACAAAAGTCATCCTTTCAGGTATTATAGTGGAGCGCTGAGGGCCACGGCCCGAAACGCTGAAAACTGAAGATGTGGAAAGATGGCTGAGTTGGTCTAAGGCGCACGACTGGAAATCGTGTAACGTGTCAAAAGCGTTCTGGGGTTCGAATCCCCATCTTTCCGCCAGAAACCCCGGAACGAATGTTCCGGGGTTTTTCTGTTGACGTAAAAAGGAGTTTCTACAATGTCTGCTGCTATTACGATTGCAATGCCGCGCATGGTGCCGAACCAGCTGCTGACAGAGGCCCACGCAAAATATCCCGAAAGCCTTGCCCGGGCCGGGGCAGAGATGCGCTGGATCGAGCTGGACGACCCCGAAAAGGCCGTGCAGGATGCGCTGGCCTGTGACGGCCTGCTGCTGCCGGGCGGCGGCGACATCGACCCGAAATTCTACGGGCAGGAGCGCATCCCTGCCTGCGGTGAGCCCAACGTTCTGCGGGATACCGCCGAGCCGCTGCTGCTGCGCGCCTTCCTTGCCGCCGACAAGCCGGTGCTGGCCATCTGCCGGGGCATCCAGCTGATGAATGTTGCGCTGGGCGGCGATCTGTATCAGGACATCAAACCCTTTGAGCACGTCCCCCACAACGACCATTGGGGCAAGATCCACACCGTCACCGTGCGGCGGGATACCCTGCTCTCCCGCATTCTGGGGCAGGATACCGTACTGGTCAACAGCCAGCACCATCAGGCGGTGGACAAGGTCGCCCCCGGCCTTGTGCTGTCGGCCCTGAGCGAGGACGGCATCGTGGAGGGCATTGAGAAGCCGGACGCGAAGTTCTGCCTGGGCGTACAGTGGCACCCTGAATGGCTCAGCGCTGCCGACCCCGCCATGCAGGGAATCTTTGATGCCTTTGTGGCAGCCTGCAAATAAATTATGAAAAAAAAAAATCAGAGCCAACTTGAACGATTTTTAAGCTCTGGATCGTATTCCTTATAAAGAGAACAGGAGGTTCTGCCATGAAATCTTCCAAAAAGCGTTCCCGCGCCGTGGTCACGGTGGTGGCCTGCATTCTGGCGGTGTGTCTGGTGGCTGCGCTGGTCCTTTTCAGTCTGGTCAACAGCAAAGTCCGTGCCTTACAAAAGGGTGCGACCTTTGAGCTCAGCTATAACATCACCGCACAGGACAGTGCCAGTACCCCAGCCCTGTACAATATTCTGAAACAGGTGGGTGCAACCTCCGGCGATGTGGCCGGGCTGTATTCGCCGGGGCAGCTGCAATTGTACCTGTACCCCTCCGGCGGGCTTACCCGCGCCGAGACCGGCGGCACCGATTTTTTCACTGACCTCTATATTGATGCCAACGACACCTACTTCGATGCCGGGCGGCTCTACCGCACCCTGCGGGATTCCATCGCGGACAGCGCGCCGCTGGTGGGTGCGTTCCTGCCGGAGTGGTCTCTGCCCAACTACATCACGCAGGCCCAGCTGGCAAAGATCCTCGGCGTGCCCAACACGCAGGTGGCCATGCAGGAGATGTCCGGCTATACCATGACCCTCAGCCGCCAGTGCATCGTCCACCCCGATTATGCCAAGAAGGACTACACCTACTATCAGTTCCCGTCTGAGGGGGAGGACGCGGCTGTCCTTGTGGTGGGCCTGCCGCTGAAGTCCCTGCTCTTCGATGACACCATCCCCGTGGATGTGCATGTGGAGATCCCCGCCCACGGTGTCAACGCAGCCCTGAGCGGCACACTGGAAGCCGGTGTCAACAGCCTTTCGGCTCCCGTCAGTGTCATTTCGGACAGCGACATCGATTCCATTGTCCAGCTCCGGGAACGTCTGGAGCAGTTTGCCGATCTCATCAACACAGCATTGAAGCGTGTACAGTAACATAAAAAGCAGAGCCGTGCAGCGTTTGAACTGCACGGCTCTTATCTATTTCAGCGCTTATGCTCAATGTGTTCCTGGATCCATTTGCCGCCATCACCGCTGCCCACCGCACTGTTATAGACAATGCCGGTCAGCTCACTGGTCAGGTCGGACTTCATCTTTTTGTACTCCTGCTCTGCCTGATCCGCAACGCTCTGGTCACGGCCATTGTCCCGCAGGTACTGGCGCAGCTCTTTCAGGATGGCGTTGAACTCCTTGTCACACTCGCCCTGAACACTGGTCAGCTTGGCGGTCTTGGACACCACGATGGAGACCTTCATCCCCAGATTGCGCTCCTCCACCGGGTGGGAGATATACTCATTGTAGGCCTCGTAGATCACGCCGTAGAGCTTGGATTCCGTCTGCCTCTTCAGGTTCTGCAGCTGGCGGATGTAGCTGTCGATCTTGGCATCCACCTCATTCTCCGAAGCAGCGGAGCTGCTGGAGGCATGGCTGCTGCCGGGAGCCTGACTGCTGGCCGCATGGCTGCCGGAAGCCGCAGAGGACGCGGGCACCGAGTGTGCAGCGCTGGAACCGGACACTGCGGAGCTCACGCTGTCTGCCTTGCCTGCGCTGGCGGCAGAGGAGACCTCACTGGACGAAGCTGTCTCCGAAGAGGAAAGGCCAAGATCCTCTTCCAGCTGTTCCAAAAAGGACGAAACCGGGGATTCTTCCGTCACCTCACTGCTGACGGCGCTCTCGCTGGAGGCGGCAGCACTGGAGGGCCCCTCAGCTTCCCCGCCGGGCAGAGCGGAGGACGGCACAGAGCTGGCCTGCGCCTCGGACACAGGGGTGCTTTTCCGCATCCCTGTCAGGATCAAAGCAGCTGCCACGGCCACCACAAGAACGATGGCCGCAGCCAGCTGATAAAGCTTCTTTTTCTGCATCTGGTACAAAATTCTCCCACTTCAGATTTCGTTCCCGGCCTTTTGCCGCGCAGGAACAGGTCTATCATATCATCCCCGGGGGAGAATTTCAATGGATAATTCGTGAAAAATGTCGCCTAACTGCATTTTTATGACCGGATTTCGTTCCATTTCACAGCCTGTCGGAGACGCGGTCAGTCTTTTTTCACGGCCACAAGAACGCGGATCTTTCCGCCCGCCGCGCTGCCGTGGGCATCGTACCAGCCGATGAGGCTGTAATCCTCGGCGTTGATCTGGGAAAGGGTGGTGGCGTAATACTTGCCCTTGTACCACAGATATACCTGCATGTCATCGGCAGTCTCATAGCGGATGGAGCCGCTCCGCACCGAGGCCGCCCCCAGCTGATTCACCGTGACCGGGAGCAGCTGGGCCATGGTGCCCACACTGCCGGATGCAGTCTTGCGCACCGAGATGCCGCCCGCCAGCACGGGATACTTCACGCTGGTCTTATAGGTGGTCTGCTCACCGTTGACGTAGCAGACATAGTTCGCACCGCTGCTCAGGTAATCCAGCACCGAGCTGACCACGCCCGTGGTGCTGTTGGCACTGATCTTGAGCAGATAGCTTGCCAGACTGGCGGTGCTGCTGGTCACGCTCTCCCACAGGGTGCTGCCGATGCTGCCATCGACCAGGCCATACAGCAGGGTGCCGGTGGAGGGCATCACGCTTTCCACCGCACCGGCCACAAGGTCAGAGGCGCTGGAACCGGTGGTGTTGGAGGTGGACGAGCCGGAGCCGGTGTTCGTGGTGGAGCTGGCTGCGGTGCTGATGAGGTTGGTCACATCATCCAGCACACCGTAGGTCCACAGGTCGCCGGTGGCATCGTTCAGGATGAGCCGGTCAATGGCACCGTTCTCATCCACGGTGTAGTAACGGACATCCGAGGCAGAAAGTGTCACCCCAGATAGGCGGCTGGGACTTACTGTCCCAGCCAACCCCTCCGCTGTCGTATCCAGGATCTCCACATCCGAAGCAAGGGCCGCATCGCCCAGCGCGGTGCCGTCCGCGCTGATGGTGCCGCTGACCGATTGGCCGCTCAGGGTCTCCACGTTCTCCCCGTCGGCGTTGACGGTGATCTTCACCAGCCAGCCGGTGGGAAAGTTCAGGCTCTTGTCCACATTCACGGTGCGGGTCACGCCATCGGTACAGGCCACCTGTACGCTTTGGAGCACATCCGCGCCATTTTCCTCGGTCAGGCTGCGGGAAGAAGTCTGCACCACGCCATAGAACACGCTGTCGGCTTCCTCGCCGGTCAGAACGGCCACCGCCTCGTTGTTCATGCCCAACAGCAGGGTGACCACCTGCCCCACTCCGCCGCCGTTGATGGACGAGAGGACCGATGCCGCTGCCGAGGAAGCCAGTGTATAGCTGGTGCCTGCCACTGTCACACTGGTGGGGGCGCTGGCGCTGGGCGAGACCGCCGTGATGCGGCCCGCCGCCTTGCGGGAGTAGATCCAGACCGTTCTGGCGCTGGCGCTGTAATAGTAGACATCGTAGGCGTTCAGAGCGGCATCTGTGGCCACGGTATCATTGCGGTAGACCGCCGCCGGGGCAAAGGGTAGCTGGGTGGTGCCATCGGCCACAAAGGGGCCCTCCACACTGCTGAGCAGCACCGAGGACAGGTCGATCCGGCCATCCGTCACAGTAAAGCCCAGCGTGGCGGCATAGGTCTGGTTTTCAGCGGTGCTGGCCGTCAGGGCATTATAAAAGAGCACAGCGGCATCTTCCAGGGTCAGGCCCTGCCCCTGCACGGCGCTCAGACCGGCCCGCAGGCCCAGGCTGCCGGCCTTGTTGAGCTGTGCCGCCGGGAAGCTGCCGCTCAGGGTGGTAACATCATAGCCCAGCAGCTTGAGGGCGGCGGTGCAGGCCTCTTCCAGCGTCACACCGTTGTCGGGCCGGAAAGAGCCGTCGGTGTAGCCGCTGAGCCACCCCTGCTGGACGGCAATGCGGATATAGGGGGCATATTCGTTCCCGCTGTCCACATCGGTGAACAGGGTGCCGGTGTTCCCCTGCGTGGCGGCGCTCTCCCGGTAGGCCGAGAATGCCACCAGCAGCTTTGCCAGCTGGCCCCGGGTCAGGGCGGTGCTCAGGGCGGAGGCCTGTTCGCTGGTCAAGCCGCCCAGCGTCACGGCAGTCTGCACCGCCGCATTGCTGGCAGCGGCATTTGCCGGCACCACCAGCATCGAGCAGGCGATGCTCACCGCCAGCAAAAGGGAAAGGATTCTTTTTTTCATGGAAGATTCTCCTTAAGATCGTGTTTCCTCTATTCCAGGCTCCCCTGCCAGGGGAGCTCCGCAAGGCGCTGGCGAAGCCAGACCGAAGCGGTGAGAGGTTTAATCATATCTCAATGCTTCAATGGGGTTCAGCCTTGCGGCGCGCTTGGCAGGCAGGTAGCCGAACAGTACACCGATGCCCACCGAAATGCCAAAGGCCACCAGCACTGAGGTCATGGAGGGGGCCACCGTCAGTTCCATATCCGACACCAGCAGCGGGAGCACCCGGTTGGCCAGAGCGCTGAACAGATAGCCCAGTGCAATGCCAAGCAGCCCGCCCAGTGCGGAGGTGGTGGCGGCTTCCACCACAAACTGCGACAGGATCACCCGCTCCTTGGCACCCAGTGCCTTGCGGATGCCGATCTCCCGGGTGCGCTCGGTCACCGACACCAGCATGATGTTCATAATGCCGATGCCGCCCACCAGCAGCGAGATGCTGGCAATGCCGGTAAGGACGATGATGACCATGTTGATCATCTCGTTCATCTCCTCCAGCCACTCGCTGGCGCTGTAGATGTAATAAGCGTTGTCGCTCTTGAGCAGGTCGTACAGGCCGCTTTCCACCACCGCCTTGGCCTCGTTGGCCCGGCTCTCGTCCGTCATAATTGCAACAAAGTTCTTGGCGCTGGACTGGTTGGAGAGCCGCATGGCCGTGGTGTAGGGCAGATAGATGCAGTCATCGTCGGAGCCCTGCTGCAGGTTCTTGTCCGTCACCTTGGCGTTCAGCACGCCCACGATCCGGAACTTGTAGGCCCCCAGCTTGATGGTCTGGCCCACCGCGTTGCCGCCGTAGGCCGCCCGGTTGAGGTAATCACCAATGATGCAGACCTGCTTGTTGTCCTTGATGTCCATGTACTGCAGGCCGCGCCCCTGGGCGAGGGTATAGTTTTTCATCTCGGTGTAGTGCTCGTCCACACCGTAAACACTGGTGCCGTAGCGGTAGGTCGTGGTGCCCACCTTGGGGGTGTTGTTGCTGAAATCGATCTGGGGCGAGACTGCGGAGATGAGCTCCTTGTTCTTATCCGCGATCTTATACACATCCTCCACCGAGGCGGTGCGGGAGCCGTAGCCCCAGACCTGAATGGACAGGGCATTCGTGCCCAGCGCCGAAAAGCTGTCCCGCATGCTCTGGGTCATGCCGTTGCCCAGACCCACGATGACGATGACCGCCATGACACCGATGATGATGCCCAGCATGGTCAGGAAGGTGCGGAGCTTGTTGCTCCACACGTTCTGGAGGGCCTGACGGAAGGTCTCAATGATCATTTGTTCCCCTCCTGTTCTGCCGGTTCAAAATTCAGCGTCGGCTGGACGATGGCTTCCGGCGCGCGGGAGTCGCCATCGTAGACCACCTGACCATCCTCCAGCCGGATGATGCGGTCAGCCTGCACGGCAATGGAGTTGTCATGGGTGATGAGCACCACCGTATGGCCCTGCCCATGCAGGTCCTGCAGCATTCCCAGCACCTCGCGGCCGGTGTGGCTGTCCAGCGCGCCGGTGGGCTCATCAGCCAGAATGATCGCCGGGTTGCGCACCAGCGCCCGCGCGATGGATACGCGCTGCTGCTGGCCGCCCGAAAGCTGGTTGGGCTTGTTTTTCAGCTTATCGCCCAGCCCCACCTGCTCCAGCACCTCGCGGGCCCGGCGGTGGCGCTCAGCGCGGGGGATGCCTGCATAGACCAGCGGCACCTCCACGTTTTCCAGTAAGTTTAATTTGGGCAGAAGATTATACTGCTGGAAGATGAACCCCAGCATCTCGTTGCGGATGGAGGCCAATTCATTCCGGCTCATCTTGCCCACATCCCGGCCGTTCAGCCGGTAGGTGCCCGCCGTGGGCACATCCAGGCAGCCGATGATGTTCATGCAGGTGGACTTGCCGGAGCCGGACTGGCCCACAATGGCAACAAACTCGCCTTTTTCTATTTTCATGGTGATGTGGTCGGCGGCTTTTACCGTGGTGTCACCCATCTGGTAATACTTGCAGACCGCATCAAATTCGATCAGAGCACTCATTCCATCCTCCCATCAGAAGATCATCATGCCGCTGCCATCGTCATAGTAGCTGTCGCTGCTGACCGAGTTGGGGTCGTAACCAATGGTGTCCCCCTCCTGGATGCCGCTGACGATCTGGGTGTAATCATCATCGCTGACACCAGTCTTGACGGCCACATAGACAAAGCCCTCGGGTGCCTCCATGGTGGTATCCGCCTTGGAAGCGCTGGGGGAATCCTGGGTCACCAGCACATAGCCGCCCCGGACGATGGCCGCATTGGGCACGGTCAGGGCATTGGCAGCCTCAGCCACCACGATCTCAGCGTTGGCGTTCATGCCGGGGCGCAGGCCGTCGGTCTCGTCAATGCGGATGGTCACCGGGTAGGTGGTGGTACCGCCGTTGGAAGCGCCCTTCATGGAGACGCGGGTCACAGTGCCCACATAATTCTTATCCTGCACGGCATCGGCTGTGATCTGCACTTTCTGGCCCACAGACAGGGAGCTGATCTGCAGTTCGTCCACGTTGATGACCATTTCCAGATAGCTCAGGTCGTAGATGACGCAGAGGGTATCGCCGGATTTGACCGCATCGCCCACCTTGGCATCCTTTTCAATGATGGTGCCGCTGATGGGAGAGGTGACGGTATAGTTGGCCATGGTATCCTGCAGGTTCTGCAGGGAGATCTCAGCGCTGCGCAGGGTCTCAGAGGCGGACTGGATGCTCTCGGTCAGGTCATCGCCGCTCAGCTCGATCAGGATATCGTTCTCGGCAACGGTCTGGCCCTCCTGCACATGGATGGAGGTCACAGTACCTGCAGCCTGTGCGGTCAGGGTACGCTCCGCCTGATAGCCAAAGGTGGCAGAACCGATGGAGCTGACCCCGTTGATGGAGGCGGTGGCCGCCTGCGCGGTGGTCAGACCGCCCGCGTTCTGCACGGCAATGGTCACGGTGCGGGTGAGCAGGTTGCCGGTGCTCAGGGCATCCGTTCCGGTCACGCTGGTCACGGTGCCGTCCAGCTGCTCAAAGGTGCCGTCCAGCGTCACCTGGGCGGTCTGGCCCACGCTGAAATTGGCGGCATCGGCGGCGGGGAATTCCAGCGTCAGCAGCATTTTGGAGCTGTCGCGGATGATGGCGACCTCCTGCCCGCTGGTCACCTCGTCGCCCTTGGCGACTTTCAGGGTGCTCACGGTGCCATCCACTTCGGCACGCACATACTGGCGGTCCACCACCTTGTCATAGCTGCGCTGCGCCTGCTGCATGGCGATCTCGGCCTTTTCAAAATTGGTGGAAGCGTCCGAGCTGTCCAGCGTGTAGAGGACGGTCCCCTCATCCAGCACGTCGCCCTCCTCAAACTCGCCGGTGAGCACCTTGCCCTCCACCAGAGATTTCACGGTGTAGGTGTTGGCAGGGTTCAGGGTACCGGTGCCGCTCAGGGTATTGGAGACATCCCGCACTTCAGGGCTGGCCTCCAGATAACTGGGGTCCACGACTGTAGTGCTGGCGCTCTTGGGCTTGAGTAAAAACACACCGCCCGCGATCACCACACAAACCACCGGCACGAGCCATTTCCAGTTCTTCTGCAAAAACAGCACCGGGGCCTTGGTTGTCTGTGCCGCAGGCGTTTCCGCACCCGGGTTCTCCGCGCCGTCCTTCTTCTTATTCCAGATCATCATGTTCCTCCTATCAGATTCAGGCCCGCCTGGGGCGGCCTGTCAGATTCCTTTCATATGTATAGGTGTAGTGTATCGCATTTTTCCCGGATACACAAGCGTCCAAATTTCGTTTGAACGCTTTTCAGCAAATTTTCACAGATTGTAAACCTTTGTGCAAATCGCAAGTTGACCTGTCCGCCGCTTTCTGGTTTAATCGGGACGTTGTTTGTACCAAACCAGAGGAGGATTTTTTCTATGAATCAGAACAGTAAGTTCTCGGTGCGCGATATCTGCTACGCGGGCCTGTTTGCCGCCGTCATCGCCGTGATGGCACAGATCTCCATCCCCATGCCGCTGGGTGTACCCATGACCATGCAGACCTTCGCCATCACGCTGGCGGCTGTGGTGCTGGGCTCCAAGCTGTCCGCCATTGCCACGCTCGTTTACCTGCTGCTGGGCGCTGTGGGCGTGCCGGTGCTGGCCAACTTCTCCGGCGGCATCGACAAGTTTGTCGGCCCCACCGGCGGCTTCCTGATCTCCTTCCCCATCATGGCCTACATCATCGGCCTGGGCGTGGAGCACAGGGATGCCTTCAAGGGTGCTTTCCCCGTGGCGGTTGTCGTGGGCACTGTGGTCAACTATATCGTGGGTGTCATCCTGTTTGTGATCGTCGCCCACAGCACCGTGTCTGTGGCCGTTTCCGCCTGCGTTCTTCCCTTCATCCCCACCGCCATCATCAAGGCTGTGCTGGCCTGCGTGCTGGGCCTGAACATCCGGAAGCGGATCCCGGGGGTAAAAAAGGCATGAGCATCGTACTGCGCCCGCATCACCTGCTCTGCACCCAGGGCTACTCCGGCCATGGCTACAGCGAAGCCTTTGTGGAGCACATGAATGATGTCGTCCACCAGCTGCGGGAGGTGCCCGGGACGAAGATCCAGCTCACCTTCTCCACCGACACCCTCTGCTCCTGCTGCCCCAACAAGCTGGGCACCGACCTGTGCGACACACAGGAAAAGGTCAAGCGGTACGACCGCAAGACCGTGGAGTATTTCGGGCTGGAGGAAAAAGAATACGACTATCAGGCTCTCATCCGGGAGATTGATGCCAAAGCCACCCCCGAGATGCTGGCCGATATCTGCCGGGACTGCTGCTGGTTCCCCATCAGCGCCTGCTGCAAGAATATCTGCGAAGGCAAATACGTGAAATAACATTTCCCCCTATACAACAGGCCGCCGTGCAGGATCATCTCCTGCACGGCGGCCTCTTTGTTTTATTCTGTTTCTGCGGCCTGCACCGTTACATAGACCCCGGCGGGGACACAGGCGGCCCAAGCATCCTGCTCGCTCAGCCAGCCGAATTGCTCGCACACATGGTCCGGGCACTGACTGTCAAGGAAGGCGATGGCCCCATCCTTTACCTGCAGATGCACGATGTAATCGCCCACATCATACAGATAATCGTGGTCCTCGTCCAGCGGGATCGTCTCGGTAATGCCGTCGCCGAAATCGACCACGGCCACCAGCGGCTCCGCTTTGGGGGCGTTGGCACGGTACAGCACGAACAGGAGTGCTGCCGCGGCCAGCACCACGGCCGCAAAGATCAGATTTTTCTGCCAGCCTTTCAGGCGTTTCATGCAGCGTACTTGCTGGCAGCAGCACCGGCAATGCGGCCAAAGACAGTGAAGTCAGCCACGGCATTGCCGCCCAGGCGGTTTGCACCGTGGACACCACCGGTCACCTCACCTGCTGCGAACAGGCCGGGGATGACCTCGCCGTTCTCGTTCAGGACTTCGGTGTTGGTGTTGATCTTCAGGCCGCCCATGGTGTGGTGCACACCTGCGGTGACCTTGATGGCATAGTAGGGAGCGGTATCCAGCTTGTTTGCAAAGCTGGTGCGGCCGAAGTCGGGGTCGTTCTTGGCCTCAACATAGCCGTTCCAGGTGTTCATGGTCTCGGCAAAAGCAGCCTCATCAACGCCCATTGCCTTGCCCAGTTCCTCATAGGTCTCACCGGTCACGGTGTAGCCCTTCTTGATGTAGCCCTGAATGACGCTGGAGGCATCCACCATAGCCTGATCCACCACCAGCCAGCTGTAGCTGCCGGTCTGAGCGATCTCGGCAGCGGAAACCACATCACGGGTACCGACTTCATCAATGAAGCGCTTGCCCTCGGCATTGATCAGCACAGCGCCGTCGCCGCGCAGACCCTCGGTGATCAGAGCAGCGGTGTTAGCCTCCACGGTGGGGTGGATCTGGATCTGATCCATATCCACGGTGTCAGCACCGATGGCCTGTGCCATCTTGATGCCCTGGCCCAGGATGCCGGGGGCGTTGGTGGTCATAAAGCCCTTCAGCTCGGGCTTGTACTCAACGACCATATCGAGATTTGCGCCGAAACCGCCGGTGGTCAGCACCACAGCCTTGGCATTGATGGTGATGGTCTCACCGGAAGCACCGGTGGCCTTGATGCCAACAGCAGCGCCGTTGTCATCGGTCAGGATCTCGGTGGCGGTGGTGTTCAGCATCATCTGGACACCAGCCTTCTGGCAATTCTCCTCCAGCAGAGGGATCATATAGGAACCCACGGAAAGAGTCTTGCCCTCAGCGTCCACCGGGCGGTGGATCCGCTTGACGGATGCGCCGCCGAAGCTGGAAACACTGTGCAGGGTGATGCCCTGCTCACCCAGCCAGTCGATGGCATCAGCGCTGTTGGAGCACAGGGTCTCCACCAGAGCAGGGTCATTGATACCCTTGCCGCCGATCATGGTATCCAGCTCCATCAGCTCAACGCTGTCAAAGTAGCCAGTGGGGTTGGCCTGGTAAGCAGCCCACTGCTCGGCCACGGTAGCAGCCAGAGCGGTGATGGTCTCGTTATCAGCATACTTTTCAGCAGCAGCCTTCAGGGTCTTTTCGACACCTGCGCCCTCGGCAAACTCGTTCTCATCCTGATACACGGTCTTGCCGGCATTCATGCCGCCGGTAGCGCGCACGGAGTTGCCGCCCACCATGGACTGGCTCTCCACGATGACAACGCTCTTGCCCTCGCTGGTGGCAGTCAGGGCAGCGGTCATACCTGCGCCGCCTGCACCCACGATGACGATGTCGGTATCAACGGTAGAGTCCTCAGCAGGCTCAGCGTTGTTCTCCACAGCGGTCTGGAAATCCTCAGGCTTCAGACCAGCAGCGGTGATGGCAGCAGCGGCTGCCTCCTTGATGGCATTGGAGGTGATGGTAGCACCGGACACGCCATCTACTTCGATGCTGCCGCTCTCGGCGATCTCGCCGGGCAGCTGCTCGATTGCCTTGGAGCCCACGCCCTCGGTCTCATCGGCACCCTCAGCGGTGCAGCCGGTGATCTTGCCGTCGGTCAGGGTCAGGGTAACGGTAACATCGCCGCCAAAGCCCTTGGCAGTGCCGGTAAAATCGCCGGTAGCACCAGCGCCGGTGGTGGAGGCGGACTTGCTGCCGCAGCCGTAGCCCAGCAGGCTCACTGCAACGACAGCGGCCATGGCCAGCGCTGCAATGCTCTGTTTCATCTTCGTGTTTTTCATGGTTTCTTCTTTTTCCTTCTCAGTTGAACCAATGTTGCAGGCAGTTAGCCTGCGCGAACATATCTCAGCATAAAAAGGGGGCTGCCCATTCGGAAGGCAGCCCCCTTTGCCGAACTAGGAAAAGATCAGGCGTTGGCCTGTGCAGCAGCAACAGCGCAGGCAACGGTAGCGCCGACCATGGGGTTGTTGCCCATGCCGATCAGGCCCATCATCTCAACGTGTGCGGGCACGGAGGAGGAACCTGCGAACTGAGCATCACCATGGACGCGGCCCAGAGAGTCGGTCAGGCCATAGCTTGCGGGGCCTGCAGCCACGTTATCGGGGTGCAGGGTACGGCCCGTGCCGCCGCCGGAAGCAACGGAGAAGTACTTCTTGCCGTTCTCGATGGCCCACTTCTTATAGGTACCTGCAACCAGGTGCTGGAAGCGGACGGGGTTGGTGGAGTTACCGGTGATGGAGCACTGAACGTCCTCCTTCTTCATGATGGCAACGCCTTCCATAACGTCGTTTGCGCCGTAGCACTTAACAGCAGCGCGCTCACCCTCGGAGAAGGGGATCTCCTTGACGACGGTCAGGGTCTGGGAGGGGATATCGTACTCGGTCTGCACATAGGTGAAGCCGTTGATACGGGAAATGATGTAAGCTGCATCCTTGCCCAGGCCGTTCAGGATAACACGCAGGGGGGTCTTGCGGACCTTGTTTGCAGTGCGGGCGATACCGATAGCACCCTCAGCAGCAGCAAAGGACTCGTGGCCTGCCAGGAAAGCGAAGCAGGTGGTGTCCTCGCTCAGCAGACGAGCGCCCAGGTTGCCGTGGCCCAGACCGACCTGACGCTGCTCAGCAACAGAGCCGGGGATGGTGAATGCTTCCAGACCTTCGCCGATGGCAGCAGCGCACTCGGCAGCGTCGGTCAGGCCGCGCTTGACGGCGATGGCGGTGCCCAGGGTGTATGCCCAGACAGCGTTATCAAAGCAGATGGGCTGCACGCCGCGCACGATCTTGTCGCAGTCGATGCCCTTAGCGAGGAGCATCTCGTTGCAAGCGTCCAGAGACTCCAGGCCGTTGGCCTTCAGGCATGCCTCAATTTTCGGCATACGGCGATCCATAGATTCAAAAGTTGCCATGAGTTGTTCCTCCTCTCTTATTCCTCACGCGGGTCAATGTACTTGACAGCGCCCTGCTCCTTGCTGAAGCGGCCGTAAGTACCCACGTTCTTCTCGTAAGCCTCGTTGGGGGTCTTGCCGTGACGGATATCCTCCATCATCTTGCCCAGCTTGACGAACTGATAGCCGATGACCTCATCGTTGGCATCCAGAGCCAGCTTGTTGATGTAGCCCTCGGTCAGCTCCAGGTAACGGACACCCTTGGCCTTGGTGGAGAAGATGGTGCCGGTCATGGAGCGCAGGCCCTTGCCCAGGTCATCCAGACCTGCGCCGATGGGCAGACCGTCCTCAGAGAAAGCGGTCTGGCTGCGGCCGTAGACGATCTGCAGGAACAGCTCGCGCATTGCCACGTTGATGGCATCGCACACCAGGTCGGTGTTCAGAGCTTCCAGAATGGTCTTGCCGGGCAGGATCTCGCCAGCCATAGCAGCGGAATGGGTCATGCCGGAGCAGCCGATGGTCTCCACCAGAGCCTCCTCGATGACACCGTTCTTGATGTTCAGAGACAGCTTGCAGGTGCCCTGCTGGGGTGCACACCAGCCCACACCATGGGTGTAGCCGCTGATGTCCTTGATCTCATAGGCCTTGACCCATGCGCCCTCTTCGGGGATGGGAGCCGGACCATGCTTAGGACCTTTGGTGATCGGGCACATATTCTGTACTTGCTGCGAATAGGTCATAATCATACTCTCCTTTTGACAAATTGATGCCATTGGCAGGGGGTGTCCTGCCGTTTGCATTGACCGGCTGCGCCGCTCTCTTCCGCGCCACGCCGGTACTACCACGCATAATTTTATTATAGAGAACCTTGGCGGAATTTGCAAGACGTTTTGCGGATTTTTTCACAAGCATTTTTAACGGTTATTTACTACTAACTAGCACTTTCACCGCTTTCGCTGCCCAGTTCGTCACATTTCTATCATATTTGTCAAAAGGAATATCTTGCGCTGTCCGGTTCAGTTTTTTCTGGGCGGCTGTTGGGCCCTGACAGGCCGGAGCGCCCAGATGCACACAAAGCCCGCCGCCGCGCCTGCCATGGCCAGCCAGTGCCGCCCGGTGGCAAGACCCCAGAGGTTCGCTGCAAAGGGGAAGGCAAGGCTGCCCACGCTCTGTCCCAGCGCCAGAAAGCCGTAGTTCACCCCGGCGTGGGGCAGGCCGAACAGGTCGGTGGAGAGGGAAGGCAGCACCGCCGCCAGCGCCGAATAACAGAAGGTGAGCCCTGCGTACACAGCCACAACGAGCCACCCCTGTGCGAACAGGAAGGCCGCTGAAAGCCCCAGCGACACGCCGAACAGGATCAGGTCAGTGGGGCGGCGGCCGATCCGGTCGCTGAGCAGAGGCATCAGCAAGCGGCCCGCCGCGCTGCCCACGCTGCCCAGCACCACACTCCACAGGGCAGCGCCCTCGTCCAGGCCCCGCTCCATGCCCAGCTTTAAGATGATGGGGCTGAATAGCAGCACCGCCGGGGTGGAACAGCAGACCGCCCCGGTGCAGAGCCAGTATTGCTTTGTTCTGAGCATCTGCAGCGGGGCAAGGTCGAGGGCCGGGGTGCCCTTTCCCCTGCCCTGCTCCTCGGGTTTCTGCTTTGCCGGGGGCGGGTCGGTGAGCAGAGCGCTGCCCACCAGGCAGATTGGCAGTGTGAGTGCCCCCAGCGCCCAGAACGCCCCCCGGATCCCCTGCACCGGGCCAAAGCCCTTCAGCGCCGTGCGGACGAATCCGGTCAGGAACGCACCGCTCAGGCCCACCGCGCCGCCAATGACCCCCGTGGCAAGGCCCTTGCGCCCGGCGTACCATTTCTGGGCGCAGGACTGGATGGACGGATAGAGAAACGCCGTGCCCAGCCCCGCCGGAATGCTGAACACTGCCCAGAACCATGCGCCCTTCTCCCCGGGCAGGAGGGCCGCCGCAAAGAACCCGCCGCAGAGCAGGCCGGTGCCCCACAGCGCCGCACAGCGCGGGCCTTTTTTATCCTGCAAAAAACCGCCGATGACGCAGCCCACCCCGAACGCTGCGATCAGGATGCCGAACGCATAGCCCGCGCCGTCCTCGGTCAGGCTGAACTCGTCCATCACCGGCTGCTGGAACACGCCCCACGCCGCAGGCAGGCCCGTCAGGATCTGAATGGCTGCCCCCGCCGCCAGGATCGCCCAGGGGTGGCGCGCTGTAAACTGTTTCATCTGTTTTATCACCTCGTTCTGTCAGTGTGCCCTTTTTCATTGACAAAACGGCATGATTCTTTATAATTATAGATACGTTATATCAATATTAACCTCTCAGTCTCGCTTCGCTCGCCAGCTCCCCTAGTAGAGGAGCCTCTGGCGAAACCGGAAACTTTGTGAGGACTGCCAAGGCCTCCCCTATCAGGGGAGGTGGCACGCCGTCAGGCGTGACGGAGGGGTTTAACTTTCAGAAAGAGGAACCAACTATGAAATCACAGGCATTGAAGGGTATGCGCGACTTGCTGCCCGCTGAGCAGACCCTGCGCGACTACATCCAGGGCAAGATCCTGGAGACCTACCGTGCTTCCGGCTTTGAGCGCATCTCCACCCCCATGCTGGAGGATATGGAGAACCTGGACAAATCCGACGGCGGCGACAACCTGAACCTCATCTTCAAGGTGATGAAGCGCGGTGACAAGCTGACCAGCGCGCTGGGATCCGGCGACCCCAAGCAGCTCTCCGACATGGGCCTGCGCTATGATCTGACCCTGCCCCTGAGCCGTTTCTACGCTGCCAACAAGGACAAGCTCCCCCACCCCTTCAAGGTCATCCAGACCGACCGCGTGTTCCGCGCCGAGCGCCCCCAGAAGGGCCGCCTGCGCGAGTTTGTCCAGTGCGACATCGACATTCTGGGCGACGAGAGCCCCAACGCCGAGGTGGAGCTGATCGATGTGACCGCCCGTGCCCTGCTGGGCATCGGCTTTACCGGCTTCACCGTGAACATCAATGACCGCCGCATCCTGCGCGGAATGCTGGAGAGCATGGGCTTTGCCGCCGACACGTTGGACTCTGTCTGCATCACCTTTGACAAGATGGATAAGATCGGTGCCGAGGGCGTGAAGGCCGAGCTGACCGAGAAGCAGCTGCCCGAAGCTGCCATCAACGCGCTGGCCGATTTCATTGCCGCCGGTGATGTGACACTGGAGTCCGTAGCCTCCCGCTGTGCCGACCCCGCCATTGCCGATGACCTGAAGTATGTGCTGGCCACCGCAAAGGCCATGGCCAACGGCCGCTTCGATGTGGCCTACTGCCCCAGCCTGGTGCGCGGCCAGGGCTACTACACCGGCATGGTGTTTGAGATCACCTGCCCGCAGTTCAGCGGTGCAGTGGCTGGCGGCGGCCGCTACGACAACATGATCGGCAAGTTCCTGGGCACCAAGGTGCCCGCCGTGGGCTTCTCCATCGGCTTCGAGCGCGTCTGCGGCATCCTGCTGGAGCAGGGTTATCAGATCCCCGGTGCCAAGCAGAAGATTGCCCTGCTCTACAACAGCGACGTGGACTTCCCCTCCGTGCTGACCAAAGCCGCACAGCTGCGCGACACCTACAACGTCACCGTTCTGCCTCAGGCCAAGAAGCTGGGCAAGCAGCTGGGCCAGCTGGAGGCTTCCGGTTTCGCCGGTGCCGCCTTTATGGACAAGGATGAAGTAAAGATCTTCGCAAAGCAGTAATGGGCGGGCGGCGGGAAGTTTCCCAAAGCAAGTGTCCGCTGGGGTGGGACCCTGTTGCCGCAGGCAATAGGGCGGGCGATGGAATGGCCCGTTTCACTTGCGCGGGAAAGCTTCCCGCCGCCCTTTGCAACAGCATATATAAAGCCCTCTCGGTCGATCGGCCGGGAGGGCTTTGTTTTGTGCGGGTTAATTACAGGTTGTACAGTTCCGTATACTTTTTGGTCAGGTAATCCAGATAGTAGTGTGCGTCGAAGGTGCCGCAGGCGTTTCTGACGACTTCAGCAGGCTCCAGCAGGTGACCGTACTGGTGCACCTTTTCCCGCAGCCAGCCGGTGACAGCGGAGAGATCCCCGTGGGCCACGCCGCCGTACACATCGAATTCCTGCTCCATATTGTGGAGCATCTGGGCACCGTAGGCATTGCCCAGAGCGTAAGACGGGAAGTAGCCGAAGGAGCCGCCCGACCAGTGGCTGTCCTGCAGGCAGCCCTCGCGGTCATTGGGAACCTCCACGCCCAGATACTCCTTGTACAGCTCTGCCCACGCGGCAGGGACCTCCTTTGCCGTCAGGGTGCCCGCAATGAGCTGCTTCTCGATCTCGTACCGCACCATAACGTGCAGACAGTAGGTCAGCTCATCGGACTCGGTGCGGATGAGGCTGGGCTCCACCTTGTTCACGGCGCGGTAGAACTGCTCCGCAGTCACATTTCCCAGCTGTGCGGGGAAGAATTCCTGCACCTTGGGATAGATGGCCCCGATAAAGGCGCGGGAACGGCCGATGAGGTTCTCGTAGAAGCGGGACTGGCTTTCGTGCACGCCCATGGACACACCGCCTGTCAGGCAGGTGTACTGCAGGTCATCCCGGATGCCCAGCTCATACAGGGCATGGCCGCCCTCGTGGAGAACGGAGTACATCGAGGAGGCCACATTGTGCAGGTCGTAGTTGGTGGTGATGCGGACATCCTTGTTGTTGAACTCCAGCGTAAAGGGATGTTCGGTCTCACCCAAGCCGCAGTGGCCCCGGTCAAGGCCCATGACCTCCATGAGATAGTCCGCAAACGCCTTCTGCTGCTCGACCGGATATTCCAGATGCAGGAAGCTGTCATCGATCTGGGGCTTCTCGCCGATGGCCCGGATGAGGGGCACCAGGCCCTTGCGCAGGGTGTCAAAGAACACGTCCAGCTGTTGGGTGTCCACGCCCCGCTCATACTCGTTCAGCAGGGCATCGTAGGGCGCTTTTTCCGCATCATAATAGCCCGCGAACTTCCGGTTATACTCCACCAGCTCCTGCAGGATGGGGCAGAAGGAGGCAAAGTCGTTTTCTTCCTTTGCCTTGTGCCAGACATCACTGGCGCGGTTGGTCAGCTCGCTGTATGCCATATACTCCTCGGCGGGGATGCGGGTGAGCTGCCGGCAGCTGCGGCGCAGCTCCTCCACCTCGCGGCGGTGGAGGGTGTCCAGCGTCTCCCGCCGGGCATAGAGCTCCTCCACCAGTGCAAGGGTCTCGGGGGCGGTCATCAGCTTCTGCAGTTCACCGGCCAGAATGCTCAGAGCCACACCCCGGCCCTCAGCCGTGTTCTTGGGGGCCACGGTCACAGCGTCCAGATACAGGCTGTTGGAGGCGCAGTTGTAGGCGTACAGCTTCTTCTGCAGGGTCTCCAGCGCCCGCAGCTTCTCATTTTGTTCCATTGGGTGTTTCTCCTTTTTCAGTTTTTGGTGGGAAATGCCGGGTCATTCCAGAAAAAGCGCCTCCGGGCCACCGGGTCCGGGTCCGGGATCTCAAACGTATAGCGCTCCGTTGCATTGATGACCGTGGTCTGGCCGTGGGTGCACACCCGGGGCAGGTTGGCATTATAGCTCAGGTGGACATGCCCGTGCACGAACCACTTGGGCTGGTACTCCTCCAGCAGGTCGTTGAAGCAGGCAAAGCCCTTGTGGGCCCGGTCATCGCCATCGTTCAGGCCGGCCGCCGGGGAATGGGTCAGCAGCAGGTCGATGCCGCCCGCCCGGTGGGCCTTGAACCAGAGCCGCCGCATCCGGCGGCGCATTTCCTTCTCCGTGTACTGGAAGGTCTCCTCGCAGTTGTAGCGGATGCTGCCGCCCAGCCCCATGATACGCAGCCCTTTCCAGACATACACCTGATCGTCCACACAGATGCAGCCGCCCGGCTCGCCCTCTGTGCGGTAGGAGCCATCGTGGTTGCCATGGACATACAAAATGGGGGCCGCTGTAAAATTTGTTATATATTCGAGGTATTTTTTTGGCAGATCCCCGCAGGAGAGGATCAGATCGACCCCGGCCAGGCGTTCCCGGGTGCAATAGTCCCACAGCGCCTTGGAGGGGGTATCGGAAATTGCAAGTATCTTCACGTCCGCAACACTCCGTTCTGTTGAGCTTTTTACAGCGTCGTCTCTTTCAGGCTGCTCAGGCCGTTGATCTCCAGCAGGCCCAGCGTTCTGACATCCAGCTGATCGTACCGGGGCAGGCTGCCCTCCACGCACTCGCCCAGCCAGTCCATCTCCATCAGTTCCTTGGGGGTGTAGGTATCTGCAGTGGGTGCCTTGGGGATATGCCCCTGCGCAAAGATGCCCGCAGGGAAGATGGGGAACTCGTTGGCCGCAAGGTTCTTTTCCAGTAGGTCGAGCAGCTGCTGCGTGCCCTTGGGCAGGGTCTCGTAGTAATCCAGCCGCTCCGCGTCACTGTGGAAGCCCCACCAGTAGTTGATGGCCTTGCCGCTGGAACCGCTGTCCCAGGTGCCCTCGAAGATGGAGCGGATGATGCCGATATAGAACACTTCCCACTTCCAGACCGGCAGCGCCACCGGCTGGATGCTGCCATCCGGCATCCGGCGGCACAGGCCGTATTCCCTGGCGCTGCCGGTGGGCTCAAAGGGACTGCAGGCGTAGAACAGCTCGATATCCGGGCAGTCGGAGAAATCCAGCGGTTTCCCCGGCTCCTGCAGGCAGGCCCAGCGCAGCAGGATATGGCTGTTGGGCCGCACGGTGCGCAGGCCCCGGGCAAAGGCATTGACGGCCGCAGGCACACCATAAACGGGGTTGGCCGCCACATAGCCCACCCGGTCGGTCAGATTCAGGATGCCCGCCAGCATTCCCAGCAGGTAGTTGGCCTCATAGGTGCGGGGGTAATAGGTGCGCACCAGCGGATGGGGCGCGTTCAGGCAGCAGTTCAGGAACCGGGTCTTGGGGTGCTGGGCCGCTACCTTGAGGCAGGCGGGCCGCATCCGGATACTGGTGGTGAACACCACATCCGCGTTGTCGTGGGCCACCTCTTCCATGATCTGCTCCGCGTCCACCTCGGGGGAGACATTTTCCCGGTTGGTGATGACGAGCCGGTCCGGGAATGCCTTTTTCAGGGCCTCGATCCCCTTTTCGTGGCCCCGCACCCAGGCGCTGTTCTTGGCATCGTACTCGTGCAGGAACACCACCTTGAGCTGGCTGGGCTTGCTGAAGATGTTCAGCTTGTTCAGCAGCGGCTCACTGCCGGGCTTTGGCTCCAGCGAAAGCTCCACGGCGTGGGGCTCCGTCAGGATCTTGATCTCATCCCACAGCTTGGCCAGGTTTTCCCGCACCTGGCTGGGGGTGGACTGGCAGGCATCCGAATACCGGTAGACCGAGAGATACACCAGCAGCGCGTCGCCCGGGGTCAGCTCCAGGGCGGAGCCGCCCAGCGCATAGAACTGCTGGCTGAACATGGTATACAGGGCCGAGAAGTTCAGCCGGTCGTCATCCGACCATACCTCGCTGGCGGCCTTGCAGACCAGCGTCTGCAGCTTTGCATAGCCGCCCAGCCGGGAGAACTGGACATTGTTGATCTTGCTCAGCTTATAAAAATCAAGAAACTCGTAGTAGATTTTGTTTTCCAGCGTGTCGTTCCGGGCCGGAACAAGCCGGGTGACCGTGCCCGGAATGGTGACCGCCTCGTAGTATTTGAGGACAGACACCCGCTTGTTGCCCTCCTGCACATAGAACTTGTTCAGGTATTCGTAGGCAATGATGGGGGTGTGGATGCCCTCCTCCAGATGGGCCTCGCAGAGATTCGACCACTTGACGGCAAACTCGGTGTCCTCTTCCAGCAGGGGCATAAAGTTGGCCGCAAAGGCTGTGTGCCGTCCGCTGGTCTTGGTGCCCACAATGCTCTCGGCGGGGATATCCACCAGCCCCAGCGGCTCCTGGGCAACGATGTTCACCCCGTTCAGGATCTCATCCAGCACCGCAAGGTACGGCGACTGGCCGCGCGCCACGCAGGCACGGTAGGCACGCTGGCCCGCGCGCAGGGCGCTTCTATAATCTTCTAGCATGGCCATAGCAGAACTCCCTTCTTCAATGGCTCCTGTTTTCCTTTCCCGGCCCGCGCCGCCGTGTTTGCGGCACAGGTCCAAGAACAGTATAACATGAAATTCGGATTTATGGGAGACTTTCTCCGGCAAAGGTGTTGATTTACAGAAATTTTTCAGGTACGATAAATAGGAAACCATATTTGTGAGGTACATTTTCATGCAGACTGAACAGCTGCCCCGCCTGGAAGCGGGGGAATACCCCGGCGGCATCTGGTACTACGAGCCCCACACCTACCTGCCCTACCGCTATGTGCTGGGCCGGGTGGGCAGGCACCCGCTGGTATGCATCGGCATCAACCCCAGCACCGCCCAGCCCGGCGCGCTGGACCCTACCTTAAAGAGTGTGGAGTGGCTGGCCAACGCCAA
>OLCI01000130.1_pt1 | contig 23666 bp, 19 predicted proteins | sample 1607561 | NCBI WGS metagenome assembly OLCI01 (sample SAMN02674605, study PRJEB24791) | human gut metagenome, SKBSTL067 | isolation source: stool | host: Homo sapiens | place: USA
GCGACATCCTCGAGACCATCGAGATGTTCACGCAGGACAATCTGGACGTGCGCACGGTCACCATGGGCATCAGCCTGCTGGACTGCATTGATCCGGACCCGAAGAAGGCCTGCGAAAAGATTTACAACAAGATCACCACCAAGGCAGCCGATCTGGTGCCCGCTGTGGAGCATATCAGCGCCGAGTACGGCATTCCCATCATCAACAAGCGGATCAGCGTCACCCCCATTGCCATGCTGCTGGGTGCCTGCCCCGATGCAGACCCCGTGGACTTTGCCAAGGCACTGGATGCCGCAGGCAAAAAGGTGGGCGTGAACTTTGTGGGCGGCTACACCGCCCTTGTGCACAAGGGCTTCTCGGCCGGTGACCGCCGCCTGATCGAGTCCATCCCCCGCGCACTGGCCGAGACCGACATCGTGTGCAGCTCGGTGAATATCGGTGCCACCAAGGCGGGCCTGAACATGGATGCCATCAAGCTGATGGGCGAAGCCGTGAAGAAGGCCAGCGAGCTGACCGCCGACCGCCAGTGCATCGGCGCGGCAAAGCTGGTGGTATTCTGCAACGCACCCGAGGACAATCCCTTCATGGCCGGTGCATTCCACGGCCCCGGCGAGCCCGACTGTGAGATCCACGTCGGCGTTTCCGGCCCCGGCGCTGTGCGTGCCGCGCTGGCAAAGCTGCCCAAGGATGCTCCCATCGACGAGGTGGCGGAGCTGGTCAAGCGCACCGCCTTCAAGATCACCCGCGTGGGCCAGCTGGTGGCCAATCTGGCCTCCAAGGCTCTGGGCGTGCCCGCGGGCATCATCGACCTTTCGCTGGCCCCCACCCCTGCTGTGGGCGACAGTGTGGCCAACATTCTGGAAGAGATGGGCCTTGAGACCTGCGGCTGCTGCGGCACCACAGCCTGCCTGGCCCTGCTGAACGATGCTGTGAAGAAGGGCGGCGTAATGGCCTCCAACCATGTGGGCGGCCTCTCCGGTGCCTTTATCCCCGTCAGCGAGGACGACGGCATGATTCACGCCGCCGAGTGCGGCTGCCTGACCATCGAAAAGCTGGAAGCCATGACAGCTGTCTGCTCGGTGGGCATCGATATGGTCATCATCCCCGGCGATACCACCCCCGCTGTCATCAGCGCCCTGATCGCCGACGAAGCCGCCATTGGCATGGTGAACAGCAAGACCACCGCTGTCCGCGTCATTCCCGCCATCGGCCGCAAGGCAGGCGAGATCCTGGATTTCGGCGGTCTGCTGGGCTATGGCCCCATCATGCCGGTGAATCAGCGTGACCCCTCGGTGTTCATCAACCGCGGCGGCCGCCTGCCGGCTCCCATGCAGTCCCTGAAGAACTAAAAGGAACAACCCTCTCAGTCAATGCTTCGCATTGCCAAGGGCTCCCCCGAAGGGGGAGCCCTTGGCATTACAGTCAGGCTTCACTGCAAAAATCAAGTATCAGAATAAAATGTGTCAAACAGGCCCATTCTCTGGTTATCATTTCCAGAAAAGGGGCCTGTTTTTTATGCTGCCATTCTTTGCCCGCACGCTCACCCGCCGTGAGATGGCGCTGGGGTGCGCCGTGCTTTCCCTTGCGCTGCTTCTGAGCACCCTGCCTGCTGCCCTGCGCTGGGGGCAGGCACAGCTGGACACCGGGGCTCTCCTCTGCGCCGACACCCTGCGCTTCCACATCCGGGCCGACAGCGATTCCCCTGCCGACCAGACCGCCAAGCTCGCCGTGCGGGATGCTGTTCTGGCCTACGCCGATGTCCACTGCACCGCACAGGACAAGCCTGCCGCCCTGCGCTGGGCGGCAGAGAACCTGCCCGCACTGGAGCTGACGGCCCGGGCCGTGCTGGCAAGGCGGGGAATCTTTTCCACCGTTACGGTACAGCTGGTGGAAATGTACTTTGATACCACCCGCTATTCCACCGGCATCCTGCCCGCCGGGCGGTATCTGGCTCTGCGCATCGACCTGGGCGGCAACGCCCGCCACGGCAAAAACTGGTGGTGCGTGCTCTACCCGGGCCTGTGCCGCTCTGCCTGCGGCACCTACACCCTGCCGGAGGAAAACGATCTGGTGTGTGGGTCGTATGTGGTGCGGTTCAAGTGTGTGGAGTGGTGGCAGCGGGTGACGGCAAGCCGGGAGGATAAGGTGCTGGTCGAAACAGCCTCGCCCTCTCAGGCGCGAAGCAAAGACGGAGAGGGCAAAAACGCTATGGCACACCTCCCCACAGCGCTGCATACGCTGTCGTGGAAGGAGTGTGACCACAATGGCGATCCCCGCTTATTATTCGTTGATCCAAAAGGGCTCCTACGGCCCGGACGAAGCCCTGGTGCAGACCTGGCTGAACGGCGTGCGTGACCAGTGCAGCTATTACCCCGCACTGACCATAGACGGCCGCTTTGGCACCAGGAGCGAAAACGCCGTGAAAGAATTCCAGCTCCGGAACAATATGAATATGGACGGCAAAGTCGGGGCAAACACCTGGAATGTCCTCTACGCAAAGTACACCGCAAAACACGGGCTGGCGGTGCCCTATCCCGGCATCGTGATGCGCACCGGCATGTCCGGCGGCACCATCCGGCTCATCCAGCAGAAGCTCAACACGCTGGGGGAGAAGATCAGCACGGACGGAAAGTTCGGCTCCCGGACTGCCGCCGCTGTTCAGCGGTTCCAGCGCCACAACGGCCTGAACGCTGACGGTGCTGTGGGTAAGGCAACCTGGGAGAAGCTGTTCCCCGCTAGTTAAAAATTTCAATCGGCTCCGGGCAAAAATGCGGTTAAGAGATCTTCACGCCGACAGGCGGGAATCTCCAGCATTTTTGTTCGGAGCCCTCTGCTTTGGGGTTACTAGGGGCGAGCAGCCCCTAGTTCGTGCCTCCCGCGCTTCGAAAGTAGCGGGTGCTTTTCTGGTTCTCTTTTGGCACGCAAAAGAGAACATTCCGTGGTATAATAGAGCCATCCTTTTAGAAAGGGGGCTTCCCCATGCGTTTTCTCCACCTCTCTGACCTGCACCTGGGCAAACGGGTCTGTGAGTTCTCCATGCTGGACGACCAGCGCTATATTTTAGAGCAGATCTTATCCCTGCTCGATTCCCACCCTGTGGATGCCGTGCTGCTGGCCGGTGACCTGTACGACAAACCCGTGCCGCCTGCCGAGGCGGTCCGTCTGCTGGACTGGTTCCTCACCGAGCTTTCCCACCGGGAGCTGCCGGTGTTCGCCATCTCGGGCAACCACGATTCCGCCGACCGTGTGGCCTTTGGCTCTGCCCTGCTGGCCGAAAGCAGGGTCTACGTCTCGCCGGTGTTTTCCGGGCCGCCGGAGCCCATCACCCTCACCGACGCACACGGCCCGGTCGATCTGTACTTACTGCCCTTTTTGAAGCCCGCTATGGTGCGGCACGTCTGGCCGGACGCGCCCATTGAGAGCTACAACGATGCCCTTGCCTGCGTGCTGGATCACTGTTCGCTTGACCCGGCCCGCCGCAGTGTGCTGGTGGCACATCAGTTCGTGGCAGGAGCTGCCTCCTGCGAGAGCGAGGAGCCCAGCGTGGGCGGCATCGACTGGGTGGATGCCGCCCTGTTCGACAAGTTCGACTATGTGGCGCTGGGGCATCTGCACAGCCCCCAGAAGGTGGGCCGGGATACCCTGCGCTACTGCGGAACGCCGCTGAAGTATTCCTTCTCGGAGGCCAGCCAGCACAAGAGCGTGACCTTTGTGGATCTGGGCGAAAAGGGCAGCGTGGCCATTGCCGCCGAACCGCTGGTGCCCCGGCACGATCTGCGGGAGCTGCGCGGCAGCTATATGGAGCTGACCGACCGCCGCAATTACGAGGGCACCGCCGTGGACGACTACCTGCACATCACCCTGACCGATGAGCAGGACATCCCCGAGGCACTGGCTCGCCTGCGGGTCATCTACCCCAACCTGATGCGGCTGGATTACGACAACCGCCGCACACAGACCCGGCAGGAGCTGGATGCCCCTGCAAAGGCCGAACAGAAAACACCGCTGGAGCACTTTGCGAATTTTTACCAGCTGCAGAACAACCAGCCCCTGACCCATGAGCAGGCGGCATTCTGCCAGCAGCTCATTGAAAGCATCTGGAAGGAGGAGGACGCATGAGACCGCTCAAGCTGACCCTCTCGGCCTTTGGCCCCTATGCAGGCACCACCACCCTGCCGCTGGAGCAATTGGGCAGAGGCGGGCTCTACCTCGTCACCGGTGACACCGGCGCGGGCAAGACCACCCTGTTCGATGCCATCACCTACGCCCTGTATGATCATTCCAGCGGCGGCGTGCGGGATGGGGCCATGCTCCGCAGCAAATATGCAGACCCCGGCACCCCCACCTTTGTGGAGCTGGAATTTGAGGTGCGGGGGCAGCGGTACACCGTCCGGCGCAACCCGGAGTATCTGCGCCCCAAGGCCCGGGGCGAGGGATTCACCACTGAAAAGGCGGATGCCGCCCTGACCTATGCCGACGGCCGCCCGCCTGTGACCAAAGCCAAGGAGGTGACTGCCGCTGTCATTGATATCATCGGACTGGACTACAACCAGTTTTCCCAGATCGCCATGATCGCGCAGGGGCAGTTCACCCGGCTGCTCAATGCCACCACCGAGGAGCGGAGCAAGATCTTCCGGAAGCTGTTCCGCACCCAGCGCTACCAGAAGCTGCAGGAAGCGCTGGCCGAGGAAAACTCCGCCCTCACAGCCCGACGCACCGCCCTGAATGCAAAGCTGGACGCAGTGCTTGCGGGCATCTCGTATGATGCCGCAGACCCGGAGGCAGAAGCACTGGGGGCACTTTCAGCGCAGATGCCGCCGGATGCAGTGACCACCCTGCTGGAGGGGCTGACCGCCCGGCAGGAAGCCGCCGCCGCACAGGCCGCAGACGCGCTGGCTGCGCTGGACAGGCAATTGAGCACGTTACAGACCACGCTGGGCGCGGCAGAGCAGGCAGAGCGCCAGCGGCAGGAGGTTGCCGGAGAGCTGGCCAAGGCCCGAAGCACCGCCCAGCTGGAATCCGCCAAGGCCAGCACCCGGCGCAAAACACTGGAAGCGCTGGATGCGGCACTCACGGCCTCTGAAGCAGAGCTTGCCGCTCTGGCCGATGCTGACACCCGCCGGGTAGAGTTGGAGGCAGAAGCGGCCCGTCTTGCCCAGCGGGAAACCGCGCTGAACGAGCTGGCCCGGAGCCTGACAGAGTGCCAGCACCGGAACACAGCCGCACGCACCGCGCAGGAGGCCTACCGGCAGGCGGCGGGCAGACAGACCGAGGCCCATTCTGCCCGGGACACGCTGGAGCGTGCTTTTCTGGATGCGCAGGCGGGTCTGCTGGCTCAGACGCTGGAAGATGGAGCCGCCTGCCCTGTCTGTGGCAGCACCCACCACCCGGCCAAAGCCCACCTGCCCCGCACCGCCCCCACCGAAGTGCAGGTGAACCAAGCCAAGCAGGCCGCCGCCCAGGCCGACAGCGCCGCACAGGAGGCCAGTGCCGCCGCGCGGGAAGCACTGACGCGGGAGCAGGAGGGCCGCGCCCAGCTGCGGAAGGATGCCGAAGCGCTCCTGCCTGAGCGGTTCACTTCGCCCGAGGGGCCGGTGCCCCTGACCGTGAGCCTGCTCAAGACTGCGCTGGCCGAGGAGAATGATGCTCTGCACACCGCACAGGCTGACCTGAAGCAGCGCCAGACCAAAAACCATACCGACTGCCGCCGCAAAAAAGAACTGGAAGCCCAGCGCAAAGCACAGGCAGAACAGCGCACCGCTCTGGAAGCACAGGTGACGGCAGCCCAGCAGGCTGCTGCCGCCGCCCAGGCTGCGGTGCAGACACTGGAAGCCCGGCAGGCTGCGGAGCAGATCGCGCAGCCCCAGATGATCGCAGCGCTCAAGGCAGAGCAGAACGAGCTGCTGGCCCGGCGCAAAGCCCTTGCCGCACAGGAGAAAGACCTGAACGCCCGGCTGCTCCCCAACCGGAGGGCGCTGGCCGATCACCGGAAGCTTTCCGACCAGCGGGACGCGCTGGATGCCCGCTGGCAGTGGGTAAACGCACTGGCCTCCACGGCAGGCGGCACCTTGAGCAGCAAGCAGAAGATCCGGCTGGAGGCCTACATCCAGATGAATTACCTCGACCGCATCCTTGTCCACGCCAACACCCGCCTGATGCAGATGACGGCGGGCCAGTACGAGCTGGAGCGCATCGGTGCCGAGAACCAGCGCAGCCAATCGGGCCTTGACCTGGGAGTCATCGACCACTACAACGGCACCCGCCGCAGTGTCAAGACCCTGTCCGGCGGCGAGAGCTTTAAGGCCTCGCTGGCGCTGGCCCTGGGTCTTTCCGATGAAGTCCAGAGCACCGCGGGCGGCATCCGGCTGGACACCCTCTTCCTCGATGAGGGCTTCGGCTCGCTGGATGAGGAATCGCTGGAGCAGGCCATCCGGGTGCTCTCCGGCCTGACCGAAGGCGACCGGCTGGTGGGCATCATCTCCCATGTCGCCGCCCTGAAGGACCGCATCGACCGGCAGGTGGTCGTGCATAAGGAGCGGAGCGGGGGCAGCTGGGTGGAGATTGTGACGTAACCCCACCGACAAAGCCTATCGGCTTTGCCACCTCCCCTGGTAGGGGAGGCCTTGGCAGAGCGGTTCAGCCTGCGCACAAAGGGGAACTCACCAAACTCCATGCAACGCCAGAGGCCCCACTACTAGGGGGGCTGGCAATGCGAAGCATTGACTGAGGGGTTTCACCCCTTTCCCGCATAAACGACCACACCTCCGCACACATTAAGTGCGGAGGTGTTTCTTATGTCCCACAAGCAAAAGCATGTCGGCCCCACATCCAGCCGGGTGAGCCCGCCGCTGGGGGCGCTGCCCAGCCAGCCGGACAGCCCGGAGGTGCAGCTGCCGCCGCCGGAACCGGATCTGCCGCCGATCCAGGCGGTCCCCATGACGGACGGCACACCGGCAGCCTGTATGCAGAAAAACGCCAAGGAATTTCTGGCAGGAAATACACCCGGAGTAATGGCGCAGTATGCCCCCGGGCTGTTCAGCACGGAGCAGAAGCGAAACAGCCGCCAGCCCGCACCGGATGACCCGGAGGCGGTAAAAGAACTGGTTCGCCTGCGGGAAGAGGAGCCTTATGGTTGACCCCCTCCGTCACACCCTGCGCGCCAGTTTCCCCGGCGGGGGAGCCTTTGGCAGGACGTTCCGTTTTGCGGATATCACATCCGGCTCCTGCAAGTAAATTTAAAATTTTCAAATTATTTTCCAATTACCTGTTGAAATCTTCGCCGCGTTCTTATATTATGATAACAAACAAAGCAAAGGCAGGTAAGGAAACATGGCAGAAATCAAATACGAAGTGGTCCAGCGCATTGCAGTGCTGTCTCAGCGGCCCCGCGGCTGGGAGCGCCAGCTCAACCTCATCAGCTGGAATGACGGCGAACCCAAGTACGACATCCGTGATTGGTCCCCGGACGGTACCCGCATGGGCAAGGGCATTTCCCTGAGCGGCGAAGAGCTGGCCATCCTCAAGGGCATTCTGGAAGATCTGGAGCTGTAAGATGGACTACCGCGAGGAGTTTTTGCAGATCTGGCACCAGCATGTCTCCCGCCCGGGCAGCGAAAAGCTGCTGGACTGGCTGGACAACAAGACGGATTTCTTCTCGGCTCCGGCCTCCACCCGGTTCCACGGGGCCTGTGACGGCGGCCTGTGTATGCACAGCCTGAACGTCTACCATGCCCTCCACGACGGCTTTTTCACCGAGGGCGAGAGTGAGGAGAGCTATGCCATCTGTGCTCTGCTGCACGATCTGTGCAAGGCCAACTACTACAAAAAGGGCACCCGCAATGTAAAGAACGATGCCACCGGCCAGTGGGAAAAGGTGCCCAGCTACAGCGTGGAGGATCTGTTCCCCTATGGCCACGGCGAAAAGAGCGTGTTCCTGATCGAGCGGTTTATGAAGCTGAAGGTCGAGGAAGCGGTAGCCATCCGCTGGCACATGGGCGGCTTTGACGATGCGGCCAAGGGCGGCTGCTTCGCCATCTCGGAAGCCTACGACAAATACCCGCTTGCCGTCAAGCTCCACATTGCCGACCTGAAGGCCACCTACCTCATGGAACACCGCACCAGCGCCGTGCGGTAACATCCCCAAGACGCAAAAAAGACGATGCACAGCGTTTGTGCATCGTCTTTTTGTTACACAGTCATTAAGCTTTCCAGCTGATGTACCAGATCCACCGCCTGATGGTCGAGTGCCGTGGTGGGCTTCCAGTCCGGCTGCGCAAAGGGGCGGCGTTCTTCCTCCGGTTCCGGCGGTGCGGCCTGCGGGGCAGGCTCCTGCTCCGGTACAGCATCCGGCTGGGGCTGCTCTGCCTTGGGGGCATCCGCCGCCGGGTGGAACACGATCACCGGTAAGCCGGGCTGTTCCAGCACCTTGGGCTGCGGGGGCACGGGCGGCAGCAGGCTGTTTGCCCGCGCCTGCTCACACAGAGCTTCCAGCTCGGCGTTCTCCTGCCGCAGTGCCACCATCTCCCGCTCACAGGCGTAAAGCCGGGTCTGGTAACGGCGGATCTCCGCATTGGCAGCGGCAAGACGGCGGTTCAACAGCTCCGCCTGAGCGGGCTGGCTCGGGAGCCGTCTCCCGGTTTCCGGTTCGACCTGCGCCATCGTTTCCTCCACTTCCTGCACCCTGCGCAGAGCGCGGCGGTATTCACGGGCAGCGGCGGCACAATAACTCTCCACACAGCGCAGCACACTGGTCCTGCGGCAGCTCAGCCATTCGGTGCGCAGCCAGATGTCGTTTGGTACCATCTCTGCTCCTCCCGCTCACGCGCGCAAGAGACCACGCCCCCTCCCGGGCGGTTCACACTGTAACTTACAAACTTACTTGCGCTTATTCAGGATCGCCAGCAGCTCATCGTAGTAACGGTTGTCGCTGCTCTCTTCCTCCACCGGCTTTGCAGCGCTGTTTGCGGCGGCAGCAGGCTGCTGCTTTGCGGCACCCGCGCCGGACACATCAGAGCTGAACACTGCGCTGGGGGTGGAAGCACCGGCACCGGCGGCGTTGTTCAGGCTGCTGCGCAGGCCATCGGCAGCCTTGTTGTCAAAGCCGGTGGCCACAACGGTAACGCGCATCTCATCGGACAGGTTCTCATCGAACGCAGTACCCCAGATGATGTTTGCATCAGGGTGAGCGCTCTGGGTGATGAGGCCGGCAGCGGTCTCGACATCCTCCAGGCCGATATCGGGGCTGGAGGTGATGTTGATGATCACGCCGTGTGCACCGGCAATGCTGGTTTCCAGCAGCGGAGAGGAAATTGCAGCCTTGGCGGCGTTCTCTGCCTTACCTGCGCCCTTGGCGCTGCCCACGCCCATGTGGGCGTAACCGGCATCCTTCATAATGGAGCGCACGTCGGCGAAGTCCAGGTTGATGAAGGCAGGCACATTGATCAGAGCAGAGATGGATTCCACGCCCTGACGCAGCACATTATCGGCGGCCTGGAAGGCGTTCATCAGGGTGATCTTTTCCTGGCTGATCATCTTCAGGCGCTCGTTCGGGATAACGATCAGGCTGTCAACGTGCATGAGCAGGTTTGCAATGCCCTGCTCTGCCAGGCCCATCTTGCGCTTGCCCTCAAAGGAGAAGGGCTTGGTGACGATGCCCACGGTCAGGATGCCCAGATCATGCGCCACCTCAGCCACAACGGGAGCCGCACCCGTGCCGGTACCGCCGCCCATACCGGCGGTGATAAAGACCATCTGGGAGCCCTTCAGGGCATTTGCAATCTCGTCCTTGCTTTCCTCGGCAGCACGCTGGCCGATCTCGGGATCAGCGCCCGCGCCGCGGCCCTTGGTGAGCTTGGAGCCCAGCTGCACCTTGGTGGCAGCATGGTTCTTGGCCAGCGCCTGCTGGTCGGTGTTCATCGCAATAAATTCTACGCCCTGCAGACCGTCGCTGACCATGCGGTTGACGGCGTTGCCGCCGCCGCCGCCCACGCCGATGACCTTTATCGTCGTTACGTTTTCGTCCATTTCTTCGTCGAGCATGAGTGCCATATCATTGTCCTCCATCGGATTTTATCGTGACCCGCGCCTGCGCGCGCGGGATTATACGCATACTGAAGCTACTATATAACAGTATCGTATCATCTTTTGGCCCCGAATGCAAGATAAATCTGCTTTTTCGATGGTATTTTTTTCACAGCGGCGTCAAGGGGCGGCATTTCTCTGCCAATTCGTCCCCCTAAAGAGGCCAGAACTTCCCACAGGCCGGCATAGCCCCGGTCGATATGCGCCGGGTGGGTGATGACCGTGGTTCCCCGGGCCGCAAGCCCCGCCAGCACCAGTGCCGCCCCGCCCCGCAGGTCGGGGGCCTCCACCACGGTGCCGCACAAATGGCCGCCCGGCGCAATGGTCAGCACCCTGCCCGCCGTTTCGGCCTGTGCGCCCAGGCGGCAAAAACCCTCGGCACAGCCGAACCGGCGCTCAAAGATCACGTCCTCGATGCTGCTCTCACTGTCGGCACAGAGCATTGCCGCCGCCAGCAGCGGGGCAGCATCGGTGGCAAGGGCCGGATAGGCTCCGGTAAACACCCGACCTGCCCCGTGCAGCCGCCCAAAGCGGGAAATTCGCACCGTATCCCCTGCCGGTTCCACCCGGCACCCCATTTGTCCCAGAATTTCCAGCACCGGCGCATAGAGCGCAGGGGCGCAGCCGGTCAATTCCACCCGGCCGCCCGCCGCCGCACAGCCGCAGGCCAGCGTGGAAGCAAAAATACGGTCGGGCAGGGGCGAAAAACAACACCCGGAAAGCCCCCGCCGCCCTTCGATGCGGATCGTGGAGCTGCCTGCCCCCTCGATGCAGCCGCCGCACCGGTTCAGAAAAGCGGCAAGGTCGGTGATCTCCGGTTCCCGGGCCGCTCCCCGCAGGATGGTCCTGCCTCTGGCACAGGCAGCGGCCAGCAGAAGCGTCTCGGTGGCTCCCACGCTGGGGAAGCGCAGGGTGATCTCGGCCCCGTGCAGGCCGGAGGGAGCCGTCAGCACCAGCCGCCCCTCCCCCGCTTCCAGCTCCACCGCCCCCATTTTTGCCAGCCCCGCCAGATGCAGGTCGATGGGCCGGGCCCCGATGCGGCAGCCGCCGGGCAGGCTGGTCTCGGCGCGGCCCAGCCTTGCCAGCAGCGGCGCGCAGAACAAAATGGAGGCCCGCATTTGTCCCGCTGTTTGCCCCGGCAGGGTGCTGTTGGCAGGCGGGCCGGAGAGTACTGCATCACTGCCCTCCCACCGGGCGGCACAGCCCACACCCCGCAAAAGCGCCATGCAGTGTTCCACGTCCGCAAGGCGGGGCACAGCCTGGAGCCGCACCTCTCCCGTGCAGAGCAGCGATGCCACAAAAAGCGGCAGAACGCTGTTTTTTGCAGCCGGAATTTTTACGCTTCCGTTCAGTGGGCGGCCCCCTGTCACCACGATCCGTTCCTCCATGTCCGTGCCCCCATTCCGCAAAAGATACCCCACCGTATGCAAAACAGGGCCGGAGTGTGAGGCGGACAAGTTTGTTTGGTCATTTATAGCATCCTCGCCCTCTCAGGCGCTTCGCGCCAGCACCGGGTTGCGGCTCCCAGCATCCGCTTCGCGCAAACCCTTGCGCTTGCGTCCTGCTGGCCGCGGCCCCAACAACTCCTCCCTCATTCCGCCGCAGGCGGTGGTCGTCGTCGTTGCTCCCAAAGGGAGAGCCTTTGGCAATTCAACTTTATGTTTTCTATTCCGTCAGGTCTCACCTCTTGATACGGATAGGACAATACCCATCTCTCCCAACAACATCATCAGGCTCGTTCCTCCGGAGGAGAAAAAGGGCAGGCTGATGCCGGTGTTGGGGATGGTATTGGTGACCACGGCCACATTGAGGACAGCCTGCAGGGCCACCTGCACGGTAAAGCCCACCACCAGCAGCGCCCCAAAACGGTCGGGAGCATGGGCGGCAATGGTAATGCCCCGCCAGAGCAGCAGCACGAACAGCAGCACCACGGCGCAGGCCCCCACAAAGCCCAGTTCCTCGCAGACGATGGAGAAGATGAAGTCGTTCTGGGGTTCGGGCACAAACAGATGCTTCTGGCGGCTGTTCCCCAGCCCCAGCCCGGTGGCCCCGCCTGAACCGATGGCGTACAGGCTCTGGATGGTCTGGTGGCCATCCCCCAGCGGGTCAGCAAAAGGGTCCTGCCAGGAGCGCAGGCGGTCGGCAGCGTAGGGCACAAGGTCCGGCATAACGACCACCGCCGCCCCGATGGCGGCCGCCCCGCCCACACCCGCCAGCACAAACCACCGCAGACCTGTGCCGCCCACGAACATCAGCACTGCCCCGATGCCCAGGATCAGCAAAGTGCCCGAAAGATGGGGTTCCAGCAGCATCAGCGCCGCCACCACCCCCAGCACCAGCACAAAGGGCAGCACCCCCACCGTAAAGCTGCGCATCCTGTCATGGTTCAGCGAGATGATGTGCGAAAACACCAGCACCACCGCAAATTTTGCGATCTCGCTTGGCTGCAGGGTACCCACCCCCGGCAGCACCAGCCACCGTTTGCAGCCGTTGTATTCCGGCATAAAAAGCACCACCACAAGCAGCACCAGCGAGACCCCCAGCAGCGGCCAGGCCAATTTGTGGAAGATGTGATAGTCCACCCGGCTGGCCATCCACAGCCCCGCAATGCCCATGGCAGCGTAGAGCAGCTGGGGGCGCAGGTAGGCAAAGGCATCGCCCCGCCGGTAAAGGGCCACCGCCCCCGACGCACTGCCCAGCATCACCAGCCCGAACCCCACCAGCGTGAGTACCAGCACCAAAAACGGCAGGTCCATGGCCGGCAGCGGCCGCAGCGGTGCCTTGTGCCGCCCGCCCCGCGGCAGTGCCGCAGCTTCTTTCATCTCGTCACCCCCAGTTTTACTATTGTACGCCATGCTGCTGTTGGCTATACGGATATTATCGTGACGTTGTGCATATCTTGTACACTAGCTCACCCTCTCAGGCGCTTTGCGCCAGCTCCCCCAAAGGGGGAGCTTTTGACAAAATCATAAACTTTGTATCGAATGCCAAGGCCTCTCCCTTCGGGAGAGGTGGCATCGCGTCAGCGATGACGGAGAGGGTGAGCCCGTTAAAGGGGGTGACATCATGCCCAAAGTTCTCCGCACCCTGCCCGAGCGGGGATTCCGCCGCCGGGCACGGGCCGTGGCGGTGCTGTTTTGTGCCGTCTGCCTGGGGCTGGCTGTGCGGCTCTTTTTTCTGCAGGTGCGCACCGACGGCTTTTATGCCGACCGTGCGCAGGGCCAGCAGCTGCGGGATACTGTGGTTCCAGCGGACCGGGGGCGCATTTACAGTGCCGACGGCCTTTTGCTGGCCGCCAACAGCAGCTGCTGGACCCTGCGGGCCTCACCCCGGGAGATGCCGGAAGAAAAGCTCACCCTTGCCGCCCACGGCCTTGCGGAGATCTTAGCGCTGGACGAAGCGGCCCTGCTGGAAAAATTCAGCGACCGCCGCTCCAACGACTGCCTGCTCCGCTACCGGGTGGACCGTGCCGCAGCCGATGCTGTGCGGGACTTCTGCGAGGAAAACAGCATCACCGGCATCCGCATCAATCAGGACAGCAAGCGCTGGTATCCGCAGGGAGCGTTTCTGGCTTCGGTGCTGGGGTTCACCAATGTGGACAACGCAGGGGTGGCCGGGCTGGAACTGAAATATGACGAACTGCTCACCGGGGAAAACGGCGTGGTGCTCACGGCTGTCAACGCCTGGGGCTACACGCTGGAACAGAGCTACGAGACCGAGCGTTTTCCCACCGAGGGGGACGGCCTGCGGCTCACCATCGACAGCTGCATCCAGCACTACCTTGAAAATGCGCTGTCCTACGCTGTGCAGGAGCACCATGTGGCGGCGCGGGCCGTGGGGATCGTCATGGACGTGAACACCGGGGCCGTGCTGGCCATGTCCACCACGCCCTCCTACGACCCCAACGAGCCCCGCGTCATTGCCGACACCGCCGCCCGGAACACCGTGGAAGCCCTGACCGGTGATGCGCGCAAGGCCGCTTTACAGCTGGCCCAGCAGACCCAGTGGCGGAACAAGGCCGTCAGCGACCTGTACGAGCCGGGCAGCGTGTTCAAGCTCATCACCTGCGCGGCGGCGCTGGATGCCGGAGCCATCACAAAGCATTCCAGCTTTTACTGCGGGGAATCCATCTCGGTGGCAGGCACCCGCTTCCACTGTGCCAACCACAAGCGCCACGGAGCCCAGAGCGTGACCCAGGCGCTGGAAAATTCCTGCAACCAGAGCTTCATCCAGATCGGGGCCCGGCTGGGCAGAGAGGCCTTCTGCGATTATTTTGCCGCCTTCGGCCTGCGTGAGCCCACCGGCATCGACCTACCTGCCGAACCGAAACAGAGCCTGTACTATACCGCCGACCGGATGGGCCCGGTGGAGCTGGCCTCCTGTGCCTTTGGGCAGAGCAGCAAGATCTCGTATCTGGAAATGGCGGCGGCAGTCTGCGCCGTGGTCAACGGGGGAAAGCTGATGCAGCCCTACGTCGTCTCGGAGATCCTGGCCCCGGACGGCAGTACCATTGAGCAGCTCTCCCCTGTCTGCAAACGGCAGGTGCTCAAGGCAGAGACCAGCCAGACCATGCGGGAGATGATGGAGGCTGTGGTTCTCTACGGCGGTGGACGGAACGCCCAGATCCCGGGCTACCGGGTAGGCGGAAAAAGCGGCACCAGCCAGAAGCTGGACAGCGCCGACGAAAAAGCCCGCATTGCCAGCTTTGTGGCGGTGGCTCCTATCGACGACCCGCAGTTTCTCTGCCTGGTCTGCCTGGACGAACCCCACAGCTGGACGACCGCAGGCGGCAGCCTGTCGGCCCCCGTCTGTGCCGAAGTGCTGGAGCAGACGCTGGTGTACAGGGGCGTGCCCCGCGCCACGGAAGCCCCGGCTGCCTCCACAGCAGAGACCGCCGCCGACCTCCCCGCTGACGGCGACAGTTTTGACGGGGCCTGAAAACGGGCAGCAAAAAAGACCGCCGAAGCGGTCTTGAATTGCTTGTTATCAGTTCTGGTGCGGCTGCTCGCGGAACTTGATCTCGCCGGTCTCGCTGTTCATGGATTCCACAATGGCAAGGCTCTCCAGCTGGATGCCCTTGCTGCGGATGAGCTCACCGCCCTGCTGGAAGCCCTTCTCCACGGCAATGCCAATGCCCTCAACCGTGGCTCCGGCCTCCTTGGCCAGATCCAGCAGGCCCATCAGGGCACAGCCGTTTGCCAGGAAGTCATCGATGATCAGGACATGGTCCTCTGCGGTGAGGAACTTTTTGGAGACGATGACGTTGTAGATCTTCTTGTGGGTGAAGGACTGGATCTTGGTCTCATAGTTGTCGTAATCCAGGTTGATGCTCATGGACTTTTTGGCAAACACCACAGGCACATTGAACTCGCTGGCAACCACAGCGGCAATGCCGATGCCGCTGGCCTCAATGGTCAGCACCTTGTTGACGGGCTTGCCTGCAAACAGGCGCTTCCACTCCTTTGCCATCTCGCGGAACAGGGGGATGTCCATCTGGTGGTTGATGAAGCTGTCCACCTTCAGCACATTGCCCTCGCGCACGATCCCGTCTCTCTGAATGCGTTCTTCCAGCAGTTTCATATCCGTCTCTTCCTCCAAGCTTTGGTACTGCATTTTGATTTTACCTAGTATACCGGATTTGCCCCCCTGTTTTCAAGGTCTTTTGGCATTTTCTCTCTTGTTTTTCAGCAAAATTTGAGTATACTGGAAGCAACGGCTCCGGGTGGATTTCCGGGGCGCTCCGGGCACAGGGAAAGGTGCCCGTTTTCTGCATCCTGCCGCCTGTTCGGGCGGGATGCATTGTGAGGAGAAGGAGTATCACGCGTATGAAGACCGGATTGATCCTGGAAGGCGGTGCCATGCGGGGCATGTTCACTGCCGGTGTTCTGGATGTTCTGATGGAGCAGGGCATCACGGTAGACGGCATGGTAGGTGTTTCGGCGGGAGCAGTGTTCGGCTGCAACTACAAATCCCACCAGATCGGGCGGACCATCCGCTACAACACCACCTATTGCAACGACAAACGCTATGCCAGCTTCCGCAACCTGCTGCGCACCGGCAACCTGTACAGCGAGGATTTCTGCTATCACGAGGTGCCCGAAAAGCTCGACCCGTTCGACGACAAGGCTTTCCGGGAATCCCCCATGGATTACTTTGTAGTCTGCACCGATGTCCGCACCGGCGACCCCATCTATTATAAGTGCCGCACCGGTGATGCGGAGGATGTGCGCTGGATGGAAGCCTCGGCATCCATGCCGCTGGCCGCAAAGATCGTCAAGATCGGCCATTACGGCCTGCTGGACGGCGGCGTTGCCGATTCCATCCCCATCCGCTTCTTTGAGTCCATCGGCTACAAGCGGAACCTCATCATCCTGACCCAGCCCAAGGGGTTTGTGAAAAAGAAGAATCCCATGCTGCCCGCCATCCGGGCACGGTATCTGCGCTATCCTGCCTTTGTGGAGGCTGTGGCTGACCGCCACGAGCGCTACAACGAAACCCTGAGCTACATCTCCATGCTGGAGCAGTCCGGCAAGGATTACGTTATCCGCCCACCCATCCCGCTGGAGATCGGTGCCATGGAGCGTGACCCCGACCAGCTGCGCCGCGTCTACGAGACCGGCCGGGCCGTGGCACAGATCCAGGTGGATAAGATCCGGGCCTTCCTTGAAACTGCAAAGGCAGAAGCCGAGGAATAATCACTGTGCTATACTGGGGCAAATCAAAACAGGAGGCACTGATTTATGAACACTCTGGATGCCATTCTCACCCGGCGCAGCTGCCGGGAATTCACCGACAAGCCCGTCAAAAGCGAAACACTGCACCAGCTGCTGGAAGCGGCCATGAGCGGACCCAGCTGCGTCAATGCACAGGATTGGTCCTTCGTGGTGGTGACCGCCCCGGAAAAGCTGGCACAGATGGCCGATGCCAATGGCCGCCCTGCCGAGCCGCTGCGGAAAGCTGCCGCCGGCATCCTCGTCTGCGGCGACCTTGACCGTGCGTTCCGCTTTGCAAAGGACTACTGGGTCATTGACGGAGCCATTGCCGCCCAGAACATCTGCCTCGCCGCACAGGAGCTGGGGCTTGGTGCAGTCTGGCTGGGCACCTGGCCCCAGATGGACCGGGTAGAGGCCCAGCAAAAGCTGTTCGCTCTGCCGGAGACCATTGTGCCCCACTCCATCATCGCCCTTGGCTACCCGGAAGCAGACCTAACTGCCCCGCGTAAGAGCCGCTATGAGGACGACCGGGTACATTTTAACCGGTGGTAGATCTGCCGGACGCAAAAGGCCGCCTCCGTTTTTGAACGGAAGCGGCCTTTTCGTCAGGGAGCAATCAGTTGAGATAGTCACCCACGGGAGCGGAATTGTACTGCTTGATGACCTTTACAATGATGGAGCCATGCCCAGACCGTTGTGTGAAACAGCCCGGACATGGGGTTTTATGGTTTTAATGCAGTTACGCCCAGTTCTTCCGCCCGTAGCGGGTGGTCAGCTGGCAGATCTCCTTTTGGAGCTTCTTGGTCAGCTGGGTCTTTTTCAGCCGCCAGCGCCAGTTCTGGCCCACGGTGGAGGGCTGATTGATGCGGGCGGAGTTGTCCAGCCCCAGCCAGTCCTGCATGGGAATGATGCAGGTCGCCGCTGCGCTGCGCAGGATCAGTGCGATCATGCTTTTATAGAGCTGCTCCTCCGGGGTGGCGTAGTCGAACAGATAATCCCGCACCATGGCGCGCTCCGCACCGGTGATGGTCTGGTACCAGGATACCAGCGTTTCGTTGTCGTGGGTGCCGGTATAGGCCACGCTGTTCACCGGGTAGTTGTGGGGCAGGTAGTCGCTGGCGCTGCCGGTATCCCGGGAGTCAAAGGCAAATTCCAGCACCTTCATGCCGGGAAAGCCGCTGTCCCGCACCAGCTGACGCACGGTGTCGCTCATGTAGCCAAGATCCTCCGCAATGATCTCCCGTTTGCCCAGTGCCTGCTCCACAGCACGAAACAGCTCGATGCCAGGGCCTTTTTCCCAGTGGCCCGGCGCGGCAGTCTCGCTGCCGTAGGGGATGGAAAAATACTCATCGAAGCCGCGGAAGTGGTCGATGCGCACCACATCATACAGCTCAAAGCAGTACCACAGGCGGGTGATCCACCACTGATAGCCGGTTGCGCGGTGCGCCTCCCAGCGGTAGAGCGGGTTGCCCCAGAGCTGGCCGGTGGGCGAAAATCCATCCGGGGGAACGCCCGCCACCGCCGTGGGAATGTTGTCCTTGTCCAGTTGGAACAGACCCGGGTTTGCCCAAGCGTCCGCCGAATCCAACGCCACATAGATGGGGATATCCCCGATGATCCGGATGCCCTTGCTGTTGGCGTAGTCCTTCAATTTACGCCACTGCTGGTCGAACTTGAACTGGAGATATTTGTGGTACTCCACCTCAAAATACAGCTCCCGGCGGTAATAGTCCATAGCGGGCTGCCAGCGCAGACGGATATCCTCGGCCCACTCGATCCACGGCTTGCCCTCAAAGCGGCCCTTCACCGCCATGAACAGGGCAAAATCGTCCAGCCACCACTTATTTTTTTCGCAGAAGGCCGTAAACGCTTCGTTGTGGCCGATGTCGCTGCGGGAGTACGCCAGCCGCAGCAAGCGGCCCCGCTCAGTATACAGGCGGCTATAATCAATGTCATCTGCCTTGCGGCCAAAGCTCGCCTTTTTGCACTCGGCGGCGGTCAGCACCCCTTCCTCCACCAGTGCGTCCAGGCTGATGAAATACGGGTTGCCCGCAAAGGCGGAAAAGCTCTGGTAGGGGCTGTCGCCATAGCTTGTCACACCCAGCGGCAGGATCTGCCAGTAGGTCTGCCCGGCTTCCTTGAGCCAGTCCACAAAGTCGTATGCTTCCTGCGAAAAGCAGCCGATGCCGTAAGGGGACGGCAGACTGCTGACGGGCAGCAAAATGCCTGCACTTCTCTGCATCTTCATTTTCCTCTTCCTTTATAACTCGATCAGAACACCCGCGTGGTCGGATACCTGCGGCTCCTGCAGGCCGTTGAACACCACCCGGGTGCTTTTTACAGTGATCGCCTTGGAGCACCAGATCTGGTCGATGCGCTTTTTTGCCGCTGCATCCGGGGCATCCCGCCAGCCATCAATGGCCTGCACGACGGTGTAGCCCTCGTCCCGCTGCTGTGCCAGACGGTAGGTGTCCTGCCAGCCGCTGCGGAGCACAAGGTCGTAGCCTTCGCCCCGCACATCGGCCTCGCTGTTGAAGTCGCCCAGCAGAAAGGCGGTCTTTTTTGTGCCTGCCGCCCGGGACAGCGTTTCCCACTGGGCGGCAAAAGGTTCCACTTCGTCCTTCCACCAGCCCAGATGCACTGTGTAATACCAGACATCTCCTGCGCAGATGCCCAGAGTGCGGCGGGTCTTCCAGCAGCTGTAATCATCGGATTTGCTCAGCAGCAGGTTTTCGGCGGCGGTGATGGGTGCACGGCTGAACACTGCCATGCCCTCATCGTACCTGTCGTAGCCGATCTTTGCCGGGAGCCAGCTCCAATGGTACTGCACGCCCCGCTTTTCCAGCATCCGGGCCACGGCTGCGGCGTGGTTGTCCGCTTTCAGCGGCACCCCATTGCCGGGACAGGGGTAATACCCCGCCGGAATCTCTCCCAGCAGCGGAGCGGCGGCGGTCTGGTTCACCTCCTGCAGGGCGAACACCTCCGGCTGCTCCCTGGCGATAAAGTCTACAAAGATCTCCCGTTTTGCCTCATAGTCCGGCTCGATGAGGCTGTGGGTATTCAAAGTCAGCAGTTTCATAGTTTTTTACAGAATATCATTGATGTCAGATTTCAGAACGTCTGCCTTGGGGCCGTACACAGCCTGAATGCCGTCGCCCTTCACCAGCAGGCTCAGAGCGCCCTCGGCCTTCCATGCGGCAAGGTCGGCCACCTTGGCGGGGTCCTTCACGGTAACGCGCAGACGGGTCATGCAGGCATCCACCAGCACAATGTTCTCCCGGCCGCCCAGCAGGGCGATGATGCGCTCGGCCTGGCCGTTATCGGACTTTTTATCTGCCTTCTTCTCGGCCTTGGTATCGGCTGCAGCATCATCTGCGTTGTCATCGGTGTAGTTGCCCAGACGGCCCGGCGTTGCCAGCTTGAGCTTGCCGATCATAAAGTAGGCCACAAAATAGCCGATGATGAAGAACGCCACCACGCAGAGCACAAAGTTGATGATATCGCCGCCCAGACCGGCCTGCAGAGACATGGGGATACGGGTGATGAATTCCAGATTGCCGAAAGAGTGCAGGCGCAGATGGATGATGCCTGCCATGGCAAAGGCACAGCCCTGCAGCAGTGCGTACACGATGTACAGCGGCATAGCGCAGAACATGAACATAAATTCCAGCGGCTCGGTTACACCGGTCAGGAACACAGCCAGCGCGGTGGAGATGAACATGGACTTATACTTTGCGCGCTTGTCGGCATCCACACGGCGGAACATGGCCAGCGCAATGCCCAGCAGCAGACCGGTTGCGCCGATCATCTGACCCACCTTGAAGCGGGCGGGGGTAACGGTAGCCAGCAGGTTGTTGTAAGCGGCCATGTCACCGGCTTTCTTGAAGTTGATGAGGTCGTTGGCCCATGCCAGCCACAGCGGGTCCTGGCCAAACACCTGACTGCCCGCATTGACACCGGTGGCAATGGTGTAGGTGCCGCCGAAGGAAGTGTAGTTCATGGGGATGGTCAGCATGTGGTGCAGACCGAAGGGCAGCAGCAGACGCTCCAGCGTGCCATAGATGAACGGAGCCAGAACGGGAGAAGTCTCGGAAGAGTTTGCGATCCAGATGCCGAAGCTGTTGATGCCGGTCTGGACCACAGGCCAGAACAGTGCCAGCACCATGGAGATGACCACAGAATAGGCAATGACCACCATGGGCACAAAGCGCTTGCCGTTGAAAAAGGCCAGTGCATCCGGCAGCTTGCGGAAGTTATAGTATTTATTGTAAGCCACGCCGCCCACAAAACCGGCAATGATGCCCACGAACACGCCCATGTTCAGGGCCGGAGCACCCAGCACGGAGGTGAAGTAGCCGTTGACGGCGATCTCCCGCCCGAACAGGGTGTGGGTCACGGCGTTGGGATCTTCCAGCATGGCGCTGGTGACACCGAAGATGTTGCCGGTGATGACATTGATGAGGGCAAATGCCAGCACAGCCGCAAAGGCACCGCCCGCACGCTCCTTTGCCCAGCTGCCGCCGATGGCCACGGCAAACAGGATGTGCAGATTGTTGATGACCGCCCAGCCAATGTTCTCCATGGTGGTGCCAATGGTCATAACTGCCGCAATGTCACCGCCGCCCATCTGCACCAGCTTGCCCAGACTGATCATCAGACCGGCAGCAGGCATGACGGCGATGACGGTCATCAGCACCTTGCCCAGCTTCTGTAAGAAGTCAAAGTTGATAAGCCCCTTTTTCCCCGGAGCTGCTTGTGTTGTTGCCATAATGTTCCTCCTTGTTTTCTTTTGCACCATTTTACGCAACCGTTGCATCACTATTGCGTAACTTTACGCAACAAGAATAATCCAACTCTGCAGTTTTTACAAGAGTTTTCTAGGTCAAAAATATATTTTCCGCTTTTTGCACAACAGTTTGCAAGTTTCTTTGTTGAAAACATCGAAGGTGCGCAAGGGGCACAGTTGCATACTCTACGCAAGCTCGTGCGCAAATCATTGACATTGCGTGCAAACAGCTTTACAATAGACCTACTACATCAGGGAGGAACAGACTATGGCAGTTACCATCAAGGATGTGGCAGCGGCGGCGGGGGTATCGCCCTCCACCGTGTCCCGCACCTGCAAGGACAGCCCCTCCATCAGCCGGGACACCAAGGAGCGGGTGCGCCGCGTCATGGCACAGCTGGGCTATGAGCCAAACTTTGAGGCCGAACCGGTGGAGGCGTTTTCCAAGACCATCGGCATCATTCTGCCCTCCTCCCAGCGGGATGTCTACGAGAACGCCTTCCATCTGGAGATCATCCGCGGCATCGGGCAGTTCTGCAACCAGCGGCGGTATGTGAACACGGTCATCACCGGGCAGGACGATACCGAAGTTCTGGATGCCATCCAGAGCATGGTGGCCAACGCACAGGCAGATGGCTTCATCCTGCTCTACTCCAAAAAGGACTGCCCGGTGGCAGCCTACCTGCGCAGCGAAGGGCTGCTCCATGTCATTGTGGGCAAGGCGGCGCAGTCCGCCAATCAGACCATCTATATCGACAACGACAACGCCCTTGCCGGTGAGGAAGCCACCGATTACCTCTATGAAATGGGCCACCGCCGCATTGCCTATTTTGGTGTCAGCAATGCCATGCTGTTTTCGGCAGAGCGCAGGCGCGGCTACCAGATGTCCCTGCTGAAGCATGGCATCACTCCCCGGGAGGAGGACTGTGTGGAGGTCAACACCCTGAACGACGCTTACGAAGAGCCGCTGAAGGCTCTTCTCACCGCACCGGACCATCCCACAGCCATGCTGGTCAGCGATGACATTCTGGCCGTGGTGCTGGAACAGTTCTGCGGCAAACTGGGGCTGCGCGTCCCGAAGGATCTTTCCATCGTTTCCTTCAACAATTCCCTGTTCTCCCGCATCACCAGCCCCCAGCTGACCACCGTGGACGTTAACCCCTACCAGCTGGGCATGGAAGCCGCCAGCCAGACCATCAACCACATCGAGAACCCGAATCTGCTGGCAACAAAGATCCTTGTGCCGCACAAGCTCATCCCCCGGGAGAGCTGCTGCCCGCCGGAAGTCTGATCAAAACAATGAGGCCGTTCCCTCTCTTTCTCAGAGAAGCGGAACGGCCTCATTTTGTTTATTTTTTCCGGTACTCCCGCGGAGTCATGCCAAAATGCGCCTTGAATGCCCGGTTAAAATAGGAGAGGTTTTCAAACCCGCACCGGGAAGCAATCGTCAGCACCGTCTCGTCCGTAGCATGCAGCGCTTCGGCGGCGGCATTCAGCCGGTATTCGTTCAGAAAGGCAACAAAGCTCTGCCCTGTCATCTGCCGGAACCAGCGCATGAAGTGGCTGGAACTGAAGGAGCAGACCCCGGCGGCATCGGCGACCCGAAGCCCCTCGGCATAATGGACAGAGATCCATTGCAGAACGGCTTTCAGCCGCTGGGTATCGGCAGTTTCCGCGGGGAGCTGCTGTTTTCCCTGCGCAATGAGCAGGGAGAGAAAGCGCAGCAGTGCTCCTTTGACCAGCAGCTCATAGCCGGGAAGCTTGGCACGGTTGGCTTCCTCCACCTCCCGCAGGCAGGCGGCGGCCTGAAGATAACACAGGTCGTTGGGAGTCAGCCGCGCAGGCAGCAGCAGCCGCCCGCTCTGGAGCGGAAGCAGGTATTTTTCGGCGCAAAGGTCCTCCGCACCGCCCAGAAGCTCCAGCTCAAAGATGATGTTCTCGTATTCCATGCGCTGCCCCTCTGCCTGCCGCAGGGCGTGAAGGGTGCCGGGCGTAAAAATAAAGATATCCCCCTGATAGGCCGGGCAGGACGCAGCGCCCACCTGCACCAGCCCCGCGCCGCGCTTGATAAAGACCAGCTCCATGCT
>OLCI01000131.1_pt1 | contig 23474 bp, 18 predicted proteins | sample 1607561 | NCBI WGS metagenome assembly OLCI01 (sample SAMN02674605, study PRJEB24791) | human gut metagenome, SKBSTL067 | isolation source: stool | host: Homo sapiens | place: USA
GGCCATCTGCCACACCATCAACCACAAGTCCGGCATGGACCACACCACCTATGCCCACACCGGCGCTTCCGTCAACATCTATGCGCTGGGCGTCGGCGCGGAGAAGTTCCGCGGCGTCTTTGACAACACCGAGATCTACCACAAGCTGGCTGAGCTGACCGGCGTGCAGTAAGCCCCGCTCTTCAAACGAAAAAAGCCTGTGCAGACCCTCCCGGGGCGGGAGAGCTGCACAGGCTTTCTTGTATTCACAGGTGGATCGTGTAGCCGCGGCCCAGCATCTGGGCCAGCAGCATGAGGGTCGAGATGCCGAAGCACCCGCCCATCAGCAGCAGGCAGAGCACCACCGAGCCGAAGTCGCACCGGCACGCGCCGGGCCGGGCCGAGTAGTAGAGCACCTCACACCCCAGCAGGATGAGTCCCGCCGCCGGAAGTACCTGCCAGATGACCAGCCACGGCAGGCCGGGCAGGAAGCGGGCCAGCAGGAAGAGCACGCCCGCCGCGATGAGGCAAACGCCCAGCGTCAGGGTGCCCACCCGGCGCAGGGGCTTATTCGTCGTGTTCTGTTCCATCATCCGTCACCTCATTTTCGTTCACCACAGGAGAGGAGAGCAGAGCGGCGTTGTCCGGCTCGTCGGCGTGATACTCGCAGAAATCGGCATCCTCGGGGGCGTCCTTGGAAGCATCCGGCTTTTTGGCCGGATGGGGGCCTTTCACCAGCCAGACGCCGCAGACGATGAGGACCACACAGACCACCACATCCGGCAGGCTGGCCATGACGAGATAGAGGGCGCGGAAAACGGGGGAGGAGTGGCCCCAGCGGTAGACGAGGTCGCCGAGAATGTTCATGATGAGGCTCTGGTAGGCGATGAGGGCACCGAAGGCGATGAGCGCCCAGCCCACCAGCTTGTGGCTGTCCAGCAGAGCCCGGGCCAGCCGTCTGTCGCGGGGATCGAAGTGGATGAGGTAGTCGTCCTCCGGCGCGGTGTCCGCGAGGATCTGCGCCCGGAGGTTGAAGGTGTCAAAGAAGCTGTACATCCACACCACCACAAGCAGGAGCAGTACCGGGTTGAGCAGTGAGCTCACCATCCCGATGCAGCAGGCTGTAAGGATGAGGGAGAGGCCCCGCTTCATATAGCCCTGATACATCTGGCCTGCGCCGGGGACGAAGGCGCAGCAGAAGGTCAAAAATCCATTTTTCAGCATAACGGTCTCCTTACTTGATGTTTTCAGCCGCGTTCAGCAGGCTTTCCAGCGCAGAAGAAACGCGGGTGTAGAAGTTCTCTCCGGGGCGGGAGTCCACCGGCTTGCCCAGCTTCTCCGGCAGGAGCTTCGGGGGCTGCTTTTCCGGCAGAGTGACCTGAACGGCGGGCAGGAGGGCCTGCAGGTCGCGGCTGTGGTCGGTGACGAAGGTCAGCGCACCGGTGCGCCAGATGGTCAGCGCCAGCACAGCCGCGACGCCCGCCACCGCAGCCCGGCCGCAGGTGCTCTGCATCAGCCGCACCCAGATGGTGCCCATCACCGTCCGGCGGACGCTGCGGGGCGGGTCGGAGAGGGCGTCCGCAGTCAGCAGTGCAGTGTAGCGGTCGGTGCATTTGTTGCAGTAGGCGAGATGTTCGGCGGCTTCCAGCCGCCCCAGCTCATCCAGCTGTCCGGCGATGAGGGCGTGCAGCCCTTCGTCGCTCAGACAGCCGTCATTCCGGAACGATTCCATTTAAATGCCCTCCTTTCCGGCTGCGCTCAGCTGCGCGGCCAGCATCTTTTTGGCCCGGTAGACCTGCGCCTCCACGGTTTTCTGGGGCCTGCCGCAGAGCCGGGCGGCTTCGGCGGCGGTGTGCTGCTCCAGCAGCACGAGGCGGCAGGGCGTCTTATAGGGTTCCCGCAGGTCGAGGATGCGCTGGGTCAGCTCTTCCTCGCCCAGCGCTTCCAGCAGCTGCGTTTCCGGCTCGCTGCCGGGCGGTGCGCCCTCCAGCGCAAGGACAGCGTCGCCGGGGGTGTTCATCCGGCGCGCCCATGCGCTGCGCAGGTAGTCCTTCGCTTTGTTGGAGGCGATGCGGGCCAGCCACTGCTTCTCGTACCCGACAGGACAGCGGCTCATGTTCCGCCACGCGGCGAGGAAGGTCTCCTGCGTCAGGTCCTGCGCATCGCCCTCGTCCGGCACCAGCTGGTGGCAGACCGTGTAGACCAGCCCCTGATACTGCCGCACCAGCGCATTGAATTCCAGTGTTGTCAACGGTCCGCATCCCTCCTTTCCTGCCGCTCTGTAATTGAATACGAGGCAGAGCGCGGTTTTCCTGCAAAAATTTTGAAAAATAAAAACGGATAAACCTCTCCGGCATTGCGCTGCTTGGCTCCCCTATTGGCGCAAAGCGCCTGAGAGGTTCTTCTTTTGCAATGCCTCAAGTTATGCTATACTATTACTACTATAGCACAAGAAGGAGGCGTTTTCCATGGGGGGAAGCACCAAACAGGCCCTGCTGCAGGCGCTTTCGGCGGCAGAGGGAGCCTATATCTCAGGCCAGCAGCTGGCCGAAGCGCTGGGCGTGAGCCGCGCGGCTGTCCACAAGGCGGCACAGGCGCTTTTGGCCCAGGGATACGCGCTGGATTCCGCCCCGCGCCGGGGCTACCGGCTGGCAGGCGGTGACCCCTTCTGCGCCGAAGCAGTGGGCCCCTACCCCGCCCCCATTCACCTCTACGACACGCTGCAAAGCTCCAACCTGACGGCCAAGCAGCTGGCACTGGGCGGTGCGCCCCACGGTACGCTGGTGCTCACGGCCCACCAGCAGGCGGGGCGCGGGCGGCTGGGGCGGCGGTTTGAAAGCCCTGCCGGGAAGGGGGTCTACCTCTCCCTCATCCTGCGGCCCGCCCTCTCTGCTGCCGATGCCCAAAGCGCGACCATCAGTGCGGCGGTGGCCGTGGCCCGGGCTGTCAAGGCCCTGTGCGGGCTGGAACTGGGCATCAAATGGGTGAACGACCTTTACTATCAGGGCCGCAAAGTCTGCGGCATCCTGACCGAAGCCGGAACCGACATGGAGAGCGGCCAGCTGGAATGGCTGGTGGTGGGCATCGGCCTCAACCTGACCACCTCCCCTGCCGACTGGCCCGAGGAGCTGGCCCGCACGGCAGGCAGCCTTTACCCCGGCGGCCCCGCACCCGTGAGCCGGGCGGTGCTGGCCGGGGCCATTGCCCGGGAGCTGCTCTCCCTCTGCCCGGCCTTCGACTGTCTGGACGAGTACCGGGCCCGCTGTTTTGTGCCGGGCCACTGGGTCACCGTCTGCACCGGGGCCGAGACCTATGCCGCAAAGGCCCTTTCCATTGACGATGCGGGCCGTCTAGTGGTGGAGCGCGAGGGCGGCAGGCAGATTGCCCTGCAGCACGGTGAGGTCAGCATCCGGCCCACCTCCACAATATGAAAAATGACCCCTTCCGCCACGCCGACGCATGACGGAAAGGGTCATTTTCTTTTAAGAGATATGTACCGCTTCCAGCACCCTGATGCCCTCCTGCTCCATCACGTCGCGCAGGGCCTCGAGGTAGCCGGGCTTGTCCACCTTGTTCTCAATGCAGCAGGTCAGCACGCCGTGCAGGCTGGTGACCTCCATTGCAAGGGACGCACCGTCCGGCAGCACCCAGGTCTGGAAATCGGTCAGGTACGCTTCCAGCTCCGGGCTGTGCGGCAGCAGCGGGCTGCCGATGTAGCTGACCCAGAAATCTGCCGGGAAGCCGCTGATGTACTCGCCCATCTGGAACACACGCTTCTTGATCTTGAGTGCGGCCTTCTGCCGGAACACCTGATACACCCAGCCCATCTGTTCGGTCATGCGGAACAGGCGGCGCTCCGGGGTCAGGCTTTCCCGGATCTCATGGTCGAGCCGCTTTGCAAAGCTGTGGAGCCGGGCCTGCGGTTCCAGCTGCAGAGACAGCTGAAAGGACGCAATGCAGTTGTACAGGGCATGCGGCACCCCCAGCGCCGCGCGGGTGTCGGCGGCATAGCTGTACACAAGATCGTTCTTTTCCAGATACCGCTGCGCTGCCTGGCAGGTCAGCCCCATGAGGGCGCTGAAGGGCTTCACGCCCTCCTTCTGCGCCAGATCCACAAGGCTCTGTCTGTCCAGCCGCAGCCGCTGAAAATGGGGCGTGCCTTCGTGGATCTGCAGCACGTCCTTCTGCATGTTGTTGGCCACCTGGCTCTCTGGGTAGCGGGCCAGCAGCTGTTCCACATCGTAGGGCGGGTCAGAGGCAAGGGGCTCGCACACAAAACCGGCGTTGGAGCGCAGGTTGCAGTAGAGCTTGAGCAGCAGGGTAAAAAAGGGCGAGCCACCCCGGCCATCGGCCAGGAAGTGGAACCAGTCCAGATAGACCGTGTTCCCCTCACAGCCCAGCGAGAAGAGATAATCGTTCGTCTCCTCGGGGATCTTTGGCTGGGTGCTGCCCTGCCGCACACGGCAGGGGGCGGTGTTGGGTTCCAGATGGGCCTCCCGCTTTTCCCACACCACATGGCAGAAATAATATTCTGCCAGCGGGCGGGCCGCATCCAGTGCCTGCTGCAGAAGGGCCGGGTCAACGGCCTCCTTCAGCGTGGCCTGATAGCGGCAGAGGACCTGATTTTCACGGTAATAGTATACGATGCCCTGAAACACCGCACGCTGCTCTGCATTCATCCGGAATTACCCCGCGTTCTCGGCCAGATAATCGGCCAGATCGCCGATGGTCACAAAGTTGCGCAGCTCCTTTTCGGGGATGCGCAGACCAAAGGTCTCTTCCAGATCGGCCACGACGGTCAGGATCTCCATAGAGGACAGATCCAGATCATCCATCATCACGCTGTTTTCGTTGACATCCTCGGGCGAGATCTCTGCCACATCCTCCAGAATTGCCAGGATCTGAGACATGATTTCTGCTCTTTCCATCAAAAAATCTTCCTTTCCGTGAGGGATTCTTTTATCGCCTGCAAGGGCGCAGTTTCAGTATGCCACGCGCCGGGCCGGTTTAGCCAGCCGGCGGGGCATTCCTGTGTTTTATAATACCTGTTTTATGGAGGAAATGCAACACACCGACCGCCCGGTTTTGCGCTTTTTTTACAATTTCCGCGCTTACCTGCGCAGCAGCTTGCCCATGGCGTTGCGGGGCAGGGGCTCGGTGCTGAACTCCACCGCCGTGATCCGCTGGTACAGCGGCAGGGTACGGTTCAGCCCGGTGATAAAGGCCCGGACCTCCGCCTGCTTTTCCTCGGCACAGCAGATCAGTGCGCCGATCTTTTTGCCCATCTCTTTGACCACGCACTCCTGCACCTCAGGGCAGGCGTTGAGCCTTCTTTCCAGCTCCTCGGGACTGACGTTCTCGCCGGTGCCCAGAATGATCAGGTTCTTCTTCCGGCCCACCATGTAGTAATAGCCGTCCTCGTCCTCACGGGCCAGGTCGCCGGTGTGGAGCCAGCCGTCTTTGTCGATGATCTCGGCGGTGGCTTCGGGATCCTTATAGTAGCCCAGCATCACACAGCCGCCCCGGATGCAGATCTCGCCGGTCTCATCCAGCTTGTACTCGCAGTGGCTGTCCGGCTTGCCCAGCGCCCGGATATGGGGCTCTGCTTGGGCGTAGTTCACCAGACCATCGCCGCAGGTCTCGGTCATGCCGTAGCACTGGGTGATGTACATGCCGTTTTCCACCAGACCCAGCAGCAGCTCGCTGTCGAACATGGCAGAGCTGCCGCAGGGGTTCCACAGGCCGTTCAGCTTATCGGCGCGGCCGCGCTTGACATCCTTGTAGATGCTCTCCATCAGCACCGGGGCCACGGCAATGGAATCGCTGTGCATCAGCCCCAGATCCCGGTAGAAATTCCGCAGATCACTGCAAAGGTTCAGGGCCCAGCCCTTGAAGGGCCAGGAGAACAGGCAGATAAAGGTGCCCAGATGGAACAGGGGCAGGATGGCAAAGTTGCTCAGGACATCGTTTTTGTCCTCGGGCAGCTGCCGGTGCTTGAAGTCCAGCAAGTGGTCGCCCATGGCAACGTGCATCTGCATCACGGTAAAGAAGTTCCGCTCTGCCAGCATCACGGCCTTGCTGCGGCCGGTGGTGCCGGAGGTGAACAGCATGACCATCAGGGCATTGGGGTCGATCTTCTTTTCCAGCCCGCCGGGCGCGGTGTCCTTCCAGACATCCATCGGCCGCAGGCGTTCCCCATACGCAGCCTCCAGCTGGTCACGGCAGCCATAGTCCACCCCATCGTTCAGGATGAGGGCAGGCTCTGCCAGCTCCAGCTCCCAGCTCAGTTCGTCCCAGGTCTTTTTCTGGTTCATCGTTACCAGAACAGCCCCGGCCAGCACAGCGCCAAAGGTATTCACGCCATACTCATAGCAGTTCCGGCTCAGCAGGACCACCCGCTTGCCCTCCACCTCCGGGATGTTCCGGGCAAACCAGGCAGCAGCGCGGCGGATATCCTGTGCATACTCGGCATAGGTTTTTTCCTTCACGGTGCCGGTGGCATCCTCTACCCAGCGGAAGGCCACCCGCCCGGGGAATTCCTGCTCCATTGTCCGGGTGACAAGATCATAGACATTGTTTACCATGGTCTGCTCCTTTTTCTCCCGTTTGATTTTACCTGCGCAGCAGCTTGCCCAGCGCGTTGCGGGGCAGGGGCTCGGCGCTGCACTCCACCACGGAGATGCGCTTGTACATGGGCAGGGTGCGGTTCAGCTCGGTGACAAAAGCCTTCACCTGCTGCTGCCTGTCATCCTCACAGCAGACCACGGTGCCGATCTTCTTGCCCATCTCCTTGACGATGCACTCCTTGATGGCATCGCACTTGCCCAGCAGCTTTTCCAGCTCCTCGGGGCTGACGTTCTCGCCGCTGTCCAGAATGATGAGGTTCTTCTTGCGGCCGGTCATATAGTAGTAGCCTTCCTCGTCCACGCGGGCCAGGTCTCCGGTGTGGAGCCAGCCGTCCTTGTCGATGGTCTCGGCAGTGGCCTCGGGATCCTTATAGTAGCCCAGCATCACGCAGCCGCCGCGGACGCAGATCTCGCCGGTCTCGTCCATCTTGACCTCACAGAAGCCGTCCGGCTTGCCCAGGGCACGCAGGTGGTCGCCCTCCTGGGTCACGTTCAGCAGGCCATAGCCGGCCAGCTCGGTCATGGAGTAGCACTGGTTGATGTAGAAGCCATTCTTCACCAGACCGCTCAGAATGGCGGGATCAAGGATGGCAGAGCTGCAGCTCAGGTTCCACAGCCCGTTCAGGCGGTCGGCATGGCCGCGCTTGACCTCGTTGTAGATCATCTCCACCAGCACCGGAGGGGTAGACATGGCATCACTGTGCATCAGGCTCATATCCCGGCGCAGGTCGCGGGCATCACAGCAGAGATTCAGGGTCCAGCCCTGCACGCCATAGACAAAGTAGCAGATGAAACCGGCCAGATGGAACATGGGCACCAGCGTAAAGTGGCTGAAGGTCTGGTCGAGGTACTGGGGTACCAGCCGCTCCTCATAGTCAAGGACGGACTTCAGGCCATCGATGTACATCTGGCAGGCGGTGAAGTAGTTCTTCTCGCTCAGCATCACTCCCTTGCTGCGGCCGGTGGTGCCGGAAGTGAACATCAGCATCAGCAGACCCTCGTGGTCGATGCGGTTGACCATCTCAGCCTCAGGGGCAGCGATCCAGGCATCCATGGGGCGGAGCTGAGCGCCGTAGAGTGCTTCCAGCTGGGCGCGGTAGCCGTAATCGATGCCGTCATTGAAGATGAGGTCCGGCTCCACCATACCCAGCTCATACTCCAGCTCGGCCCAGGTCTTGCCCTGGTTCAGGGTCACGATGACAGCGCCTGCCATCATGGTGCCGAAAACGACCGCGCCATACTCATAGTTGGTGCGGCTCAGGATGACGATTTTCTTGCCCTTGGGCTCGCCCAGCTCCTGCTGCAGGTAGCCGGTCGCTTTGCGGATATCCTGCACATACTGAGCGTAGGTCTTTTCCACCACTGTGTCCTTGCCCTCCACATAGCGGAACGCCACACGGTCAGCATACTTATTCTGCATCGCAGAGATCATATCAAAAACGGTCATCGGCATATTTGCCACGGTCACAACTTCGTTACAAGCCTTGTTTGCCATTATTTTACACTCCCTGTTTATTTTTGTTAAATTATTCCCTTTTGTTTCCGCCAAATGGAATCTTCTGGGCACTCTAGCCTAGAGTATACCGCATAGAGGGCTCAAATGCAAGATTTAATTGCACAAATATGCAACTTAAACTTGCAGTCAATCTGTGCACCCGGATGTAAATCCTGCCTTTTGTTGCGGGCAGGCCGTGAGTGTGGTACACTTTTCCCGGTATCCGCCCATCGTGCTTTCTCCCTGCGTTTGATTGACAGCAAGGGCAAAAAGCATTATACTTATTATAAATATCTCTAATTTTTAACATGATGCGCCAAAAATCCGGCAATTCTGCCATCCCGGGGCGGGGTGCGGCGCAGAGGAGGACCTTTTTATGGAGGGAACCAAACGCCGTGCCGCAAATTCGCTGGGCATGTTCGATCTGCTCAAGGGTGTCGGCATGCTGACCATCGTCTTTGCCCACACCAGTGAGCTTTACCCCATGGGCGATGCCAGCCACATCAACCCGCTGACCTTTTGTATGTTCGCCTACCGCGAATCCCTGATGGCGGCCTTTTACATTGCCAGCGGCTACGGCTTCCGCAAGCGCTCCATCGGCAAGTGCATCGACCAGCAGTTCAAAACGCTGCTCAAGCCTTACATCTATACAGGCATTGCCACCACCGTGTTCCATTTTATCATCCATTACAGCCTGTTCGGCAGCCTGCACAACGCCACCTACGAGACCTACAAGGTGCTGGGCGGCTTTGCACTGGGCCTGCCCCACACGGCCACCTATTTCGGCCAGCTGTTCTTCTCCTGCGGCCCCATGTGGTATCTGCTCTCGCTGATGATCGCATGGGTCCTGCTGGATCTCATCCTGAATATCTTCCCGGAGCAGTACATAAACTGGGCGGTGCTGGGTACCATGCTGTTAGGCTGGGGCATCTGCATCACCTGGGAGGCTCCTTTTTGCATCGGCCAGGGCATGGTCACCGTTCCGGCTCTGTATGTGGGCTACCTTGCCAAGAAGTATAAGATCTTTGAACAGCCTCTCTCGCCCCGTCTGCGCGGCGGGATGATTGCGGCGGCGCTGGCTGTGGCCGCACTGGTGCTTCTTACCAAGAGCACCGACTGCGTCTCGATGGCCGAGTGGACCCTCGGCCCCGTGAGCATCCTGCTGGATGCCGTGACGGGCCTGGGCATCCTTTCCATCGTCATCTGGTTCCAGCGCAGGGTGGAGAATGTTGTCACCCACGCCATTCAGGCCATTGGCCGCCGTTCGCTGTTCATCTTCTGCGTCCACACTGTGGAGCTCACGGCCATTCCCTGGTATCTGATGCCCCAGAAGTTTGCGGCTCACCCGGTGCTGGGCATGGTGCTGCAGTTCACCCTTTCGCTGGGCTCCACCCTGCTCATCTGCGAGCTGCTGGTGCGCCGCCGGGACCTGAGGTTCTGGCTCACCTCCCGCCGGGAGCAGAAGGCGGCGGTAGCGCCCCGTCGGCGCAGCGCCCGCACCGAAGCACCTGAGCGTCATTTTGCGGCAAAACACTGATTTTTTGCGGAGGGTGCACCCTCTGCTGAAGTGAAATAATATTATGAGGAGAATCCGGTTATGAACAACGCAGCTCCTGAGAACACTGCGGCTCTGCAGGAAAAGATCGCCGAGCTGGAACAGCAGCTCAAGCTTTCGGACGAAGGTGCTTCCCATCTGGCAGAGCGCTGCCTTGCCCTGGAACAGAAGGTGCAGTCCTACCTTGCGGCACACCCCCAGCGCGAGATGCATACTGACTCGCCCACTCTGCTGCAGCCGCTGCTCTATTATGATGCAGGCTTCGGCTTTTCGGAAAAGGACACCCTGACCGCGCCCGACTGCACCACCGACGAGCTGACCGGTGCTGTGACCGCGACCTTTGAGCTGCCGGTGGCTGTGCAGGCCCTGCGGTTCGACCCGGGTGAGCTGCCCTGCTGCATCACCAACCTGATCTTTTCAGACGACCGCATCATCTGCGTGCCCACCAACGGCCTGAACCTTTCCGGTGGAAGCACCCTGTTCCTGGGCGATGACCCCAATTACCGGCTGGAGGGCACCACCCACTACCCCGCCGGGATGAAGCTGGTGGTGAGCTATGGCTACTTCCCGCTGGAGACCCTGACGGACGAGCCTTTGTTCTGCGCCGTGCTGCAGGGCGTGCAGCAGCTCCAGCTGCGCAAGGACAGCGAAAAGCAGCATATCCAGCAGCTGGAGCAGAATGCCGCGGCCCAGCAGCAGATGATGGCCGCCCTGCAGCAGGAGATCGCACAGCTGCACCAGAAAAACGCCGATCTGCAGGCCCGGAGCACTGCCTACGAGACCTCGCTGGAAAGCGTGTTTTCCAGTAAAAGCTGGAAGCTCACTGCTCCCATCCGCAGCCTGATGCGCCTGTTCCACCGTGGAAACTGAGAAGCGGAACGGAGGAACAGCCATGTATAACAATTACACCCCCCTGCAGCAGCGTCAGCTGGCCCTGCAGGAGTACAGCAACACCCAGAGCACCTATCTGCTGGTCTGTGCATCGGCCCGCAGCACGGCCCTGAAAGCCACCCTGACTGACCAGCTCCACCGCAAGTTCCGGCTGGTGGAGCGGCTGGACGGGGAACTGACCGCAAGCGTGGACGGCGTGCTTCTGGCCGCCGAGGACGTGGAGCTGATGTCCACCGCCCTGATGTACTTTGCCAAAGCCCTGCAGGATGGGGCGGATTACGCTGTCTGCAATGCTGTGTTCGGCTTTGGGGGGGCGACTGCCCTCTATCAGAGCCAGCCGCTGCAGGCGCAGAACCGCTGCGCCGTGGTCAGCCGCACCCTGCTGGAGCGCTGCCGCGCCGCCGCCCATGACCCCGAAAATGTGCCCGAGCTGCTGGCGCTGGCCGCGCAGCTCTGCACTAAGCCCACTCTCATTCCGCAGGCCCTGCTCCACTACGAGCGCGGCATCTGCGCCGAGGATGCGTTTTCGGCCCACGGCAAACGTGCCTTTATTATGAGCCATGTGCTGGATATGACCGGCGCACCCATCGTGCTGGTGAGCGCCGTGCCGGTGCTGCGCAGCATGGGGTATGAGGTACTTGTGCTGGGCCCCAGTGACGGCGGCTCCCTGCATCTCTTCCTGGATGCCGGGGCCTCGGTCATCACCCGGTCGTCCTGCCGCAATGTCTCCGATGCCTGGGGCATGGCTCTCTGTGCCGACTTCGTCATCGCCAACACGGTGGTCATGGCCCGGGCTGTCCGTGCCCTGAGCGGCACCGCCGTGCCGGTGCTGTGGTGGCTCCACGATGCCTTTGCAGGCTATCCCCACATTGCCCACCAGATCCCCACCCAGCTGGGAGAGAATGTCCGGGTCTACTCGGTGGGCAGCCACGCCGCCAACGCCATGCACGCCGTGCGGCCCGAGTTCGAGATCCGGCCGCTCATCTACGGCCTGCCTGATTACGCGGCAGAGAACTTTGTCCGCACCGATCTGGGCTACAACCACGGCCGCCCGCTGTTTGCCACTGTGGGCTCCTTTGAGCGCCGTAAGGGCCACGATATCTTCTGCAAGGCCATCCGCCTGCTGCCGCCCGAGGTACGGGAGAAGGCCTCCTTCCTCTTTGTGGGCCAGGCCGCTGACAAGGAGATGATGGACTCCGTCCGCACCCTGACCGCAGACTACCCGGAAAACGTGTACTACTGCAAGCGGCTCACCCGTGACGAGATCAAGAGCCTGATGGAGCAGTGCACCGGTTTGGTCTGTGCTTCCCGCGATGATCCCATGCCCACCTTTGTCACCGAGGGTCTGATCTTCGGCAAGCCGTCCATCGTATCGGAGCACACCGGCACCGCCGGGCTTATCTCCGAGGGGCGGAACGGCTTCGTTTACCACGACGACGACCCGCAGCAGCTGGCTGTCCTGCTGGAGCACGCCATTGAACACCCGGAAGAGCTGTCCTCCATGCGGACAGAATGCCGTAAAATGTACGAGCAGTATTATTCCAAGGAGGCTTTTGAGCAGACGCTCCGGGCTGCTGTGGAAGATCTGACAGCGAAAAAGTAACACAAAACCTCTCCGTCATTGCTTCGCAATGCCGCTTCTCCTCATAGGGGCAACAGCAACAACCGCCGCCAGTGGCGGATAAAGGGCGTTGCTGTTGGGGCCGCGGCCAGCAAGACACAAGTGTTGTTTCCAACACGAAGTGGATGCTGGGTGCCGCAACCCGGGCTTGGCGAACGAAGTAAGCCGGAGAGGTTCTTTTTTATCATATCACACAAAGTGACGAGAAAAATTTTGTTTCAGTTCACAAAAACAAAAACCCCCGCGCTGCGGGGTGCGTCCGCAGGGCGGGGGGTTTGTTTGGGGTATGAAGATGGCTTGATTTGTCGAGCCGCCGTTACTTATTCAGCAGCTCGGTGTGGTCGTTGGCAATGATCAGCAGGGTGGGTTCAGCATCTGCGGTATGGCAGAGGTAGAACACATCGCCTTCATCACACAGGGCCAGCAGGTCGGCCACGGCAAAGCGGCTGACGCGGCCATTGGTCACAAACACAATGGTCTCGGCACCGTTGGCCTGCAGGTACTGCAGGGTCTCCAGCGTGCCGGTCAGGGTCGCATCGGCCTTTTTGCAGGTGTAGGTGCGCTCACCGTCCGCCTGACGCACGGTAAACAGCAGGTCCTGCAGGGTGTTGCCGGGCACCACCACGCGCAGCTCAAGGGTTTCGGCATTTTCGGCATCCATCTTGCCGGTGGCAGGGATCACCTCGCCCTTCTTCACCACGTCACCGCACTTGTCGCAGACTTCATCGCCGGTATAGCCCGGCTCGGTCTCGGTGGGGTCCTTCTTGCCTACCACGTGGGTTTTCTCATGGCCGGTGGGGGCAATGTCGCGGGTCTCGGTGTGCTCCGGATTGTTGTGGCAGTGGCGGGTCTCTTCGCCCTTCGTGGTGCAGCCGGGCTTTGTGGTCACGGTCCAGTCATCCCGGTAATCGTGGGCATTGGGGTCAACCGGAATTTTTTCCGTCTTGGTTTCGTTGCAGCCCGTGCAGGTAAAGGTCTTTTCGCCCTCCTCCGTGCAGGTGGGGGCCTTGGTCACTTTGCCTTCGTCCCAAGTGTGCTTACCAGTAGCGGGAATCATTTCCGTCTTGTCATGGCTCGGGTCGTTCGGTGCACGCTTGCAGTGCAGCACTTTTTCGCCCGCTGCGCCGCAAGTGGCTTCCTTGGTGGTCACCCACTCCTGGCCTTCGTAGTCGTGCTTGGTCAGGTCGGGCTCGGTGCCGTCCGGCACTTCCACTTTCTGGCCGCAGGTCTTGCAGGTGCCTTCCCAGTAGCCGCCCTTCACGCAGGTAGCATCGTGGTGCACTTTGTCCTCTCCCAGGTCGGTCTCCTTGTGGCCCAGGGCATCGGCGTATTTCACCCGCTTTTCGCGGTCACAGCAAGGGGTGCCTGCCTCATTGTTCTTTTCATAGTGGCACTTATACACCTTATAGCCCGGCGTGGTGCAGGTAGGTTTAATGATTTCGTCCGGTTCACCTGCTTCGTCAAACACGCACAGGTTTTCGCCGTGCACAATTTTTACCAGATTGTTGGGATTGTTGGTATAATCGGTGTACCAAATCGCGCTGTTGGCATCAATGGTGTTGAGCAGGCCGCCCTTTTCCGGTTCTTTGGTGCTGCCCACTTCCATATCGGCATCGTCTTTGAAAAGGCCTTCGGAGATGTAGCCGCTATAGTGGTTTCCGTTGTAATTCGTCCACATACCCTGTTTCAGCTTGAGCAGGATATTTTCGCCAAGGTTTACCTTCGTTCCGTTGATGGCATACGAATCGCCCCTTACACCACCATCGGTTCCAATCTCTACCTTTCCATCTTTGCCGCCGTCAATGTTCACGGTCACCTTGTTATCCTCGGTGGTTTCGCCGCCAATGGCACCGCCCCAGTACCGGGTTGCTGCAATGGTTCCGATCTTCACATTGTCCTTGATGTTGATCACAGTGTTCTTCACACCGCTCCCGGCACCAATTGCACCAAGGACCTCATCCAGAACTGCATTGCCTTCCAGGTTGACCGTCACATTATCGCCGTTACTTCCGCCAATGGCCAGCTGGCTGTATCCTGCGCTTACCTTTTTTACATGTGCGTGGTCTTTGACGGTAACAGTCGCATCACCATACGGGCTGCCAATTGCAGCTCCTGTATCGCTCGATGCCTCCTCAATGGTCGCATTGCCCTGGATGGTCACATTTGTTGTGCCTTTGCTTCGCACTCCACTGCCGCCAATGGCTGCACCGCTGTTCGACTTTGCCGTCACATGGACATCCTCGGTGGTACTGTCAGCCCCTTCGGTGCCGATGGTCACGTCTGCATCAGCGGACCCAATCCATCCACCGCTGCCAATGCCCGCACCTACGTCAGATTCTGCAACCACATTTGCATGGTCACGGATAACGATTCCTTTAGCAGAACCAGCCGTTTTATCGGATGAAACATGAGTGCCTCCGCCGATGGCCGCACCATGATAGGCCTTTGCTTTTACATGGGCATTGCCCTGAATGGTAATATTTTCTGCATTTCCACTGGTTTCCTCGCGGTAACCGCCGCCGCCGCCAATGCCCGCACCATTGCCCGCACTTGTTGCATCCACAGTGGCAAAGCCCTCAATGGTAATGTTTTTGGTTACTGCCTGATCCACATTTCCGCCAATGCCGGCACCGCCATTCATGGCACCGCCTGTTACTTTCAGGCTGCCGGATTTATCCGTGTCAAAATTCTTGCTGGTGATCTCCTTGCCCTTGTCATTCGTTGTATCGGTAATGGTCATGGTGCCATCGCCCTGTTTGTTCAAGGCAGCCAATCCAAATATATCGGAATCATCCAATACATTCTGGCCGTCCAGCTCAATGGTGGTGCTGCCGGAGCCATCCACTTTCATGGAAGGCGTACTGGGATTCGGATCTCTTTCCACCGTCCCATTCTGATACTTGCTCTCACCATCCGCCTTGATGTGCACATTGCTCAGGCGGATGTTCAGGGTCTTTTCCACCCAGTTGTTGATGACGCGGATGACGTTGTTGGTGGGGTTGCCTTCACTGCCCTCGGCGGGGGTCTTCGGCTTATCCTGGTCGGCGGCATCGCCCTGTGTGGCATCGTCCTGGGCAGCGGCTTCCGGCTGCTGTTTTACCGGAGCTTTCTCAATTTTCTGCTTTGCGGGCGCGGTTTCGTCCCCGGCTGCTTCCTTCGGCTCTTCTTCCTTGGGTTCTTCCTTGGGTTCTTCTTCGGCAGCAGGTGCTGCTTTCGGTTCTTCGGGCTGTTCTTTCGTTTCCCCTTCGGGTTCAGCTTTCGGCTGCTCGTTGGAGGACTTTTTCTCAACCTTTTCCGTTGGCTCTTCTTCCTCAGGTTCCTCTTCCACAGGGGTCACTTCGGTTTCACCAATGGTGGTTACGGCAGAGGTCTTGGCATCCGCCGCCTTCTCTACCGGCTTTGCCACCTCCGCCTGCTTGTCCTTTGCGCGTTCATTTTCCTTCAGGGTGGTATCGTCCTCGCTGGTGCCGTCCTTCAGAACGATTTCGCGGCTTGTGTCATGATATTCCTTATCGCCCTGCTTAACTGTTACATAATTCGTGCCTTTTTCGGCAATGACATCAATGCTGCCGTTGCCAATGTAGTAAACGTCTGCAAAGGCAGGGGTTGCAATGGACGTGACAATGGACATGACGGCTGCCGCAGAAAGCACCCGCAGACCAAGCGGATTTTTCTTCTTCATGGCTTTTTCCTCCTTGGGGGCGCACACACCGGCCCCCGGCTCCTGCACACCCACACGCAAAAAAGGGCCGCCCCTGCGTGCAACAGAAGCGGCCCTGAACTGCAAACCAAAACCCTTGCCGCACCGCCAACCCCTGGCGTGCGGCGCATTTTTTTGTGTAACTGGCTGCCATGTTACAGGCCCTGTAGTTTTGCGTCCCAGTTTTTCAACTGGTTTGCCCAATATGCAGATGCGCAGTGATTCTCTTTGCCCTACATTATACCCCCCCTATTGCTTGTAAAGGGTTTTGACGCACAAAGTTTATTTTTGTATAGTGTGACAAAACTGCAGCACCGTATTTGTGAAAGTTGGCAAAAAGAAATTCTATTCGAAAAGACTTCCCCGTTTTTTATCATATCCCACAAAGTGACGAGAAAAATTTTGTTTCAGTTCACAAAAACAAGGTTCCGCTGTGTTATACTGCAAGCAGTATCGTGAAAGGAGCCTTGTCCCATGGAACAGACCAACACCCCCCAGCAGCCCTCCCGCAAAAAGGCAATCCTTTCGCTGCTGGTGCTGCTGGCTCTGACCTGTGTAGTGGTTTTCATCTTCAGCAGCCACTGGGCCGAGATCTCGACCGCGCTGGCCCAGCTCTCCCTCTGGCAGGTGCTGCTGGTGCTGGCCATCGGCCTGACATACCCACTGCTTGAGGGAATCGTCTGCTGGCTCATCATCCGCTGCCGCCTGCCGGGGTTCACCCTGCGGCGCGGCATGGATGCCGCCTTTGTGGGCATCTTTGGCAACGTGGTCGGCCTGGGTGCCGGGGCTGTGCCCATGGAGTCCTACTATCTCTACCACTGCGGCCTGCCGCTGGGCCCCGGTGTGGGCCTGATGACCCTGCAATATGTATTCCACAAGACCACCGTTCTGCTCTATGCCACTGTGATGCTCCTGCTGCAGCACCGTTGGCTCGCCGCCAACACCTCCGGCGTGATGCATTATCTGCCCGCCGCCTACTGCGTGGTGGCGCTGGTCATCGTGACGCTGGTGCTGCTCTGTGTCTCGCCGCTGGTGCAGCGGCTGGCCCGCTGGGCCATGGGCTTTCTGCCCAAAACAGAACCGTGGCAGACTCGCCGGGAAAAGTGGCTGGAGCAGCTGGACACCCTGGCCACCGAGAGCCGCCTCCTGCTGGCCGACAAGGGCCGCTGTGCCCGCATCCTTGCCGTGCAGACCCTCAAGCTGTTTCTGATGTTCACCCTGCCGTGGTTCTGCATCCGCTTCATGGGGCTTTCCTGCGGGCTGAGCTTCTGGCAGGTACAACTGCTCACCAGCCTGATGCTCTTCCTTTCCAACGCCCTGCCCAATGTGGCAGGCATGGGCTCCATTGAAACAGCCTTTCTGCTGGTGTTCAGCAGCTTTATGACCAGCGGCGAGGCCATGAGCACCTTGATGCTCTTCCGCATCGCAAGCTACTATTTTGTGTTCGCCGCCAGCGCCGCAGGCACCTTTGCGGCGCAGAAGCATCTGGAGAACAGTTGACATCCTGCGCGTTCCGGCACTATAATGAGAGCGTATTCTTTGAAGATCTCTGGCCGCCCTGCTGTGCGGCCCGCCAAAGGAGAACGCCTTATGGAAAACAAAAGTCTCCGTTTTTATGCCATCATGGCCCTCTGGGTCGTGTTGTTCGTGCTGTTGTTCGTTTCCAACCGCCGCGTTGACCTGAAAACTGACATCAATAAAAGCACTTCTGTCTCCGTCAGCGTGGAGGATACCGTCAGCCTGAGCCCCTCTGTGGTCACCACCCGTGCCTATTCTGCTAGTGATGACACCTATCAGACATTTTTCGAGATCCTGCAAAACGCGAGCTGCTACCAAAAGTTCAACCAGAATGTCCACTCCTACTCCCACGACTACGAAGCGCATTCCATCACCCTGCGCTTTGCAGACGATGCCAGCCAGAACCTGCTTTTCACCGTCTATTCAGACGGGGTCTGTCAGGTAAACGGAAAATTCGTCTTCCTCCGCTCCCCCGATGGAAACGCAGAGGCGATCTACCAGCTGCTGCGGGATGCGGTGGTGTAAAGAATATTGCCCGCTCCCCGGGATGCGGCTGATAAACGACCGGGACAAAACAAAAATCGGGGCACTCAGGTGGTCAAGCTGAGTGTCCCGTTTTTGTTTTCATCTGCGCACAGTGCCGTACCAGAGCCCTGTGTGCCGCGCAGCGGATGCAGAGCAAACCAGAATGCTGCATCCTGCCAAGAAAAAGAGAGTATGGAATGGAGGAATGGAACGGAGCGCTTGCAGACGCTCCGTTTTTTGGTGCATCGTGGTTAGAATTAGCTAACCGCCGCTGCGAGAACAGAATACCATAGATGGTTAGTCTTGTCAACCCTCAATTTGCAATTTTTCCCGAAAAAGGTGTGTGTCGCCGGGGTTTCAGCTTTTTTTCTACATTCTGCCCAAAGAATTCCCCTTGCTTTGGAAGAAAACCCACTTGTTTTCTATTGCTTTTTAAAGTGGTTCTTGTTATTATAGTAACGCAAGATTTTGTGGGCAGGTTTTCATTTTTGTCTACACCTTGTAGTTGGAACTGCCGCAGACGGCAGTTCAAGACCGTTTCGCCCCCAGAAAGCCGCCTATACAGTGCGGTTTTTCAAAGGCTCAATAGTTAGAATGCGCTAACCCGCGCATGGAATGGAGCAAGGAGGTTCCAATGATCAATTTTGAACAGTGGGAAGGCTTTGAGGGCCGCATCTGGAAAGAGGAAGTCAATGTCCGCGACTTCATCCAGAAGAACTACACCCCGTACGACGGCGACGAAAGCTTTCTGGCTGGTCCCACCGAGGCGACCGATAAGCTGTGGGGTGCCCTGCAGAAGCTGCAGAAGGAAGAGCGCGCCAAGGGCGGCGTGCTGGACATGGAGACCGAAGTCGTCAGCAGCCTGACCGCTTACGGCCCCGGCTATATCGACGAGACCCTGAAGGATCTGGAGCAGATCGTCGGCCTGCAGACCGACAAGCCCCTGAAGCGTGCATTCATGCCCTACGGCGGCATCAAGATGGCAGAGCAGGCCTGCACCACCTACGGCTATCAGCCCAGCGAGGAGCTGCACAAGATCTTTACCGACTACACCCGCACCCACAACCAGGCTGTGTTCGATGCCTACACCCCTGAGATGAAGGCTGCCCGCCACACCCACATCATCACCGGTCTGCCCGACACCTACGGCCGCGGTCGCATCGTGGGCGACTACCGCCGCGTGGCCCTGTACGGCATCGATGCCCTGATCAAGTTCAAGCAGGAAGATTTCGCCAACTGCGGCGACGGCACCATGACCGATGACGTGATCCGCCTGCGCGAGGAGATCGCACGCCAGATCAGCGCCCTGAAGGGCATGAAGAAGATGGCCGAGGCCTACGGCTGCGATATCTCCCAGCCCGCTAAGAACGCCAAGGAAGCCTGCCAGTGGCTGTACTTCGGCTACCTGGCCGCCATCAAGACCCAGAACGGCGCCGCCATGAGCGTGGGCCGCATCTCCACCTTCCTCGACATCTACATCCAGCGCGATCTGGACAAGGGTATCCTGACCGAGAGCGAGGCTCAGGAGCTTATCGACCACATGGTCATGAAGTTCCGCATGGTCAAGTTCGCCCGCATCCCCAGCTACAACCAGCTGTTCTCCGGCGACCCCGTCTGGGCAACTCTGGAAGTGGGCGGCATCGGCATGGACGGCCGCAGCATGGTCACCAAGAACTGCTACCGCTTCCTGCACACTCTGGAGAACATGGGCCCCGCACCGGAGCCGAACCTGACCGTTCTGTACTCCTCTGCCCTGCCCGAGAACTTCAAGAAGTACGCCGCCAAGGTGTCCATCAACACCAGCTCGGTCCAGTACGAGAACGACGACGTCATGAAGCCCGTCTGGGGCGACGATTATTCCATCTGCTGCTGCGTGTCTGCCACCCAGACCGGCAAGGAGATGCAGTTCTTTGGTGCCCGCGCCAACCTGGCAAAGTGCCTGCTGTACGCCATCAACGGCGGCGTGGACGAGAAGAGCCACGAGCAGTGCGGCCCCAACTACGCCCCCATCACCGGCGAGTATCTGAACTACGACGAGGTCCTGCCCAAGTACGTCCAGATGCTGGACTGGCTGGCTGGTCTGTACGTCAACGTGCTGAACCTCATCCAGTATATGCACGACAAGTACTACTACGAGGAAGCCGAGATGGCCCTGATCGACACCGATGTGCGCCGCACCTTTGCCACCGGCATTGCAGGCTTCTCCCACGTCATCGACTCCCTGAGCGCCATCAAGTACGCCAAGGTCAAGGTCGTGCGCGACGAGACCGGCCTGGCCACCGGCTATGAGGTGGAGGGCGACTTCCCCAAGTACGGCAACGATGACGACCGTGCCGATGAGATCGGCGTTTGGCTGCTGCGCACCTTCCTGGAGATGATCAAGAAGCGCCACACCTACCGCAACTCCGAGGCTACCACCTCCATCCTGACCATCACCTCCAACGTGGTGTACGGCAAGTACACCGGTGCTCTGCCCGATGGCCGTGCCGCCTTTACCCCCTTTGCACCCGGTGCAAACCCCAGCTACGGTGCGGAGCAGAACGGCCTGCTGGCTTCCCTGAACTCTGTTGCCAAGCTGCCCTACCACTGGGCTCTGGACGGCATCTCCAACACCCAGACCATCAACCCCGAGGCTCTGGGCCACAGCGAGGAGGAGCGCAAGGAGAACCTGGTGCAGGTGCTGGACGGCTACTTCGATCAGGGTGCACACCACCTGAACGTGAACGTGTTCGGCAAGGAGAAGCTGCTGGATGCCATGGAGCACCCCGAAAAGGAAGAATACGCCAACTTCACCATCCGCGTCTCCGGCTATGCGGTCAAGTTCATCGACCTGACCCGCGAGCAGCAGATGGACGTGATCTCCCGTACCTGCCATGCCGCACTGTGACCCTGTCGGTCTCGTCCACTCGCTGGAAAGCTTCGGCTCGGTGGACGGGCCGGGTGTCCGGTTCGTTGTCTTTCTGCAGGGCTGTGCCCTGCGCTGCAAATACTGCCACAACCCCGAAACGTGGAGCGCTGAGGGCGGCACGGAATGGTCTCCGGAGAAGCTGTTCCAACACGTCTGGCGCTACCGCAATTACTGGGGCAAGAAGGGCGGCATCACCGTCAGCGGCGGCGAGCCGCTGCGGCAGATGGACTTCTTGACAAAATTCTTCCAGCTGGCGCGCGCCAAGGGGGTGCACACCGCGCTGGACACGGCCGGTCAGCCGTTCCAGCCCGATGACCCCGCCTACCTGGCCGCCTTCGATACCCTGATGGCTTCCACCAGTCTGGTGATCCTGGATCTCAAGGAGATCGACCCGGAGAAGCACCGTCAGCTTACCGGCTGGGACAATGCCAACATCTTAGCCATGGCACGGCACATCTCTGATCTGGGCGTTCCGCTCTGGATCCGGCATGTGCTGGTGCCCGGCCTCACCGATAACGAGGAGGGCCTGCGCAGGACCGCAGATTTCATCCGCAGCCTGAAAACGGTGCAGCGGGTGGAGGTGCTCCCCTACCACACACTGGGGCTGTTCAAGTGGCAGAAGCTGGGCATCTCCTATCCCCTGCCGGACGCTGTTCCCCCCACGGCGGAACAGGTCCGCCGGGCGGAGGAACTGCTGGAAGTGGCTAAGTACCCCGGCTGAAGCGATGCAGCCGCCGGTGCTTGACAAAGCTTTTTGCATCTAATATCATAAGAGCAAAAGAAAAGGAGCCTTTTGGCACTCACACCTATTTCCCTGTAGAGACAGGGGATGTGAGCCCAAGAGGCTCCTTTTGCTTATGATATTTATTTTTCTTCACTTCCGGCGTGATACACCTGCAGATACACCCTTTTGCGCTCGGCATCCGTGTTCTCTGCCAGCTGCTGGCAGAAACGCTCATCCTCGAACAGGGCGACCACATTGGGCGCATAGCGGGTGCCGCTCTGGGCCCGCAGCTCTTCCAGCAGCGTGCGGAAGGGCTTGGCAAGGTTGTAGCACCGACCGATATTATCGGTGGCGGCATCCAGCGAGTCTGCCACGCTCAGCGCATCCACGATTCCCTTGATCTCCGGCGGGCAGGAGGGTACATCATTGGGATAGCCGCCCTTGCCATTGTAATAGCAGTGGTGATAGAGTGCCGCCAGGGCCAGCGTTCTTCCGCAGCCCATTCTATTCAGAATGTCAGCGCCGGTCCTTGGGTGGCTCTGGATGCAGAAAAACTCCTCATCCAGCAGGCGGCGGGCGTTATTGTCGATGTACATCAGAACGGCACACTTGCCAAGGTCGTGGTACAGGCCGCACTCATAGGCCGTCTGGCAGAGCTCTTCCCGCCGGGCCTGCACCTCGGCCGCGCTCCTGCAGCCCAGCAGGCCCACCAGTGTTTCGGGCCTTGTCTCGATCTGCCGCTGCAGCAGGGCACGGGTCAGCTCTGCCACCATCAGCGAGTGGACATAGGTCGGCTTGTGCCCGGCCAGGATACTGCCCAGCATCCGGCGGTTCGCCGTTTCATCTGAGCTGGTGTTGATCTTGCTCAACTCCCAGGCGGCAGAGTTTACCACACGGGGATACTCATCTGTTCCAGATACTGATCCGCAGAACGGCGTACCTGCTCCACGGTTGCACGATACCTCTGTGCTCCCGCCTCGTCCAAACGTTCTGCATAGACCGAGAGATAGGCCGCCAGAACCAGCTTCCGGTTGATGGCCTCGGCAGAATAATCATCCTGCGCCACGCTTCCTGCCGATTCCAGAAGGATCTTGACCACGTCTTCCAGGCTGCCCACCCCGGCATGGTAGCGGGCAGCGGCGTAAAAATAGGGCACCCGCCAGTTCTGCAGGCGCGCATCCTGACCCTTGTACTTCTTCTTGTGCCCCCAGATGTATTCCGCCGATTCCAGCACCTGCCGCGCCACCTCGGGATCCTCCTCCTGCCGCAGATGGGTCAGCAGGGTCATGCGATCCATGTGCATGGAATAGATGTAGCTTTCCCAGGGGAACTCCGGGTCCAGCGCATGGTAATGCGCAGACTGGATGATGTCCATTGCGCGGCGGAACCGCTCCAGATACCGGCAGCTTTCCGCATGGGTGCCGCGGGACATCCCCAGCCGGGTGTTGCCCACACAGCGGATGAGATACTGCCGGGTATTCCTGTCCAGCTGTTCATACCGTGACATGTATTCAGCAGCTTCCGTAAAATAGACCTGGATCGCATCTCCCAACAGGTTGATGCCAGTTCCCTCATCCCGGACGTTCATATAATGCAGGGTGATGCCCGTGTAGTACAGCTCCCTGACGATCATGGGCACGTCTTCCCGGCTGCGGGCCGCTGCCAGCAGCAGCTGATGCACCTTGAACGCCACGCCCATATCCTCGCTGTTCGCATAGTTGAACAGCCTGCCTGCAAAGGCACTCAGTCCCTGGATATCCGTTTCGGTCAGGGAGGCAGGGTCACGGTCGTAGACAAACTGCGCCAGCAGTGCCTCATTCTGCCGCATCAGGGTGTTGCATCTCAGCGCGTTGGTCTGGATTTCTTCCAGCACAGCAGCGGGAGCTTTGCCCTCCGGAAAGCTGGGCCGGGAGATCGAGCGCACAACGCGCA
>OLCI01000137.1_pt1 | contig 21672 bp, 18 predicted proteins | sample 1607561 | NCBI WGS metagenome assembly OLCI01 (sample SAMN02674605, study PRJEB24791) | human gut metagenome, SKBSTL067 | isolation source: stool | host: Homo sapiens | place: USA
TTTTTGTCAATAACCCAAAAGCATCTTTGGCAAGTTGCACAAAAGCGATAGTGTTTGTATGGCATTTTCGGATAGCAGCATCTCCCCGGGGAGAAGTGTTCCGTTTGGGAAATGATGGCGTGTTTCCTCGATTTTTCGTTGAAATATGCCAGGTTTTATGATATAGTAGTAGTCGTTTTTACGTTTCACTCCCCTACTCTCCCCGCGGAAAGGAAGCTTCCATGAACCTGACAAAGCAGTTCTTCAAGTATGTGTCGCAGAATATTTTCGGTCTGATCGGCACATCGTGCTATATTCTGGCCGACACCTATTTCATCGCCCAGGCGGCGGGCACCGACGGCGTGACCCTGCTGAACCTCTGCCTGCCCATGTACAACCTGATCTTTGCCTTCGGCTCGATGATCGGCCTGGGTGCTGCCACCCGGTACGCCATCCTGCAGGCACAGGGCGAGGCACGGGCACAGCGGTTTTTTTCCAACGCCATCCTCTGTGCCTGCCTGATCGCCATCCCGTTCATGCTGGCGGGCGCGTTCTGCCCGGGCACGCTTCTGCAGCTCATGGGCGGCGATGCGGACATCGTGGCACTGGGCCTGAACTACACCCGCATCTTCCTGCTGTTCACCCCCTTCTTCATGTGCAACTACATCTTCTCGGCCTTCGTCCGCAACGACGGCGACCCGTCCCTTGCCATGGTGGCCACCCTGAGCGGCAGCCTGTTCAATGTGGTGTTCGATTACATCTTCATCTTCCCCATGGGGCTGGGCCTGCCCGGCGCGGCGCTGGCAACCGCCATCTCGCCGGTGCTCAGCATCGCCATCTGCAGCCGCCACTTCTTTCAAAAGAGCAACACGCTCACCTTTGTCCGGCAGGCCCCCTCGGCCCGGCTGCTGGTGCAGAGCTGCCAGCTGGGCATCTCCGGCTTTGTCGGGGAGCTCTCCTCTGCCGTGACCACCACCGTGTTCAATTTCCTGCTGCTCCGGCTGGCGGGCAACGTGGGCGTGGCCGCTTACGGCGTGGTGGCAAACTTTGCGCTGGTGGCAACAGCCATCTTCAACGGCGTGGCCCAGGGTGCCCAGCCGCTGATCAGCCAGTGCTACGGCAAAAATGAGATGGCCGGGGCAAAAAAGCTGCTTCTGCTGGGCTGCGGTACCGCGCTGGCGCTGGCGGCGGTGTTGTACAGTGCCGTGTTTGGCTTTACCGATACCTTTGTTGCCCTCTTCAACAGCGAGAGCTCTGCTTTGATGGCCGAATATGCCCACAGCGGTATGCGCATCTACTTCCTGGGCTACTTCTTTGCAGGCTGCAATATTGTTGCGGCGGGCTATCTGGGTGCGGTCAACCGCCCCACCGAGGCCACCATCACCTCGGTCAGCCGGGGCGTGGCCGCCATCGTCACCTGCTCGCTGATCCTGAGCGCCCTGTTCGGCATGAACGGCGTGTGGTCAGCCTTCCCCGCCGCCGAGGCCATCACGCTGGCTCTGACGGTGTTCCTGCTCAAGCGCCCGCAGTCTGTGTGCGGCTGAACGCCTCCACGGAAAAGAGCCGGGTGCTGCCCCGGCTCCTGAAATTTTAAATATACAGTGCCTGCTCCCGCTGGCTTTCCGCCGGGCTGAGGGGCCGCGCTGTCTGACCGGCCAAGGCCCGCCACTGTGCGGGGGATTGGCCGGTCTCTTTTTTGAACACCCGGCACAGGTAGTTGGCCCCTGAGAAGCCGCACAGGCTGGCAATGACATCCAGCGTGTATTCCCGGTGCAGGAGCAGCCGCATGGCAGCTTCCACCCGCACAGTGGTCAGGTAGCGCCCCGGGGGCACCCCCACGGCGGCGGTAAAGGTGCGGACAAGGTGGCTCTTGGAGACTCCCAGCCGCTCACTGAGCTCCTCCACGCCGTACAGGCCAGCGTAGTTCTGGCGGATATCCTCAATGGCGGCCTCTACCAGCGGCGGCAGGGGCGGGGCGGCGCTGTCGGCCCCCGCAAGCTCACAGAGCAGGGCAAAGGCCAGCTGGCTGGCAGCCCGGCTGCGGGGCGTGTCGACCTCGGCGGCAAGGCGGCCCAGCAGCTCTGCGGCAGCGGGGCAGGTCTCGCCCCGGGCCAGGAACGGCAGCTCCGTCAGCCCGGCAAGGAACTGCACCGCCGCCTGCCCGGTCAGCTGGATGCAGAGCAGGTGGCTCTCCCCTTCCGGGGTCAGGGTCAACGGGGCGCGGCTCAGCACCAGATGGCCCGCCGCCGCGCTCTGGGGCGGCAGGATCAGTGCGCTGCCCGCCGGGGAGGGCGAGGCATCGGTCAGGCTGGCAGTGCATCTGCCGCTGGAGATCAGGCAGACCCACAGCCCCTCGCCGGTCAGGGTCAGGGGTTCTTTGGGCTGGATATCCCGCACCACGCCAAGGGCTGCGGTGCTTGTCCAATCATAAAGCAATATCTGACACCTCAAATCAATAAAATGCTATTTTATATCACAAAGTTATCTGTTATTATAATACCAACGAGAGCGTGCACCGTCAAGGTGCCGTAACATAGAAAAATTTTAATGGAGGCAATGACCTATGGCTTCGATTAGCTGCCAGCACATCTACAAGATCTATCCGGGCGCTACTGCTCCTTCTGTTACCGACTTCAACCTGGAGATCCAGGATAAGGAGTTCATCATCTTCGTCGGCCCCTCTGGCTGCGGCAAGTCCACCACCCTGCGCATGATCGCCGGTCTGGAGGAGATCTCCAAGGGCGAAATGTACATCGGCGGCCGCCTGATCAACGACGTTCCTCCCAAGGATCGTGATATCGCCATGGTGTTCCAGAGCTACGCTCTGTACCCCCACATGACCGTTTACAAGAACATCGCTTTCGGCCTGGAGCTGCGCAAGACCCCGAAGGATGAGATCGACCGCCGCGTTCACGAGGCTGCCAAGATCCTGGAGATCGAGCACCTGCTGGACCGCAAGCCCAAGGCTCTGTCCGGCGGCCAGCGCCAGCGTGTCGCTCTGGGCCGCGCAATGGTTCGTAACCCGGCAGTCTTCCTGCTGGACGAGCCCCTGTCCAACCTGGATGCAAAGCTGCGTACCAGCATGCGCACCGAGATCATCAAGCTGCACAAGAAGCTGGCTACCACCTTCATCTACGTTACCCATGACCAGACCGAGGCTATGACCATGGGCGACCGCATCGTTGTTATGAAGGACGGCGTCATCCAGCAGGTCGATACCCCGCAGAACCTGTACGATATGCCCTGCAACATGTTCGTTGCCGGCTTCATCGGCAGCCCCCAGATGAACTTCCTGGACGGCACCGTGACCAAGAACGGCGATCAGTACGCCATTGACCTGGGCGGCGACACCATCCCCCTGCCCAAGGAAAAGACCGCTGACGGCAAGCTGGATTCCTACGTTGGCAAGAAGGTCAAGATGGGCATCCGTCCTGAGGATATCGACGACGAACCCGAGTTTATGGCAAAGCACCCCGACTGCCACCTGGAGGCTCAGGTCGATGTGTCCGAAATGATGGGCGCTGAGATCTACCTGTACCTGGAGTACAAGGGCAACAAGATGACCGCCCGTGTCGCTCCCACCTCCAAGGCACGCAACGGAGACACCGTCCGCGTTGCATTTGATCCGCACAAGGTCCACCTCTTTGATGTCGAGACCGAGCAGACCATCCTGAACTAAGTTCTCCAGGGATCATCTTTTGATCCTCCTAATAAGCAAAAGCCGCCGGGAAGCAATTTCCGGCGGCTTTTGTCTAAAAGAACACACATTGGAACATTACAAGGGAGATTTCACCATGGAACACATGATGCTTCTGGTCACCTACCGTATGCTCCCCGGCCAGCGGGACGCTTTTCTGCAGGAGGTCGCCGCTGCCGGCATTCTGGCAAAGGTCCAGCGGGAGGACGGTTTTGAGCGCTATGATTATTACCTGAGCGCCGCCGACCCGGACGAGCTGCTCATCGTTGAGGAGTGGGACTCCGAAACCCAGCAGCAGGCCCACGTAAACACCGACCACATGGCCCAGCTCCGCGCCATCAAGGAGAAGCATGTTGCTTCCACCGCGATACAGCGCATTGCCAAAGCCGACTGAGCACGAGAGGATAGAAAAGCACCCGCGGCCAGCAGGCCGCAGGTGCTTTTTCCAAAGGAGAGAACGGAATGCTCAGCCCTTGACACCACCCAGTGCAACACCACGGACGATGAATTTGGACAGCAGCAGATAAACAATGATCACAGGCAGGATGGCAATGGCCACCAGCATATAGACCTTGCCCATATCGAACTTGAGGAAGTCGGCACTGCGGAGCTGTGCAATGAGGATGGGCAGGGTCTTTTTGTCTGCCGTATCCAGCACCAGTGCGGGGATGAAGTAGTTGTTCCAGCTGGACACAAAGGAGAAGATGGCCTGCACCGCCAGAGCGGGCTTCATAATGGGAAGCACGATATGGTTGAAGGTGTAGAACTCCCCTGCGCCATCAATGCGGGCGGCTTCCACGATCTCCATGGGCAGGCTGGCATCCAGATACTGCTTCATAAAGAAGAACACCGCCGGGGCCGCAATGCTGGGGATGATGAGGGGAATGAAGCTGTTCTTCAGGCCCATCTTCGTGATGAGCTGCAGGAAACCCAGCGCCGAGACCTGGGTCGGCATGGTCATAATGAGCAGGATGATGGCAAACGCCGCCTTTTTGAACCGGAAGTTATAGGCGTAGATGCCGTAGGCTGTCAGGGCCGAAAAATAGACGCTGAGGGCAGCCGAGCAGCCGGACACGATCAGGCTGTTCCGCACACCGGTCAGCACCGGGATGTTGGCATCCGACAGCACGTTTTTCAGGTTGGTCATCAAGGATCTGCCCGGCAGAAAGGAAAAGCCCTTCTGGATCTCAAAATGGGTGCGGGTGGAATTGATGACCAGCACATAGAAGAAGAACAGGCATAAAAAGCTCAGCAGCACCAGCGCCGCATAGCACACCGTGCGGCGGGCCGCAAGGGTCGCTTTTTCGGATCTTGTCTTGACTGCGTGTGACATTATGCTTTTCCTCCCTTCACCTGTTTGGCCGCCTGCCTGCGGGCCTTGCGCTCGGCCTTGCTCAGGCCGTCGTCCTCCTTGGTCAGGGCCATGTAAACGATCACGCAGAGCACTGCGCACACCAGGAACAGCACCACCGAGACAGCGCCGGCCATGCCGTAGTTCTTGCTGAACAGGTGGTTGTTCAGGTACATGATCATGGTGGTGGAGGTGCGGTCGGGGCCGCCCTTGCCGTTGGTCAGGATCTGCGGCACATCGAACATCTGCAGGCCACCGATCATCGAAGTGATCATCACATAGACCAGGATCGGCCGGATGAGCGGGATGGTGATCTTCCAGAACATCTGGTTCGGGGTGCAGCCGTCCAGCTCCGCTGCCTCATACAGGGTGGGGTCCACGCCCATGATGGCCGCCATCAGCATGATGGTCGTATTGCCGAACCACATCAGGAAGTTCATCAGGCCGATAAGGCCGCGGTTGCCCCAGACACTGTTCAGGAAGCTGAAGGGCTCCTTGAGGATGCCCATGCCCACCAGTGCAGCGTTCACGGGGCCGTTATCCGAGAACAGGGCAAAGAACAGCATGGCGAACGCCGAAGCCATAATGAGGTTGGGCATGTAGATGACTGTCTTGAAGAAGGTCTGGCCCTTCAGCTTCAGGCGCAGGTCGGTGAACCAGGCCGCCAGCAGCAGCGAGATGGCGATCTGCGGGATGAAACCGATGATCCAGAGCAGCAGCGTGTTGCCAAAGTATTTGGGCAGGTCGGTTGCAAACAGGGTGATGTAGTTCTTCAGGCCCACAAAGGTAGGGCCGATGATCTTCAGGCCGCTGCGGTAATATTCAAAAAAGCTGTAATAGATCGTAGACCCCAGTGGGATGAGCTGGAACACCGCAAAGATGAGGAAGAACGGTGCAATGAAGATATAGCCCCACTTTGCATAGCTGATCGAGCCGTTCTTCTTTGGTTTTGCTCCCATAGTAACTGCCCTCCTGACGTACACTGCCCAAAGCAAAACGGGGCGGGCGGGATCAGCGTCCGGCCCGCCCCATTCAGATTCGGTTCAAAAGGTTTTCAGGTTCCGGCTGCGCTTATGCGGGCCAGACCACATCGGTCAGCTCGGGGTACTTTTCCTTGATGGCGGTCTCGAAGTTTGCCTTTGCGGTATCCTCGTCCACCGTGCCGGTAAAGTAATCCTTGAAGGCATTCTGGAGGCTCTCGTTCAGGCCCTGATCGTACGGGCCTGCGTTGGACATATCGATCTTCTTTGCAGCTTCTGCAAACAGGGCGATATGGTTCTGGCCGCCCAGGAAGTCGGAGGCATAATCACTGTTTGCGATCTCTTCCATGGCCTTCTCGTTGTTGGTGTAATCCTGCGTATCCAGGGTGATCTGCTTCATAATGGCTTCGTCGCAGGTCAGCTTCTGCATCACATCACGGATGATATCGGTATTATCGGTACCGGCTGCCGCGCAGATCCAGGTGCCGCCCCAGTAATAGGGCTGAGGACCTTCGCAGACTGCGTAATCGCCGTAGATGCCGTTGCCTACTTCTTCCTTGCCGCCCTCGGCCACAGGGGTCTCCAGAGAGTTGCCCAGCAGGGTGAAGTTGATGCCCCAGGTGGAATAGAAGAAGCCAAACACCTTGCCGCTCGGGCCCTGATCGGCTGCCCACTGGCTGTCCCACAGGCTGGACTTATTGTTGTAGCCCTTATCGGTGTATTCCTTGGTCTGATCGACCCACTTCATAATGTTGGGGTCTACCTTGACGGTCGTGCCGTCCACCCAGGGAGCGTCCACGTTGTTGGAGAAGGTGCGGTAAGCATCATCGAAGCCGGACAGCATCTTGTAGCCCTTGGCATAGGCCTGTGCAGCCACCTCGTTGAACTTATCCCAATCGGACAGATGGCTCTGCACCTCGGTGGGATCATCGGTGCCCAGCACTTCCTTGGCAATGCTGCGGCGGTATGCGAACAGACCGGGGGTCGCCTGCCAGGTGGTGCCGCGCTGGCTGCCGTCCACGCTGACAATATCCTTGGTGTACTGGTACTGACCGGCCAGATCGGCATCGGTCAGGCCGATGTCTGCCTTGACATCCAGCGCGTAATCGGAATCCACATACTTCAGTGCGTAGTCAGCCTCGATCAGGAAGATATCTACCTTGTCATCATCGGCGGCAGAGTCCTGATTCAGCAGGGCCTCATCCAGTTTGTTCTGGTAGTTGTTGTTCTCGTTGGCGTTGATGGTCCACTTGACAACGGTGCCATCTTTCAGGGTGGTGGTGGATTTATCCTCAGCGATGGAGGCGACCTCGGGGTAATAGTTATTGAAGCGGCCCTGGAACTCATCGTTCCAGCACCAGATATTCAGCACCTTGCCCTGAGCTGCCGGAGCATCGGAAGCGGCGGAAGAAGCTGCGGCAGAGGATGCCGCGCCGGTAGAAGAAGAGGAGCCGCCGCATGCGCTCAGCGCTGCACTGATGGTAACTGCACCGGAAGCCAGCAGGAAATTACGACGCGAAATCTTTCTCATAATGAAAAACCTCCTTCAATGGTTTTCGTGAAAAAGCGTTTCAAATTCAAGGCTCCGGTTCGCCCGGAACCAAATCCAACCCATTCATTCGATGCTGCGCACCGAGCCGCCCTCCAGCAGTTTTCCTGTCACCGGGATCTGCTCGGCCAGCGTCACACGGGGGTGCTCGATCATCTGCACCAGCTTATCCGCTGCCATCCGGCCCAGCATTCTGGTGTTCTGCTGCCAGGTCACCAGCTGGGGCTTCATCACGCGGGAGAGGTAAATGCCGTCATATCCCATCACGGAAATATCCTCTGGAATGCTCAGGCCCGCTTCCTGCAGAGCGATGCAGCCGCCCATGGCCGAGAAATCATCGGGGAAGAGGATGCAGGTGGGCCGCTGGGGCAGTGCCAGCAGGGCCCGGGTCTCCTCGGCACAGCGGTCGGGATCGTGATACACACCGCAGCGCACATATTCTTCGGGGACCTGCAGCCCCAGCTCCGCACAGCTCTTGTAGAAGCCCGCCAGCCGGTTCTCCGTCACCGCCGTGCGCTCGCCATGGATAAAGGCGATGCGGCGGTGGCCGTTGGCGTAGGCGTACCGCACCAGCGCCGAAAGCCCGTTGACATTATCGGAAAGGACCGCCATCCGGTTGTTGAACACATGGTCGATGGTCACCACCGGCACATCACTGTTGACCAGCTCCACCACCTGCGGATCGTTGAAATCCACGCAGGCGATCACCGCTCCGTCCACGCCCCGGTAGTGGCAGTGCTCCAGATAGGTCATTGTTCTGCCGCCGAGGTTCCGGTTGACAAAGGTGATATCGTAGCCCAGCTTTTCCACCTGCACTTTGAAGCTGTCCAGCACCGCCGAAAAGTACTCGTGGGCCAGGCCGCTCTGCCGCTCGTCCACAAACAGAACGCCAAGGTTGTAGGTACGGTTGGTCTTCATCGCGCGGGCCGCCATATTGGGCACATAGCCCATCCGGCGGGCCGCCTCGCGGACACGGTCGCGGGTCGCAGCAGAGATGTCCGACTGGCCATTGAGCGCTTTGCTCACCGTTGCCACCGAGACACCGCATTCACGCGCCAGATCTTTCAAGGATGACATTTCGCCGCCCTCCCTCACAGGGACCCGCTCAGGGCTCCCGAACGAATCCTAAATCGTTTTCGCAATTTCAATATAGCGCACTTTGCACTAAAAATCAAGCAGAAGAAGAAAAGTTTTATCCTAAAAGTCTGCATTTCAGCAGGTTGCGAGATTTCATTTCCTCAGAATTATGCAGTCTGTATCGTTTTCGTTACATTTCGTTACCGTTCGATAATTTTTTCGTTCCCATACCGGTTTCCACCCCTGAACCAGCCCGCTGCACCCTTGTTGTATATTTCAGGTCCGCTCTTGATTTTTCCCGCAGGATAGACTATTCTTAGGGTGACAAGTGCCTTTCCCACCCTTGGGCCGCAAATTCTAAATCGTTTTCGCCATCAAATGATTTCAGCATTTCCGGTTTACCCTATAAGGAGGAACAAGGCTATGAGATTCGGACATTTTGATGATGCGCGCCGGGAATATGTGATCGACACGCCCCGCACTCCCCTGCCCTGGATCAACTATCTGGGCAGCGAGGACTTTTTCAGTCTGGTGTCCAACACCGGCGGCGGTTACAGCTTTTACCGGGATGCCCGGCTGCGGCGGCTGACCCGCTACCGCTACAACAATTCCCCGCTGGACATGGACGGCCACCGCATCTACATCAACGATGGCGGCACCATCTGGAACCCGGGCTGGCAGCCTGCCAAGACGGAACTGGACAGTTACACCTGCCGCCACGGTCTGGGCTACACGATCCTGCAGGGCGAAAAAAAAGGCATTACAGCCGCTCAGGAACTTTTTGTGCCCCGGGGCGATGCCTGTGAGATCGACCGGCTGACGCTGGAAAACAAGACCGCTGCCACCCGCACGCTGGACGTGTTCAGCTATGTGGAGTTCTGCCTGTGGGATGCCATGGATGACAGCTCCAATTTCCAGCGCAACTTTTCCACCGGCGAGGTGGAAGTGGTGGAAAGTGCCATCTATCATAAAACAGAGTACCGGGAGCGCCGGGATCACTACGCCGTGTTCTGGGCCAACGCCCCTGTTACCAGCTTCGACACCAGCCGGGATGCCTTCTGCGGCGTGTACGGCGGCCCCGCCGCACCGGAAGCGGTCAAAGCCGGTCACTGCTCGAACAGCATTGCCCACGGCTGGGCTCCGGTGGGTGCCCACCATTTCCATCTCACGCTGGCACCGGGTGAGAAAAAGAGCATCATCTTCGGGCTGGGCTACATTGAAAACCCAGTCGGGGAAAAATTCAGCGCTCCCGGCATCATCAACAAAGCCCGGGCCGAGGCCATGATGGCCCGCTATGCCACCGACGCACAGGTGGATGCCGCCCGCAGGGCACTGGCCGACTACTGGCAGGAACTGCTCTCGGGCTGGCAGCTGACCTCCGGCGAGGAAAAGCTGGACCGGATGGTGAGCCTGTGGAACCAGTATCAGTGCATGGTCACCTTCAACATGAGCCGCAGTGCCAGCTATTACGAGAGCGGCATCGGCCGCGGCATGGGGTTCCGGGATTCCTGTCAGGATCTGCTGGGCTTCGTTCACATGATCCCCTCCCGCGCACGGGAGCGCATTCTGGACATTGCTGCCACCCAGTTTGAGGACGGCAGTGCCTACCACCAGTACCAGCCCCTGACCAAAAAGGGCAACCGCGACGTGGGTAGCGGCTTCAACGATGACCCGCTCTGGCTCATTGCGTGCACCGCCGCCTATCTGCGGGAGACCGGTGACTGGTCGATCCTGGACGAACCGGTTGCCTTTGACAACGACGTGACCAGAGCACAGCCCCTGATGGAGCATCTGCGCCGGAGCTTCCGCTACACCCATACCCATCTGGGCCCCCACGGCCTGCCCCTGATCGGCCGGGCCGACTGGAACGACTGCCTGAACCTGAACTGCTTCTCGGAGCACCCGGGCGAGAGCTTCCAGATCACCGGCCCCAGCGAGGGCCCTGTGGCTGAGAGCGTGTTCATTGCGGGCATGTTCGTGAAATACGGCCGCGAGTACGCCGAACTCTGTGACCACCTGCACCTCACCGAGGAGGCCGCCAGTGCCCGCACCGCCATTGACGCAGTAGAACAAGCCACCCTGACCGCCGGCTGGGACGGCGCATGGTTCCGCCGTGCCTACGATGCCTTTGGTGCCCCCGTGGGCAGCAGGGAATGCGACGAGGGGCAGATCTTCATCGAACCCCAGGGCATGTGCGTGATGGCCGGGATCGGCCGGGAGACCGGTCAGGCCGAAGCTGCACTGAAGAGCGTGGAGGAGCGGCTGGACACCCCGTACGGCGTGGTACTGCTCCAGCCCGCCTACACCACCTACCGGCTCAATCTGGGCGAGATCTCCAGCTATCCCCCGGGCTACAAGGAGAACGCCGGTATCTTCTGCCACAACAACCCATGGATCAGCTGTGCTGAGACCGTGCTGGGCCACGGTGACCGGGCCTTTGCTGTTTACAAAAAGACCTGCCCGGCCTATATCGAGGACATCAGCGAGATCCACCGCACCGAGCCCTACGTTTACAGCCAGATGGTGGCAGGCCGCGATGCCCCCACCTTCGGCGAGGCCAAGAACAGCTGGCTGACCGGCACGGCGGCATGGACCTTCGTGAACGTGAGCCAGTACATTCTGGGCATCCAGCCCACTCTGGACGGCCTGCGCGTTGACCCCTGCATCCCCCACACGCTTGCAAGCTACACCGTCACCCGTCGTTACCGGGGTGCCGTGTACCACATCCGGGTGGAGAACCCCCACGCCGTGCAGAAGGGCGTGCAGAGCGTCACCGTGAACGGCACTCCTATTGCGGGCACCCTCCTGCCGCTGGCAAAGGCCGGTGAAAGTGTGGAAGTCTCTGTCATTCTTGGATAACCCCCCTCACAGCAAAAAGACCGCCAAAGCAAGTAGAAACGCTTGCTCTGGCGGTCTTTTCAATACAGTTTTTTCAGTTCCAATTACAGCATCCTGGAAAGGAAAGCCTTCAGACGAGGATGCTTGGGGTTCGAGAAGAGCTCCTGCGGGGGCTCATCTTCCTGGATCTTGCCCTCATCGATGAAGATGACGCGGTTGGACACCTCACGGGCGAAGCCCATCTCGTGGGTGACCACCAGCATGGTGATGCCGGTGTGGGCCAGCTCCTTCATCAGCTCCAGCACCTCGCCGACCATCTCAGGGTCAAGGGCGGAGGTGGGCTCGTCGAACAGGATGACATCCGGGTCCATGGCCAGAGCGCGGGCAATGGCAATGCGCTGCTGCTGGCCGCCGGAAAGGCTCTTGGGGAACACATTGGCTTTATCGGACAGGCCGACACGGGCCAGCAGCTCCTCGGCACGCTTGGAAGCCTCCTCCTTGCTCTTGAGCTTGAGCAGCTCCGGGGCCAGGCAGAGGTTCTGCTTGACGGTCAGGTGGGGGAAGAGGTTGAAGTGCTGGAACACCATGCCCATCTTCTGGCGCACGGCATCGATGTGGGCATCATCCACCTCGATGCCCTCAAACTTGATGGAGCCGCCGGTGGGGATCTCCAGCCGGTTCAGGCAACGCAGGAAGGTAGACTTGCCGCAGCCGGAGGGGCCGATCAGGCAGACCACGTCGCCGCGGTAGATGTCGATGTCGATGCCCTTCAGGACATCCAGGGTGGGGGTGGGCTGCTTTGCGCCCTTTTTGGCCTCACCGCCGTAGGTCTTGGTCAGACCACGGACTTCCAGGATCTTTTCAGCATGATTAGCGGTCACCTTGCGCCATCCTCCTCTCAAACTTCAACAGCAGCCATGTAAAGAGCATGACTAAGACCAGATAGACCACTGCAACGCCCAACAGGGGGAACATGGCCTCGTAGGTACGGTTCATAATGCCCTGCGCCGCATACAGCAGCTCCTTGCCGCCGATAACGGTGATGAGCGAGGTATCCTTGAGCAGGACGATGAACTCGTTGCCCAGTGCAGGCAGCACCGCGCGGATGGCCTGCGGAATGACAATGACCACCATGGTGGTCATGTAGTTCAGGCCCAGGCTGCGGCCGGCTTCCATCTGGCCGGGGTCCACCGCCATCAGGCCGCCGCGGATGATCTCCGAGACGTAAGCGCCCGAGTTGATGCCCAGTGCCAGCGCACCGACCATGGTAAAGTTGCGGCTGTTGGAAAAGATGACCATGCTCATAATGAGCAGCTGGACCATCATGGGGGTGCCGCGGATGATGGTGGTGTACACCTGACAGACGGCATTGAAGAAGCCCAGCACCGGGTTCCTGCGGCCGGGACGCTGCTGGTCGTGCGCAACACGCACCAGTGCCACCACACTGCCCAACACCACGCCCAGTGCCAGCGCAATGGCGGTGACCAGCAGCGTAGTGCCCACGCCCTGGATGTACTGCACCCAGCGGTCGTTCAGGATGAACGCCTGATAGAATTTGAAGAACATTTCCTGCCCGAAGTCCAGCTTCGTGCCGCTGTTGAGCAGCTCTTTCAGCAGTTCGTATTGTGCGGCCATTCGCATCCTCACCTTTCTTTTTGTAAAAATTTTGTAACCGGTGGATTTCAAAAAAGGGGAGGAGCCTTTTCAGGCCGCCTCCCCCTGACGCGGAAAGAAACGCGCTGATTATTCAGCGGTGATGTACTTGTCCACGATGGACTGCAGGGTGCCGTCTGCCTTCAGCTCTTCCAGAGCAGCGTTGACAGCGTCTTCCAGAGCGGTGTTGCCCTTGGCCATGCCGATGGCGTAGTCCTCCTCGGCGTAGCTGGTGTCCAGAATGACCAGACCGGGGTTGGCGGCAACGAACTCCTTTGCAGGGGCATTGTCGATGACAACTGCATCGACCTGGCCATTGTTCAGAGCCTGCACAGCGGTCAGGCCGTCGTCGTATGCGACCACAGCGTCATCGCCGAAGTCATCAGAGCAGTAGATGTAGCCGGTGGTGCCGCGCTGGGTGCCGATCATCTTGCCGGCCAGATCGTCGGGAGAAGCGATGTCAGAACCCTCGGGCACGATGATGGACTGGATGCCGGTAGCGTAGCTGTCGGAGAAGTCCATCACAGCCTTGCGCTCGTCGGTCACGGTAACGCCAGCCATGACGATATCGGCCTTGCCCTGCTGCACGCTCAGCAGTGCTGCGTCGAAGTCCATATCATCGATCTGCAGCTCCAGGCCCAGCTTCTCAGCAATGGCCTTGGCGGTGTCGATGTCGATGCCCTCAAACTCACCGGCATCGGTGGTCATCTCGTACGGAGGGAAGGCAGCGTTGGTGGCCATGGTCAGCTTGCCAGCCTCAACGGTGGTCAGCTCAGCGGCAGCGCTGGTGGAAGCAGCCTCGGAAGAAGCTGCACTGCTTGCAGTGGAAGAAGCGGTGCTGGAGGCGGAACCGCCGCAGGCAGTCAGAGCCAGAGCGGCAGCGGTCAGACCAGCGGCAGCCAGAAAGCTGCGGCGATTGATCTTTTTCATATTCAAACACTCCTCTGTTGATTGTATAATTTTTCACTTTCCCGGCACGATGCGCTTCATCGTGTCATCAAGGAACAGGATTAGTATATGTTGTACAAATAAAAAAGTCAAGTGTTGTGCAAAAAATCGGAACAAATGAAACCCTTTTGAAAACATTTATACAGGTTACATCCCATTCTCAGTGTATATATTCATTTTACTTCTGTGTTTCTGTCATTCCGTTGTATTCTGCTAGTGAATCTTCCCACAGGACTTAATCCCGGACATTGACACCTTTTCCTTCTAATTGGTATAATCAGGCTGGAGCCATGGTAAAAGCAACCAAGCTCAAATCGTGCTGCCCCGCCGGGATGCGGGGAGAAAGGATCCTGCTATGAAAAATCGTATACTGAAAGCCCTGGCCTCCTTTGGTTTGTCCGTCTGTGTGCTGGCAGGCAGTTCTGTGGTCAGCATGGCCGAAGAAACCCCGGGCAAAACCGAGTGCAAGGAGCACACCTGGAAGACCACGACAGAGTATAAGACTGAGTGTGTGGAGACCACCTTCCAGCATAAGCTCCCCGATGGCACCACCGAGACCCTTACACTTTGCCCCGAATGCGGCAAGGTAAAGAATAACACCCAGCTGACCAAGGTAAACGGTGTCTTCTCCAACTTTTCCAACCTGACTGTTCACACCGGGACTCTGAAAAACGGTGAGCAGGTAATGACAGCAGCATTCTACTATCCCACTGTTATTGAACGGGTCATCTGCGAAAAGTGCGGCACCGTAAAGAGCGAGGAGGTCACCCCCGCCCGTGTGATGGCCCAGCCAGTCATTGCCAGCATCGAGGTACCCGCCAATACCGTTTCCGGCTACAGCCTGATGCAAATCAATGCCGACGGTACCGAAACACCGGTCAGTGTTTCCTACAACACCGAGCTGAACAAGGCATATTTCCGTCTGGATGTCACCACCGGGGCCCAGCTGCTGCGGATGGTTCCCACCACCTGATTTTCCCACATAACCAACGAGACCGCCCGGTGGGCGGTCTCGTTTTTGTTTTACCGGCGTTTCTGTGGCAGGGGGATGCCCAGCACCAGGGCAATGCCCACGGCCAGCGCCACGGCGATCTTGAAGGTGGAGATGCCGTTTGCCAGTGCCAGAGCGTTGTCGCCCTGAATGAAGTAGTAGGCACTGTAATAGATGCCCGCACCGGGCACCAGCGGAAAGATGCCGGTGAGCAGGAACACCGTCACCGGTGCTCTGAGGGTCATCGCAAGGATGCGGGCCAGCAGCGTCAGCGGAATGACCGCCAGCAGCGAGGCTGCAAAGGCTTCCATCCCGAACAGCTCCGCGATCTCATATACCAGCCACCCCACTGCGCCCACCAGCCCGCAGTAGGGCAGGGTGCGCCTGGGGCAGGCAAAGAGGATGGCAAAACTCAGGGTGCCCGCCCCGGCCAGCAGGAACTGCAGGGCCAGACGGCCCAGCTGCTCCCCGGTGAAAAGAAGCTCTGTCATACCACGGCCACCCCCTTCAAAAAGGCATAGAGGCTCAGCACAAGGCCGGTGCCGATGGCGATGCTGGCCGCAATGAGCAGCGCGTCGATCATCCGGATGGTGCCGGACAGGTAATCGCCCTGCACAAAGTCCCGGATGCCCATGGTAAAGGCAATGCCGGGGGTCAGGATCATCAGGGTGCCGATGATGGCGTGACTGGCTTCAGTGCCCAGCAGGCTGCAGCCCAGAATACAGCACAGGGTGATGAGGGCTGCGGTGGAGATGGTTCGGAACCCGCCCCCCACGCCGTGCCGCCCGCAGAACAGCAGGTAGGCGTTGGCCGCAACACCGGCCGCAGCGGCGGCAAGCCCGGCTTTCAGGTCGCCGCCAAAAATCAGCGCAAAGCAGAACGCGCCGCCCATGCCCGCCGCAATCTGCACCCAGTCCTTCGGAAAAGGGATGCACCTGGCCTGAGCCAGCCGGGTCTCGGCCACATCGATGGTGTCCACTTCCCCGGACGCGATCTGGCGGGAAAGCTGATTCACCGCCGCCACCCGCCCCAGGTGGGTGGTACGGGTGGGCACGTTGCGCACCTCGCTCATCTCCGCCGTGCCTGCGCTGGCAAAAATGCCGTTGGTCAGCACATAGACATGGAACTCCCGCAGGTGGAAGCTGGCCGCCATGATCTCCATGGTCTGCTCCACCCGGAACACCTCTGCCCCGTTCTCCAAAAGGGTCTGACCGGCCGCCATAATAAAATCCATGATGCGGCGGCGCTGTTCCCCGTCCGGATACAATTCCCTCTCTGCCATGCTGTGGTCTCCTTAAAATTGGCATAAAAAATGACCGCCTCAACGTTTCAGTGCCTGAGCGGTCATTTTTCTTAACGAATCTATTTGTAGTATAGTCAATCTCCGGCGGCTTGTCAAGCAGGCACGCCGTTTTTTCAGAACTTGAACAGGTTCACGATCCGCTGCCACAGGCGGGTGAAGAAGTTGCCTTCCTGCACATCGGCGGTGGTCTGGGCGGTAACATCCGCAGCGGCGACCGTCTCACCGGTCTTATAGACGAACTTCACGCTGCCGGAAGCATCCTCGGACTTACCGGCAAAGCTGGTGTAGTCCTCCAGACGGCTGGTCATCTCGTCCAGCACGGTCTTCAGGCCGTGGATCTGCTCCTCGTCCAGAGCGCCGGTCAGCTTGGAGATGCCCTCCTCATTGAACTGGTTCAGGCCATCGTTCAGCCGGACCGTGCCATCGCTGAGCTGGCCTGCGCCATCGTTCAGGGTGGTCACGCCGTCATACAGGGTCTTGGTGCCATCGGCCAGCTGGGCGGCACCGTCCTTTGCGGAGTGGGCACCGTCAGCAGCGGTGGCAACACCGTTGGTGTACTGGTTGACACTGGACACGAAATACTGGATCTGCGCCAGGCTGTTCTTCAGGGCACGGACATCTGCGATATCCTGGCTGTTCTCAGCCTGATACTTCAGCTCGTCATGCACGGTCTGCTTGGCGCTGGCAGTGCTCAGATCAAGCATGGCACTGAACATGGAGGGGTCGTAGCTCTGCATCAGCCGCAGAGCAGCTTCCAGGTCGTGGTTGGTCTTGGTTGCGGAGAGATACAGGGCAATGTCCAGCTGGCTGTCCTTGAAGCTGGGCTCCTGCTCCCAGACGGTGCGCACCATCTTCTTGCGGGCAGCGGCCAGTGTCTTTTCGTTCATGGTCAGCACTTCGTCAATGACGGAAGCGTAGTTGTCCCAGGTCATGGGGGTGTCGATCAAGCCGCCCTCCATCAGGGTGCTGTTGGCAGAGGCCAGAACGCCATCGGCCACCTGCTGGGCACCGGCCTGCAGGGCAGCGTTGTTGGAGCTCAGGGTATCCAGACCGTTGGTCAGCTGGCCCAGACCATCGTCCAGGGCAGAAGCGCCGCTGTTCAGCTGAGAAGCGCCGTCCAGCAGGGCCAGGGTACCGTTGGCCAGCTGGGAAGCACCGTCCACCAGTTGGGCGGCACCATCCATCAGCTGGTTCATGGCATCGTTCAGCTGGCTGATGCCATCGGTCAGCTCGTTGAGGCTGCTCAGGTCAAAGGCATTGGTGCCCAGCGCATCGGCGTTGGTGGCACAGGCCAGCATGACCTGCGGTGCGGTCAGGTTCTCGACATCGGCTTCCACGGTGACGCTGTCCTGCAGATAATCCTCCACAGTAGACAGGTCATCGGGCAGCAGGCCGTCCAGAGAGTCCTTCACGCCGGGCAGGCAGACGAAAGCGGCCACGCTGCTCTTGGCGGCAGATTCCAGCATTCCGTGCTCGGCGCTCAGGTTGGTGGCATCCTGACCAAAGATCACGCCCACAGCAGTGATGAGCGGGGTGACAACTGTACGCTCCTTGCCGTTGACGGTCACGGTGCCGGTCTCGTTGTTGGTCAGGTCAACGGTCACGGTCAGGTGGCCGCTCTTGCCGATCAGGTTCTCAAGGCTGTCAGTCACGCCGTCCAGCGTATAGGTGACATTTGCGGTGATGGGCAGGGGCTTGTCTGTATTGCCCTTATAGTACACGTCGGTGTCGTCGGTGTTCCAGACCAGCTTTTCGCCGTCCTGGGTGAACGCGGCATCGCTCTCGGTGTTCTGGATATCGGTCAGGGTGCTCTCATCGGTGACATTGGACAGGCCGGAAGCGCTGTACAGGTGCTCGCTGACGGTGGTGGACTTGATGGAGCCGTCGGCGTTCATCACGGCGTAGACGGTCTCATCCTTGGAATAATCGGCCTTGGCGGCTGCAAAGGCGGGCAGGGTCATGCCTGCGGCGAGAGTCAGCGCCAGCGCCGCACTGGCGAAACGAAGCGATTTTTTCATGGTAATTACTCCTTATCAGACTTCTTGGCGTTGGAAGATTCAGGGACCAGCCAGTGCATGGTGGTGTGGCGGATGACCCAGTCCAGCAGCATCAGGGCGGCAGGCAGAACGACCAGAATGACAGCCATACTGATCAGTGCGCCGCGGGAGATGAGTCGGCAGATGCTCTGCAGCAGCTCCATCTTACTGATGGCGGCCACGCCGACGGTTGCGGCAAAGAAGGTCAGGCCGCTGGTCAGGATGGACTGGCTGCAGTGCTCCAGCGACTGCTGGGCAGCTTCCTGCGGGGTGCGGCCATAGCTGCGCTCCTCGTGATAACGGGTGGTCATCAGGATGGAGTAGTCCACAGTCGCGCCCAGCTGGATGGTGCCGATGACGATGCTGGCGATGAAGGGCAGCTGGGTACCGGTGAAGTACGGGATGCCCATATTGATGGAGATGGCGGCCTCGATGCTGGCAACCAACAGCACAGGGATGGACAGGCTCCGGAAGGAGATCAGGATGATGGCAGCGACTGCCATGATCGACCAGACGTTGACGTTCTTGAAGTCCACGTCCGCGACCTCGATCAGGTCCTTGGTCATGGCACCCTCGCCGGTGATGACACCGTTGGGGTCAACCGCCTTGATAAGGTCGTTCATCTCGGTCAGCTGGTTATTGATGGCATCGGTGCCGGTCTTATAGGAGCTGTTGGCCAGAATGAGCTTGTAGCCGCCGGACTGCAGGATCTCGGTCACGCTGTCGGGCAGCAGCTCGGTCTGGAAGCCCGGGCCGGTGATGGAATCCAGGCTCACCACCTGGGTGATGCCGTCCACATCCTTGAGCTCATCGCAGAGGTCAGACACCTGCGTTGCGGTCAGGTCCTCATCCACCAGAATAAAGTGGGAGGTGGTCATGCCAAAGTCCTCGCCCAGCTTGTTGGTGCCAACGATACCGGTCAGATCCTGGGGCAGCGAGTCGAACAGAGTGTAGTAGACCTCAGTCTTTTGCTGGGCCACCACAAAGGGCACCAGCAGCACAAGAAAGATGACCACGATGGGCATTGCGTGCTTGGAAACAAAGTAGCTGAGCTTGGTCAGCTTGGGCACGATGGTGCGGTGCTTGTACTTTTCGACCTGCTGATCAAAGGTCAGGATCAAAGCAGGCAGAATGACGATGGTGCAGATGACACCCAGCGCCACACCCTTTGCCATAACAACACCGATATCGCGGCCCAGCGTCAGGCGCATGGCGCACAGTGCCAGGAAGCCCGCAATGGTGGTCAGGGAGGAAGCGGTGATGGAGGTCATGGTCTTGCAGATGGCGGTCACCATAGCTTCCTCGTTGGAGGAGCGGAGTTCCTTTTCCTCCTGATAACGGTGGAGCAGGAAGATGGAAAAGTCCATCGTCACGCCCAACTGCAGCACCGTGGAAAGCGCCTGGGTGATGTAGCTGATCTGACCCAGGAAGATGTTGGTGCCAAAGTTGTACGCAATGGGGAACAGCAGGCCCAGCATGAACAGCACAGGCGTGATGGTGCTCTCTAGCGAGAGGAACAGCACCAGCATACTGGCACCCACAGCGCACAGGATGTACAGCGGCATCTCTTCATTGATCAGCGCCTTGGTATCCTGCAAGATGACGCTCATGCCGCCAAAGTAGCAGTCGTGCCGCAGCACCTGTTTGATCTGCTTGACGGCGTTCATCGTCTCGTCGCTGGCGCTGGGCGCATCAAACCGGACGATGAGCATGGTGGAATCATTTTTGCCGAACATGAACTGCTGGACATCCGCGGGCAGCATCTCGGTGGGGATGCTGGGGTCGATGACATCGCTGAGCCAGAAGGTCTGTGTGACACCGGGCACCGCATCAATGTCCTTCTTCATGGCGATCAGTTCATTGGTAGGCAGGCCTTCCACCGTGATCATGCCGGTGGAGGCCAGATGGAAGTCGTCCTCAAGCGCTACCTCGCCGATCATGGAGTCAAGCTCCTGCGGCAGATAGGTCAGGACATCATAGTTGATGCGGGTAGCAACCGCGCCGATTGCGGAAGGGATCAACAGCAGGACCGCTACTGTTAAGATCAGCTTGCGCAGACGCACGATGCTCTGTGCGATCTTTTTCATGGGAACCCTCCATACGAAAGTTGATTGGATCTGCCCTAAAATGACCCGCGGTCATTTCTGAGCAAGCACTATTATAACCAATCGACGCAAGGTGTCAAGATAGAAAATGACCAAAAGTCAGTTTTCTTATCACAAAGCAAAAATTGTATAGCTTGTCCGGGGGCTTTTGCTCTTGCGCTCTTCCCCTCTCCCTGCTAAAATATTGTTTACACGACAAAACAACGTCAGAAAAGAGGATGCAGCAAGCTATGAGCACCGTGGAAGGAAAGAAACAGGAAAAGCGCCGCGCGCTTCTGGATGCAGCTTACGAGCTGTTTCTGGAGCGGGGCACCTCCAAGACCAGCGTGGAGGATATCACCTCCCGCGCCAAGGTGGGCAAGGGCACATTCTACCTCTATTTTGCCGATAAGGGTTCGGTCACGCAGGCCCTGCTGGCCCGGGTGAGCTACCAACTGCTGGACAATGCCTGTGCCGCCGCCGAGCAGCACGCCGCCGAGCTTACCAGCTTCCCCGACCAGATGATCTTTGTCATCGACCATATCATCGAAGCCCTGCGCGCGGACACCCTGATGCTCCGCTTCCTGGAGCGCAGCTTTGTCTGGCCCGGGCTGGATCAGATCGAAGCCAGCGGCGAGGCCGAACCGCTGATGCGCAAGGTCCTCCAGACCGTGATGTGCAGCCCCGAGATGGCGGGCCGCACCGAGCGGGAGATCTACCAGCGCATCACCGCCCTGGGCAGTATGTGCATGTCGGTGTGCTATACCTCCGTGTTGGAGGGCAAGCCCGACAACATCGACAACATGAAGCCCATCCTCTACGACATCATCCGCCGGGCGCTCTGAGCCTCTCCCCTGCCAGCCCCCGCAAAGGGGCCTTTGTGCCAATCCCCCGGGGCAAAAAACGGAAAAGGCAGACTTTTTTCAAAAAAGCCCTTGCAATTGCGCGAAAAATGTGGTATCATATTCAAGTCGATACGACATCTGGACGGTTAGCTCAGCTGGTAGAGCATCTGCTTGACGTGCAGGAGGTCACAGGTTCGAGTCCTGTACCGTCCACCATACAGTTCGTACTCGAACCCGATTCTTTATGAAAAAGGGTTTGGGTACGTTTTTTGTTTATCGGAAGTTCTGCGGAAGGACTACTCGGAACGGTAAACGAGCAAAGGCAGGGTATCACTATGATA
>OLCI01000177.1_pt1 | contig 15502 bp, 10 predicted proteins | sample 1607561 | NCBI WGS metagenome assembly OLCI01 (sample SAMN02674605, study PRJEB24791) | human gut metagenome, SKBSTL067 | isolation source: stool | host: Homo sapiens | place: USA
CCGCCCAGTGCGCCTGCCGCCTTGCGCGGCTCGGTGACGACGGGCATCAGCAGGTGGGGGATGCCGTTATACTCCGCCAGCTCGACCACCTTGGGGTCGATGAGCAGGAGCTTGACGTCCTCGGGGCTGGAACGGAAGAGCAGGCTCATGATGATGCTGTTGACACAGACCGATTTGCCGCTGCCAGTGCTGCCCGCGATGAGCAGATGGGGCATCTTGCACAGGTCGGCCACCTGGGCCACACCGGCAATGTCCTTGCCCAGCGCCACGCCCAAGGGCGAAGTCATCCGCAGGAAGGCCTGGCTTTCAAAGACACTGCGGATAAAAACGGGGGTCTTTTTGTGGTTGGGCACCTCAATGCCCACGGCAGGCTTGCCGGGGATGGGTGCTTCCATGCGGACATCGGCCACAGCAAGGTTCAGGGCGATATCATCGGCCAGCGAGGTGATGCGGCTGATCTTCACGCCCGCCATGGGCTGGACCTCGTACCGGGTAACGGAGGGTCCCCGCGAGATATCCAGCACCCGGGTGCGCACGCCGAAGCTTTCCAGCGTGTCCACCAGCTTCTGGGCGTTGGCCTTCAGCTCGTCCTGGGCACCGGGGTCACTCTCCTCGGCAGACTTTTCAAACAGCTCGATGCTGGGGTACTGATACTGGAAGGTCTCCACCACCTCCGGCTCCTCGGCCGGGGCGGTGGCGGCAGCCTGCTCGCCTGCGGCGGGTTTTTCCATGGCGGCCGCCACCAGCGTGTTCAGGTCTTTTTCCTCCACCGGTTCGCTGGTAATGCTGATCCAGCCGTCCTCGTCCGGTTCACTGCGCATGGCCACCGCGTTTTCCGCGCTGACCCGCACCGGCACCACCGGCTCGTCCGTAGTGGGCAGGGTGGGGGTCTGGAACACCGGCATCTCAGGCTGCACGGGCTCTGCCGGTGCAGCCGCAGGGGCTTCCGGGGCCGCAGGCGGCACGGTGGGGTTCACCACCGGGGCCGGAGCAGGCGATCCGGCGGGCGCAAAGAAATCCTCGGCGGCAGTCTCCACGGCATCCGGCACCACCGGTTTGACGATGGCCCGGGGCGGGGCCTTTTGGAGCGGGTCCTGCCCAAAGGTGCCGCCCGGCCCGATGATGATGGGCTCAATGGGCTCGCTGCCGCCCTCGGAAACAGAGGTATCCGGCCCAAGATCAATATCAAACGCCGCGCGGGGATGGTTGGAGGTCACCTTGACCGGCTCAAAGGCTGGGGCAGGCTGGGCAGGAGCCGGTTCCGGCTCCACCGGCGCAGGCGGCTCGTAGCCCAGAGAATCGTCCACGGGAGCAGGTTCCGCTTCGCCTTCCATTTCCTTGGTCACCTTGTGGCCCCAGCTGAACACGCCGGACAGCCACCCGGGCACCGGAATGCCGCCGGGTGCATCTTCCTCATCGTAATTGTCATCGTAGTCGTCCGCAGGCTCCTCGGCGCGGTCATCCTCTTCCGCCTGCCGGGCTGCAAGGCGTTCGGCACGGCGGGCGGCGTTCTGTTCATAGACCGCCACGCCTTTTTCGTGCACACCGCCGCCCACATTGCAGAGCCACTGCCAGCACTCGGCAGGGGTGATATCAAAAATATACAGGCTGGCGCACAGGGCCAGCACCGCCATGACCAGATTGGCCGCAGGCCGCCCGCAGAGCAGGAGCAGGTTGCCGCCCAGCAGAGTACCCAGCACGCCGCCGCCCAGCCAGGCGTTTGCGCCGTTCTGGTAGCAGGCAGCGATCATCTGGGCAGCGGTCAGGTCGGCGGGGATATCCGAAAACACGATGACCGTGCCGCTGGCAAAGATCAGCCCCAGCAGCAGCTTGAACACCTGCATCAGCAGGTCCTGCCCCCGGGTGTAGAGGATGGCCAGATAGCACACCGCCGCGCCCAGCACAAAGCTGCCGCAGCCGAACAGCCCGAATAAAATCTGATGGGCGCTCTTCCAGACGGAGTCCCCCTCCACGAACGCCAGCACGATGAGCAGCAGCCCCACAAACAGGGTGCCCAGCCCCGCCGGCATCCGCTCCTCGGCCCGGCTTTTTCTGCGTGCAGACGCGCGCTTTGCAGTTGTTTTTCGCTTTCGTTTTGCCATTTTCTGTTCTGACCCCTGTCCTTTGTTCCCATAGTATTCGATTCTTTCATTATACCACGGGTTGGGTCAAGTGGCAATTACAGAATGCAGACCGGTTTGACCCTTGAATGCCGCGTGCAGCATCCATTCCGCACAGATAAGGCAGCAAGCAAAAATGCAGAAAAGCTGCACGCTGTTTTTATCTGCTATGAACTCTGCCAGAAATCTCGTCAGGCTGTTGCGGATATAGAAAATGCAATGAAGATCATCATAGCAGAACAGGCATCCTGCCCGATACCGCCAAACGGTATCGCAGGATGCCTGTTCTGCTTTATGTTTCCCGGAATTCCCGCGTATTGAACAGCGCTTTTTAATGCTGGATCTGTCCGCCTGCCCGGGTCGCTTTTTTCATCCGTAAATCTGTGAAGGGTGCCAATGCTTCGATCAGTGCGTGATCGTGGTTCTGCACCAGACGGCTTTGGGGGCCGAAAAGCATGGTCTGTTCCACATCCTCCGTACTGGCAGCCCAGCCCGGCGCACCGGTACGGGCAAACTGCATCACAGCGCCAAAAATTTCCGCTTCCAGCTGCTTTGCTCCCTCAAAGGCACACACTGGCACAAGCTCTGTGTTGTGGAACACAAATGGGATATCCGCACAGTGCCACGGGGTGCTTTTTCCCATCAGAGGGAAGTCCTGATCAAACAGATAACTGTACACCTTTCCGCCCGCCTTGGCACGCTCCCGGACATATTTGATCGTGGGGGCGCGGAAGCTGGTATCTGCCAGCAGCAGGTCTTCCTCCGGGCGGTGCGGGTAGGCAGTGCGGAACTGCTCCCGCAGGGTCTCTGCGGCAGACAGACCCACTGCTTCCTCCGGGCCGACTCCTTTCAGTCCATCAAAGAAACCGTAGAACTCCGAATAAACCGTACCGATCAGCACCGGAACGTCTGCAGTCTCGGGCCGAAACCCACTGCCGTTTTGGAGCGGATCTCCAAGATAGAAGCGGTTCGGGTGGGGGCTTTGACCCACGTTCGCGCCTTTTGCTTTCAGAGCCGGGCTGACGTTCCGGTAAGCCTGCGCCAGTTGGTGGTAGGGCACAATTTCCAGCTGCTGTGCTGTCTGCACGCCAAGCTCCTGCATCAGCGCCTGCACACAGTCCCTGCCGCTGCCGACACTGTCATTCAGCAAACCTTCCAGCACACCACTCATTATCATCGCCCTGTGGTACAGGCCATCTGCTGCCGGGGTCTGCAGCAGCGTTGTCACTTTGGCACCGCCGCCGGACTGGCCGAATACCGTCACGCAGCCGGGATCGCCGCCAAACGCTGCAATATTGTCCCGCACCCACTGCAGTGCCAGGATGATATCATCCCCACCCGCATTGCCGGAGTTTGCGTACTCCTCCCCAAAATCGGAGAGATCCAAGTAGCCCAGGATGTTCAGCCGGTGGTTCAGTGACACCACCACGCAGTCCCCTTCCCGCGCCATGTTTCCGCCCTCGTAGGCCACCTGCTCAATGGACGAGCCGGCAAAAAATCCGCCGCCATGGAGCCAGACCATCACTGGCCGCTTTTGGGCATCGCAGGCCGGGGTCCAGATGTTCAGGTTCAGGCAGTCCTCATCCTGCACCCAGTAGCGGTGGGGCACACGCAGTTCGCCGCCGGGCTTATCGATGCTCAGCAGAGGGCAGACGCAGCCGTAACTGGAAGCGTCCAGCGGCTCTGCCCAAGGCTGGGGCGGCTGGGGTGCATGGAAGCGCACTGCCCGTCCATACGGGATGCCCTTGAAGCTGCTGATCTCCCGGAAGCGATATCCCCGCACCGGACCGTAATTTGTCTGAACCACCGGGAAATCCGGCGCACAGCAAAATTTCTTTTCCATAAATGACCTCCTTCTTTCAAAAAGACAGACCCCCGGTACTGCAAACATGGCACCCGGAGGTCTGTTTTTGTTATCCTAAATCTTCGCCGTTGGTGGCAATGACCTTCTGATACCAGTAGAAGCTGTCCTTCTTTTCGCGGCTCAGGTCGCCGGTGCCGTCGTCAAACTTGTTGACGTAGATGAAGCCGTAGCGCTTTGCCATCTCACCGGTGGAGGCACTCACCAGATCGATGCAACCCCAGGGGGTGTAGCCCATCAGATCCACGCCGTCCTTTACAGCCTCAGCCATCTGCTCGATGTGTGCGCGCAGATAGTCGATGCGGTAGCTGTCGTGGATCTTTCCGTCAGCATCTTTCTTGTCGTAAGCGCCCAGGCCATTTTCCACCACCATCAGGGGAATGCGGTAGCGGTCGTAGATCTCGTTGAGAGTGTAGCGCAGACCAATGGGATCGATCTGCCAGCCCCAGTCGGAGGCTTTTAGGTAAGGATTCTTCTTACCAGCAATGATGTTGCCGCCCACATCATCGGCATCCTTGTGGGTGGTGATGCAGTTGGACATATAGTAGCTGAAGGTGTAGAAATCGACAGTACCGGCCTTCAGGATGGCAGCATCCTCCGGCTCCTGCCGGATGGTGATGTTATTCTCGGCAAAATAACGCTTCATGTAAGAAGGATACTCGCCGCGGACATGCATATCAGAGCAGAACCAGTTGCTGATCTGCATGGCTTTCTGGTTGGCGATCTCGTCGGCCGGGTCGCAGGTCAGTGCGTAGCTGGTGATAAAGCAGATCATGCAGCCCATCTTGAACTGAGGGTAGTTGTCGTGGGCATACCGGACAGCCTCTGCACTGGCCACAAACTGGTGATGCAGCGCCTGAAAACGCTCCTGCTTGTTGTCCGGCACCTTATCGGTAGGGCCTTCAAAGCCCCGGATGGTGCCTGTTTCCAGGATCGCGCCCATGGGCATGGTACCGCAGTTGATCTCGTTGAAGGTCAGCCAGTACTTGACCTTATCCTTGTACCGCTCAAAAATAGCCTTGCAGTAGTTCATATAGAACTCAATGAGTTCCCGGCTGGCCCAGCCGTTGTACTTTTCCACCAGCGCATAGGGCAGCTCGTAGTGGCTGATGGTGACCAACGGCTCGATGCCGTGCTTCTTGCAGCAGTCAAAGACCTTGTCATAGAATTCAAGGCCCTTCTCGTTTGGCTCGGTCTCCATGCCGGTGGGGAAAATGCGGGTCCAGTTGATGGAGGTGCGGAAGGTCTTGAAGCCCATCTCGGCGAAGAGAGCAATGTCCTCCTCGTAGTGGTGGTAGAAGTCGATGGCCTCATGGCTGGGATACAGCCGGTCGGAGCGGATAGCAGTTGTCACCCATTTCGGGCTGGTATGAGAGCCATTGGTGCACAGGTCAGGGACACTGGGGCCTTTGCCATCCACGTCCCATGCGCCCTCGAACTGGTTGGCTGCACAGGCACCGCCCCACAGGAAATCATCACGGAAAACGCTCATAAGTTTCTACTCCTATCCTATTTTGTTCCGGTTCAGGCGGGGTTCTGTTCAAAGAACAGCTTCAGAGCACCGATCAGGTTGGCATCGTTGCCATAGCGGCAGCGTACCAGCTCCGGCTTGACCGTCGGCATGACTGTGCAGCGCTCAAACAGCCAATCCAACTCGGCCTGAATCGCAGGCAGCAGAGCCTCCGCTGCGCTGATACCGCCGCCGATGGCCACCTTTTCCACATCCAGCACATTCTGCAGGCTCAGGATGCCAACGGCCACCCGCCGGGCAAAGATCTTGAGAGCCTTCTGCGCTTCCGGCTCCCCGGCATTGTAAGCCGCAAAGATCTCCTCGCCGGTGGGCATGGGGCTACCCGTCGGCAGATGCTTCTGCCGGGCATACTCGAAGATCAGGCCACTTGCCGAGGCCATTCCCGCCCAGAGGGGTGCTTCGGAATACCGCTCTACCGAGGTCAGTTTGAAATCATCGTCGGCCATCTTTGAAATATCCGAGACAAGGCCGCTAACCTCGCCTGCAGCGGCGTGAGCGCCCATCAGCACCTTCCCGTTCAGGATGATGCCGCCGCCGATGCCGGTGCCCAGCACCAGCACGAGGCCATTCTCCACACCGGCCAGCGCACCGGTCCACCCCTCCGCTGCTGCGGCACACTTGCCATCGTTGGCGATGGTCACCGGCACGCCCAGCCGTGCCTCCACCTGAGCAGCAAAGGGTTGCTCCCACATAAAGGCACTGAGCATTCCACCGGTATGGGCGATGCCGTTTCTGGTATCGATGCGGCCCGGCATAGAGATGGCGCAGCCCACGAACTGTCCCTGAAGGGGAGCGGCAAAGCCCTCGATGGCCGCCAGAAGGTCATCCATATTCGTCAGCGGTGTCGGAACCTTTCCACCAGAGATTTTCCGGGCCTGTTCATCGGCCAGGCTGTACTTGATGAAGGTTCCGCCGATGTCGATCAAAAGATACTGTTTCATCTTATCTCCTGCTTTCTGTTGGTTGTTTTCAGACTCATGCAAAGCCCAACGCGGCAGCCAGGCCGAGCATCACCGGCAGCGTGATCAGTGACAGCAGAGTGCTCAGACAAACCATCTGCACAGCGTAGGAAGAATCCAGCCCCAGACGCTGGGCATATACCGCGATGTTGCTGCCGATGGGGGCCGCATTCACAATGATGAGCACCGTGCCGATCTGCCGCCATCCGGCTGGAAGAAGCATCAGACAGACGATCGTCAGCAGTGGGATCACCACCAGCCGTACCGCCGAAAGGGCGTAGAGCCGGGGGCGGGTAAAGATGGCTTTGAGGTCGGTCCTGGCCAGATAGACACCCAGCACGATCATGGCAAGCGGAGCGTTCATGCCTGCAATGGCCCCCATGGGGGTGCGGAGGAACTGCGGCACCGGAATACGGCAGAAGTAGATCACTACACCGCCCAACAGGGAGAGCACCAGCGGATTTTTGAGCACTGCCCCCAGTTGGATGTACTTTTTGTCCCCGGAAAGCTTTGCCTGGCCGTAGGTCCACTGCAAAGCATTCAGCAGGGCTACAAAGCCTGCTGCGTAGAACACGGCTTCTCCACCCAGCACTGCTGTGACCAGCGGAAATCCCATGAACCCGGCGTTGGAAAAAGCCACACCGATCTGCGCCATGGGGTCTTTGCGGAAAAAGAGCCACGACACCGCCATGGAAAGCAGCAGCACCCCGGCACCTGCCGCAATGCTGACAGCCAATTCCACAGCTCCCTTTGCCGAATACTCAATACAAAATGATTTTAGCACAACACAGGGCAGCACGCAATATAACAGCAGGTGAGCCAGTGCCTTGCTGCCCTCCTGGGTGATTAGTCCGGTACGATAAAGCACATAACCTATGATGAGATAGAGGAACATCAGAAGGATCTGCCCCAGAACAACACCAAAGACTCCGGTCATTGCTTTCCTCCCTGTTCTTCTCCGATTTTGCGCAGCAGCGGCAGCAGAGCATCCATCACAGGGCGGTAGCCATTGGCATACAGGTGCATTCCCTCAATGGTGTACTCCGCTTTCAGATTTCCGGCAGCATCGCACAGGTCCTTGTTCAGGTCGAGGAATTCCGCCCCGTATTTCCGGGCCAATGCCTGCACGCCCTCGCTTGCCTCCCGGATACGCTCATTGGTGCGCCAGCGGAAGCATTCGATTAGGCCCGGGTCTTCGGCCACGGTGGGGTTTACCGGATAATAGGCCAGCAGGTAGAGCTTTGTTTCAGGCAGTTTTTTCCGGATCTGCTGCACGATCTCCTCATACCGGCCCAGCATGGCGGCGCGGTCGTAGTCCGGGCCGTTCAGGTCATTGGTGCCGATGTTCAGAAACAGGTGCGCAGGCTGCAGCTCAAGGATGCACTCGTCCATGGCCTCCAGCAGCTCGGTGGTGGTAAAGCCGCCGATGCCCCGGTTGTACAAGGTGCAGTGCAGATCATCGTCCTGCAAAAACTCATACAGCGGAAACTGTTCCATCAGGCTGGAACCGGCAAACACCACCGCTCCTTTCTTTGCATAAGGATTCAGGCGGCGGAACCGCTCCCGCTTGATCTGCTTTTCCCGTTGGCTCTCCTGCTGCCGCAGTTCGTTCAGAAGGACATTTCGTTCCTGTTCCGTCATGGTCTTGGTTCCTTTCTCTCAGTTCTCGTGCAGGGGCAGTTCTACAAAGCTGCCCTCCCCCAGCAAGATCTTCTGGTGGGCGATGCGGGTCTTTTCCTGTTCAGACCAGACTCCTGCGTAATTGCTGTGAACGGCGTACTGCGGGAAGTCGGAAGAAGAGACATCCAGCCGCAGGCAGCTGCCCGGCTGTACCGTCCAGTTCATATCCCACATCTCCACACAGACCTTTGCTGTCTGGCCGGGAGTATAGGTCTGCCCCTCCGGCAAATCTGCTGCAATGGTGGTGATGCCGCCCCGGATGTTATAGGCCCTGCCATCCGGGAACACTTCCATCAGCTTGGCAGTGAAGGCAGTATCATCCACATCGGTCGAGACATTCAGGTGCACCTTGATTTGTCCACAAATGGGCAGTGCTTTTTCCAGCGGAGCGCTGACGAAGCTGACCACATCGGGCCGATAGTCCGGCTCCGGCTGCAGCAGGCTGCCCGCCTCTGCAATGGTGGTCAGAACGCTTTCTGCACCATGGCTGGGCACGGGGTTCTCCGGGTCATACACAAAGGTGCGCTCCCCTTCTGCCGGCTCGGCATTCAGAGTTGTTTCACCCAGATAAAGCTTTTCAATCCGGCTCACAGGGGCAGGCCATGCCTCCAGCGTTTTCCAGCGGTCCTCCCGCATCACATAGGTGCGCACCCGCTTTTCCGGCTGTTTTTTCTGCTTCAGCAACAGATCGAACCATTCCAGCATCCGGTGGATGTCGCCGTTTTCCAGATTGTGCTGTTCGCCCCACGCAATGCAGGGCTGGGACATATGATTCCAGCAGCCGATATCCAGCCAGCTGTGCTCTTTGGTCTCAGGGGCCAGAGAGGCATAAGTGTTGATGGCACTGCCAAAATGGTGATCGTACCATGCATCGATGATATACACCGGAACCTTGGTATTTCCGGGCACATCGGCTAACAGCTTCCACCAGCCCTGCTGCCAGTAGGCATCTGTGCGGCGGGTGGCGTGGATCCAGTCCTGATACCAGTCCAACTTTCCACCCCACAGCGCTTCATCCACCTTGTCGTGGGGACGGAAGCGGCAGCTTTCCAGATAGTCCGCTGTGACCGGATGGCCTGCATTCTGCATTGCCCAGCCAGTCAGCACATCGTGGCGGAACAGCCCCTTTTCATAAGCCGATTTGAAACGGTCGGTGCCATAGACCGTCAGCATCATTCCCTTGACCTTGGGTGGAACGATATCTGCAATGGCCCAGCCGGTCAGGGCCAGATAGCTGGCTCCGAAATAGCCGATGCTCTCTGCCCAGGGCTGGTCGTTGAGCCACTGCAGGGTATCGCGGCCATCCGGGCGCTCATTGACGTTGGGTTCCCAATGTCCCTCGCTCTTGCCCGTACCGCGGCAGGTCTGGATCACATAGCCGTAGCCCCGGCGGGTCAGTTCTGCTCCGTTGATCTCATACAGCGGCTGCTGATTGGGATAGCAGCTGCGCTGGATCAGCACAGGGAACTGTGCAAGCCCCTCCGGCTTGAAGATCTCGGTATAGAGCCTCACTCCGTCCTGCATGGGCAGCATCAGCTCCTCCCGGCGGCAGCCATAGACCGGGCCGTCGTAGGGCATACTGGCATATTCCTGCCGGTAGCTCTCCTGCGCCTGCCGCATCATCTCTTCCATCTCACGCTGCTTCTGCTCGGCAGCGGCCTTTTTTTCTTCCTCTGTCATCGATTTTCCCGCCTTTCCGTGTTCTCAAAAGCGTGTGCAGCTGACAAAGTGGCCGGGTTCCACTTCCTTCAAGGGGATATCCCTGCCGCGGCAGGCATCTGTTGCATAGGGGCAGCGGGCCGCAAAACGGCAGCCGGGAGCCGGGTCCACAGGGCTTGTCAGTTCGCCGCGCATGACCTCGGTGGAAAGCTTTTTGGCCTTCAGGCTGGGGATGGGCACAGCATCCAGCAGACCCTTGGTATAGGGGTGGAGCGGATTCTTGAACAGATTCTCGGTCTTGGCATATTCCACACACTGGCCCAGATACATGACCATGATCTCGTGGCTGATGTGCTTGACCACGCTCAGATCGTGGGTGATAAAGACATAGGTCAGCTTTTTCTCATCCTGCAGATCCATCAGCAGATTCAGGATCTGTGCCTGAATGGAAACGTCCAGTGCAGAGACCGGCTCGTCGCAGATGATGAACTCCGGGTCCATGGCCAATGCGCGGCCGATGCCGATGCGCTGGCGGCGGCCGCCGTCCAGCTCGTGGCTGAAACTCTCTGCATAACGCTCATCCAGACCAACGGTCTCCATGATCTCGGCGATGCGGGCATCGTATTCGTCACGGTTTTTGCAGGCTTTATAGATCTTCAGTGGTTCTCCGATCAGCTCCTTCACGCTCTTGCGGGGATCCAGCGAACCGGACGGATCCTGGAAGATCATCTGCATCCGGGCACGGATGGGCTTGAGTTCCTTGGCATTCAGTTTGGTGATGTCGGTGCCGTCGTAGATGATCTGACCATCGGTAACATCATAGAGCCGCAGCAGCAGGCGGCCCAGCGTGGACTTGCCGCAGCCGGACTCGCCCACCACGCCCAGCGTGGTGCCGCGCTTGATTTTGAAGTTCACGCCGTCCACCGCATGGAGCTGGCTGTTTGCGCCGACTTTGAAGTATTTTTTGAGGTTCTTTGCCTCGATCAAAACCTTTTCTTCCATTGTCATTTCCTCCCGGCTCAGGTGTTGGACTGCGGCGGATCAAACCGGCAGCAGCGGATGAAGTGGCCCGGTGTGACCTCCCGCATCTTCTGGGCCTTTTTGCAGGCTGCAGTGGCATATTTGCAGCGGTCAGCAAAGCGGCAGCCCTCGATCTTCTGGGTGGGGTCAGCCATCATCCCCTCAATGGCCTCCAGACGCTTGGTGTTCTCATCCAGCTTGGGAATGGCGTTGAACAGTCCCTGGGTGTAAGGGTGGCGCTGCGTGGTCTCAAAGATATCCTCCGCTGTGCCGTACTCGATGGCCTCACCGGCGTACATAACCATGACCTTTTCGCAGGTCTGGGCCACAACACCCAGATCGTGGGTGATGAGGATCATGGCGGTGTTCAGCCGCTTCTGCAGTTCGTTGATCAGGCCCAGCATCTGGGCCTGAATGGTCACATCCAGTGCAGTGGTGGGTTCGTCGGCAAGGATCAGCTTCGGCTCACAGGCCAGCGCAATGGCAATGACGATGCGCTGCTTCATGCCGCCGGAAAACTGATGGGGGTACTCCACCTTGCGCTTTGCAGGGATGCCCACCAACTCCATCATCTCGTCCACACGGGCTTCCAGTTGAGCAGTGCTCTGCTCCGGATGATGGATCTTCAGCACCTCCATGATCTGGGCTCCCACGGTCATCACCGGGTTCAGGGCAGACATGGGATCCTGGAAGATCATGGATACTACACTGCCGCGCATGGCACGGATCTTTTCCTCGGGAGCATTCAGCATATCCACACCGTCCAGCTTGATGGAGCCGTCGGTCACAAAACCGATGCCTTCCGGCAGAAGCTGGATGACGCTCAGGGCTGTGGTGGTCTTACCGGCACCGGTCTCACCCACCAGACCCAGCGTCTCGCCGTAGTTCAGATCCAAGTCCAGACCATTGACGGCGTAGACGGTGGAAATTTCGGTATCATATTCAACGCTCAGGTTTTTGACTTCCAGCAGCTTGTCGCTCATTTCAGGCCACCTCTTTCACATTCTTGGTGCGCTTTGCGCGCTTGGTCTTTTTGCCGCTGCCCAATGTGCCGCGCAGCTTCGGGTCGAGGGCATCGCGCAGAGCGTCGCCACACATATTGAAGCAGAGCACCACGATGATGATCGCAATGCCGGGAGCAATGGCAATGATGGGCTGGGTGGACAGGTACTTATAGCCGCCGCTGACCATTGCGCCCCAGCTGGGAGTCGGGGGCGTGATGCCCATGCCCAGGAAGCTCAGGTTCGCTTCGGCCAGAATGGCACCGCCCAGGCTGGCGGTCATGCTGACGATGTTGACGGACAGGCAGTTGGGGAACACATGCACCAGCGTGTTGCGGATCCGGGATGCACCGCACAGGGTACCGGCGGTGACATAATCGGCATTGCGGACGCTCAGCACCTGACCGCGGGTGACACGGGCGTAGCCGGGCACCATCGAGATGCCGATGGCCAGGCAGACATTGCCCAGGCCCTGACCCAGGATCGCGCCCAGAAACATAGCCAGGATCAGCATGGGCACGGCCATCATGGCATCCATGACACGCATGATGAAGGCATCCACCACGCCGCCTGCCATGCCGGCGATCAGGCCCAGTGCCATGCCGATGACGCTGGAAATGACCACGGCCACGATACCGACCGTAAAGGAGATGCGGGCACCATAGATGATGCGGCTCAGAACATCACGGCCATTGGAGTCAGTGCCCAGCCAGTGCTCGGCAGAGCAGCCCTTCAGAACATTGTAAAGATCATCCTTGTTGGGATCATAGGGAGCAATCACCGGAGCAAAGATGGCGATGAGCACCATGATGAGAAGCAAAATTGCGCAGACCACGATGATCTTGCGGCTGAACATGACCCGGAACACGCGGGAGGACGTGATACGCTCCAGCAGACCCTTCTTTTTTGTCTTGTTTTCCACAGTTCATTCCTCCTTTTAGCGGGTGCGGGGATCGATGATGCCGTACAGGATATCGACCACGAGGTTGCAGATGGCAACAAAGATGGAGATGATGAGCACACCGTTCGCCACCAGCATGAAGTCACGGTTGCTGATGCCGTTCATCATCACGCTGCCAAGACCCGGGATGACGAACAGGCTCTCAATCAGGACGGTGGAGCCCACCATGGAACCCAGGCGCATTCCCATGGTGGTGACGATGGGGATCATGGAATTGCGCAGCTGATGCCTGAAGGTAACATCCTTCTTGGAAACGCCTTTGGCACGGGCGGTGGTCACATAATCCTGCCGCATGACTTCCAGCATGGAGGAGCGGGTCAGACGGACAAAACCAGCGTTGACACCCAGACTCAGCACAATGATGGGCATGATCATGTGGCTGAGCCAGCCGCCAAAATCACGGGTGATGGGAACATAGCCGGAACTGGGCAGGACCCGCAGTTTGAGGGCAAACACCAGCATCCCCATCATACCCAGCCAGAACATGGGCATCGAAACGCCGATGTTCGCAAAGAAGGAGATCACACTGTCAATGGTCTTGCCGCGGTTCTTGGCAGCAATGATGCCGAACAGGATACCGGTAATCGTTCCGATGATGAAAGCCGGGATCACCATGGTCAGGGTTGTTCCCAGACGGGGCAGGATGATGTCAGCGATTTCAGACTGATAGCTGATGGACTGGCCCATGGTGCCCCGGAACAGGCCGCCGATCCAGCTGAGATACTGGACGATGACCGGACGATCGAAACCATAAAGGTGGCGGTAATAGGCGATCTGCTCTTCGGTGGCGGTTGCACCCAGATAGTTGGCTACGGGGTCGCCCGGAACCATCTGGATGAGGGCAAAGACGAACAGAGTGACAAGCAGGATGGTGATGCAGGATTGCACCACACGCTTGCCGATCATTTTGGCAAGGTTGTTCGATTTCATAGTTCGCTCCATTTCCTGCGGAACCTTTCTCCCCTTCTAAAACAAATCCCGGCGCAGATCACTGCGCCGGGATCTGCCGAAATAAGGAGAAATATATTCCGGTCGTGATACTCTAAAGTTGGTTGCTTACTTGTTCAGCCAGCAGGCGGACAGATCCCAACAAGCAGTGAAGGCTTCGGTTGCGTGATCGTCGATGACGTAATCGTACTTGTACATAGAGGACTTATTCACGTACAGCACGCGGCCAAACAGGCAGGAGCCATCCTCGGCATCGTAGATTGCTGCCTGCAGCTCCTTTTCCAGCTTGTGCTTCTCATCGGGATCCATGCAGCGGCGGATCTCCTCCAGCAGCTCCATTTCCTTGTCGGGATGCTGGATGCCCTTGGCGTAGTAAGCGCCGTTCTTGTCCAGATGACGACCCATGTACAGGCCCAGATCGGGAGCGATGGTTGCAAAGTGGAGCATCAGGCCCTCCCAGGTGCCATCCTTCATGTACTGGTTGTTGGTTGCGCCGTCCACCTGCTGGATGTTGCAGTGGATGCCCACCTCGTCCAGCATGTTGGCAATGGCCGTCAGCATATCGGACATGCCGCTGATGGTGATAATGTTGGTGGTAAAACCATCGGCATAGCCAGCCTCTGCCAGCAGGGACTTTGCCTTCTCCGGATCATAGGTAAAATGATTCAGGCTGTCGTTGTAGGTGGCGGAACCGGGAACTGCCCACTGGTCGGTCATCTGTGCCATGCCCATCAGGAATGCTGCGTTGATGGCATCCACATCGATGGCGTAGCACAGGGCGCGGCGGACACGGGCATCGGCCCAGGGGCCGTCAATGGCACTGTTGGGAATCAGACCCAGACTCTCGACACCCATGCCGTTCTGGTTATCTTCCTTGACGTAGATGCCTGCACCGTCCAGCTGCTGCAGGATGGTGGAATTGGCCAGACCTACCCAGTACATATCGTACTCGTTGGCCTGGAAAGCAGTGTTTGCGGTGCTGGACTCAGTGACAAGGGTCACCTCCACGGAATCCAGATAGGGCAGGCCCTCCTTCCAGTAATTCTCGTTCTTGGTGTAGATGGCGTAGGCGTTGTTCTCGAACTCGCTCAGCTGGAAGGGGCCGGTGCCGCAGGTGGCGGCATCCAGGCTGCTGGGGTTTTCCAGTGCCTTGGGGCTCATGTAGTAGACGAAGAAGCCCACAGATTCCAGCGTGGAGGAGTTGGGCTCTGCCATCATCATCTTGATGTGGGTGTCATCAATGACCTCACAGGAAGCGATGTTTGCGGTCTCGGTACGGTTGTTGGCCTGATACTCCTCGATGTTGCGCTTGACGGCCTCTGCATTGAAAGGCTCACCGTCGGCGAAATTGACGCCCTCCCGCAGAGTCCAGGTAATGCTCAGCTCATCGGTGTTCACATCCCACTCCGTTGCCAGATTGGGGATCATATTGCCCTCGGCATCATAGCTGGTCAGGCTTTCATAAGAAAGCGTCAGGTAGTAAATGGCCGCGTTGCCGGTGGCACGGGGGGTGTAACCGGGAGTGGCAATGGGGCTGGAATAGCACAGGCGCAGGGTGCCGCCAGCCTTGGGCTCACCGGTTGCCACTGCACTGGCGGCTGTAGAGCCAGCCGTGCCGGCTGCGGTGGAACTGGAAGAGCCGCCGCATGCGGCCAGAAGGCCGGCAGCGCCCACAGCGCCGGAGACCTTCAGAAAGTCACGACGAGAAATTGCCTTGCTCATTTTCGTTCTCCTCCTAATGTAAAAAACATCTGCTTGCAGA
>OLCI01000199.1_pt1 | contig 13368 bp, 13 predicted proteins | sample 1607561 | NCBI WGS metagenome assembly OLCI01 (sample SAMN02674605, study PRJEB24791) | human gut metagenome, SKBSTL067 | isolation source: stool | host: Homo sapiens | place: USA
CGGAGGAACTGAGCACGGCGTCGATGGCGAGGGCGATGAAGACGCAGAAAGGAGAAATGAGATGATAAAAGTGAACTATACCGAGCTGGACGGCCCGGCAGGCCCCACCTGCCGGTTGGAGGCCTCGGGCCACGCGGGCTATGCCCCCGCCGGGCAGGACATCGTGTGTGCGGGAGCAAGCACTCTGATGCAGACCCTCTGCGCCCTGCTGGCGGGCGAGGAGGGCACCAAGAGCGGCGCATGGGATGAGCCGGATGGCCCGCGTCTGGCGGTGACGGCGGCTGCGCCCCAGAAGCCGTGGGTGGAGGGGGCCTTCGAGTTCGCCAAGGCAGGCTTTGCCCTGCTGGCAGAGCGCTACCCGGACCATGTCCGCTTTGCCGACCTGAGCGGCCGGGGCGAACAGGCGATGGTGGACTTGCAGATGTTTGCAGAGGGCGGTGAAGGCACTTCCGCCCCCGCCCTCAGCCACGCACAGGCCCAGCAGGCCATCGCCTCCGGCACCATGAGGGCCGACGAGGGCAGCGGGGAGACTCCGGAGGTGCCGGCGCAGACTGCACCGGAAAAGCCGGAAGAGCCGCCTGCACCGCAGGAACGTCCTGCGCCGCTCCCGCCTGTCTCGGGCCTGCAGGCGGGAGAGAACGCCGTCCGTGCCCTCCACGCCCGCTGGGCCGCAGAGGAGGCGGTGATCCGCCGGGACGTCCCGGGCTTCTCGCTCCGGCAGGAGCTTGCGAACCCCGAAATGCGCCGTCTGATGGAGCTGCCCGGGATGCGGATGGGGGATGCCTACCGTCTGGCCCACTACAGTGATGCGCTGCAGCAGACCGCCCGGACTGTGGAGCAGGGCGTCGTGGAGCGCATCCGCCAGCGGTCGGCCCGCCCGGCGGAGAACGGCACCAGCCCCAGCGGCGCAGCCGTCACCCGCGCCGATGTGGCCAGCATGACCCGCGCCCAGCGCGAGGCGCTGGAACGCCGTGCGATGCACGGAGTGAAGATCAGTTTCTGAAGAAAACCTCTCCGATGCAGGAGGGGTCAAAAAGCAAGGAAAAGAAAGGACAAATGACATGAAAAACGACAACGTGAAGATGGATCTCCAGCTCTTTGCCGACGCTTCTGCAAGCCTGCAGAACACCACCGGCACCATGACCAAGGAAATGAAGACCTTCTACGAAAAGCGCCTCATCGATCAGGCCGAGCCGCGTCTGGTGCACGATCAGTTCGCGGACTACTACCCCGTGCCCCAGAACGGCGGCAAGACCATCGAGTTCCGCAAGTACGACAGCCTGCCCAAGGCCGACACCCCGCTGACCGAGGGCGTGACCCCCAACGGTCAGGCCCTGAACGTCACTACCATCACCAGCGACCTCCACCAGTATGGCGGCTGGACCCCGCTGACTGACGTGCTGCAGATGACCGCCATCGACAACAACGTGGTACAGGCCACCCGTGTGCTGGCAAGCCAGGCGGGCCGCACCATGGACAGCATCACCCGTGATGTGCTGGCGGGCGGCACCAATGTGCTGTATGCCCCCAAGCAGAATGCGGACGGCACCGAAACGGAGGTGAAGAGCCGCAAGGAGCTGGACAAGACCTGCACCCTGACCCCGAAGCTGTTCTTCCGGGCGGCGGCGCAGCTGGGTGCCATGAACGCGGACCCCATCGGCGACAGCTACATTGCCATCATCCACCCCTATGCTGCCTACGACCTGAAGACCTGCAGGGAATTCATTGAGGCGCACAAGTATGCCGACCCTGAGACCATGTACCGCGGCGAGATCGGCAAGCTGGGCAACATCCGCTTTGTGGAGACCAGCGAGGCTAAGATCTGGAAGGACACCACCTGCCCCAGCGGTCTGGCCGTGTTCGGTACGCTGGTGCTGGGTGCCCATGCCTACGGTGTGACCGAGCTGGAGGGCGGCGGCCTGGAACACATCGTCAAGCAGCTGGGCTATGGCGACGACCCGCTGAACCAGCGCGCTTCCGTGGGCTGGAAGGGGATGCGCGCCGCCGAGCGTCTGGTGGAGCAGTACATGGTGCGCATTGAGAGCGTATCCAGTTATTCGGAGAATGCGAGTGCCAACTGAACCACTCAGGCGCTTCGTGTCAGCTCCCCTAGTAGGGGAGCCCTTGGCAAACCGGGCAAGCCCTGCTGGATGACGAAACCAGGCGAGGCGTAAAAGGCAGTGCCCCTGCGACAGAGGGCAGAAAGGATGAAAAATGGACAAGAAAAACGTAAGGATCCGGCTGTTCAAGGACAACAGCCGGTACAAGGGCGACCTGTTTGTGAGCGTGAACGGCGTGAGCTATAAGATCCGCCGGGGCGTGGAGGTGGAAGTGCCGCCCGAGGTGGCAGAGGTGCTGGAGCACAGCCAGGTGCAGGATGAGCGCACCGCTGCCCGCATTGCCGCCGCCGAGAAGATCGCGGGGTGAGCGCATGACAGTGGGACAGGCTCTGGAACGGGCCGAGGAACTGCGGCCGGGCTGCAAGGTGGACAGCCGCACCCGGCAGCGCTGGCTCTGTGAGGAGGATGGAATGCTGCGGGCCCTGCTGTTCTCCGGCTGCGGGCTGCGGGCCGGAGTGGGGGCAGACCTTGCCTGGCCTGCGGAGGGCGGTCTGGACGATGCCGTAGAGCTGCTGGTACCCGTGCCTTTTGATGCGCTCTACCCGCATTACCTCTGCGCAAAGCTGGATGCTGCCCTGGGCGAGACGGAACGTTACGCCGGGGAGCAGGCCCGGTATAACAGCATTCTGGCCGAGTTGAGCGCCTGGCTGCGGCGGCGGGCAAAGCCGAAGCGCGGTGCGCAGTGGCGGTGGTGAAAGGGAGGAAAGTGGATGCTTCTGACAAATCGGACCGGTGTGAAGAACACCCGGGATCTGCTGCGGGCCTTTGGCGGCCTGAACGAGACCTACGGCTGCACCGAGGCTGAGTACAGCGGGGGAATGAATTTTTCGGCCCGGGATTTCCCGGCCCTGAGCACCCGGCTGCCCCGCCGCAGGCTGCAGGAGCTGGCCGGGCTGAACGGGATGTATCACCTGAACGGTCTGCTGACCGTCTGCGGGCAGGACCTGGTTTATACCCCGGACGAAACCCCGGCCCAGCCCGTCACCGTGAAAAATGCCGTGGCAGACAGCCGCAAGACGATGGTAGGCATCGGAACAAAGATCCTGATCTTTCCGGACAAGGTGGCGTTCGATACGGCCGACGGCAGTGCGGCCCCGCTGGGTGCTGCCTGGGAGGCGGGAAGCCTGAGTGTGAGCTTTGCGCCCTGTGATGCTTCGGGGAATACCTACGAGGTGAAGGACAAGGGCACGAAGGAGCCGGAACACCCGCAGGACGGCCAGCTGTTTCTGAAGCTGAACGAGCCGGACAAGCCCTATTCCGCAGAGAACACGCTGGAGGTGTACAGCGAGGCTTCGGGCAACTGGACGGTGATCCCGCTGGACTACTGCCTTGTGACCGCTGAGGGCATCGGGGCGGAGTTCCGGGTGTGGGACACCGTGACCCTGACCGGTACGGGGGCTGAACAGGCAGGCCAGTGGGCCGGGCTGGACGGCGACCGCATCGTCTACGACGCCGGCGCAGATGCTCTGCGCGTCAAGGCCGACCCCGGCGGCGAGTGGTTCTATGGCCGTCTGACCCGCACCGGCGCAGCGGTGCGGTGGGTAAGTCTGGACGGCAGCGTCAGACGGGAGTTCGTCTCGGCGGAGACGGTGAGGCTGGAGCGCCGGGTGCCGGACATGGACTATCTGACCGAGTGCGACAACCGGATATGGGGCTGTTCCAGCAAGGAGAACGTCATCTACGCCTGCAAGCTGGGCGACCCGTCCAACTGGTTCTCTTACCGGGGCATCGCCGCCGACAGCTATGCTGTGACCGTGGGCAGCGACGGGGCGTTCACCGGCGCGGCCACCTGCATGGGATATGCACTTTTCTTCAAGGAGAATACCCTCCACAAGCTCTATGGCTCCAAGCCCTCGGATTTCCAGCTGAGCAGTCTGCGCTGCCGGGGCGTGGCAAAGGGCGCGGCCCGGAGCCTCTGCGTCATCAACGAGACGCTCTACTATCTCTCGCCCGACGGCGTGATGGCGTGGGATGGAAGCATCCCCACCAAGGTCTCGACGGCCCTCGACCCGGCCCGGCTGCGGAACGTGAAGTCGGCTCTGGGCGGTGCGCTGGACGGGCGGTATTACCTGCATCTCGTGCGGGGCAGCGGCGAAGCCCAGACCGTCCGGCTGCTGGTCTACGACACCGAGCGGGGCTTGTGGCAGGAGGAGGACGTCTGCTCCTACGAGATGACCGGCAGTGGTGGACAGCTCTACCTCTGGGACGGCAAGGCGGTCTGGGCAGCGGATGCCGACCGGGAAGAGAACTGGCAGCGGGCCGACGGCCTTGAAGAGGGGGTGCGGTTCGAGCTGGTCAGCGGGGACATCGGGCTGGACCGCCCGGAAGAACAGTATCTTTCCCGGCTGACCCTCCGGCTCGAGGCCGAGGCGAAGAGCCGCTTCGAGCTGGCGGTGAGCTATGACGGCGGGGCGTGGGAGACACTGGCCCAGAGGACGGCCGACGGGCGGCACTGCTTCGACATCCTCTTCGTGCCCCGGCGGTGCGGGAGCCTGCGGCTGCGGCTGAAGGGCCGGGGGCAGATCACCCTGCGCAGCCTGACCCGGACGAGCGCCGCCGCGAGAGGCGGCATTCTGGCACAGGAGGTGAACTGATATGGCAAGTGTCACGGGGCTTTCGAAGATCGGCCTGCCCCATCTGAGCGAGAACATGGACGCGGAGGATGCCCGTGCCATCCGCAACTACTTATACCAGATGCAGGAGCAGCTGCAATATGTGCTCTGCAATCTGGACACCGAGAATTTCTCGGAGGAGCTGCGGGGCAGGCTTTCCGGCAGTTTGGGAAAGGAGGAGACATGAGCGAGAAAAAGAAGCAGGAGTACACCACAGGCGGGCTGAGAAACCGGCAGGATGTGGAAAACGCGCTGGCTTCGGCAGAGTACCGGCCCTCGCAGGAGGTGACGGACGCGGCCAGCGACCTGAAGCAGTGGCAGGCCAACCGCCCCGGCGATTACGAGAGCGCCTATCAGGGCCGCATTGACGGCCTGATGGAGGATCTGCTGGACCGGAAGGAATTCAGTTACAGCTATGGTGCCGACCCGCTGTACCGCCAGTACGCCCAGCTGTACACCCAGAATGCCCAGAACGCCAGTGCCGACGCGGCGGCGCAGGCCGCTGCCCTGACCGGCGGCTATGGTTCCAGCTACGCGGCCAGTGCGGCCCGGCAGGCATACCAGCAGCAGATCGGTGCACTGAGCGAGGCCATCCCCACGCTGTACCGGCTGGCGCTGGATACCTACCAGAGCGGCGGCGATGCCTTGGTGGAGCAGATCGACCAGCTGAACGGGCAGGAGCAGAATGCCCAGCAGAAGTATGAGCGGGAGCTGGCGGATTACTACACCCAGCTGGAACAAAAGGGCAATGCCTACAACACGGCTTACACCCAGGATTACGGGCGCTATCAGGATTATCTGGGCCAGTTGGACAGCCTGTACGATTACTACGCGGCACAGGAACAGCAGGAGGCGGCCCGCCGCCAGCAGGGATTCAACAATGTGATGACCGTGCTGGGTCTTCTGGGCGATGCGGCCCAGCTGGCCATTACCGGCACCACGGGTCTGGGCAGCATGGCAGGCAGCCTGCTGAACACCGGGTACAACATCTATGCAGGCAACCGCGCCTATGAAGCCGAACGGGCCGACACGGCATGGAAGCAGAAAATGCAGGAGCAGCTGCGGCAGGATGAGCTGACACAGCAGCAGTACAAAAACGAGCAGGCGCAGCAGGAATATCAGGACAAACTCCGCCAGCAGCAGGTCAGCAATGCCCTTGCGGCAGAGCGGCTGGACCTGAGCAAGAGCCAGTGGGCAGCCAAGCAGGAAAAGGCCAGCCGGACTGCCGAAAAAGCCAGCGCCGATGCAGCGGCAAAGCGCGGCAGCCTGACGGGTGACACCGGCCTGAAGGTGGGCAAAAGCGGCGTTTCCAGCGGCGGCACCGTGCCGTACAGTGCGGCGAGGATGCGCAGTCAGGGCCGCAGTGATACGGCCATCCGCACCCAGCTGCTCAAGGAGGGATACTCCAGCGGCGAGGTCAGGAAGATCATGCAGCAGCTGAACAGCTGAAAAAAGGGGAGGGCAACCGTGAAGGTGCTCTCCCCTTTGTGCTATGCCCGAACATCCTCCCGGCGTAAAAGCAGCCATGCCAGAAGGAACATCGTCCCCAGCCAGAAGATGCAGCTGAAGGCAAACAGCCCGTAGCTGCCAGCCAGAACATCCGCGCTTTTGTTGGAGTTCATACCCAGCTGCATCAGGGAATAGGGCCACAACAGCCCATGACCCTTGGAGCTGATAAAGATGCCGGTAATCCCGCCCAGCAGCCCCAGAAAAATGGGCACGGCAAAGCTGCGGATGACCATGGCCAGCACCAGCTGTGCGGCAATGACAGCCAACGCACCCAGCAGTCCCCGCAGTAAAAACAGAGGTAAGGTGACCGGCGGCAGCCCGGGCAGATGGGCAAATACCTTGCCGCAGAACACGAACAGCGCAAACACAAAACCGTGGGTCAGAAGCGCCAGCTTTGTCACCACAGCAAACTTTGCTGCAAACAGGTCCAGCGGCGGTACGGGGCTTGCCATGATCAGGTTCCAATTGTGCCCCAGATGTTCCAGCCGCCACAAGTAGGCAGCATAGGTGGCTGCCATGGCAGGGAAGAAGAACATGGAATAAAACAGGGTGTGCTGGGTCCACAGGCTATACCAGCCGTCGGTGAGGATCTCAAGATTTTGCAGATAATTGAAAGTGCCGTAGGTGGCCGAAAGAATGGGCAGCGCAAAGAACATTGCCCAGATGGGGGATGCGTGGAGTTTGCGGTTCTCCGCAAGAATACAGCGTTTCAGCATGGTTTTATACCTCCTCGTCCTGTACCTTGCGCCACGCAAGGGCAAACAGCACAGCGCCCAGCGCAAGGGTGAAGGCCAGCAGCACCCAGTTGAAGGGGCGGGTGCCGTAGGTGACGGTGTGGGTAGCCTTGTCCCAGTTCGCCACTTCGTAGGCGCTCAGAGGGATGTAGTACCCAAAAGGCACAAAATAACTGGCAAGCGGCGGCATAAAAGCAGAGAACAGCCCCACCAGCGCCCCTACAATGCCCACGCAGAGCGCCGGCAGGGGATTGCCCACCCACAGCATCAGCAGAAATTCGCCAAAGAAGAGCATTGTGTCCACAGCCAGCGTGCAGACGAACAGATAGCATAGCTGCCCAGTGGGAAAGGCTTCGGTATAACCATGAACGCGCCCCAGCACCGGAACGCAGGCCAGCTCCAGCACCGTGACCAACAGCACCTCCAGCACTCCAAAGACCGCCTTGCCTGCAAACAGGCTTCGGCGGCTCTGCAGGGTGTAGAGCAGCTTTGCGGTGTTGCCTTTGATCTCCATATCCCACAGCCGGGAGGCCAGCACTGCCATCATCACCGGCATCAGAATGGCTTCAATGACGGGCAGGCTGTAAAGCAGGGCGCTGTAACCTTTGGCGAGCTCCTCCGGGTCTGCCGGGGCAAGGCCACCCACCCACAGCACGACAATGCCGGGGATGAGCAGGCAGAGAGCAAGGTCGTGCCGATGGTGGGCTTTTTGCAGTTCTGCACGGAAAGCTGCCATCTTACGCCACCTCCCCGCTGGTCTGGGTCAGGCTGAGGAAGATGTCCTCAAGGCTCTTTGTCTGTGCAGTCAGTCCAACCACGCCCACGCCGCTTTCGGCAAGAGTACAGACCAGCGCCGCCAGCGCTTCGTCCGGCAGCGGGGGCAGCTGCAGGGTGTCCGGCTGGTCTGCCGGTGCGGTGGCCTTTACTCCCTGCTGCTGCAGGACGGCTGTGGCTTTGGGTGCGTCCAGCACCCGCAGCAGAATGCCGCCCCGGCTGTGCTTTTGCAGCTGCTGCAAGGAGCCCTCGAACAGCAGCCTGCCGTGGTTCAGGATGCCCACCTGATCCACCATCTGCTCGATCTCGCCCAGCAGGTGGCTGGAGATCAGCACGGTGGCTCCGGTGGTCTGGGGCATGGAAGCAATCAGACTGCGCATCTCCTGAATGCCTGCCGGGTCCAGACCATTCGTAGGTTCGTCCAAGATCAGCAGTTTGGGACTGCCCAGCAGCGCCATGGCAATGCCCAGCCGCTGCTTCATGCCAAGGGAATACTGCCCCACCTTCCGGTCAGCGTCTTTGGTCAGGTGCACGATCTCCAGCACTCGGCTGATGTCCTTCCGGTCCACGTCTTTCAGGTCAGCCACGATGGAAAGGTTTTCCCGGGCGGTCAGGTGCAGGTAACCGGAGGGGGATTCGATCAGACTGCCGGTCTGCCGCAGCAGGGCAATGCGGTTTGCTTCGTTCAGGGTGTGCCCCAGCAGTTCCACACTGCCGCCGGTGGGGTGTACAAGCCCCAGCAGCATCTTCATGGTGGTGGATTTGCCCGCACCGTTGGGGCCTAAAAAGCCGTAGACACAGCCCTCCGGGACAGTCAGGTTCAAATGATCCACCACCGGACGGCCATGGTAGCCTTTGTAAAGGGCATGGGTCTCGATCACAGGTTTCATAAATGGTCTCCTTTCGCATTCATGGTTTTCGGAACGATGCCAGAATACACCCGCTGCCTTAAACTGACCGGAAGCGCAGCTTAATTTACCCTTAATTATTTTTGTTGTTTTTTGGCTTTATTATATGTATTAGCTAATTGTCCACAAGCTGCTTTAATCTCTCTACCATGAGAAACTCTCATGGTAACTTCAAGTCCTGTTTGCTCTAATTGATGTTTGAACGCAACCATTTCTTGTTTTTGTGGTGCTCTAATTTTTGAATTACTCGTCGGGTTGTATTGCAGCACGTTAATCATAACATTTTTGCCCTTAAACCATTTTGCAAGTTGCCTTATATCTGAGGAACGGTCATTTATACCTGGTAAAAGTAAATACGCAAATACCACTTTTCGATTATGCCTTTGTGAATAGGACAATGCTTGCTTAACAACATCTTCAATAGCGTACATGTGCATATGAGGAATGATACAGTTTCTCGCAGCCTGTGTTGCTGCATGTAAAGATATTGTCAACTGAATTTTTAGATGTTCTTCGCGCAATTTTTTTAATTGATTAACTGGACCAACTGTTGATACGGTAATGCCGTCGGTTGGAAAGTTAAGTCCATTTCTATCTCGAAGAATATGGATTGCTGCAATCAAGTTGTCGTAATTGAATAAAGGTTCTCCCATTCCCATAAAAACGATACGATTTACTTTTTGACGTATCAATATGACCTGCTGCACAATTTCAGACGGTGTTAGATTACGAACAAAACCATTGCGTCCGGACTCACAAAAAATACAGCCAACAGAACAACCAACTTGCGTACTTACGCAAACAGTCCCACCATCTCGCCGTTTAATAAAAACCGTTTCGATATACCTGTTGTCTTTCAATTCATAAACATACTTTTCAGTATCGCTACTTTTATAGACTTTTTTTGTTGATATTGATAGATTTTTTTTGTGAAATGGCTGTTTATATAATTCCGTATATAAGGCTCTTGCTTTATCCTCTCCAATTACTTCCGACATTTCTTTGTAAGTAAATCCGTATGGGTCATTCAATATTTCCGTAGGTGTACTTTTAGGTAAGTGTTTCATTTAATATCCTTCCTTTTCAAAATTAAAAAGTTTGTTTTTCAGAGTTTTTGATTATGATTTCTAATTTTTCAACATCAACGATATGTGTTAATTTACATTTAGGGCAGAAAAGAGGAAAATTTCTTAATACCGTATTATAAAATACTTGAACCCTCGTCTTTCCGTTACAAATTGGACATTTTATCCAATATTTTTCAAGCATAATATTTCTCCTTTTGCGCAAAAAAATACAGGTCAATTCTCAACATGAGCATTGACCTGCATTTATACATATAACACTACAACAAAATTAAGGCATAGTTTTTATACTATGTCTATACATCGTTAGTTTTGTTGTATAGCATACGCAAAATAAGCATGACAAAAAAGCCCATATTGAAAATGGGAAAAATCTTTTTTGATTTCAATGCTTATCGAATACGCATGCTATGTAACATAAACATTTCCCCCTTTTAATAATACTATACAAAAAAAGCGGATAGTTGTCAACATATACATATGAATTATTTTGGCTAACTAATAGAACAGTGTAGACATATCCAAGAAGAAAGGTGAACAGTAAAATGTAATAGGGTGAATAATTATGGCAAAAAGACCAGTACCAAAATACGACTTCAAGGCTTTTGGGGCAGCGATAAAGGCGGCGCGGACAGGGCGAAAAGCTGCGCACCCTCATTGATGACCTGAACCTGACCAGTAAGCTGGAATACGGTGCCCAACCCCTGCGCCGGAAAGACCTCCGGGCAGGGCCGCTGTTCCGGCAGCTGGTGGCGCAGTTCTGCGAAAGCCCACTGGCAGAGCGCTGCGAGATCACGCTGGAACAGGAAGAACCAGCAGAGCAGACAGTGCTTTCGGTGGATGAGGCGCTGCTGGCACGGCTGCTGGAAAACCTGATGAACAACAGCGTCCGGCATAACCCAAAGCCGGTGAACATTACCGTGCACACCCGGCAGGTAGGAGAGCGCTTCTGCCTGACCGTGGCAGATGACGGTATTGGCTATCCGGCTGCCGTTCTGGTGGCACTGAACGCTGCGGAGCCTGCCGAAAACGCACCCCATATCCTTGGCCTGTATGTAGTGCAGCAGATCGCCGCCGCCCATGGCGGCAGGGCAGTGTTCGGACAGAACACCCCCCACGGTGCCAAAGCGGTGGTGTACCTGCCGCTGGGCTGAAAATTGATCGGAATTCTTGCTTTTCCCGGCCGGATTTCTTATACTTTGAACAAAGAAGTCTTTTTTGGTGCAAAACACAGGAGGAATCATGGCTGAAATTTCAAGTCTGCTGACATTGCAGGGCCAGCTTGCGCTGCTGACCCTCATTGGCTTTTTTCTGGCCCGCAAGGGCATCATCAACGCGCAGGGACGCAAGTGCCTGACTGACCTGCTCATCAATGTCATCCTGCCCGCGAACATCATCCAGTCGTTTCTGGTGGAGTTCAGCTGGGATGTGCTGAAGAGCAGTGCGTCGATCCTTGTGATCTCGCTGGCGCTGCAGATCGGCTGTGTGGTGCTGTGTGCCCTGGGCTACAACTGGCTGCCCTTTGCAAAGCGGAGTGTTTACCAGTATGGCACGGTCTGCTCCAACGGTGCGTTTCTGGGCAGCGCACTGGTGGACGGCATCTGGGGCAGCAGCGGCCTGCTGCTCAGCTCCATCTACCTCATCCCCCAGCGTGTGGCAATGTGGTCGGTGGGCGTGAGCTACTTTCTGCAGGACGAAAAGCCCGCTTCCAAAGAGGAGATGCGGGCAGACCGCAGGGCCGTGCTGCGGAAAACATTCACCCACCCCTGCATCCTGGCGGTCGTGGTGGGCATGGTGCTGATGGCCTCTCAGCTGCCGCTGCCCGGCTTTTTGGGCCGCACCGTCAAGAGCCTGAGCAATTGCAACATGGGTGTTTCCATGATCCTGATCGGTGCCATCATCGGCAGCAGCCGGATGGGCAAACTCTGGGATAAGGACTGCTTCCTCTACTGCCTCATCCGGCTGGGGCTCATCCCGGCGGCGGTGCTGCTGGGCTGCAGGCTCTGCGGCGCGGAGAGCCTTGTGACCGGTGTTTCCGTGGTATTGGCCGCCATGCCCATGGGCGGCGTGACCGCCGTTCTGGCGGAAAAGTACGGCGGGGATTCCGCCTTTGCCAGCAAGTGCGTGGCGGTCTCCACGGTGCTCTCCCTCATCACCACACCGCTGTGGTGCATGGTCGTGTAAGGGTGGGGCTGACCGCTGCGCCCGCAGCGGAATGCGAAAAACACCTTGTCAATGGCAATCATGGCCGAAGAATCACGGTTCTTTTTGTCCAATCGGCGAATAGCCTTTGCCGCCGGATGGTGATACAATAGGCAAGGTGTTGCGCGGCGGTGCCGCAGAATGCCGTAACATGACAAAAATAAGGAGAGCGCGTGGAAAATGGAACCATTTTATCTGATGCCCGGGCAGGAACGCTGTGAACAGTTTAAGGATGCGAACGGTGTGCCCAAAGTCCGCTACTCCTATTGTTCGCTGAACGGGGCGCTGTTCCGCTGTGTGAGCCGCAGCGTGGAAGAAGCCGAGCGCCTGTGCGAGGACTGGCTGGTGGGTCAGGACCGCTGCTACATCAACTGAAAAATGCACCCTCTGCTCCTTTGCGGAATAAGCTGTAAGAGAATCAGCTTATCGGCAAAGGAGTTTTTTTATATGATGAATGGCATCCTGCGTATCCAGACCTATCGGCCCCGGCAGTCGGCTCCGGTGGAGGGAGTGACTGTTGTGATCACCGGCAGCGACTTCACGGCTCACCGCATCACCGATGCCGAGGGCAATGCCGAGGATGTGGCCATCTGTGCCCCGGCCTGCGCCCTCTCGCTGGACGAGAACAACACCACGACCCTGCCCTATGCCGTGTGCAGCCTGACGGCCCGCAAGCCGGGCTACCGCACCGTCCGCATCCAGGGCATCCAGATCTTTGCCGGGCAGGTCACGCTGGCCCGGCCTGAGATGATCCCGGACACCGAGGAGGGAAAAGACATTGTCGACCCGCCTGTGATCATCCCCACCCACGCTCTGTTTGCGGGGAACGGCGGCAGCGGCCCGGCTCCCACCAATCCATGCACCGGCAGCCGGGTGCTGGACCGTGTCATCGTGCCAAAAAATATTACGGTCCATCTGGGCAGGCCCGCCGCCTCGGCCCGGAACGTGACGGTGTCTTTCCGGGATTATATCGCCAATGTGGCTTCCAGCGAGGTCTACCCCACTTGGCCCATTGAAGCGTTGAAAGCGAACATCCACTGCCAGATCTCGCTGGCGCTCAACCGCATTTACACCGAGTGGTATCCCAGCAAGGGCTACACCTTCAATATCACCAATTCCACCAGCTACGACCAGTATTACGTCCATGGCCGCACTGTGTTCGATGTGATGGTAAAGCTGACGGATGACATCTTCAACACCTACATCCGCAAGACCGGCACCGTGAATCCCTACTACTCCGAATACTGTGACGGAAAGTCCGTTACCTGCCCGGGGCTCAAGCAGTGGGGCACGGTCACGCTGGCAAATCAGGGCCGCAATGCCCTGAGCATCCTCAAATATTACTACGGCAGCGATATCGAGATCGTCCGCACCAGCAACATCCAGTCCATCCCCAGAAGCTATCCGGGCTCCCCCCTCCGGCA
>OLCI01000235.1_pt1 | contig 11552 bp, 9 predicted proteins | sample 1607561 | NCBI WGS metagenome assembly OLCI01 (sample SAMN02674605, study PRJEB24791) | human gut metagenome, SKBSTL067 | isolation source: stool | host: Homo sapiens | place: USA
CCCTGTGGGATATTGCCCAGAAGAACGACCTGACCTTCCGGGAGCTGTGTGCCCTGAATCCGAATTTCAAGGGGGCTCCCCTGACCGAGAACTCCAATATCCAGGAGGGCGACCAGCTGATCGTGACCAAGCAGGAGGCTCTGCTGGAAGTCCGCATCACCAAGGTGGAGACGCGGGAGGAGGAGATCCCCTTCGGCACCGAGACCACCCAGTCCAACGAGTACACCAAGGGTACCACCAAGACCCTGCAGGAGGGCCAGAACGGCCTGCGCCGCGTCACCATGCAGAACGTCTATGATACCAATGGCGTGCTGCTGGAGCAGACCATCCTTTCCACCGAGACCATCCGGGAGCCGGTGAACAAAAAGGTGGTCGTTGGCACCAAAAAGGTCACGAAGAACGGTGCGGCGGCATACATCGGCGGTAGCGGTCAGTTTATCTGGCCTGTGCCGGGTTACCGCAACTGCTCGCGCTGGTATGGCAGCGGCCATAAGGGCGTGGATATCTGTGCATCTGCCGGTACGCCCATCTATGCATCGGCGGGCGGCACCGTGACCAAGGCGGGTTATAACAAGGCCGGTGCCGGTACGGGCTATGGTTATTCTGTGATCATCAGCCACTCCGGCGGCTATACCACGGTCTATGCCCACTGCCTGTCTCTGGCGGTCAGTGCGGGCCAGACCGTGCGGCAGGGCCAGCTCATCGGTTATGTGGGCAGCACGGGCCGCTCTTCCGGCAACCACTGCCACTTCGAGATCCGCCGCAATGGCTCGTACATCGCACCGCAGAGCGTGTTCTCCGGAAAGCGATAAATCAGAACAGAACCTCTCCGTCAATGCTTCGCATTGCCACCTTTCCTAATAGGAGAGGCAAGAGAGCGGAAGCATAAACTTGGCTCCCCTATCAGGCAACAACGACGACCGCCGCCAGTGGCGGATGAAGGGAGGCGTTGTTGGGGCAGCGGCCAGCAGGACACGAGTGCAATACTTTGCACGAAGTGGACGCTGGGAGCCGCAACTCGTATGCTGGCGTGAAGCGCCTGAGAGGTTTATTTTACAAACAAAAAGGAGAATGATTATGGCAACACCCCACATCAGCGCTGAAAAAGGCGATTTCGCAAAGACCGTCCTGATGCCCGGCGATCCGCTGCGGGCAAAGTTCATCGCGGATACCTTCCTCAAGGATGTCCGCCAGGTCACCGGTGTCCGTGGAATGCTGGGCTTTACCGGCACCTATGAGGGCCGCCCCATCAGTGTGATGGGCAGCGGCATGGGAATGCCCTCCATCGGCATCTACTCCTACGAGCTGTACAAGTTCTACGATGTGGACAACATCATCCGCATCGGCTCTGCCGGCAGTTACACCGACAAAGCCAAGCTGTTCGATGTGGTGCTGGCCGCCGGTGCCGTGAGCGAGAGCAATTATGCCCGGGTCCAGAGCGGCTTTGAGGGAGACCTCACCCTGCCCAGCCAGACCCTGAACGACAAGCTGCGTGCTTCTGCCGCAAAGCAGGGCATCCCCCTGATCGAGGGCAACATCCATTCCTCCGATGTGTTCTATCGCCAGCCCTCCGATGAAAAGCCCACCTACTGGGAAAAGCTGCGGGATGAGCGCGGCTGCCTGTGTGTGGAGATGGAGAGCTTTGCCCTCTTCGCCAACGCTCAGGTTCTGGGCAAGAACGCCGCCTGCCTGCTGACCATCTCCGACAGCTTCGTCTCCCCGGAGATCACCACCGCCGAGCAGCGTCAGACCAGCTTCACCAACATGATGAAGGTCGCACTGGGCGCGGAGTACTGATTTGCATTCACAAAAAGGGTTGTTGTCACACGACAACAACCCTTTTGTGTTTTAAGTGTCACTATAATGTCCGAAACAGGATGCGATAATGATATTGCCGTCCTGCTCTTTATAAACAATGCGGTGCGTATCGTCAATGCGGCGGCTCCACCATCCACTCAAATCACCTTTTAGGGGCTCGGGTTTTCCAATGCCCTCGTAGGTGTTCCGCTGGATGTCTTTCAGAAGTGTGTTGATACGCTTCAGCAGCTTTTTGTCTCGCGTCTGCCAAAGGCAGTAGTCCTCCCATGCTTCCTCTTCCCAAAGCAATCTCATTTAATCTACCTCGATCAAATCGTGCTCAGTGAGCTTGGCTTTTCCGGTATCGATGTCGTGGACGATCTGGCGGAGATGATTGATGTTGCTTTCCGAGTAGAACGGGTCGGCGGAAACCTCAAAGGGAATGCGGTGCTCCCGGGAAACTTTTTTGGCGAAAATCGTGAATGCCGTTGTCATAGAAAGTCCCATCTCGGCGCAAACCTCTTCCATGCTGCGTTTCAGGTCTGGGTCCATCCGGAAGTTCACATTGACTGCATTTGCCATTCTAATACACCTCCTTCTTGATTCCATTATATGCGTCTGTAATGAAAAATGCAAGAACTTTCGTTACATAATAAATGAACAACGAGAAATCTCTTGAAGAATTTGAGAACACGCCGTATAATTGAAGTGCAAAAGAGGGGATGAAAGATGAACGACTTTATATGAAATCAGGATATCTGCCTTGTACCTTATTACCCAGCCTATGAAATTGCCCTTCCGTGGTATCAGGACGCAGAACTGTGCCATCATGTAGATAATCAGAATCGCATTTATGACCTGTCTATCCTGAAAAATATGTACCAGTATCTGGATAGTCATGGTGATTTGTTCTACATTGAATATAAGGGCATTCTGTGCGGAGATGTATGCTTGCAGACAAGCGGAGAAATTTCGATTGTGGTCTGCAAAGAGTATCAGAATCGGCACATTGGGAGAACAGTGATTGGGAAGATTCTTGCACTGGCAAAAGAGAAGAAGTATCCGCAATGCTATGCAGAAATTTATTCTTTCAACAAGCAGTCCCGCAAAATGTTTGAAAGTATAGGATTTGTTCAGAAAGACGCAGAAACGTTTGTTTATACTTTAGAATGAAAAGGAGGCCCCTATGACCAATCTGACTTTAGACGAAAAGAAAGCCCTGATCCGGATGGCACTGGAAGCCCGGGAGCAGGCCTATGTGCCTTACTCCGATTTTATGGTGGGTGCTGCCCTGCGGGCCGAAGATGGCCGCATCTTCACCGGCTGCAATGTGGAAAACGCTGCCTTTACCCCCACCAGCTGCGCTGAGCGTACGGCCCTGTTCAAGGCGGTGAGTGAGGGTGTGACCCGCTTCACCGATATTGCCGTGGTGGGCTCTCGCCGCGGCGAGGTGAACAAGCAGATCACCTCACCCTGCGGGGTCTGCCGTCAGGCGCTGTTTGAGTTCGGCGGGCCGGAGCTGAATGTCATCATGGCAAAGACCCCCGATGATTTCATCGAGCGCAGCATGGACGAGCTGCTGCCCTTCGGCTTTGGCCCCTCCAATGTGGCGGGCAACAAAGCCGTGGAAGAGTGAGGCGGGAAGCGGGGATTTTGCCAAAATTGGCGAAACAGTACGACTTTTACGCGAATTTTACAAAAAATCTGTAAAGATTTTGTAATCGGAAATGCCTTGCTTTCCTCACATGACCAGGCTATACTTGGGTCAGTAAATGTGCAAGTGTGCGCATTCCCTTTGTAAAGCGCAATTTTTAATGTATAAAAAGGAGAGTTTTCTTATGATGATTTCTCGTCGTAACTTCCTGGCTGTGGCTGGCGCTGCAGCTGCTGCCGCTGCTCTGACCGCCTGCGGTGGTTCTTCCTCTTCCACCAGCACCGCTTCTTCCACTGCTTCTTCTGCAGCTTCTGAGGCTGGCTCCGAGGCTGCCAGCAAGATCACAAAGGTCGCTCTGACCTGCGATACCGGCACGATCGATGACGAGAGCTTCAACCAGGCTTGCTGGAGCGCTGTTTCCAGCTACATGGGCAAAGACTGCCAGTACTACATCCCCGAGGCTGACGCTTCCGATGAGGACCGTGAGACCATGATCCGTCTGGCTGTCAACGAAGGCGCTGACGTTATCGTCTGCGTGGGCTACCTGTACGGTGCTTCTCTGGCTTGGGCTGCTGAGCAGTACCCCAATGTCAAGTTCATCGCTGTTGACGTGACCCAGGGCGATATCGGCACCGATGAGATCCCCTCCAACTGCTACTGCATCACCTTCAAGGAGGAGCAGGCAGGCTATCTGGCAGGTTACGCCATTGCCAAGGACGGCAAGACCAAGCTGGGCTTCCTCGGCGGCATGGCTGTTCCCGCTGTTATCCGTTACGGCTACGGCTATGTTCAGGGCGCTGATGCTGCTGCTCAGGAGCTGGGCACCAACATCGACATCAACTACTTCTACGGCGGCCAGTTCTACGGCGATGCAAACATCACCTCCCGTATGGAGGGCTGGTACTCCAACGGCACTCAGGTCGTCTTTGCCTGCGGCGGCGGCATCTACACCTCCGCTGTTGAGGCTGCCCTGAAGAACAACGGCTACGTCATCGGCGTTGACGTTGACCAGAACTACATCGGCGCAAACGGCGTTGCTGATGGCACCTATGCTTACAACCCGTTCATCACCTCCGCTATGAAGGGCCTGTCTGAGGCTGTTTCTACTTCTCTGTCCGACATCGAGGCAGGCGAGTGGAGCACCATCGCAGCAACCAACGGCAACTTTGGTCTGGAGGACGGCGATTACATCGGCCTGCCCACCGATGAGGACAGCTGGAACTTCGAGACCTTCACGGTTGAGGAGTACGAGGAGCTGAAGCAGAAGATCGCTTCCGGCGAGATCGTTGTTGACAACAGCTCTGACGACGCTACCAAGCCCACCGTCAGCGAGTTCACCAACGTCACCTACATCCAGTAAAATTTGAACAGTCCGCAAGGGCTGCAGGGAACGACCCTCTCCGTCATTGCCGCCAGGCTTTGACGGAGAGGGTCGTTTTTGTCTCGCGAAAAATCGTGCAGCTTGCACAAAAGTAATACTTATAAGAGTACATCCCGCCAAAAAATCAAAAAGAAGTGTGCAAAACCGCAAAAATACGGTATAATGGTACACAGAATAGTATAGGTGTCGATTTGACACGAAAGGAGAGTGAGCAGATTGGCAGAGGATTTTGTGATCGAGATGCTCCATATCACCAAGGAGTTCCCGGGCATCAAGGCCAACGACGACATTACCCTGCAGCTGCGAAAGGGCGAGGTCCATGCCCTGCTGGGCGAGAATGGTGCAGGCAAGAGCACGCTGATGAGCGTGCTGTTCGGCCTGTATCAGCCGGAGGAGGGTAAGATCCTCAAGAACGGCAAGGAGGTCGCCATCCGCAACCCCAACGATGCGAACGCGCTGGGCATCGGTATGGTCCACCAGCACTTCAAGCTGGTGGAATGCTTCAGCGTGCTGGATAACATCATTCTGGGCGTGGAGCCCAATAAGCTGGGCTTTTTGCAGAAGGCTGAGGCCCGCAAGAAGGTCATGGCTTTGAGCGAGAAGTACGGCCTGCGTGTGGACCCCGATGCACTCATCAGCGATATCTCTGTTGGTATGCAGCAGCGTGTTGAGATCCTGAAGATGCTCTACCGCGACAACGAGATCCTGATCTTTGATGAGCCCACCGCTGTTCTGACCCCGCAGGAGATCGACGAGCTGATGGAGATCATGCGCGGGTTCAAGAAGGAAGGCAAATCCATCCTCTTCATCACCCACAAGCTCAACGAGATCATGGCGGTCGCCGACCGCTGCACCGTCCTGCGCAAGGGCAAGTACATGGGCACCGTGGACATCAAGAACACCACCAAGGAGGAGCTTTCCCGCATGATGGTCGGCCGCGATGTCCAGCTTCAGGTCGATAAAAAGCCCGCCCACCCGGGCGAGGTCGTGCTGGACGTGGAGGGCGTCACCATCCACAACGACCAGCGCAAGAAGGACTCCGTCAAGGACGTCACTTTTCAGGTCCACGGCGGCGAGATCGTCTGTCTGGCGGGCATCGAGGGCAACGGCCAGACCGAGTTTGTCTACGGCCTGACTGGTCTGGAAAAGTTCAACAGCGGCAAGGTGCTGCTGGACGGCAAGGAGATCACCAACGAGAGCATCCGCCAGCGCTCCAAGGACGGCATGAGCCATATCCCTGAGGACCGCCACAAGCATGGTCTGGTGCTGGATTACAGTCTGGAGAACAATATGGTGCTCCAGCGCTACTGGCAGCCCGAGTTCCAGCACAACGGCTTTATCCGCAGTGAAAAGGTGCGGGAGTACTCTGATAAGCTGATCGCCCAGTATGACGTGCGCAGCGGCCAGGGCAGCGCTACCATCGTGCGCAGCATGTCCGGCGGCAACCAGCAGAAGGCGATCATTGCCCGTGAGATCGACAAAGACCCCAAGCTGCTGGTGGCAGTGCAGCCCACCCGCGGCCTGGATGTCGGTGCCATTGAATATATCCACAAGCAGATCGTGGATGAGCGCGACAGGGGCAAGGCTGTGCTGCTGGTCAGCCTGGAGCTGGACGAGGTGATGAACCTCTCTGACCGGATCCTTGTGATGTACGAGGGTGAGATCGTGGGCGAGTTTGACCCCAAGACCACCACGGTCCAGGAGCTGGGCCTGTACATGGCCGGTGCCCGCAAGCAGGGAAAGGAGTAAGCAGAAATGAAAAACAAAAAACTTTCCCACAACGGGCTGCAGGGTTCTGTCACCAGCGTGATGGCTGCCCTGCTGTGTATCCTGATCGGTCTGTTTGTGGGCTTCCTCGTGTTGCTGGCCATCAACCCGGCCCACGCATGGGCAGACGGCTTTGTCCGCATCCTCAAGGGCGGCTTCCATGATGCCCCCTATGGTGTCGGCAAGGAGCTGGCCAATGCCGCGCCCCTGATCATGACCGGCCTTTCCGTGGGCTTTGCCTTCAAGACCGGCCTGTTCAACATCGGTGCCGCCGGTCAGTACACGCTGGGCGCTTACGGTGCCCTCTACTGCGCCATCATGCTCAAGATGCCATGGTTCGTCTGCCTCATCGCAGCAACCATCCTCGGCGGCATCTGGGGCGCGATCCCCGGCTTCTTCAAGGCCTACTTCAACATCAATGAGGTCATCACCTCCATCATGTTCAACTGGATCGGTCTCTATCTGGTCAACGAGCTCATCTACCAGAACGGCACCGGCCCCATGTACGATGTGCGCAACACCCGCACTCTGAACCTCGGAAAGAGCGCCGAGCTGTCCAAGTCCCTCATTCCGGACTTTGGCCTGAACAAGATGTTCCAGACCAACAGCACCACCATCGCCATCTTCCTGGCCGCTGTGGTGGCCATCCTGATCTGGGTGGTGCTGAACAAGACCACCTTTGGCTATGAGCTGAAGGCGGTCGGCCTGAACAAGAGCGCTGCCCGCTACGCCGGTATCAACGAAAAAAAGAACATCATCCTCTCCATGGCCATTGCCGGTGCGCTGGCAGGCTTTGGCGCGGGCCTGTTCTATCTGTCCAACGTGGGCCAGTGGAACCCCCTGAACTCCACCAGCCTGCCCGCCATGGGCTTCAACGGCATCTCCGTTGCCCTGCTGGCAAGCTCCAACCCCATTGGCACTATCTTCTCGGCCCTGTTCATCTCCCACATCTCGGTGGGCGGCACCTTCCTTTCCACTAAGTATTATCCCACGGAGATCGCCGACCTGATCAGCGGCATCATCATCTACCTGTGTGCATTCTCCATGCTGTTCCGCGGCAAGATCCAGAAGCTGCTGTTCAAGAATGCGGACAAGACCAATGTGAACGCAGAGCCTGCCCCGGCGGAAAAGGCCAACGCGAAGAAGGAGGGCAAGTAAGATGCTGCTTTTGATCAAATATACCCTGCTGTATGGCATCGTCCTGATGCTGGTGGCACTGGGCGGTATGTTCAGTGAGCACTCCGGCATCATCAACATCGCGCTGGAAGGCATCATGGTCATCGGCGGTGTGGCGGGTGTTCTGACCCTGACCATGCTTCCGGCCGACATGTCGCCGTTCCTGGTGGTGCTGATCTCGGTCCTGGTGGCTGCGCTGGCCGGTATCGTGTACAGCCTGCTTCTGGCCTTTGCTTCCATCAACCTGAAAGCGGACCAGACCATCGGCGGCACAGCCCTGAACCTGCTGGCCACCGCCATTGCCGTGGTCATTGCCAAGTATTTCAGCGACAGCGGCAGCGCCAAGCTGAACTATTCCAACAAGCCGTTCCTGTTCAGCATCGGCGGTCTGGAGCTGAGCATCTTTGTGCCGTTGGGCATCGTGCTTCTGATCATCAGCTATGTGGTGCTGTACAAGACTCGCTTCGGTCTGCGCCTGCGCGCCTGCGGCGAACATCCTCAGGCAGCCGATTCTGTGGGCATCAACGTCTACAAGATGCGCTACGCGGGTGTGCTGCTTTCCGGTGCGCTGGGCGCTATCGGCGGTCTGGCATATATCGTGCCCCCGGTGCAGACCTGGAACTTTGAGGTCGGCGTGGCTGGCGCGGGCTTCCTTGCACTGGCTGTTATGATCTTTGGTCAGTGGAAGCCCTTCAACATCTGTGCCGCCGCCATGTTCTTTGCCGTGTTCAAGAGTTTGGCAAACATTGCGGATTCCACCTTCCTGGCACAGCTCCACTGGTCCAGCAACATCTATAACATGATGCCGTTCATCGCATCCATGATCATTCTGGCCTTTACCTCCAAAAACAGCATGGCCCCCAAGGCTGAGGGCATCCCTTACGACAAGGGTTCCCGCTGAGCGAGGTTTGTTCCAAGGGCGCAGCTGCTTTTCCGGGCAGCTGCGCCCTTGGTGTTCAAAACCCGACAAAGGAGACGGAATGTGGATTGCCTTTGTCAAAAAGTCTGTTATAATGGAATTTATTGAAAGTCATACTGTCAGACAGGAGAATTGCGATGCGTATTTATGATTTGATCGCGAAAAAGCGCGATGGCGGTACCCACACCCGGGAAGAGCTGGAGGCCATTGTCAACGGCTTTGTCAGCGGAGAAGTGGCCGATTACCAGATGGCTGCCTGGATGATGGCGGTCTACCTGCGCGGCATGACCAACGAAGAAACAGCCGAGCTGACGGACGTGATGGCCCACAGCGGCGTGATGGTCGATCTTTCCCCCATCCCCGGCATCAAGGTGGATAAGCACTCCACCGGCGGCGTGGGCGATAAGACTACCCTTGTGATCGCCCCTGTGGTGGCGGCCTGCGGTGTAAAGATTGCCAAGATGAGTGGCCGCGGTCTGGGCCATACCGGCGGCACCATTGATAAAATGGAGAGCGTGCCCGGCACCAGAACTGCCCTTTCGCAGGAGGAGTTCTTTGCCCAGGTGAACAAGATCGGGCTGTCGGTCATTGGCCAGAGCGAGGGCATTGCCGTGGCGGATAAGAAGATGTACGCCCTGCGGGATGTGACCGCCACGGTCAGCTGCATCCCGCTGATCGCCTCTTCCATCATGTCCAAGAAGCTGGCCTCCGGCTCTGATGCCATCCTGCTGGATGTGACCACCGGCACCGGTGCCTTTATGAAGACCGTGGACCAGAGCATTGAGCTGGCTGAGCTGATGGTCGCCATCGGCACCCACCATGGCCGCCGGGTGGCCGCCATGATCACCGATATGGACACCCCGCTGGGCCGCAACATCGGCAACAGCCTTGAGGTCATGGAGAGCATGGATGTGCTCAAGGGCAAGGGCCCTGCCGACCTGACCGAGGTCTGCCTGCAGCTGGCCGCCAATATGCTGGTGCTGGCAGGCAAGGGTACCCCAGCGGAGTGCCGTGCCATGGCACAGGCTGTGATCGCGGACGGCTCTGCCTTTGCCAAGTGCAAGGAGATGTTTGCGGCCCAGGGCGGCGACACCCGTGTGCTGGACGATTACAGCCTGTTTGAACAGCCTGCAGCCAGCTTTGAGCTGCTGGCCGAGCAGGATGGCTACATCGTGGCCAACGATGCCGAGAAGATCGGCTCTGCCAGTGTGCTGCTGGGCGCTGGCCGCCAGAAGAAGGGAGACCCGCTGGACTTTGCAGCCGGCATCACCCTGCACAAAAAGCGCGGCGACTATGTGCACAAGGGCGAAAGCCTGGCCACCTTCTACGGTGCGGCAGATAAGTTTGAAGCCGCTGTTGCGGAGTACCGCAGCGGTCTGGTCTATGGTGCGGAAAAGCCCGAGGAGGCCCCGCTGGTCTACGCCCTGGTCACCAAGGACGGCGTGGAGCGCTACTGAGAAAGCATCCTTCCCGCAAGGCGGGAGGGACGGAAAGGACATTTTCTATGAAGATCATTCTGGTGGGCTGCGGCAAAGTCGGCACAGCGCTGGCACGTCAGCTCAGCGAGGAAGGCCACAATGTCACGGTCATCGATACCAACAAGGCCCGTGTGGAGCATATCAGCGAATCCTATGACGTGATGGGCATTACCGGCAACGGCTCCTCCATCACAACGCTGTCCGAGGCGGGGATCGAGGAGGCGGACGTGTTCATTGCAGTTACCGGCTCGGACGAGTTGAACCTGCTCTGCTGCATGTTTGCCAAAAAGGCGGGCCACTGCCACGCCATTGCCCGTGTGCGCAACCCCTCCTACAGCCATGAGCTGGACTTCATCAAAAAGCAGATCGGCATTTCGGCCATCATCAACCCGGAGATGGCGGCGGCGCGGGAGATCTCCCACCTGCTGCGCTTCCCCGGTGCCAGCAAGATCGATACCTTTGCGGAAGGCCGGGTGCGGCTGATCAAGTTCACACTGACCGAGGCACAGGCACTGGACGGCGTGGCCATCCGGGAGATCCCCACCCGGCTCAAGAGCGATATCCTGGTCTGCGCCGTGGAGCGCGACGGCGGGGTCATCATCCCCAACGGTAACTTTGTGCTCCAGACCGGCGATCAGGTCACCTTCCTTGCAACGCAGGAAAAGGCCCACGAGTTCTTCCAGCGCATCCATCTGGCCGTGCGCCCGGTGCGCAATGCCCTCATCGTGGGCGGCGGTGCCATCGCCTACTACCTGAGTCAGGAGCTGCTGGAAAACCACATCCGCGTCCGCATCGTGGAGCGCGACCCGGCCCGCTGCAATGTGCTGGCCGAGTCCCTGCCCGAGGCACAGATCCTGTGTGAGGACGGCTCCAACCGCGAGTTCCTGCTCTCCGAGGGCCTGACCTCCACCGAGGCCTTTGTGGCCCTGACCAACATCGATGAGGAAAATGTTCTGCTGACCCTGTTTGCCAAGAAGCATTCCAACGGCAAGTTGGTCACCAAGATCAACCGCCTGGAATTTGACGATATCCTGGCCGGGCTTGATCTGGGCAGCATCGTCTACCCCAAGTACATGACCTGCGATTACATCGTGCAGTATGTGCGCGCTTTGCAGAACGAGGCAGGCAGCAACATCAAGACCCTGTACCGCATTCTGGACGACCGCGTGGAGGCGCTGGAGTTCACCGTCCACGAGGAGAGCCGGGCCACCGGCGTGCCGCTGAGCCAGCTGCATCTGAAAAAGAACCTGCTGCTCTGCTGCATCACCCGCGGCAACGAGATCAAGATCCCGCGCGGCGGCGATGAGATCCAGGTGGGCGACAACGTCATCGTGGTCACGCTGGAGCACGGCCTGCATGACCTGCGGGACATCGTGGAAG
>OLCI01000241.1_pt1 | contig 11305 bp, 9 predicted proteins | sample 1607561 | NCBI WGS metagenome assembly OLCI01 (sample SAMN02674605, study PRJEB24791) | human gut metagenome, SKBSTL067 | isolation source: stool | host: Homo sapiens | place: USA
ATAGCAGTGCGGGCGGGGTCGGCGATGGTGCCTGCGCCGCCGATGCAGCCGCCGGGGCAGCCCATGCCCTCCAGCAGGTAGCCGTTGTACTTGCCGGCCTTGGCCAGCATCAGCAGCTTCTTGCAGTCGGCCAGACCCTGTGCAGAGGCGATCTTGACCTCCATATCGGGGTGCCATTCCTTGATCTTGCTGGCAACGGCATTGGCAACGCCGCCGGACTGTGCAAAGCCGCGGCCTGCAGCAGAGGCGGAGCAGAGTGCTGCCTCGTTCTCATCCACTTCCAGCAGATCGATGTCCAGATCCTTGCCCTCGATGATACCGGCCAGCTCCTCAAAGGTCAGCACAAAGTCCACGTCAGAGCGGACGGTGCGGCGGGAAGCTTCCAGCTTCTTGGCGGCGCAGGGTCCGATGAAGCACATACGGGCCTCGGGGTCGGCCTGCTTCATCATGCGGGCAGTGAAGACCATGGGGGTCATGGTCATGGAGATGTTCTTGGCCAGATCCGGGAAAGCGGTCTTGGCCATCATGCTCCATGCCGGGCAGCAGGAGGTAGCCATGAAGTTCAGCTTGCCGGGCACCTCTTCGAGGAAGTCGTGGGCCTCGTCCACGGTGCACAGGTCGGCACCGATGGCGACCTCCACCACATCGTAGAAGCCGATGGCCTTCAGGGCAGCCTTCAGCTTGCCGGTGGAAGCCAGAGAGGGGAACTGGTTGATAAAGGCGGGAGCGACCAGTGCATAGATGCGGTCGCCGCGGTTGAAGCCCTGGATCAGCTGATAGATCTGGCCCTTGTCGGCAATAGCGCCGAAGGGGCAGTTCACCAGACACTGACCGCAGGATACGCACTTGCTGTAATCGATCTCGGCACGGCCCAGCTCGTCAGAGTGGATCGCACCCATGCCGCAGGCAGCGGCGCAGGGACGCTCGGTCTTGACGATGGCATTGTAGGGGCAGACAGTGGCACAGCGGCCGCACTTGATGCACTTTTCCTGATCGATGGTGGAACGGCCGCTCTCCCAGGTGATGGCCTTCTTGGGGCAGACTTCCATACAGGGGTGAGCGAGGCAGCCCTGACACAGGTCGGAGACCTTGACCAGCTTCTCGGGGCAGCGGTTGCAGGCGAACTTGATGACATTCACCAGCGGGGGGTCGTAATACTTATCGGCGATGGAAGCGTCCTCCAGACCGGAGACGACGCTGTTGTGCTCGTCCATGCGGCGGGTGGGCAGGCCCATGGCCAGACGGACGCGCTCCTCGACGATGGCGCGCTCCAGGAAGATGTCCTTGCGCAGCTTGCCTTCCTCACCGGGGATGATGGTGTAGGGGATCTTGCGCATCAGGTGGTTGGCCTGCTCGCCCTTGACGTTGGCGTAAGCCATGCGGGCAACCTCGGTAAACACCTGACGGCGGATCTGAATGACTGTGGTATTGATTCCTCGAAAACTCATTCCAATCTCTCCTTGTTCAGAAACAGAAAACATCCCGCTGCCGCACTGGACTGCGGCAGGCAGAATTTGCTTTGCTCCGGGCCGGCTGGTACCGCACCGCTGCAACCGGCGCTCCGTCCCAGATATCCAGTTTTATTTTAACATAAACGGGCCTGCGTGAAAAGAGAAAACTTCAAATATGTTAAAGAATTAGCAAATAGTACAGGACGCACAAGATTTAACGAACTTTTTTAGCAGAGTGCTGCACGGACGCGCTCGCCATCGTACTCGCCCAGCCTGACGTGAACGATCTCGCCGCTCTTGTGGCCGGGGGCAGAGACCACCACCGGGATGTACAGCCGGGTGTAGCCTGTGAACAGCGTCTCGGAGAGGGGTGTTTCCAGCAGGACCTCGTCCTCGGTGCCGACATGGGCGGCCAGCACTTCCCGGCGGATCTCCTCGGCCAGTGCATTCATCTCGCGGCTGCGGGCCTGCTTCTCCCGCTCGTGTACCTGAGCCGGAAAATCATAAGCGGGTGTGCCGCTGCGGCGGGAGTAGGGGAACACATGGACTTTCAGGAAGCCGATCTTCTTGAGGAAGGCACAGCTTTCCTCAAAGTCGGCCTGGGTCTCACCGGGGAAGCCGCAGATGCAGTCGGTGGTAAAGCTGACAGGGCGCTCCCCGTAGGCGGCGCGGATCTGGTCCACCACCTGGGCGTACTGCTCCGCGGTGTAGACCCGGCGCATCCGGCGCAGGGTGGAGGTGCAGCCGCTCTGCAGGCTGAGGTGGAACTGGGGGCAGAGCTTTTCCACCGCTGCCAGCCGGGTGATGAACTCCGGGGTCAGCATGTCGGGGTCCAGGCTGCCCAGACGGATCCGCTCGATGCCCTCCACCTGAGCGCATTTTTCCACCAGCTCCACCAGATTGGTCCCGGTGTCCAGACCGTAGCTGGGCAGGGAAATGGCGCTGAGCACCACCTCCCGGTAGCCGGAGGCGGCCAGCTGGCGCAGCTCGGCGAGGATGCTCTCCTCCGAGCGGCTGCGCACCGGGCCGCGGGCACGGGGGATGACGCAGTAGGCGCACTGGCGGTTGCAGCCGTCCTCCACCTTGATGAAGGCGCGGGTGTGGGTCTCGAACCGCTCCACGGGCAGCTCCTCAAACAGCTCTCCCCGCTGGTGGGGTGTAACGGCAACGATGCGCTCGTGGCCGTCCAGCAGCTTGAGCACATTGTCCAGGATGGCCTTGCGGTCTCCGTTGCCGCAGACGAGGTCAGCCTCCATGAACTGGGCAGCCTCCGCGGGGAAAGCCTGAGGATAGCAGCCGGTGAGCACGGTCACGGCGCCGGGATTTTCGCGCTTGGCGCGGCGCAGCCACTTGCGGCTCTTCTGGTCACCGAAGTTGGTCACGGTGCAGCTGTTCACCACAAAAACATCCGCTTCTTCGCCCTCCGGCACGATGGTGAAGCCAGCGCCCCGGAACATCTGCTCCAGCGCGCCGGTCTCGTTCAGGTTGACCTTGCAGCCAAGGGTATAAAAACAAACTCGCATGGGGTGTCCTTTCTGAAAACCTCTCCGTATAACAAACCATCCTATTATAGCAGATTTTTCCCGGAGAGAAAAGGGCATTCCGCCCTCTTTTTTTGCATAGAATGCAACCAGAGACTTTACGCGGGGAGGTACGAGGAATGGAACGGAGAAATTTGGCCCTGCTCTGCGCGGGGGTGCTCTGCTTCTGGCTGTTTGCGCTGGCTGTGGGTACGGCACAGGGGGCCGGGCTGCGGGTGGCCATTGGGGGAATGGGACCGGCAGTGCAGGCGGATGCCCCGGCGGTGCTGGCGACGGCTCCGGCCAACAGCGGGCTGCAGCTGGAATGCCGGGCGGCAATCCTCATGGAGCCGGAGACAGGCCGTGTGCTCTATGAGAAAGCACCGGATGAGCGGATGCCCATTGCTTCCATCACCAAGCTGATGACCCTGCTGCTGACCTTTGAGGCCATCCGCGGTGGAAAACTGACCCTCGATACCCCCGTGCCGGTGAGCGAACACGCCTATCACATGGGCGGCAGTCAGATCTGGCTGGAGCCCGGGGAGCAGTTCACGCTGGATGAGATGCTGCGGGCCATCTGCGTTTCCTCAGCCAACGATGCCGCTGTGGCAGTGGCCGAGCTGGTGGGCGGCAGCGAGCCGGTGTTCGTGGAACAGATGAATGCCCGGGCGGCGGAGCTGGGAATGACCAACACCACCTTCCGGAACGCCTGCGGGCTGGACACCGAGGGCCATCTCTCCACGGCGCGGGATGTTGCCATCCTGAGCCGGTACCTTCTCAATACCTGCCCGGAGTTGCTGCACTATACCGGCATCTGGACGGACAGCCTGCGGAACGGCCAGACCCAGCTGGTGAACACCAACAAGCTCCTGCGCCGGTACAGCGGCATTACCGGGCTCAAGACCGGCACCACCAGCGGGGCGGGGGTCTGCATCAGCGCCAGCGCCACCCGGGACGGCCTGACCCTGATCGCCGTGGTGCTGGGGTCACCCTCCAGCGCCGACCGGTTCCACTCCGCCACCACCCTGCTGGACTACGGTTTTGCCAACTATGCCGCCGCCCCGCTGCCCACCCTGCCGGAGCGCCCGCTGGCGTTGGCCGTAAAGGGCAGCGCCGAGGACAGCGTGCCGCTGGATTACGCCGCCCTGCCCGAGACGATCCTGATAGAAAAGGGAACGGCCTCTGCCCTGCGGGCTGAGCTGACCCTGCCCGAGGCGCTGGAAGCCCCCGTGGAAAAGGGGCGGACGGTGGGAAAGGTGAGCATTTTTCAGGATGATACCTTATTGAATGAATACGAAGTAAAAGCGGCTGCGGATGCCCCGCTGCTGACCTTTGGCGGCGCGCTGGAGCTGCTGTGGCAGTGCCTGCTGGGAGCATAGTGGACAAAAGAAACACATCACCGAATAAAAGCGGTTAGCAGGAACAAAGCAGCGTTGGCGGGCCTGAACAAAAGATGTCAGGACAGCCAAAAGAACACTATTAAAATTGTATGAAATCCGGGGATTTTGGCCTTGACTTTGCACGATTGGAACGGTACACTTATACTAACAAAACCCTCAGGGAGCACGTCCCGTAAAAACGTTTGGAGGTTCTGATAGAATGAGCGTCGTTCTGAATACAAAGCACCTCTCCAGTTTTATCAACGAAGAGGAATATAAGGCCATTTATCCTCAGGTGGAAGCGGCTCACAACCAGCTGGAAGCCAAGAATGGCCCCGGCAATGATTTCCTGGGCTGGATGTACCTGCCCCGCGATTACGACAAGGAAGAGTTTGCACGCATCAAGGAAGCTGCCAAGAAGATCCGTGAGGACTCCGAGGTGCTGGTGGTTGCCGGCATCGGCGGCAGCTATCTGGGTGCCCGCGCTGTGATCGAGGCCGTCAAGGGCCTGTACCACAACGAGCTGGAGGATGGTCCCAAGATCTACTTCTGCGGCAACAGCATCAGCCCCAGCTATCTGAATGATATCATTGCTCTGTGCAAGGGCAAGAAGTTCTCCATCAATGTCATCTCCAAGTCCGGTACCACCACCGAGACCAGCCTGGCGTTCCGCGTTCTGCGCAAGCTGCTGGAGGATGAGATGGGTGTTGAGGAAGCCAACAAGCGCATCTATGCCACCACTGACCGTGCCAAGGGCACCCTGAAGCAGCTGGCTGACGCGCAGGGATGGCCCACCTTCGTGGTTCCTGACGATGTGGGCGGCCGCTACTCCGTTCTCTCCGCTGTGGGCCTGCTGCCCATCGCTGCCGCCGGGATCAGCATCGACGAGCTGATGAAGGGCGCAGCCGATGCCATGGAGCGCTTCTCCGTGCTGAGCCCGGACAACGACGCTTACAAGTATGCCGCCATCCGCAACATCCTGTACCGCAAGGGCAAGGCTGTTGAGATCCTGGAGTGCTACGAGCCCAACTTCACCCTGATGAACGAGTGGTATAAGCAGTTGTTCGGCGAGAGCGAGGGCAAGGACAACAAGGGCCTGTTCCCCGCAAGCTGCATCTTCTCCACTGACCTGCACTCCATGGGTCAGTTCATCCAGGAAGGCTCCCGCATCATGTTCGAGACCATCGTGGATGTCAAAAAGCCTGCGCAGGATCTGTTCATCGAAGAGCTGGAGGGCAACTTCGACGGCCTGAACTTCCTGGCAGACCAGAATATGAGCGTGGTCAACCGCAAGGCCATGGAGGGCACCATCCTTGCCCACACCGACGGCGGCGTGCCTGAGGTGCTGATCGAGGTGGATGACCTGACTGCTTATAATGTAGGCTACCTCATCTACTTCTTCTGGCGTGCCTGTGCATGCAGCGGCTACCTGCTGAGCGTGAACCCCTTCAACCAGCCGGGTGTCGAGAGCTACAAGAAGAACATGTTCGCTCTGCTGGGCAAGCCGGGTTACGAGAACCTGACCGCCGAGCTGGAAGCAAAGTTGAAGTAAGCAGGAAACAAAAAATGATCTCCCGCCGCAAGGCGTGGAAAATACAGGAGGACAGAACTATGATTAAACTGATTGTTGGTACCAAGGGCTCCGGCAAGACCAAGGCAATGATCGACCAGATCAATGACGCGGTCAAGACCTCCAAGGGCAACGTCGTCGTCGTGGAAAAAGGCATGAAGCTGACTTACGACATCGCCCCCGCTGCACGTCTGATCGATCTGGATGAGTATAAGATCGCCGGCGGCGAGATGCTGTACGGCTTTGTTGCCGGCCTGATGGCAAGCAACTACGATATCACCGACCTGTACATCGACGGCATCCTGAAGGTGCTGGATCACGATATCAACCGTCTGGGCGCTGTGCTGGACGAGATGGCCGCCATTGCAGGCGATTCCGTCAAGGTAACTGTTACTGTCAGTGCTGACGAGGCTGCTCTGCCCCACGACGTGAAAAAGTACCTGTAATTTTCTGAACTGAGCGCATTCCAACGGGCAGGAAACCGGAAAATCAAAATTTTTTCGGTTTTCTGCCTGTTTTGGTGTTGACAAAGGTTGGCTTTGGCGCTATACTAACAAAGCAGCCTTTTATGAGGTGTACTATGCAATTTGACCTGAGAAAGTTTATCGCAACCGGCACACAGCCTTACCATGCAGAGTTTCCCTGTGATTTGTCTGCACGGGACTTTGCCGGTGCAAGGATCGAACAGCCCGTGACGGCCAGCTTTACCGCTGAACCGGACGGCGACGAGGTCCGGATGACACTGCGGGCAAAAGCATTGGTGCACGGAGAGTGCGCCCGCTGTCTGGACCCGGTTGAGCGGGAAGAGACAGTTGAAGCGGAGTGGACAGCAAAGGAGCGGGATCTGGATGACCCGGATTTCGAGCTTCCGCTGGACGAAAAAGGACATCTGGATGTGGATGAATGGCTTGCCCAGGAGTTTATGTTCCAGATCCCCACGGTGCTGCTTTGCAGCGCCGACTGCCCGGGGTTATGCCCCCGGTGCGGCAAGAAGAGGGCAGATTGTACCTGCCCGCCGGAGGAAGACAAAGCCGCTCCTGTTGACGCAAGGCTCGCAATCCTCAAATCACTGCTGAACTGAGAAACCCATCAAGGAGGTGCAAAAATATGGCAGTACCTAAGAGACATCTTTCCAAGGCCCGCCGCGACAAGCGTCGCAGCAATGTTTGGAAGCTGGAGGCCCCCGCACTGGTCAAGTGCAGCAACTGCGGCTCTCTGAAGCTCCCCCACCAGGCATGTGGCAACTGCGGTTACTACAAGGGCGAGGAAGTCATCAAGAAGGGCTAATTTGCGCAGAATTGGTGGCACATTGGTGTTATGTTGAGAAGGGGATGGCGCAATGCCTTCCCCTTCTTTCTTTGTCTGGAGGTGAAATGCAATGGCGATCAAGATCGACCGCATCGATGCGGGCAGTGAAGCCGAGGCGCTGGGCCTGCAGCCCGGCGATGAGCTGCTGAGCGTGGATGAAAATGAGCTGAACGATACGCTGGACTATGATTTTTATACCGACAGCAGCAGCTTTCACCTGAAGGCAAAGGTTGCCGACGGCATCCGGGAGTGGGATGTCCGGCGCGCGGAGCGCGGCCCCTTTGGCTGCGATTTCTCCACCTATCTGGGCGACCAGAAGCATTCCTGCTCCAACCACTGCATGTTCTGCTTCATCGACCAGCTGCCCCCCGGTATGCGCGAGAGCCTGTATTTCAAGGATGATGACGAGCGGCTGAGCTTTCTGTTCGGCAACTACATCACCATGACCAATATGCAGGATCACGAGATCGACCGCATCATCAAGATGCACATCTCGCCCATCAACATCTCGGTGCACACCACCAATCCCCAGCTCCGTGTCCGGATGTTGGCCAACAAGCGGGGCGGCGAGGTGCTCAAGTACCTGCCCCGTCTGGTGGAGGGCGGCATCGCCGTCAACTGTCAGCTGGTGCTCTGCCGGGGCATCAACGATGGCGAAGAGCTTCGCCGCACCCTGGGCGACCTGCTGGAGCTGACCCCCATGGTGCAGAGCATTGCCGCTGTGCCCTGCGGTGTGACGGATTACCGCCAGAATCTGTTCAAGCAGACCCCCTATGATGCCGAGACCAGCGCCGCTGTCATCGACATTATGGAGGAGTTTGGCGATGAGTGCAAGCGCCGCCACGGCAAGCGCATCATCTACCCCAGCGATGAGTGGTACCTCAAGGCGGGCCGGCCTATCCCCCCGGCGGAGTTCTATGAGGACTTTGACCAGCTGGAAAACGGCGTGGGCATGATGCGCCTGTTCGAGGATGAATTCCGGGCAGAGCTGGACAGGCCCCACCGCATCTACGGCACCAAGCAGATCGATGTGGTCACCGGCACCATGGCGGGCCCCCTTATCACTGAGCTGATGGACGAGCTCCACCGCCAGTACCCCATGATCGATGTAAAAGTTCACGTTGTCAAGAATAATTTCTTTGGCGGCAACGTGGGCGTGGCGGGGCTTGTCACCGCCACCGATATCATTGCCCAGTGTGAGGGAAAGCTGGAAAGCGGCACCCTGGGCATCCCCGCTGTCATGCTGCGGGAAGAAAAAGATACGTTCCTCGATGATATGACCATTGCCCAGCTGGGCGAACGGCTGGGGGTCAAGGTCGAGGTGCTGCCGGTGGGCGGCGGCGATGAGGCAAAAGCCCTGCTCCGCACCGGCCTGCATATTTCGAGAAGAAGAAGAGCATAACGAAAGGAGGAACCCCCTATGAGCAAACCCATCGTAGCAGTGGTCGGCCGCCCCAATGTGGGCAAGTCCACCCTGTTCAATAAGCTCTGCGGCCAGCGTCTGGCTATCGTGGAGGATACCCCGGGCATCACCCGCGACCGCATTTTTGCAAACTGCGAGTGGAGCGGCCACGAGTTCATGCTGGTGGACACCGGCGGCATCGAGCCCAAGGCGACCGAGGGTATTCTGGCCCACATGCGTGAGCAGGCAGAGATCGCCATTGACACCGCTGACTGCATCATCATGGTGGTGGATGTCCGCGACGGCCTGACCGCCGCCGACGAGGAAGTGGCCCACATGCTGCGCCGCAGCCATAAACCCATCATCCTGGCTGTCAACAAGTGCGATAAGACCGGCGAGGCCCCCATGGAGCTCTACGAGTTCTATAACCTGGGCTTTGACGAGGTGCTGCCCATCTCGTCCGTGCACGGTCACGGCACCGGCGACCTGCTGGACGCTGTCTGCGCCCACCTCGATTTCAGCGAGACCGTGGTGGAGGAGGATCGCATCCCCGTTGCCATCATCGGCCGCCCCAACGTGGGCAAATCCAGCCTGACCAACCGCATCCTGGGCGAGAACCGGATGATCGTTGCCAACGAGGCCGGTACCACCCGTGATGCCATTGACACCCCCGTGGATAACGCCTACGGCAAGTTCATCTTTACCGATACCGCTGGTCTGCGCAAGCGCAGCAACATCTCTGACGGCCTCGAGCGCTATATGGTCGTGCGCGCGCTGGCCGCTGTGGAGCGCAGCCGCGTGGCCCTGATCCTGGTGGATGCCACCGTTGGCTTTACCGAGCAGGACAGCAAGGTGGCCGGTTATGCCCACGAGCAGGGCAAGGCCTGCATCATCGTTGTCAACAAGTGGGATGCTGTGGAGGGCAAGGAGACCAATACCATGGAGCATCAGCGCCGGGATTACGCCGATTGCTTCAGCTTCATGGGGTATGCGCCCATCATCTTCATTTCGGCCCAGACCGGCTATAACGTGAACAAGCTGATGCAGCTGATCCGTGACGTGGATGCCCAGAACGGTGCCCGCGTGCCCACCGGTGTCCTGAACGAGATGCTGGCCCGCGCTACCGCCCGGATGCAGCCGCCCAGTGACAAGGGCCGCCGCCTGAAGATCTTCTACCTGACCCAGGCTTCCACCCGTCCCCCGACGTTCGTGGCCTTCGTCAACTCCAAGCAGCTGTTCCATTTCAGCTATCAGCGGTATCTGATCAACCAGATCCGGGAGAACTTTGGTCTGGAACACACGCCCATCCGCCTGGTGATCCGTGAGCGCGGCACCGGCAGCGTCGGCGCAAAAGATGTGTAACAGGGGAGGCGGCTGTTGATGATGACCTTCTTCATCGTTCTGGCTGCCGCTGCGCAGGCTTACCTGCTGGGCAGCGTGGACACCGGCATCCTGGTCAGCAAGTACCTGTACCACGATGATGTCCGCAATCACGGCAGCGGTGCGGCCGGTATGACCAACATGCTGCGCACCTTTGGCAAAAAGGCAGCGGCGCTCACCGCCGCAGGCGACGTGCTGAAAGGCGTTGCAGCTGTCTGTATCGGCCGCTGGCTCTTCGGGTTCCTGCCCGCAGATGCCGCCGTTTCGCCTTATCTGGGCGTGTATCTGACCGCCATTCTGGCCGTGGTGGGCCACACCAAGCCCATCTATTTCGGCTTCAAGGGCGGCAAGGGCGTGCTGGTGGCGGGAGGGGCCATCCTGGCGATCCAGCCCATTCTCCTGCCGGTGCTGACCATCGTTTTTCTGCTCTGCCTTGTGCCCACCGGCATGGTGTCGCTGGGCAGCATCACGATGGCTGCAGCCTATCCGGTGCTGACGCTGGTGTACAGCCTCCTGCGCGGCCTGCCGACACAGGACGTCGTGGTCTGCACCGTGGGCGCTGCCATCGTGGGCGGCATGGTCATCTGGATGCACCGCACCAATATCCAGCGCATCCGGGACGGCAAGGAGTACCGTTTCGGTCAGAAGCACAAGAGTAAGTAACCGCAAAAAGCAACGCCCCGCAGGGCGCTCGTTCCATCGAGCTGCCTGCGGGGCGTTTTGCTGTTTGGCAGAGTTATTCCGCGTCGGCTTCCTGAAGGGTCTCGGTGTTGTCCTCGTACTCGGGGTCTTCGATGGCGATGGTCTCTTCCCGTTCAGCAGACTTGCTGCTGAGGTGCTTGCGCAACCGGGCGGCAAATTCGTCTTCCGGGATGCCGCTCTGGGAGGGGGTGAGGTCGGGTGCGGGGTGGCCGTCGGGCAGGTGAGCGCCGAAGGCCGGGACGAAGAAGAATTTCCGCACGACGAAGATGAGGGCGATGGCCCCCACGCTCAGCAGATTCTCCAGTGCAGATTCGTGGCCCACAACCATGTGGCGTGCGATGGCGTAGAGCAGCACTTCGAGGCTGGAGCCGGGGCTGTGCTTGGCCAGCATCTTGATGAACTCGATGCCGATGACGATGTCCAGCGCGCGCTGTAAGAAGATGCTCACCTCGACGTCGTTGCCGTCGAACAGCAGGCCGGGCATCCATTGCAGCAGGGGGATCATTGACAGCAGCAGGCCGATGAGGACGAGGCCGGACAACAGGATCTCGAGCAGGGTGGCTGCGCTGATGATCTTGTTGCGCAATTCGGCG
>OLCI01000242.1_pt1 | contig 11298 bp, 9 predicted proteins | sample 1607561 | NCBI WGS metagenome assembly OLCI01 (sample SAMN02674605, study PRJEB24791) | human gut metagenome, SKBSTL067 | isolation source: stool | host: Homo sapiens | place: USA
AACGTTGTTCAGATTTTCACGGCCGGTAACCGTGATTTCAACAATCCTTTCCATCGTCCTCTGTATCCCTACTTCAATCCTGATGCCGAAAAGCATTGGATCAATGTGGGCGGCTTGCAGCAGGCTGCAAATGGCAATTATTCCTTGTGGGAAGGTGTCAACGAAGCTGGTCTCGCGAAATACTGGACGGTTGTTGCACCCGGTGCACGTATTTATGGCAGCACCACTGATGGCGAAGGCAATCCCGGATACGCATCTCTGAGCGGTACCTCTATGTCCGCTCCGCACGTTGCCGGTGCTATGGGCGTTCTGATGTCCCGCTATCAGGACATGAGTGCTATTCAGGTGCGTGACGTTCTGTTCACGACGGCTTCTCACACCAATCCTGATGGCTCCGTTATCAACGGTTGGGCAAATCAGGACGGTACTATGCCCAAGGAAGGCGAAGTTTCCGACCGTATGGGCTGGGGTTTGATTGACCTGGACAAGGGCATGTACGGTCTTGGCCAGCTGACCGGTCACTTTGATTACAACATGAAGACCATGAAGTTGGATGTTTGGTCCAACGACATCTCTCAGGTTGCTCTCGATCAGCGTGAACGTGAGGAATTGGCTTGGAAGGCCGCTGCTGAAAAATGGCTCGCCAACCCGACGCTTACTCTCGGTGACGAATTCACTGAAGAAGAAAAGAAGCTTATCGGTGACATCGCTCTGGATACCGATGATGACATCACCGGTATGACCGACGAACAGGAAAAGATCAGCGAAGAAGACGCAATCGCTTGGCGTACCGAATACTTCAAGAAGCGTCTGGAAGCAATCAACGCCAAGATCGAAGGCAATCTCTACGATGGTTCTTTGACCAAGCGAGGTGCCGGTACGCTCGTGATGACGGGCAACAATACCTATCGCGGTGGTACGACTGTTGAAGAGGGTACGCTCCTTGGCTTTGCTGAATCGTTTGGCGTGACGGAAACCGAAACCAAAGCTGTAGCGAACGGCAAGGTAACGGTTAACGGTGGTATCTTCGGCGTCCTGAATTCCTATGACGACAAGTTCACCATGAAGGGGGAATTGACTCACAAGGCTGATGCAGATCACTCTGTTGACATTACGGTCAACAAGGGCGGTACCTACGGCATTGTGGCCGGTCAGGACGTTGAGGTTGGTTCTCTCTCGTTTGCCGACGGTGCAGGAATCACTGTTGTGTCGGTTGACGGCGATGTTCTCAAAGAAGCTTTTGAATCCGAAACCGGTGTTACGGGGTCGGTGACAGCAGAAAAACTTGAAGGTGTCACTTCCACGAACCCTGTTGTTGATCCTGATTACGCTTTCTTTGACACTGCGATCAATGTGGATGCAGAGAACGGCAAGATCGAAGCTACTCTGAGCCGCAATGAAGAGTCTGCGTCTGCCTATGCTGCCAACGGTTCTCAAGCTGCTATGGCAAATGCGTTGATGGCTAATACCGACAGCGCAGTCTTTGCTGACATGGTTGGCGCAACGAAGGGTCAGGTTCGCAATACGTTGGCTTCTCTGTCCAACGACTTCCATCTGGCTGCCCAGAACGCCACGATCGTCAATACGGCTCTTATGGGTCGCATGATCAAGGATCAGGCTAACGCCTACGGTGAAGCTCAGCGCGCTGAACTCGAAAATGGTGCCACGCTGTGGGCTGCCGGTATGGGTTCCTGGGGCGATGTTGACGCCGGCGGCGCTTCCGTCAACATGGACGTTGACTACTACGCAGGCTTCATCGGTGCCGAACTGCCCTATGGCAACGGCAACAAGGTCGGCGTGTTCTTCGGCTATGGCCAGACGGACTTTGACGCCGGCAATGACGGCGACATGGACAGCGACGACATCCATATCGGTATGTACGGCGAAAACGACTGGGAGAAGTTCGGTCTGACCTACGGTTTTGCGTACACCACGCAGGATCGCGAAGGCAAGCAGAGCCTGAACTTCCTGGATCAGGTCACGCACAACGCGATTGACTACAACGCCACGGTCTTCCAGATCTTCGGCGAAGCCAGCTACAAGGGCTTCAATACCGAGTCCTATCAGGTTGAACCGTACATCGGTTTGTCGTGGTTGAACGTGTCGGCTGACGACTTCACGCAGCGTGCAGGCAACCACAGTGTCAAGACTGAGATTGACGACCAGAACCTTGGCCTTGCCAACATCGGTGTGCGCGGTGCTCTGCCGTTCACGGCCGGCAGCGTGGCGATGAAGGTTCGTGCCGACGTCGGCTACATGCAGTTCTTCGGTGACAAGGAAGCTACGGCTAAGGTCACGGTTGGCGATGCGGGTACGGCCAGCATCACCGGCGAAGAACTCTCCGGCATGGGCATGGTCGGTATCGGCCTTGACGCCGCTATCGGCAAGAACGCCACGTTCGGTGTGAACTACACCGGTGCCTTCGGCAGCGACATTACCTCTCACGGTATTGGCGCCAAGCTCGGCATCAAGTTCTAATCCAAGCAGCTAGAAGTCCAATCAGGAGCGGGGGAGACTCCGCTCCATTCCTCCCCTTTTTTACCTCCGGTCTCATTATCTGCCTTGAGCCGGAGGCTTTTTTTAGTGATATACAAAAGGAGAGGGAGAAATCATCATGAAAAAGGAGAACATTTCAATGACACAGCAAATCATCCAGCAGCTGGCTGTGCACCTCAAAAGTGGTCGCACCGTTGTTGTTCCGTTCAATGCAGAAAAAGCCGATGTGTTGAATCCTCAGATCGAGGCCTTTTTTAAGGCCCTGGGCGATGCAACGAAAAAGGACGGCAACTTTCTCTTTCAAGGGGCTCGCGTGGTGCTGTTTCGCTTGAGTGAAGTGGCCGGTGCCGAAGTTGTCAGCCTTGTTCGCAAGGAAAAAGAAGAAGAAACAGCTCAGGAAGCAAAGTAGTCACTGAGAATCGAATTTTTTAACCGAGCGATTCGATAAAACTAGCTGAAGTCCAATCGGGAGCTATGGATCCCCACTCCATTTCTCCCCGCTTTTTGCCCCCGGTCTATTCCCTGAGTCGGGGGCCTTTTTTCCATCAAAATTAACCTAAACGATGGGTATTGGATTTGACTTGCGTCAAGTCTTTTACGCAGCTTGCCTGCCAAAATTCAAAAGTGAGGGGGAGCAGCCTCCCAATTTAGCAACAGAGGTGTGCTCCGAGTCATTATCTCAGCCAAAGGAGATGCCTTCATGCGAAAACTAATTTCGGTAGCTATGGTTTCGGCCTTTTGTCCTGCGATTGCACTTTGTGCGGTGCCAACGGTAAGCGAGGTAACAAAAGCATCGGCTGATGCGATTAATGCTGATCCGGCAATGCAGCGACTGTATAAAGACCTCCAATCCCAGGAAGCACAGGATTGGCGATTTAAAAATCACATGGAAATCGTGCGCATCATCTCGCCATCACGTCAAGAGTTGCGTCGTCAGGCAGAAATTAGCAAGCGCATGAGTAAAGATTGGGGACTTGATCCCAAGAACATCACGACTCGCACTGACGGGAATCTGCCCGGAGCCGGTGTTCAAACCGTTGACGGTAAGCCCGTTTACAACGTTTGCTATCGCATCCCCGGTACATACAGCAAGAGCAAGGATGCGGTTAATTACAAAGGACAATATCCGAAGGTTCTGATCGAGGGACACATCGACACGGTTAACCCGCCGAATCTGCCGTCTGCCGATAAGCCCTATGCCCCGATTAAATTGGCCCCTGCGTCTGATCCCATTGTTAAGACGCGAGCCGAACTCGCTGCCATTACTGAAGAACTTCACTTTGACAAAAATGGCAATCTGATCAAGGACGAAACTTTTAAGAAGGCATACAAGCGTTTCAAAAATCTTGAAGAAGCCAAGGCCAATGGCGGCACTCGTTTCTACATCCCGGGCTTTAACGATGCCATGATCAATACGACCGCTGTCATGCAGGCGGCAGTCATGATGCACAAGCACGGCATCAAACCGGTGTATGACATCTGGGTTTGCGGAACGGCTGGCGAAGAGGGTAAGGGCAATCTGGCCGGTATGAAGCAGTTGTTTGGTTATAGCCAGGAAGCAGGTAAAGCCAACAATGCTTTGAACTTCGTAGCCAATCTGAGCGCTGACTGCACGCCACCGGCTTCAGGCAACGTCAACTACAGCGGCTCCTATCGCTTCGAAATCAAATACACGGAAGCCGAAGGGAGCAAAGCATCTGCCCTGATGGCTATGAGCCGCGCCATTGAAGGCATAGCCAATGTGAAGACACCTTCCGATTTGGATAAGAAGGCCGAGCGTACCACTTACACTGTCGGTCTTGCTCGTTGTACGCCAGCCGGTGAAAATGGCCGCTCGAAGGAATGCTCGTTGAGCGTTGATATGCGAAGCCTTGACAATGATTCGCTCAAAGCCGTACGCAGCAACATCGAGCCGCAGTTTAAGAAAGCACTTGATGCAGAAAATGCCGCTCATGGTCTTAAGGCGGATGATCCCAAGGCCGTCAAGATGGAATTGGTGTGGTTCGGCGATCGTCCGGCATCCAAACGTACCGAGTACAACGATTCTGTGATTCAGTCCTACTGGTACACGGCACAGAAACTGGGTATCGATCAGCGCAAGGAACTTGATATGGTTGCCGGTTCCAAGAACGACAACGTAGCAGCCGCACTTGGTATCCCGACGATCAACTTTAACGTAGGTACGAATGCAGCGGGAGCCGGTGATCATACTTGGTATGAGTGGGGTATCCCGGGCGACGGATCGATCGAAAGCAAACGCGTCTATCGTCTGATTCTGATGGGCCTGATGTCTTCGGGCTTCAATACGTCGGACGGTAAGATCGTCAAGCCGCTCGTTGGTCCGATGGGGCCGAGAACGACCGAGGAAATCTTTGAGTAATTGGCAGGAGGATGGTAATGAGAAAAGGTTTTGCTCTCACTCTTGGTGCCGGTCTGTTAACGATGACAATGGCAGCTTCTGCGGCTGTTGTGACGTTCGAATTTACAGGACCCGGAGGACATTCTCTGCGTGCCTACGGCAACACGAGCGCATTACATGCCGCGGCGCGAGCTGCCTTGCTGGTTCAAAAGGCGGTGCCCGAGGCTGTAATTTCTGACTTGAACGGAGGAAACAGCGTCAACTCGATTGCTGCCGATGCTTCTTTCCGAGTAACGCTTACGGGTGACGCTGAAAAGAAGCTTGATCAAGTCAAAGCTGCTGTGCAGAAAGGCGTTGATCAGGAAAATGCCTTCCGCAATGTCAAGAAAGGCGATATGGTCAAAGGCGCACCAGCCGAAGTGCAGTGGAAACTCAAATAAAACCAAGTAGGGAAGCCGCCGATTGAATTAATCGGTTGCTTAGGCCCCGCATACTTGAATTCAAGAGCGGGGCTAATTTAATGCTCGTAAAAATTAAACCCGCCTCAACCGAAGTCGAAGCGGGCTGATCTAATCAAGATCTTGTTAGGGGAGAGATCAGATTAGAACTTGTGGCGCAGACCAACCATCACACCGAAGACTGCGGGATCTTCGTCGGCTTCACCCTTGGTGTTGTAGTCGAAGCTATCCTGGTTGTAGGTCACAACACCGTAAACGTCGGTACGCTTGGAGAGCGGATAGTCGTAACCGGCAGACACGATCCAACGGGTCATGTCGATGTTGTCCATTTCGCCCTGATCGTACTTGGCCATGCTGTCAGCAGATTCTGCATCCATGTAGGAGGCACCCACCAACACCTTGCCGCCGGCAGCCGGAATGGCAGCCGAAATACCGAGGCTCCAGCCCTTGATCTTGAAGGACTTTGCGAGATTCGGTTCGTAGTAGTTCACGAGGTCGGTACCGGCACCTGAGAAGGTGGAAAGCTTAGCTTCGTCAAAGTAAGCCGCGCCAGCGTAGAGCTGAACAACTTCGAAGTCGTAGTTACCGCCCAAACGAACCGTCCAAGCATCGTCAATGTCGGAACCGCGGATGGCGGAATCGGCGGCCAGATCGGCAGTCTGATAGTTAACGGAGTCAACAGCGAAGTACAGGTTCAGCGGACCGTTGGCGTAGGAAGCACCGAGAGCGTAGTAGCGATCACTCGAGGATTCGTTTTCATCGTCGTTCGAACCCATACCGTACTGAGCAAACACCTTGAAGCCGGCGAAGTCAGGCGTTTCGTAGGCAATCATGTTGTCCCACTTGCCAGCACCACCGAAAACAGTGTCAGCCTGAGCAGCGTAGCTGCCCCAGGACGTACCGAAGGCGGACATCACGCCATGCTTGGCCCAGGAGCTCGTGCCGCCATTGATGGAGCCCATGCGGCCCATTGCAACTTTACCGAAACCGCCCTGCAGGAAGAGCGAAGATTCACGGCGGAAGAAGTGATCATCATCAGTCAGAGAACCGTCGTCAGAGTTGAACTGGTTTTCAAGGATGAAACCAACCGTCAAACCATTGCCGAGATCTTCCGTGCCCTTAAAGCCGAAGCGGGAGCCGGACTGGTTGCCGGACTGAATTCCAAAGGAGTCAGTGGCGTCGTAACCAGCGGCAGCAGAGTCAGCATCAAAGTGCGTATAACGCAGACCCGTGTCCACGATACCGTAGAGCTGAACGTCAGCAGCCAGAGCGGAGCCAGCGAAAGCACCGAGAACTGCAACAGCAGCCAAAGTCTTTTTCATGATTTTTATCTCCTGGTCTTGTTAAGACCTGCAAGTAAAAAATTTTTTTGCAAAAACCGCCGGGCCGGAACATGAGCTATGGACTCTTGCAAAGACATAGCTGAGCCCGGCGAAGTCCCTTCGGACGGAGTCGATCTTGTCACCGAGGACTTTTGACTAACAAGAAAACAGTGAAAAAAAGTGCTTGGGGGGGGGTATAAACCCTAGGAAAAAAATACAACAGATGGACTTGCCAAATGCGTTTGGATGAGGTCTTCCTAGGAAAAATTGAATGCAAAAAAATGTGCTTCGGGAGGATCTGACTGTAAGGCAGCAAGGCCTTAAATGGCCTTTGTTTTTCTTAGATTCGGATGCGTCAAGCGTGTGTGGTTTGTTAGACTTTCCGAACACAACAAAACACAACAGGAGATCGGTTATGCAGAGCATCCTTCCATGGGTCGGCATTGTGATTCTGTTTTTGACCGGCTGGGCCGTTGTCAAGAAATATCAGGTCAACATGGTGCTGCTGTTGGGCGGTTTGGCGCTTAACATCCTTGCGGTCGCAGGGGGCTTGACATCGTTTTTGCCCAAAAACGCAGCGGCAACGGGCTTTGTTGGCTTTGACTTTATGGAATTGCTGCGAGCGATTTCTCGCACTCAGATTGCCGGCGTCGGTTTCATCATCCTTGTTTCGGGCGGCTTTGCCGAGTACATGAAGGCGATCGGCGCCTCGGATCGTTTCGTGACGGTCTGCGCCAAGCCGCTCTCTCTTATTAAGAATCCCTACCTGATTTTGGCGGCAGTCTTTATCTTCGGGCACTGCTTGGGACTCATCATTACGTCGGCAGCGGGCCTGGCCATGCTGATGGTCGTGACGGTCTATCCGCTCATCATCCGCGTGGGCTGCTCGAGCCTTGCTGCGGCAGCCGTAGTTGCAAGTGTGCTGGCAATCGGTTATGCGCCGGCCTCCGGTGTGGCGGTGATGGCAGCTGAACTGGTGCACCTTGATCCCATCCAGTATTTGGTCCAGTACCAACTGCCGATGGCCGTGCCTACGATTCTGGCAATGGCTGTTGCTCACGTGGTGGTTCAGTGGTGGTTTGACAAGCACGACAACATTAAGGGTGAAACGGCCGATTTGCAGGAACTCGAAGAAAAGCGCAAGGTGCTGGAAAACGTTCCGGCGATCTATGCCGTGCTGCCGATTATTCCGATCGTGCTTTTGCTGATCTTCAACAAAATGGTGTACCAGAGCATCACGCTCAATGTGGCTACGGCCATGTTCATCGCTTGGGTGCTTTCCTTCTTTGTGGATCTCGTCGTGAGACGCGACGCCAAGAAGTCGTTTGATCTGAGCTTTGCGATGTTCAAGGGCATGGGCAGCATTCTTACGAGCACGGTGGGCCTCATCTTTGTGGCGGCGTTCTTTGCAACGGGCCTTCAGAACATCGGCATTGTCAACATGCTCATTGAAGGCGCCAAGCACATTGGTTTGGGCGAAACTGGCACCGGTGTGTTCCTGTCTGCCGTTATCGGTGTGGTGACGGTGTTGACAGGCTCGGGCGTAGCGGCTTTCACGAGCCTTGCGCACATCATTCCGGATGTGGCCGCGCACCTTAACAGCGACGGCATTTCGATCATGCTGATGATGCACACCGCAAGCGAAATGCTGCGCGCGATTTCGCCGGTGGCAGGCGTCGTCATCATCGTGGCCGGTTTTGCCAAGGTCAATCCGCTGACGATGGTCAAGCGCACGGCCATTCCGTGTTTGGTCGGCTACGTTACGATGTTGATTACAGTGACGGTGATGTTCTAACTTGCTTGGGTCGATCGTACGGTCGGCCCAATCTTTCAGAAAGAGATGTAGAAAGATGGCTATCGAATTAACCGGGAAGGTCGAAGGAAGCGTTCGTAAGCATAACGAAGCGACATTAAAGGCAGTTTGGGACAACGCGCTTTTGGTGTTGCCTCAGGAGCAGGATCCCGAACACGTGATTGAGACGACGCCAGCGGCAGCCGGTAACGAGTGCTTCAGCGACCGTTATCCGACTTTGATTTTTGCGCACGGTAGCTCCGGTATCACGCCAGCGATTCGCGAATTCGCCCGCTTCATTGCGCAGGAAACCGGCTGGGCTGTTGTGGCGCCCGATTCGATGCAGACGAAAGACCGCATCACCTATACCTCTCCCGTAGCCAGAAGCGACTACGAAGCGGTGCACTCAATGCGCAGCGAAGAACTTGTTTATTGCGCTAACAAGCTTTTTGCCGAGCCTTGGTTTGCCGGTACATACGCCGTGGCCGGCACCAGCGAAGGAGGCGTGGCGGCCGCTCGTTTCGACTCCAAAAACTTGCAGATTCGTGAGAAGGCGAAGCTCATTTTCTCGTGGTCGTGTGAGTCGAACTACCATGTTGAAGAGCCGCGCTCCGTGCTGCCTGACGACCTTCCGGTTCTCAACGTTATGAGCTTGGCCGACAAATATTTCAGTTCCGCCAATTCGTACCTCGACAACGGTGCGGCGTTCGGCTATGCACGTGAAGCGCTGAAAAACAATCCTAACGCTTCGATTCTTCTGTTGCCGCAGGCGCCGCATACGCTTTTGAACCTTCCGCAGGTCCACGCTGCGGCGGCTGAGATTCTGCAGCGCGTGGCGCCGTAGGTCATTGTCGGCATCTCAAAAGTTTCCTACAATGCAGGCCTTTCGAGGGTGCAAAAGGCGCCCTCGAATCCCGTGTGTGCATCCGAGATTGGAGTTCGTCCATGTTTGCTTTGTTTCCGGCTCAGTTGTCCGAGGTTGACGCTTGTTACGACCTGATTGATCAGGGACGTGAGTTTCAGCGCAAACAAGGTTTCGTCCAGTGGACGTCCGACTATCCTCAGCGCGAACATGTTGCCTCCGACATTGAAGCTGGCAGAGGCTATGCACTCAAGGACGAATCCGGTCATGTCGCAGGTTACATTTGCATCGACTTCGGCGGTGAACCTGCTTACGATTCAATCAAGGGACAATGGCGTTCCAAGGAGCCGAGCGGCGTTTTGCACCGTATGGCTATCAGTCCCAACTATCGCGGACAGGGGCTGGGCGGCGTACTTTTGCTTGAATGTGAACGGATCTGTAAAGAAAAGGGCGTAACCTACTTGCGCGCCGACACGAGTCCGGACAACACACGCATGCAGCATGTCTTTGAAAAGGCAGGTTATGTTCGCTGCGGTTTCGTGGAACTTCGCGGCTCGGACAAAATCGCCTACGACAAACTTTTCGCTTGACATCGCCGGCGGCAACCGTTTCGGATCAGTAAGACACCCATGGCAAACTTCCGTTCGGCAGCCGCTCTTTTCGCTGCCTTTTCCATGTTTGCTGGCAGTAGCGCCTATGCCGCCGGTCAATCCAATGCTGATGTTGTTTCGGAGTCTGTTGACATTGCCTTCGACTATCAACGAGGCGGCATTGCCTCGAGTCAGTACGCGATCTGGGTGGAAGACGCTGCCGGCAAGCCGGTCCGCACGCTTTTTGTGACACGTTTTACAGCAACGCGTGGCTTTTCCGAGCGTCCCGATGCCGTGCCGACTTGGGTGGCTAGAGCCAATCCTGCTCAAATGACGCCTGATCAGGTTGATGCGGTCAGCGGCGCGACTCCTTCAAACGGCAGATTGCATTACATCTGGGACGGAAAGGATGACCAAGGAAAGACCGTTTTTGCAGGTACTTACACGGTTTTCCTGGAAGGCACGCTCTACTGGAATACGCGTGTGCTCTATTCGGCCCAGGTTCAATGGGGCGGTCCTTCGTCCGCGTCGCTTCCCGTGAAGGTTCGCAAAAACGGCACGTCCGATCGCAATAAGGACATGCTCGACAACGTCAAAATTACCCATACGATGGCGATGCAACCATAGTTGAGCGCCAAAACAAAAAAGGCCGGCAAGCCGAGTTTTGGCGTTTGCCGACCGATCGCTGGTCTTGAAAATCGCGAATTGCGTGAGGTGATTACTTCACAAGACCGTACTTCCACTGAGACGTGCCGTAGGCGTTGTAAACGTTCTTGTAGCCCGTTTCAATCAAGATCTTGGAAGCGTTTTCAGCGCGGACGCCCGACTTGCACTGCACCAAAACCTTGTCGTTGAGATTGGGAACGGCCTTCAGTTTCATGCCGGGCTTCAAAACCGACATCGGCACGTTGACGGCGCCCTTGACATGACCTTCTGCGAATTCATCGGGTTCGCGAACGTCAATCAGAACCACGCCTTCTTCCATCATCTTCTTGGCCACATCCGGCGTTACCTTGTGGTAGGACGGGTGTACGTAAGTAAGCGGCTTGGCGGGCTGCGGATCCACGGGTTCCTGGGCGCAGGCAATGCCCATCGAAAGGACCGCGGTCATCATGGCGGTAAGACCGATACGCATCAGATTCATTTTGTCTATCTCCAGATTGATTGTCTCTATGCAAACGCTTGCTTAGCGAGCTGTAGGGATTTTCTGATTGTCCGAAAGGAGAGTCAATACGTCTTTTGCTCAATTTGCTTCAAGCAAGTAACAAAGCAATTGATGAGAAATAGCACTGTTCGGGGGTTTCAGCCCGATTGTTACGGATAACTGACAAACTCCGGAATTGGTCTGAAAGGACGATCTGAAGGGATATTCGGTAAGGAATTGAGTGAGAAATCTTAGGTCGATGGTGGGAGACCTGG
>OLCI01000277.1_pt1 | contig 10245 bp, 7 predicted proteins | sample 1607561 | NCBI WGS metagenome assembly OLCI01 (sample SAMN02674605, study PRJEB24791) | human gut metagenome, SKBSTL067 | isolation source: stool | host: Homo sapiens | place: USA
CGAAAATAGGTTCCGTTACAAGTTTTTCGATATTGTTCAATTTTCAAGGTCCTGTAGCGCCTCAGCCAAGCGGCTGACGACTTGATTATTTTACCACAGAAGTGGTTTTTTGTCAAGCTTTATTTTTTCGAAGTTTTTCGTTTCTTACCGAACTTGGAGCATCTCGAAAGTCTCTCGCATTCCTGCCGGACTTTCTCGCGTCTATTGGTTCTTTTCGCTTTACTTCTAGCTGAGACTCGGAAGTCATTCTTTTGTCTCAGCGCTTGGCGCTCAAGTATAATACCACATCACCGCCCGGATGTCAACACTTTTTTACTTCTTTTTTCAAGTTTTTTCGCGCTGACTGAAATCGGCTTCATCCTCTTGTATTTTTCAGACGCAAAACCATACCATCTTTATATAGGTATCGCAGCCGCGGGACGTAAAAGGGCATAAAAAATCCCCCAAGAGACGTTTCCTGCTCGTCTATCGGGGGACTTTCGAAAGACATCATCACTCAAATCTGTTCCGGCGACTAAAAAAAGAGGAACCACAATACTCATAGACAAAGTAAAGGCAATTCCTCAAAATGCAACTGGCTACCATTTTACAGGCCCTTTAGCTTTGCGTCATAGCTTTTCAACTATTTTGCTAAATATTCTATTCGCAAACTCTTTTTTGAGTCGATCAGATTTAACTGATTTTCCAGCGCTCACGCACCTTCATCTCTCTGGCAATAATATACCATACTCCCTTAGCTCTGTCAATGGTAAATTTTAGAATTTTTATTATTTTCTGGCTGTAACACAAAAAAGGAGGGCAGCCCTTTCGAGCTGCCCTCCAGAGACCTATTTCTCAGCCGATCACTGAGCAGCCTTTGCTGCCTCGATCTGCTTGATGAGTTCGGGAACGACCTTGAACAGGTCGCCAACGATGCCGTAGTCAGCCACGCCGAAGATGGGGGCGGACTCGTTCTTGTTGACGGCGATGATGCACTCGGAATCCTGCATACCTGCGGTGTGCTGGATCGCGCCGGAGATGCCCAGAGCCACATAGATCTTGGGGTGGACGGTCTTACCGGTCTGACCCACCTGATGGTCAGCGGTCATCCAGCCTGCGTCGGTGACGGCACGAGATGCGCCGACAACGCCGCCGCCCAGAGCTGCAGCCAGCTGCTCAGCCAGCTCAATGCCCTTGTTGACGTCCTTGCTGATGCCACGGCCCACAGAGACGATGACGTCTGCGCCGATGAGATCGACCAGCTTCTCAGCTGCCTTCTCAACGCTCAGAACCTCGGTCTTCACGTCGTCAGCAGTCAGGCTGAATGCGGGCTTCACGATCTGGCAGGCATCTGCCTTGGCCTGATCGAAGGGAGCCTTCTTCATAACGCCGGGGCGCACGGTGGACATCTGAGGACGGAAGCGGGGGCAGATGATGGTAGCCATCAGATGGCCGCCGAATGCGGGACGGGTCATCTTCAGGTTGCGGTCTTCCATATCGAACTTCTGCTTGGACAGGTCGATGGTGGAGCTCTCCTTCAGGAAGTCGATGTACTTTGCAGTGTCGATATCCAGGTGGGTAGCATCAGCGGTCAGGCCGGTGTGCAGACGAGCTGCGCAGCGGGGGCCAAGGTCACGGCCGATGTTGGTAGCACCGATCAGCAGGACCTCAGGCTTATACTCGTTGACCATGTCGCAGACGACCTTAGCGTATGCGTCAGTGGTGTAATCCTTCAGCAGGGGGCTTTCGCAGACCAGGACCTTATCAGCGCCATAGCCGCCCAGCTCCTTTGCGATGCCTTCCACGTTGTCGCCCAGCAGCAGGCCGGTGACTTCGCAGCCCAGCTCGTCAGCCAGCTTGCGGGCCTCGCTGACCAGCTCAAAATCAGTGGACATCAGTGCGCCCTGGCGCTGCTCGCAGAAGACCCAGACGCCCTTGTATTCGTTAAAATCAGCCATTGTAATCCTATGCTCCTTTCATCAGATCAGGTGCTTCTTGGCCAGGATACCAGCCAGCTGTGCAGCGGTATCGTCGCCAGTCAGCATAGTGCCTGCGCCCTTCTGCGGAGGAGTGAAGGACTTGAAGACGTTCGTCGGAGAACCCTTCAGACCGATGGTATCGACCTCGATCAGCGGATCGTCCTTCAGCGCGTTGTAATCGAACACTTCCATCGGCTTGTCGTAGCAGGTGAAGATGCCGTTGACGCTCATATAGCGGGGCTGGTTCAGCTCCTTGATGCAGGTCAGCAGGCAGGGAGTCTGCACCTTGACCATCATGTAGCCGTCTTCCAGCATACGCTTCACGGTCAGGGTGTTGCCATCCTTCTGGATGTCAGCCACATAGGTAACCTGAGGCAGATGCAGCTTTTCAGCGATCTGGGGGCCGACCTGTGCGGTATCGCCATCAATTGCCTGACGGCCGCAGAACACGACGTCCTCGGGGCCGACACCGATCTTGTTGACCGCAGCAGCGAGGATCTGGCTGGTTGCGAAGGTATCGGAACCGCCGAACTCGCGGCCGGACACCAGAACAGCCTTGTCAGCGCCGCGGGCCAGCAGCTCACGCAGCATTCCCTCGGCCGGAGGAGGACCCATGGTGATGACAACGACTTCGCAGCCGGTAGCGTCCTTGAGCTTCAGAGCAGCCTCCAGAGCGTTCAGGTCATCGGGGTTGGTAATGGTTGCCATAGAGGCACGGTCCAGAGTACCGTCCGCCTTGACGGCCACCTTACCGGAGGTATCAGGAACCTGCTTTACACAAACAATTGCTTTCATTGTAAATCTTACCTCCCTTACTTCAGCAGAGCGCCGGAAATGACCATCATCTGCACTTCGCTGGTGCCCTCGTAGATCTCAGTGATCTTGGCATCACGCATCATGCGCTCGATGGGGTAGTCACGGGTGTAGCCGTAACCGCCGAACAGCTGCAGGCAACGGCGGGTCACATCGCTTGCGGTGCGAGCTGCGATCAGCTTAGCCTGAGCAGCCTCCACGCTGTAACGGACCTTTGCGCCATCCATGGCCTGCTGCTTCTTCAGAGCGGCAGCGTAGACCAGATACTTGGCAGCCTCAACGCGGGCCTTCATCTCAGCCAGCTCGAACTGGGTGTTCTGGAATGCGGAGATGCTACGGCCAAACTGCTTGCGCTCCTTGACGTAGGCAACGGTCTCCTCCAGAGCGCCCTCGGCAATGCCCAGAGCCTGAGAAGCGATGCCGATACGGCCGCCGTCCAGGGTAGCCATGGCCAGCTGGAAGCCCTTGCCGCGCACGCCCAGCATACGATCCTTCGGGATACGGCAATCCTCGAAGATCAGCTCGCAGGTGGAAGAACCACGGATGCCCATCTTATCCTCAGCCTTGCCGACGGAGAAGCCCGGATCGGTGCGCTCAACGATGAAGGCAGAGCACAGCTTGGTGGGACGGCCCTTCTTGTCGGGCACGACGTCGGTGACAGCGATGACGATGAAGACATCAGCAAAGCCGGCATTGGTGATGAAGATCTTGGAGCCGTTCAGCACCCAGTAATCGCCATCTTCCTTTGCGATGGTCTGCTGGCCCTGAGCGTCGGTGCCAGCGCCCGGCTCGGTCAGGCCGAAAGCGCCCAGCCACTCGCCGCTGCACAGCTTGGGCAGGTACTTTGCCTTCTGCTCGGGGGTGCCGTTCTCGTAGATGGGGGCTGCGCACAGGCTGGTGTGTGCGGAAACGATAACACCGGTGGTGCCGCAGACCTTGCTCAGCTCCTCAACTGCCATGACGTAAGACAGGACATCGCCGCCTGCGCCGCCAACGGAAGTGGGGAAGTAAATGCCCATCATGCCCAGCTTGCCCATCTTCTCGACGGTCTCCTTGGGGAAATACTCTTCGGCATCAACTTTCTTTGCCAGAGGCTTAACTTCGTTTTCAGCAAACTCGCGGTACATCTTCTGCACCATCTGCTGCTGCTTGGACAGAGTAAAATCCATCGCTATATCCTCCTAACGGGTGTTTTTTATCTCCCGGGGTCGGGGTTTTCCCCTACCCGGTTGCAAACAAATTCCTCCTGACCGCTTTCCCCACGGCCAGGAGAAATGTTTATCAGAAATTACAGCTGGTCAACAGGAGTCTTGGTGCGGTCTGCGTTGTAAACGTAGAAGCCCTTGCCGGTCTTGCAGCCCAGGTTGCCGCCGCGGACCATCTTGCGGATCAGCGGGCAGGCGCGGTACTTGCTGTCGCCGGTCTCATGGTACAGAACATCCATGATGGCCAGGCAGATATCCAGGCCGATGAAGTCGCCCAGCTCCAGGGGTCCCATGGGGTGGTTTGCACCCAGCTTCATAGCGGTATCGATGCCTGCGATATCAGAAACGCCCTCCATCTTGATGAAGGCAGCCTCGTTGATCATGGGGATCAGGATGCGGTTGACCACAAAGCCTGCAGCCTCGTTAACCTGAACAGGATTCTTGCCGATGGCAACGGAGATCTCCTTGATCTTCTCAACGGTCTCGGCGGGGGTGTTGCAGCCGGCGATGACCTCGATCAGCTTCATGCGGTCAGCGGGGTTGAAGAAGTGCATACCGACCAGAGGACGGCTCAGGCCCTTGCCGATCTCGGTGATGGACAGAGAGGAAGTATTGGAAGCGAAGATGCACTCGGGCTTGCAGATCTTATCCAGCTCACCGAAAGTGGTCTGCTTGACCTTCATATCCTCAAAAGCAGCCTCAACGATCAGGTCGCAGTCTGCGCACAGATCTTCCTTCAGGCCCGGAGTGATGGCTGCAACGATCGCGTCAGCCTTTTCCTGGGGGATCTTGCCCTTAGCAACCAGCTTCTCGTAGCCCTTCTTGATCTTTGCCAGGCCGTTCTCAGCCCACTCCTGCTTGATGTCGCACAGAGCAACGGTGTTGCCCTCAACCTGTGCAAATGCCTTTGCGATGCCCTGGCCCATAGTGCCAGCGCCGATAACACCGATCTTCATAGGAAATCTCTCCTTTAATATCAAAAATTATGTAATGGATTAGTTGTTGGTAAACACTGCCTTGGGCTTCGGTTTTTCACGGCTCAGGAAGCAGGCCATGCCTTCCTGCTGATCGTGGGTCTCGAAGCAAGCACCGAACAGCTTTTCCTCGACTTCCACAGCCTTCTCAATGGGCAGGCTGATGCCACCGTTGATGGCCTTCTTGCAGTTGCGCACTGCAATGGGAGCGTTCTTGGCGATCTTGCCGGCCAGCTTCAGCACGTTCTCCATCAGTTCAGCCTGCGGATACACGGCGTTGACCAGACCAATGCGGTAAGCCTCGTCTGCCTTGATGTTCAGGGCAGAGTAGACCAGCTGCTTTGTCATGCCCATGCCGACCAGACGTGCCAGACGCTGGGTGCCGCCGAAGCCCGGGGTGATGCCCAGACCAACTTCGGGCTGACCAAACACGGCGTTGTCAGAGCAAATGCGGATGTCGCAGCTCATGGCCAGCTCATTGCCGCCGCCCAGTGCAAAGCCGTTGACGGCTGCAATGACGGGGATGGGGAAGCTCTCGATCATCAGGAACACGTCATTGCCCAGCTTGCCGAAGGCCTCGCCCTCTGCCTTGGTCATGGTGCTCATGGAACCGATATCAGCGCCTGCAACGAAGCTCTTGTCGCCTTCGCCAGTCAGGACGATGCAACGGATGGTCTCCTGATCGACAGCCTCAAAAGCTGCCTTCAGGTCTGCCAGAACCTCGGGGTTCAGGGCATTCAGTGCCTTGGGACGGTCGATGGTGATGATCTCGACAGCGCCCTGCACCTCGGTTTTTACAAAAGCCATTGTGAAAACCTCCAATTCAGATTCTCAGTGTTTCAAAACAGCTCCCGCGCCCCGGCAGAGTCTCCGGTCTGAGCCGGGGCGCGGGCTGTCATTCAATTCAATTCCAAAGGGGGAGCTTACATCTCAACGATGGTAGCGCAGCCCATGCCGCCGCCGATGCACAGGGTAGCCAGACCCTTGTGAGCACCACGGTGCTTCATAGCGTACAGCAGGGTGACCAGGATACGAGCGCCGGAAGCGCCGACCGGGTGACCCAGAGCGATGGCACCGCCGTTGACGTTCACCTTGCTCATATCGAAGTTCAGAGCCTGGCTGACAGCCACAGACTGTGCAGCAAATGCCTCGTTGGCCTCGATCAGGTCCATATCAGCAACAGTCAGGCCGGTCTTAGCCATGACCTTCTTGGTTGCTGCGATGGGGCCCAGACCCATGACCTCAGGCTCAACACCGGCCAGAGCGCCAGCGACCCAGGTTGCCAGAGGCTCAACGCCCAGCTCCTTGGCCTTTTCCTCGCTCATGATGACCAGAGCAGCAGCGCCGTCGTTGATGGCGGAAGAGTTGCCTGCGGTCACGATGCCGTCCTTGGTGAAAGCGGGCTTCAGGGTTGCCAGCTTCTCGACCGGGGTCAGACGGGGGCCTTCATCGGTATCGAACACGGTGTCGCCCTTCTTGCCCTTGATGACAACGGGAACGATCTCGTCCTTGAAAGCGCCGTCCTTGATAGCCTTGTCGGCCTTGACCTGGCTGTTGTAGGAGAACTCATCCAGCATCTCGCGGGTGATGGGGCTGTAGCCGTACTTCTTCTGATAGGTCTCGTTGCTGCAGACATTCTCAGCGGTCATGCCCATGTGCTTGTTGAAGCCGCAGGCATCCCACAGTGCATCGTTGACCATGGTATCGACCAGCTCGCTCTTGCCCATGGGAGAACCCATGCGGTAGCCGTAGCGGGCCTTCTGCAGGGCGAAGGGAGCCATATCCATGTTCTCCATGCCGCCTGCGACCACGATGTCAGCATCGCCGGCCTCGATCATCTGAGCAGCCATGTTGACGCAGTTCAGACCAGAGCCGCAGACCACGTTGACGGTGACAGCGGGGGTCTCGATGGGCAGGCCAGCCTTCAGGGAAGCCTGACGGGCAACGTTCTGGCCCAGACCAGCCTGGATCACGCAGCCCATGTAAACATGATCGACCTGCTCAGGCTTGACGTTTGCGCGGTTCAGAGCCTCCTTGATGACGATGGAGCCCAGCTCAGCAGCGGGGACGTTGGCAAGGGTGCCACCGAACTTACCAATGGCGGTACGGCATGCAGATGCGATAACGATCTTTTTCATGTGAATAGCCTCCTGATTGTGTATGTTGTGATTTAAGAAAGACTGTTTTGTCAAAACGCCGAAGCGTTTCTTGCATAAGGAATGGGGGTCAGACGTTCTCTCCCCTGTTGCGCAGCTCGGCCATCTTCTGCTCCACGGCGGCTTCCACATTCGGGGTAACGAACTTGGAGATGCTGCTGCCGTAGCGGGCGGCTTCCTTTACAATGGTAGAGGAAAGATAGCTCCACTTGATGCTGGTTGCAAGGAACATGGTCTCGATGCCGGGCATCAGCGCGTGATTGGTCTGCGCCAGCTGGATCTCGTTTTCAAAATCCGTTACCGCCCGCAGGCCCCGCACCATGACCGAAGCGTGGCGCTTCTTGGCGAACTCCACGGTCAGGCCGTCGAAGCTCTCCACCGTGACATTGGGGATACCCTTGCAGCATTCCTGCAGCAGGGCCACCCGCTCCTCCACGGTGAACAATGGGTGCTTTGCACTGTTGATGAGCACGGCCACGATCAGATGATCGTTGATCTTTGCCGCACGCTTGATGATATCGAGATGACCTCGTGTGACCGGATCGAACGACCCGGGGTAAACTGCAGTTGCCATCGGTTTTGTCCTCCTTGCGCGCCTTTGAAAAGCGCATTGGTTCTGACATGATAGCACTTTCCAGTTTGCTGTGCAAGATGTTCTTTTCTTCTGCTACGGTATATCGTTAATTTTTAAACAATCCCACCCGCAGTGCCACGCTGCATCCTGCTACGCTATAAGTAAAGCACATCGTCAAAATTTTATCAAGTATTTTTTGTGTAAAATTTATTTTTTGTGCACCAAAGAATCTCTACAAAAAGCTAAGATTTTTAGTTATATTGCATCCAGCCCTGTTTTTTGCTAGGAAAGTATTGATTCTCCCGTTTGTTAATGATATAACTAAGTTGGAATTTACAATTCCTTTATGTTATTGTAAGAGAGGATGGTTTATAATGGATTTTACGGAATTGTATGCGCAGAAGAAAATGACAGCTGACCAGGCTGCCGCGTTGGTCAAAAGCGGCGACTGGGTGGATTACGGCTGGGCCGTGAACACCCCCGTTGCAGTGGACGCTGCCATTGCAAAGCGTCTGCCCGAGCTGGAGGATGTTAACTTCCGCGGCGGCATCCTGATGTGGGTGCCCGCCATCTTCCAGATCGAGGATCCTGCTGCCCACATGACCTGGAACAGCTGGCACATGGGCGGCATTGAGCGCAAGGCCATCGCCCAGGGCTTCTCCTTCTACTCCCCCATCCGCTACTCTGAACTGCCCCGCTACTATCGCGACAGCTCTGACCCCGTGGATGTGGCGGTGTTCCAGGTGACCCCCATGGACGAGCACGGCTATTTCAACTTTGGCCCCTGTGCTTCCCACCTGGGTGCCGTCTGCGATAAGGCCAAAAAGATCATCGTTGAGGTCAACCGGAACATGCCCAAATGCCTGGGTGGCACCGAGAACTGGGTGCACATCTCCCAGGTTGCCGGTGTTGTGGAGGGCAGCAACCCGCCCATCGGCCAGATGGCCGCTGCCGGTGCCGCCACCGAGGTCGATCTGAAGGTGGCAAACCTCATCGTCCCGCAGATCCCCGACGGTGCCTGCCTGCAGCTGGGCATCGGCGGTATGCCCAACGCCATCGGCAACCTGATCGCGCAGAGTGACCTGAAGGATCTGGGCGTGCACACCGAGATGTATGTGGATGCCTTTGTGGATATTGCAAAGGCAGGCAAGATCACCGGCCGCCACAAGAATCTGGACAAGGGCCGTCAGGTCTATGCCTTTGGTGCAGGCACCCAGAAGATGTACGATTACCTGAACAACAACCCGGAGTGCATGGCCGCTCCCGTGGAGTACACCAACGACATCCGCAGCATCTCCGCACTGGACAACTTCATTTCCATCAACAATGCGGTGGACATCGACCTGTTTGGTCAGGTGAACGCGGAGAGTGCAGGCATCAAGCACATTTCCGGTGCAGGCGGTCAGCTGGACTTTGTTCTGGGCGCATACCTTTCCAACGGCGGCAAGAGCTTCATCTGCCTGTCCTCTACCTTTATGAATAAAAAGACCGGCAAGCTTGAGAGCCGCATCCGTCCTACCCTGGAAAACGGCAGCATCGTCACCGACACCCGCGCAAACGTGCACTACCTGTGCACCGAGTACGGCTGTGTGAACCTGAAGGGACTGACCAGCTGGGAAAAGGCAGAAGCACTGATCAGCGTGGCACACCCCGATTTCCGGGACGAGCTGATCGCCGAAGCCGAAAAACTGCACATCTGGCGCAGGAGCAACAAGCGCTGACATTGCCGCAGGGAATCCTGCTGTCTGCGGCAGGAATGGAGTTTCTATGACATGATGGACAAAAAACCGCATATCAAACCCTATCTCTACGGAATGTTCGCAGGCTTTGGCGCGATCAGCCTGAGCATCCTCTTCTTTTTCCTGATCTACCGCTTTCAGGGCTTCGGCAATGCCGTTTCGACCTTGACCGGCATCCTGATGCCCTTTATCTACGGCAGTGTCATTGCCTATCTGCTCAAGCCGGTGTGCAACACCATCGAGAACTTTCTGCACCGCATCTTCCCCCAGAAGATGCACGGTCTGGCCAATATGCTGGCCATCGCGGCTACCCTGCTCTTCGGCATTCTGGTGGTCTACGCGCTGGTGATGATGGTGGTGCCGCAGGTCATCTCCAGCGTCACCTCCCTCTACTACACGGCCCAGACCAGCATCACCCGCTTCATGCGGTGGATCAACACGCAGGACGTCTTTCTGGACAATGCGACCCTGATGGGCTACTTCAACGACGCTTACGATTCCATCACGAGCAATCTGGCCTCTCTGCGCACCACCCTGCTGCCTTCCCTCCAGAACCTGCAGGGCGTCCTGAGCAGCGTGGGCGTGGGCGTCATAAACGTGGTGACGTGGTTCAAGAACCTGCTCATCGGCCTCATCGTCGCAGTCTACCTGCTGGCCAGCCGCAAAAAACTTGTCAAGCAGGCCAAGATGATCCTCTACAGCATCTTCAAGCCCCGCTGGGCGCAGCTCATTCAGGAAGAAGTCCTTTACGCAGACCGGATGTTCGGCGGCTTCATCAACGGCAAGATTCTGGACTCTGCCATCATTGGCGTGCTCTGCTACTTTG
>OLCI01000293.1_pt1 | contig 9692 bp, 8 predicted proteins | sample 1607561 | NCBI WGS metagenome assembly OLCI01 (sample SAMN02674605, study PRJEB24791) | human gut metagenome, SKBSTL067 | isolation source: stool | host: Homo sapiens | place: USA
GATTTCAAATTGCTTTTGTGCCATCGTCCGGAGCTTTTTGCGGACTATGTGGAAAGAGAAATTCCGCTGGTATGTTGTGGTCATGCCCATGGCGGACAGATTCGTCTGCCTTTTATCGGCGGCTTATTTGCACCGAACCAGGGCTTTTTCCCCAAGTACACAGAAGGGATGCACCGGGCTGGGAAAACTTCCATGGCGGTCAGCCGCGGCTTAGGCAACAGCACATTCCCTTTCCGTATCTTCAACCGTCCAGAATTGGTTGTGATCACTCTGTATCATAAAGGGGAAACAGACTATACAGAAACCACAACGGTATGATATACTGTTAAATGATTCTATCAATTTATAAAGAAAGAAGGAAAATTACATGGCAAAAAATCCTGTTGTAACATTTCAGATGAAAGACGGCGGCGTGATCAAAGCGGAACTGTATCCCGAAATCGCGCCTAACACAGTAAACAACTTTATCTCTCTGGTAAACCACAATTTCTATGATGGCCTGATTTTCCATCGTGTTATCAGAGGCTTCATGATTCAGGGCGGCTGCCCCGACGGCACCGGCATGGGCGGCCCCGGCTACTGCATCAAGGGCGAGTTCGAGGCCAACGGCATCCGCAACGACCTGCGTCACACCCGTGGTGTGCTGAGCATGGCCCGTGCGCAGGATATGGACTCCGCCGGCAGCCAGTTCTTCATCATGCACAAGGACGCTCCCCATCTGGACGGCCAGTATGCCGCTTTCGGCAAGGTCGTTGCCGGAATGGAGGTCGTGGATAAGATCGCTTCCGTCCGCACCGACTGGAACGATAAGCCCACCACCCCCGTCAAGATGAAGACCGTTGAGCTCATCGAGGGCTGATCTTCTGCGCTTCTGTCCCGCATCGCCTGCCCGTGAAGTGCCCCGTCAGGTAGACAAAAAATAATATAGGATTTTTGTTCGCCGTTTCCACAAGGGAACGGCGAATTTTTTGTGCAAATCGGCGTTAGGACGCTCGATTCATGGCACGGACGTGAGCTTGCAGCGTCCAACACGGGACATTTTTGGATATTTTACCTCCGCTGTATCGTGATTGTTCTTGCTTGACATGAAAATACCCCCAGAGTACGCAGAGTTTTCTTTTTACTCTGTCTACTCTAGGGGTAGCGTATCATGTTGAGGATACAGGCCGGGGGCTTTCCATATATGCGTCAGAAAGAGATGAGAGGCTTACTTTTTTTCGCCCTTGGGCAGCAGACCGGCGCGCTCCAGAGCCGGGCGCAGGGCCAGATACAGGATGACCACGCAGATGGTGGAGGCTACGCTGTTGACAAAGGTGACACCACCGGCGATCTTGGACAGGGCCTGTGCCACGGTATACTCCTGGCCAAAAATGTAAATGTTGCGAAAATAGCCCAGGAACGGGTCGGTGATGACGTTCAGCAGCAGGCCGGAGCCGCCTGCAACGATGACCTTGAGCAGGTAGCCCTTGCTGTGGCGGTCGAGATCGCGCAGCTTGAACACCTTGTGGGCCACGGCACCGCAGGTGATGCCGATGATGAACTTCAGCACAAAGGTGGTCACGGCATAGCCCGGGTCACCGGCCAGGATATCGGCCAGAGCCAGACCAATCGCACCGGCCAGGCCGCCGGAAACGCCGTCCAGCAGCAGGGCGGTCAGGGCGGTGAAGGTGTTGCCCAGATGGAACGAGGAGCCGCCGTAGAACGGCACACGGAAGAACAGGTATGCCACCAGGCTCAACGCGGCCATAACGCCGGTCAGGGCCAGCTCCTTGGTGGTAAAGGTGCGCTTGTACAGCACACTGCCGAACAGGATGACAACGATCACCACAGCCAGCAGCAGCCACATTGCAGTTGTAGACATGATTTTTCCCTCCAAATTTTTCCGGGGCGAACCCCTCCATCCTGTTTCGCAGGATCGTTCGTCCGTTTCAAAACCACTTACCCATAAAACTACTTGACATTTGGGTGTGTGGTTGGTATGCTCCTATTATACGCAAAACTGGCACCATGAAAATACCCAGAATAAAGTTTTTTTATGGGGTCAGTTTGGCAAAGCATCCAAAAAGGGGAGAGGTCTTATGTTTCATCTGACAACTGCACTGGATGCCGCCAGCGGGGTGCCGCTGTACGAGCAGCTCTATGAGAGCCTTGCCGCCGAGATGCGCAGCGGGGCCATTCCGGCGGGCACCCGGATGCCCGGCAAGCGGCGTCTGGCGGCAGAGCTTTCCGTCTCGGTGAACACGGTGGACGCGGCCTATCAGATCCTGGCGACCGAGGGCTACATGGAGCCGCGGGAGCGCAGCGGCTTTTATGTACAGGAATATCTTGCCCTGCCCACCCGGCCCGAGGAAGTGCCGCCCCCGGTATCTGCCGCTCCGCCGGAAGCAGCCGAGCCGCCCGTCCGGTTCGATCTGTCCACCCGGGGCGTGGACCCGGGGCTGTTCCCATTCCGCACCTGGGCCCGGCTGCAGAAAGAGCTGCTCTATTCCTCGCCCCAGCTGCTGACCCATGGCGATGCGCAGGGGGATGTGGAGCTGCGGCAGGCGCTGGCGGACTATCTGGAGGAATACCGGGGCGTGCAGTGCACCGCCGAGCAGGTGGTGGTGGGTGCCGGTATGGAGTATCTGCTGAGCCTGTTGGCCCCGCTCCTGCCCGGCAAAACGGCGGTGGAAAACCCCGGCTACCAGCGCGCGAAGCAGGTGCTGGAAAACAACGGCGTGGCGTGCTGCTGCCTGCCTGTGGATGCGGACGGCCTTTCTGTTGAGGCATTGTCCGGCTCGGGCGCGGCGGTGTGCTATGTCACGCCCAGCCACCAGTTCCCCACGGGCGTGACCATGCCGGCGGGCCGCCGCACGGAGCTGCTCCACTGGGCATCCCGCTGCCCGGGCCAGCGGTATATCATAGAGGACGATTACGATTCGGAGTTCCGCTTTGATACCCGCCCCCTGCCCAGCCTGCAGGGCATGGCCGGGGCCGACGGCCCGGTGGTCTACCTTTCCACCTGCTCCCGCAGTCTGGCCCCCGGCATCCGCATCGCCTACATGGTGCTGCCCCGGCAGCTGCTGCCCGCCTGGCGGGCAAAGTACCGGATCTATTCCGGCACCGTCAGCCGGTTTGAGCAGCAGACTCTGGCCCGCTTCATCCGCGAGGGCTACTTTACCCGGCATCTTGCCCGGGAGCGTGTGGCCTACAAGGCCCGGCGGGATGCTCTGGCTGCCTCTCTTCGCGCTGCTTTTGCGCCGGACGAGCTGACCCTGACCGGCCTGCATACCGGCCTGCATCTGTTGGCAAGGCTGAAAAATGCCCCGCCGGATGCCGCCCTTCACGCCGCCGCAAAGGCGCAGGGCGTGGCCCTGAGCCTGCTGAGCGATTATGACCTGACCGGCGGGGAACAGGATTTTTCCGGTACGTTTGTGCTGGGCTATGGCTCCCTGAGCGAGACATCATTCCCCGAGGCGGGCGAAACGCTGAGGAAGGTCTGCACCGCCGCCCGGGAAGCGTCTGTGACCATATAAGTGCCCGCTTTTGCATCCCACGCCCCGGGCAGGGCCTCGGCGTGGGGGAGGGCGCTGTTGTTGGCCAGAAACTCCAGGACCGTGCCCAGCAGGGTGTAATCCTGTGCTGCAAAGTCGGTGAGCAGGGCCGTGCTGCTGGCCCGCAGGGCATCCGGCAGGGTGGCGGGCAGCAGGGCGAGGTCCTGTCGGAAAAAGGCTTCCCATACTGCCGCCCGAGCGGCGGCCCGGCGGGCAGGCGGCAGGGTGCCGTCCGCATCCCAGCCGGAGAGCAGAGCGTGGGCCTCTTTGGCCGAAATGCTCTGCACGGCGGCGGAAAGCCCGGTTTCGGTCAGCTCATCGGCAGTCAGTGCCCCCGAAAACCCCACCCGCACCGGCCCGTAACGGGAAGCAGTCTTTTCCAGCACGGCGGGGGACAGCGCCAGATAAAACATATCCTCCGGCAGGCCCAGCACCTCCAGAAGCGCCTGACGGCACCGGGCGGGCCCCGCCGCTCCGTAGCAGTGGGCAAGGCTGGCAGTCTCTCCGTTGAAGGGAACCGTCAGCTCCCCCGGTACAGCCAGCAGGTTCAGACTGTTCTGAGCAGCGTTCAGGTAGACCAGCAAAAAGCCCGGCTGCTCCCCGGCGGTGCAGAGAAGCAGGGTCATCCGGTGCTCGGCCCGGGGCAGCTGGATGGGTACCCCGCTCTGGGGCTGGGCGGTCTGGATGCGGGTGCGCACCATCTGCCGGGTGAGCAGGACTGTGCCGCCCACCAGCGGCAGCAGCACCAGAAGTGCCGCCCCCAAAGCCGCCCAGAAGGGCCTCCAACCGTTCTTGTGCATCCCGTGTTCCTCCGTTCCGTTTTGGAACAGGGTGGGCCGGGATGTGCTTTTTTATACAGAAACCGCTGCCCGGGCATGAAAACGCCCCCTGTGCCATACAGTAGAGCACAGGGGGCGTTTGTGTATGTGGGAGAGCTTGGCGCGGGTGAATGCGGTGGTCGGCGGTGTGGTATGGGGGCCGGTGGGGCTGGCACTGCTGTTTGGCACCGGCTGTCTGCTGACAGTGCGCACCGGTTTTTTCCAGCTGCGGTATTTCGGGTACTGGATGCGGCACACCATCGGGGCCATCTTCCTGGACCGGAATGTGACCGCCCACACGGACGATGAAGCCATCAGCCAGTTTCAGAGCCTTTGCACGGCGCTGGCGGCGACCATCGGCACCGGCAACATCGTGGGTGTGGCGGCAGCCATTCTGGCAGGCGGGCCGGGGGCTGTGTTCTGGATGTGGGTCATGGCCCTGCTGGGGATGATGACCAGCTATGCCGAGAACGTGCTGGGCATCTGCTACCGCCGCCGGGATGCCGCCGGAAGATGGTGCGGCGGGCCCATGTACTATCTGGCCGAGGGGCTGGGCGGCGGCTTTGGCCGGACACTGGCGGTGCTGTTTGCCTGCTTTTGCGTGCTGGCCAGCTTCGGCATGGGGAACATGAGCCAGATCAACTCCATTGCGGGCAATCTGCAGGCGGTGTTCCGGGTGCCGCCGGTGGCAACGGGCATTGTACTGGCCCTGCTCACCGGGCGGGTCATACTGGGCGGGCTGAAGCGGGTGGCCGCAGTCACGGAGGCCATCGTCCCGCTCATGGCCCTATTCTACCTGTTCGGGGCGCTGACCGTGGTCTGTGTCCATTGGGCGGCTGTCCCGGCGGCATTCGCGGCCATCTTCCGGGGGGCGTTTGGCTTGCAGGCCGCCGGGGGCGGGGTGCTGGGCTACGGCATGGCCCGGGCCATCAGCTGGGGATTCAAGCGGGGAGCCTTTTCCAACGAAGCAGGACTGGGCGCATCGGTGCTGGTGCATTGTGCGGCCAACGTGGAGGAGCCTGTCCAGCAGGGAATGTGGGGCATATTCGAGGTGTTTGCAGATACCATGGTGGTCTGCACCCTCACGGCCCTTGTGGTACTCACCAGCGGCCTTGTGGATCTGGACACCGGTGCGGCCCTGACCGGCGTGGAGGGCTCCGCACTGGTGGGGCAGGCCTTTTCCACGGTGTTTGGGGCGTTCGGGCCGCAGTTCATCGCGGTGTCGGTCCTGCTGTTTGCCTATTCCACTACGCTGGGGTGGAGCCATTACGGCACCCGGGCAGTGGTGTATCTGCTGGGGGAGCGTGCCGCTGCAGGATATAAACTGGTATTTGCGGCCATGGTGCTGGTGGGTGCTGTGATGAAGCTGGATCTGGCCTGGGCGCTCTCCGATACCTTCAACGGCCTGATGATGCTGCCCAATCTTGTGGGCGTAGTGGGGCTTTCGGGGGTGGTGGTCCGGGAGACACAAGCGTATCTGAAACGAAAATGACCCTCTCCGTCCCTGCAGTCTGTCTGTCAGATGCGGGATGGAGAGGGTCATTCTTTATCGCTTCTTTTTATTCAGCTTCGGGGCAGGCCGCTTCAGGCTCCGCACCGCGTCACGCCCGGCGGCGATGCCGCTGCCAAAGGCCCAGTGCAGGTTGAAGCCGCCGCAGCTGCCGGCGCAGTCCAGCGTTTCACCCACAAAGTAAAGGCCGGGGCAGCCCTTGAACTGGAAGCTGGGGGTCACTTCGGTCAGGCTCAGGCCGCCGCCGGTGGTCTGGGCCTGCTTCCAGCCGCAGGGGGTCAGGCCCTCGAACAGCCAGTGCTTGGCCGCGTTGGCCAGCACCTGCCAGGCGGCATCCGGCAGGGTGTCCACCGGTTTTTCAGGCAGCTTTGCCGCTGCCCACAGGGCGCGGCCCAGCTTGGGATTGAGCAGACCTGTCCAGAAATCCGCAGGTGCCTTGCCCGGCAGCAGGGGCACCCGGGCCGCAAACAGGGCGGTCAGGGCAGTTTCGTCCAGCATGGGGAAGAGGTCCAGCTCAACGGCCGGGCGCTTTGGCCCCCGTCCCGGGGCCAGATGACCGGACAGCTGCATGATGCAGATGCCCGAAAGCCCGTAGTCCGTGAACTGCACCTCGCCGTTTTCCACAGCCACGGTGCAGTGGCGGTCAAGGTCCAGCAGGGCGGCAGCGGCCTTGGCCCGGATGCCGGCCAGAGATCGGTTGGGCTTTGCTGTCTGCAGGGCGGTCAGGCAGGGGTACAGCGGCTCCAGCTTTCCGCCGCACTGGGCGGCGAATCGGGTGCCGAAGCCGTCGGTGCCGAACTGCGGCCCGGCATTGCCGCCCATGGCGCAGATGACGGCATCGGCCCGCAGGGTCTGGTCCTGACCCTCGGCATTCTCACACAGGATGGTGTAGCCGCTGCGGTTCTGGCTCAGGGTCTGCACAGTGCAGCCGGTACGCACCTCCACGCCCAGCCGGGCAAGGTGGCCTTCCAGCAGGGCCAGCACGTCAGCGGCCTGGTTGGAGTAGGGGTACACCCGCCCGGCCTCATCGGTGCGGGTGTACAGGCCCAGCGCCGCGAACCATTCCAGCGGTGCGGCGGCATCCACCGCGGCCAGCAGGGGCCGCAGGGCGGCGGGGTCAGCGGTGAAATACTGCTCCGGTGCAATGCCGGTGTTGTCCAAATTGCAGCGGCCGTTGCCGGTGGCCAACAGCTTTTTGCCGCACCTGGGGTTGCGGTCCAGCACCGTCACCCGCACTGCCCCTGCCGGGGCAGACTGGGCGGCGGCCAATGCGGCGGCAAGGCCCGCTGCACCGCCGCCCAATATCACGATCTGCTGCATAAGAGCACCCCCTCAGAAATCCATACATTTTATTATAACATACACAGCAGCAAAAGGATAGAAGAATGCCCCAAATTTGCAGCGAATAATCTTTAACGAAAGCCTTGACAGAAAAAGCAGAATTTGGTAGTGTTGATTCGACGGAATTGCGTGGTTTCGCAGGCTGTGGAAATGCGGCCGGAAAAGGGCAGAGAGTTGGGACTCTGCTGAGGAGAAGCTGAATATGTGGAAGAAAAAAGAAAGATGGACGGCAGCTGCGCTGCTGCTGGCGATGGTCGTGGTGACAGGTCTGTGCTGGTACATCCTGTACATCCGGCAGCAGTTCTATGACGAAGGCACCCGCAACCTGCTGGAGACCTATGAGCAGGTGGATAAGGCGTTTACCATCTTCAGCCGGAGCAACTGGAACATGCTGAACGAGTGGGGCAAGAGCCTGCAGGCTGCCAATGAGGAGGGCCTGGCGGAGGAACGCCTGCGCAGCTATGAGGCCGAGCGGGAGATCTGGCGGTACAGCAGCGTGTATCTGTTCAATGAAAACTGCGAATATTGGAGCATCCGGGGCAAGCATGAAAAAGTGGATCACCTCTGGACGGCCTTTGAGGAGATGTACCGCACCGGCAAGCCTACGGTGTCCAGCTACATCATGCGGAGCGGGGAGCGCCGGGTGGTATACTCTGCGCCCATTGCGCCGGTGGAGATCGACGGCACCACCTACACCAGCCTTGCCGTGAGCTATCGGAATAAGACCATAGAGGAATTGATCGGCGGCAGTGCTTACGGCGGCCAGAGCGACTGCTACATCATCCATCCCGATGGCGATGTGATGCTCTCGGAGGAGCCCAAGAGCGAGATCGAGGACTGGATGGACAACCTGTTCGACTACCTGCAGAAGTATGCGCAGGTGGATGCGGGCACACTGACCCGGGCCCGGCAGGACGTGGCAGAGGGCCGCAGCGGCAGCCTTTCCTACTGGCTTGAGGGCAAGAGCTATTATCTGGTCTACCAACCTGTGGGCTTTCAGGATCTGTCCATTGTGGGCATCGTCGGCCGTGACATGGTGGACAGTGGAATGCGGAAGATCCAGAACGCCACCATCCTGCTGCTGGCTGGGCTGTTCTTCTGCGCAGGCATCGTGCTGGTGCACGGTGTCCGCATCGATGCCCGCCTGCGCGTGGAGGAAAAGGAGCGCGCCCTCCGGCAGGAAGAGGAGGCCCGCCAGCAGATGGAGGACCTGGCCAACACCGACGGCCTGACCGGACTGTATAATGAACGCTATTTTGACGCATTGTTGAAAGAAAACGAGCTGAACAGGATACCGTTTGTCCTGTTCTACCTCGACCTTGACCGTTTCAAGCCTGTGAACGACCGTTACGGCCACGATGTGGGCGACCAGCTGCTCAAGGAGGTGGCCAGCCGCCTGCGGGGCTGCGTGCGGGAGAGCGATGCGGTGTTCCGCATCGGCGGGGATGAGTTCGCCCTCATCGTCAACGGAACCGTAACGGAGGGGTTCTGCAAGAGCCGGGTGGAAAAGATCAAGGCAGCCATCCGGGAGCCTTACCGCCTGAAGGATGCAGAGGTGCAGGTTGGCACCAGCTGTGGCTGTGCGGTCTACCCCTGCGACAGCGACGATGTGCGTGCCATCCGCATCCTGGCCGACCACCGGATGTATGAGGATAAGCAGCGCTCCGGCCGGAGCTGAATGAATAATTCCCTTCCTGTTTCCACAGAATAACCATACTTCACAGAAATCTGGAAGCAAAACCGGAACATGGAAAGGAAGGGAACCTTATGAAAGCAACCGGCATCGTGCGCCGCATCGATGAGCTGGGGCGGGTGGTCATCCCCAAGGAGATCCGCCGCACTCAGCGCATCCGCAGGGGAGACCCGCTGGAGATCTTCACAACAGGGGACGGCGAGGTCATCTTCAAAAAGTATTCGCCCATGGGGGAACTGAGCGGGGTGACGGCCCAGTATGTGGATGTGCTGAGCAAGTGCTTTGCCCTGACGGCCTTTGTCTCAGACCGGGACCGCATTCTGGCGGCATCCGGTGCGGGCAGGCGGGATCTGGCAGATCGCAGTGTGAGCCAGCCGCTGGAAAAGCTGATGGACAGCCGCAAACCCTACCAGAGCGATGGCAGCCCTGAAAAGGCACTGCTGCCCTGTGAGGGCTCGCCCCGGGTGCTGCTGTGTGCCGTGCCCATCATTGCGGCGGGGGATGTCACCGGCAGTGTGGGCCTGCTTACGGAGGACCGCACCGCCCAGCCTGATGCCGCCCAGCTCAAGGCGGTGAACGTGGCGGCGGCATTTCTGGCAAAGCAGATGGAGGAGTAATACCTTATAATAGAGAAGCTGCTGCACAGAGCGATGTGTGGCGGCTTTTTTTAGGTTGCGAACCCTCTCAGTCAAAGCCTTTGGCTTTGCCAGCTCCCCCAAAGGGGGAGCCAAGGGCAATCCCAGATTTAGCAGCATCTGTTCTCTGTGATGTCTTGCCTCTCCCTTCGGGAGAGGTGG
>OLCI01000295.1_pt1 | contig 9625 bp, 5 predicted proteins | sample 1607561 | NCBI WGS metagenome assembly OLCI01 (sample SAMN02674605, study PRJEB24791) | human gut metagenome, SKBSTL067 | isolation source: stool | host: Homo sapiens | place: USA
CATACGGGGTGAAAGTTACCTCTATCACAGATTTTTCTGAAAATGAGCTCTTATTATCATGTTTTAATAAAGGGGTCTTTACCTTTAATAAGAGAACCGCACAGATGCAACCTTTTCCCATTATCAATGACTCTATTTCGAAAAGAGAATTTTCATCCGGTGATTTGGTAAATCTATATGCTACAAAAGATAATATTTACATATTAGGAGCAAAAGTCTATATCTACAACAAGCATACCCGGCAAACATCTATTCTCTACGCGCCCCAAATAGACATTCAACGCCAAATAGCTATGCAGGCAATTTATTCCGACGATACGCATCTGTATCTAATGGGAACCAATAACCTGTTTAAACTAAACTTCAAAACTAACGAACTATCTTCATTAGTCAATATGAAAGAGGGAGATGATTTCACATCGGCCTGCCGGGATGATAAAGGTAACTTTTGGATAGGAAGTAATTTCGGACTGCTCTTCTATAATAAACAGACTGGAAAAACAGAAAAAATACATACCAACTTGTTCAACAGTGTATCCAGCCTTGCCTATGATAAAAAAGGAAAAGTCTGGATAGGAGCGCAGAATATGTTCTTTGCGTATATTATCAACGAAAAACGTTTTGTTATCCTGGACGAATCCGATGGAGTTCCTTCCAATGAATTGATATTTACCCCTATTCCTGCTCTTCGTACTCCCAATCTGTATATGGGAGGTACTATGGGACTGGTACGCATTAATACGGATATTATTTTCGAAAGTAATTCGTCTCCTATTCTCAAGCTACTTGAAGTAAAACTGAATGGTAAATCAACTCTGAAACAGGTTAATAATAACTGTATTTCGATTCCTTGGAATCATTCATCGTTCAACATTAAAGTGATTGCTGACGAAAAGAACTCCTTCCGAAAACACCTTTTCCGGTATGTCATCACAGGAAAAGACAAAATGGTGATCGAGAGTTATCTCCAGACACTCGAATTGGGTACATTAGCATCAGGAGAATATACCATCAGCGTATCCTGCGACAGCTCCAACGGTGAATGGAGCCAGCCGACAGAGATCTTAACTATTATAGTCTCACCTCCTTGGTGGAAATCTACCTGGTTTATTATACTATGCATTTTCTTTGCATTTTTAGTGGCAGGAGTGGTCTTCTTTAGTTTGATAAGAAAAAAAGAAAATCGGCTGAAACGTGAGATGCGGGAACATGAGAAGAAGATATATGAAGAGAAAATACGCTTCTTAATCAATATCAGCCATGAGCTACGCACCCCTTTGACACTCATCTATGCTTCCCTGAAACGAATTCTAAATAAAGAGGTGAAGCAAGACGAGCTACCGGAATATCTACAGGGAGCATTCAAACAGGCGAATCAGATGAAAGATATTATCAACATTGTGCTTGATACACGCAAAATGGAGGTAGGACAGGAAGTGCTACACATCTCTTCGCATCCTTTGCACAAGTGGATACAGGAAGTGGCAGAAACATTTCAAACTGCATCTAAAGCCAAAGAAATTGAAATTACATACGACTTTGACGACAGTATACAATCTATCGCGTATGATGACACAAAATGCAAAGTTGTTCTTTCCAATCTGATTATGAATGCTTTGAAATATAGTCCTAATCAGACTCGTATTGTTATAAAAACCATCCGTACAAATGAAAGTATACAAGTACACGTACAAGACCAGGGAATTGGATTGGATAATGTAGATATAAAGAAACTCTTTACCCGTTTCTACCAAGGCAAACATAATGAGGGAGGAAGTGGTATCGGTTTATCTTATGCTAAAATGTTGATTGACTTACATGGAGGTAGGATGGGCGCTTTCAATAATAAAGACAGAGGGGCCACATTCTTTTATGAAATACCGGCTAATCTACAAGAACAAGAAGTATCATGTCCTCAACATTCCTACCTCAACGAACTTTTAAGTTCTCCGGAGGAAGAAGAGAAAATAGAATCCGGGGCTTTCTCTCTACAAGGATACTCACTGTTGATTGTAGAAGATAAACAGGACTTAAGAGAATTCTTAAAAAATGCTCTTAAGGATAAATTCAAGAAGATCTATCAGGCAGAAAATGGATTAGTAGCGCTGGAAGTTATTAAGCAACAGCAACCGGACATTATAGTAAGTGATGTAATGATGCCACAAATGAATGGCTATCAGCTATGCAAGGAAATTAAAGAGAATCTGAATATTAGCCATATCCCTGTTATTCTACTTACCGCCAGAGCCGATTCTGAAAGCCAGATGTTAGGATACAAATTAGGAGCCGATGCCTATTTGCCCAAACCATTTGAAATGGAAATGCTCCTTAGCGTGATCCAGAACCAGATGAGAAATCGTGAATATATTAAATCCAGATACAGGGGCAATCAATTCATTCTGTCTCCGCAAGAGGCTACTTTCAGCAATGCGGATGAACAATTTATGATTAAATTGAATGAAATGATCGATCAGAATCTGTCTCAACCAGATTTGGATGTGAAATTCCTGACTGCTCAAATGGCTATGAGCCGGACATCCTTATATAATAAGATCAAGGAACTGACCGGCATGGGAGCAAACGATTATATCAATCGTAGAAGAATCGACAAAGCAATCATTCTTTTAACTCAGTCTGACATGAGCATTACTGAAATATCAGAGCAGGTAGGTTTCACTTATCAACGATATTTCAGTACGTTATTTAAAGAAATGAAAGGAATGACTCCTTCTCAATTCAGAGCACAACACGGTTGCACCCAACAACAATCAGAATAGATTCAGCACTTTAGTTTATCATTTATATAGAAATTATACTCCCCGGAACAGAGCGATTAGGATTTCCAGTGCAGATTTGGACGTTTCATGATTTGAAATGACTAAAATCTGATGAGTAGAATAAAGCATTCGACTACTTTTGCAGCAAGCAATTGATAGAAAACGAATACACTTAAATTCAATTATTATGAGAAACTACTATTTAACTCTGTTACTAATATGCATTTGCGGCCTTTGCTTTGCACAGCAACAGACCAATGACACCGTTACTAAAAATCCGCCAAACAAAGAATGGAACTTCAACAATCTGGATGGATGGGAATACGGACATCAAGACAACAACCCGGATAATCAATGTATATTAGAGAATGGTTACTTACGGATCTTTACCCGGGCTAACTCGGTGGATCGGAAAAAGGTTCATACTGTAGAACGGATTTATACAACAGGAAGATATACCTGGCGTACTCATATCCCGCAAATGGGAATAGGAGATCAATGTAGCGTGGGTTCGTGGATATACCATGACGACCAACATGAATTGGATTTTGAAGTCGGATATGGTAAAGATACAGTTCGCAAGGAGTTAAATGCAACTCCCGACGAAATGATTGCTTATATGACATCGCAGGCATATCCTTTTTCTTCCGTTCCTGTAGTAATCAAGACCGGATGGCATCTGTTCGAAATTGATCTGACATTAAAAAACGGGAACTATTACATCACCTGGTTAATAGACAACGAGCCCAAACATGAACTTCAACTGGAATTTGGGAAAGACATTGCATTCCATATTTTTTGCAGTGTAGAGAATCTTAAATTTATTGGAGACCAACCGGCACAGCAGGAAAATTCCGGATTGTTTGATTTCGTCAGATATACATATCATGACTAAATAAATGAACTTAGCACACATTTCTTAAAATCCCCCCAATTACATACCATGAGAACAACGTTCATTTCACTTTCTCGGATATTCATGAACATTTGTCTCAATGCGCAGGATAGAGCAGTTGATGAGGGTCATGCTCTCTAAATATAAAATAGCCCTCGCTACAAATCTGTAACGGGGGTATTTTTTAGAGGAGTCATTTCTCCTCTTGCTAATGTTTTGTTTATGTGCTTTTTATATCTGAATATGTCAATCAGATAATCCCCCTCACTCGGTCATCGAATGCAGAAAGTGCAGCTTTCGCTCCTTCGCCCATAGAGATAATAATTTGCTTATAAGGAACCGTAGAAACATCTCCGGCTGCATAGATACCCGTCACATTCGTACGGCAATGTGCATCAATCATGATTTCGCCCGGACGGTTGGTTTCCACTATGTCGCGGAATACACTGCTATTCGCAGAAAGCCCGATCTGTACAAATACACCATCCAACTCAACCAAACGTTCTTCTTCCGTTTTACGATCTTTGATGCGCAGGGCAGTCAGTTTATCACCATTTCCTATCACTTCCGTAGTCTGTGAACTTACAAACACTTCCACGTTCGGCAATGATTTAAGTCGATCTTGAAGTACACTGTCTGCTTTCAACTCATCCATAAATTCAAAAACAGTGACTTTGGAGCAGATACCAGCCAAGTCAATCGCTGCCTCAATGCCGGAATTTCCTCCACCTACTACTGCTACATGCTTTCCCTTATAAAACGGCCCATCACAATGAGGGCAGAAAGCAACACCACGACCGATATACTCCGCTTCTCCCGGAACATTCAGTTTACGCCAGCTTGCACCAGTTGCAATAATCAGTGCCGGAGCCAGGAATTTCTCCCCAACAGAGGTAGTGATCTGCTTTTGTTTTCCAACCACTTCTACTTTTTCTACTTTACGATGCTCCAGCAAATCCACCGGATAACGCAACAAGTGAGTTTTCAGATTATCGGCAAGTTCATTTCCTGTCGTTTCCGGAACAGAAATTAGATTTTCAATACCCACCGTTTCTTTTACCTGTCCGCCAACACGCTCGGCCACGATAGCTACACGGAGTCCTTTACGGGCAGAATAAATAGCTGCTGATACTCCTGCAGGTCCTCCACCGGCTACAATCACATCATATTCTTTCACCTCTGCATTCGCTTTGGTTTCGTCAATACCATATTGATCTTCCAACTTGGCAAGCAATTCGCCAAATTCACCACGGCCTACATGAAGCAATTTTCCATCTGCAAAGACAGAGGGTACTCCTTGTATCTTCAGTGCATCTACTTCATCCTGATAAAGCGCACCGTCTACCATTTCATGCGTAATAGCCGGATTCAAAGTAGTCATTGTATTCAGAGCCTGCACTACGTCAGGGCAGTTCGTACAAGTCAACGAAACATAAGTGGTCAGATGTATTGGTCCTTTCAGTGCTTTCACACGATTGCAAACAGCCTCATCGGGAAAGTTCTTTCCTTTGCCGTCCAGATTCAGGATAGCCAAAAGCAATGATGTGAACTCATGTCCGTTAGGAATACCCCGAAATGTGATTCCGATACGGTCGCCATTCTTCAGTAAAGTAAACTTCAATGCGTCTCCCTCATTCACTACACAAGTGATATGATCGGAACAATCCGCTACATCTCCCAGCAACTCCAATAATTCTGTTTTGTTTTCGTGGCTGGATGATACGGATATATCAAAAGTAAAGTTTGCCTCCAGCCCAGCAAAAATACCCTTTAGTTGTTCTTTTAATGCAGATTCTAACATATCTTTTTCCTTTCATTTTTTTAAAAGAAAGGCCGGCAGCGTCTCTCGTTACCGGCCTCCCATAATCACCATTATCAAGATCTATCAAATCTTACCTACCAGGTCAATGCTTGGTTTCAGGGTAGACTCACCCTTTTTCCATTTAGCCGGGCAAACTTCTCCGTCATGGGTAGCAACAAACTGTGCAGCTTCCACCTTACGAAGCAATTCACTTGCATCACGGCCAATATTGTTATCATTCAGTTCCACCACTTTAATCTTTCCTTCCGGATTGACAACGAATGTACCGCGATAAGCCATACCTTCTTCTTCGATATACACACCCAGTGCACGGCTCAAAGCGCCAGTCGGGTCTGCCAACATCGGGTATTGAATCTTGCGAATGCTTTCAGAAGCATCATGCCAAGCTTTGTGCACAAAATGAGAGTCAGTACTTACCGAATAGATTTCTACACCCATCGCTTTGAACTGGTCGTACTTTTCAGCCATATCCACCAATTCAGTAGGACATACGAAAGTAAAGTCGGCAGGATAGAAGAAAAGAATCGCCCATTTACCTTTCAGGTCATTGTTGGTTACAGTCTTGAAAGCTCCGTTGTGAAAAGCCTGAACGCTGAATTCAGGAAGTTGAGAATTTAAAATTGGTTCCATAATCTTTATTGCTTTTATTGTTATTAATTGATTTGACTTATAACATCAGAAACAACGTTTTGTTTTTTGTTTCTGATGCAAAGATAAAGGCAGAAACCCCGCCTTTGCAAAAAAAGCCCAATCGAATATTTCTATGCGGTGATAGATGAAATTAATAAAAGCATTTTATACCTTTGCATGCATAAACAAAAAAACTGGAAAATATATACGATTATGGAACATCCTCTTGACCAATTCTTATATTGCCCTAAATGTGGTTCCTCTCATTTTGAGATTAACAACGAGAAATCTAAAAAATGTGCAGATTGCGGCTTTGTCTATTATTTCAATCCTTCTGCCGCCACAGTAGCACTCATCTTGAATGAGAAAAATGAACTGCTTGTCTGCCGGCGTGCTAAAGAGCCGGCAAAGGGAACTCTCGACCTTCCCGGAGGATTTATCGATATGAACGAGACAGGTGAAGAAGGCGTAGCCCGTGAAGTGCTGGAAGAAACCGGATTGAAGGTAAAAAAAAGCTATTTACCAGTTTTCACTTCCCAATATTTATGTCTATTCAGGTTTTCCTGTACACACACTTGATATGTTTTTTCTCTGCACCGTAGAAGACATGAGCCATTTCTCCGCCATGGATGATGTAGCAGATTCTTTCTTCCTACCTCTCTCCGAGATTCATCCGGAAGATTTTGGGTTGGATTCTATCCGTCGCGGACTTAGCTTGTTTCTAGCTCAATGCCGCTAAGATAATCTCATCAGCCTGATAGATTGAGAGTATTTCATCTATAGTTATGTCCCATTTTTAAGATATTCCTCCAAAACATCAGATAAAAAAATAATGATCTGGAGAATAAAATGCATAAAAACATGCAACTGTATGCAAAATCACAGGCTAATACCGTATAAATTCAAGTCGAATATGCATCTTTTTCTATCAAGAAAAGATTCGTTGGTTTAAAACCAAGGAGTTCTTCCCCACCGAGGAACGCTTCCTTTCTCACCGACGAAGCAGCTTTTGCTCGGTGAGGAAGACAAATAAGGGAAAATTAAGACCGTTTTTCTTCTATTTCATCACAAATATCGAAAAGGCAACAAACAACAAAATGCCAGTTTCTAACCACATTTCAGTTTACACAACAAGTGAAAAAGAAGAAAAGCATTACAATTTAATCGACAAACATCTCCTATAACAAAAAGAAAGAATTTCGCACCTACAAATCTCTGCGTTTTTTTATATTTCTCAATCCTCCCAGTAATTACGCCTTTTATTCTCGTTTAAATATTCCTTTTCTTAAGATGGGCCATTTTTCAGTAGCCAATTGATGTATTTGTAAAATAGAAGTTCATCTCAACCAAATAGATCAAAGTAATTTATCACATAATCTTAAACAATTATATTACTATAAATGAACAAAATACAACATATTGTGTTATCTTTGTAACCACCATTAATTTAATGGCCATTAAATTAACTGCCATTAAGATAGCAATAATATGAAGTTCTACGACCGAAAGAAAGAAATGGCGATACTGTATGCAGCTAAAAAGCAATCACAAACGAGCGCTTGCTTTACTGTAATGACCGGACGCCGACGAATCGGAAAAACAGCTCTACTCTTAGAGTCTGTCAAAGACACCCGATTCGTATATATATTTGTAGCAAGAAAGAGTGAAGTCCTGCTTTGCGCACAATATCAACCTGTCATTCAGGAAACGCTTGGCATTCGTATCTATGGAGAAATCAGAGAGTTCGCACAGCTCTTTGAACTGCTGATGCAACATTCCCAAAAGGAAAATTTCACATTAATCATTGACGAATTTCAAGAATTTCTCTATATCAATCCGTCTATCGTCAGTGACATACAACGTATTTGGGACCAATATCACGCGACTTCCAAAATCAATTTCATTGTATGCGGTTCCGTTTATTCAATGATGAAAAGAATATTCGAAGACCGCAAGGAGCCACTATACGGACGCCTTACCGCCCGAATTGCCCTGCATCCATTCACCACCACCGTTATCAAAGAGATTCTAGCAGACCATGCCCCCCAATTCACATCGGAAGATTTGCTTTGCTTGTATTTGCTGACAGGTGGAGTAGCCAAATACATCACCCTATTGATGGAAGCGAAAGCATTTAATAAAACTGCCATGATAAATTATGCGCTTTCCGAAGGCTCACCATTTCTGACAGAAGGCAAAGACATGTTGATTTCCGAGTTCGGGAAAGACTATGCCAATTATTTTTCTATCCTATCTCTCATTGCAGAAGGAAAAACAACACAACGAGAGATTGATTCCATCATCAATAAAAACACCGGTTCCTATTTAGCCAACCTTGAGGATGAATATTCATTAATCAAAAAAGTGAAACCGATGTTCGCTAAACCTAATAGTCGTGCTACCCGTTATTGCCTGCAAGACAATTTTCTACGATTCTGGTTTCGCTTTATTTTCTCAAACAACGCAGTACTAGAAATGGGGAAAAACCATTTACTGATAGAATATGTAGAAAAGAACTATGAACAATACAGCGGCCTACTGTTAGAAAAATATTTCCGTGAACTTATCGCTGAAGAAGAGGAAGTTACCGACGTAGGTAACTATTGGGACAAAAACGGAGAAAATGAAATAGACCTGATCGCCCTCAACCGGTTTAACAAAACAGCACTTATCGGAGAAGTAAAAAGAAATCCGAGAAAAATAAGTATCCCGGCATTGGAAAAGAAAGGAGAAACTTTACATAAAGAATTAAATGATTATAAAATAACTTTCAAAGGATTCTCATTGAAAGATATGTAGTACTTTTGCATAAACACCCGATTATGAAAAAAGAAATTACTAGACTCATTTGTGCCGCCATCTGCTGCACGCCCATTATAGGATTTGCCCAGACAGGTGATAAGTTCACTTCGACTGACAACCTTTATAAAGAAGGGAAAGAACTTTTCCAGGAAAAGAATTATGCAGCTGCTCTGCCGGCATTGAAAGCATTTGTAAAACAAAAGCCTGCAGCCAGCCTTCTTCAGGACGCAGAGTATATGCTAGTCAGTTCGGCTTACGAACTAAAAGACAAAAACCGCATCGAACTCCTCCGCAAATATCTCGACCGTTATCCTGATACTCCATACGCTAACCGCATTTATGCGCTGTTAGCCTCCTGCTATTTCTACGAAGGAAAATATGATGAAGCACTGGCACTCTTCAACTCTGCCGACCTCGATTTGCTAGGTAATGAAGAACGGGACGACTGCACCTACCAACTGGCTACCTGTTATCTGAAAACCGATAACCTACGAGAAGCAGCCATCTGGTTTGAAACTTTGCGTGCCAACAGCCCCAAATACGCCAAAGATTGTGATTACTATCTTTCCTACATCCGCTATACACAAAAACGTTATACTGAAGCGTTGAAAGGCTTCCTCCCCTTACAGGACGACTCGAAGTACAAAGCACTCGTCCCTTATTACATAGCCGAAATTTATACGCAGCTCAAAAACTATG